>MTKX01023322.1_pt1 | contig 123639 bp, 106 predicted proteins | sample 1042771 | NCBI WGS metagenome assembly MTKX01 (sample SAMN06212183, study PRJNA360534) | anaerobic digester metagenome | biome: Wastewater treatment plant; material: sludge; isolation source: anaerobic digester fed with sludge from wastewater treatment plant | place: Denmark: WWTP Randers ...
GTAACATTATCATCTGGCAGAACGACCACGCTTCGGTAACATTATCATTTGGCTTGACACGGGCCCCGCCTATGGAGGTCTGGCCTGTTCTGGACTCCCCGGTGGGTGCGCACCGCGTTCAGGAGAAGTTCGGCATCGCTCTCCGCGGTGCCTGAATCTTCGGCCTGTCGCTCCACGCCCTCTGTCAGTCGGCAGGGCTCTCACTCGCTGCAATCCGGCTGCCCCGATTGGACAATCCGAACGATGCGAGCGATACTGTGTGCAGAATGTCAAAAGATATCGAGCTTTTTACTCGCAGGAATGCATGGCCCGGAGTTTTGCACACGTGAGCGATACAGAAACCGGTGCGCCGGATCACGGGGCACTGTACCTGGCTGCGGAGCAACAGGCGGGCTACTTCACGGCGGCCCAGGCCCGGCAGGCCGGCTTCAGCCGGTCGCTGCTCTCCTACCACGTTGGCCGTAGCCGCTTTGTGCGGGTGAGGCCGCGCGTCTACCGCCTTGCTCACTTTCCGGCCTCCCCGCACGAGGATCTGTTCGTTGCCTCGCTGGAGGCGGGCCCCGGGGCAGTCCTGTCCCACGATAGCGCCCTGGCGCTGTACGGCCTGTCGGACCTGCTCCCGGCACAGGTCCACCTCACCGTCCCGCGCACCGCCTCGCGGCGACGACGGGGGATCAGGCTCCACACAAAGCGGCTGAGTCCGCAGGAGGTCACTCGCTACGAAGGGCTGCCCGTTACGACTGTCCAGCGGACACTGGTAGATGTCAGCGCCGCGGGCCTGGCCGACGAGCAGGTGCAGCTCGCCATCCGGCAGGCGCAGCGCCGCGGCCTGATCGCCCGGGACGATCTCCTGGCACTGGCTGCCCGGCGGAGGGGCCGGATCAGGGACCTCATCACCAGGACACTGACCGAAGAAGGCTTAACATGACCTACACCAGCGGAACTGCCTTCCGGCGCGCGCTGGAGGACCGGCTGCGCACGCAGAGCCTGCAGAGCGGAGTGCCCCTGGTCCGCCTGCGCAAGCTGGTGGCGTTCGACCGGTTCCTGGCTCGCCTGACGCATGGCCGGCCCGATGCCTGGGTGGTCAAAGGGGGCTTTGCCCTCCAACTACGCCTGGGGAACCGCGCCCGGACCACCAAGGACATCGACGTGCTCCTGGTCACTCCGACCACCGACCTCCATCAGACGGTCGTCCGGGCTGCGCTGCAGGATCTGGGAGATTGGTTCCAGTTCGAGGTGGAGCGCCCCTCAGACGACCTCGGCGCACTGGAGGGCGGCGGAGTTCGACTTCAGGTGGTGGGTCTGCTCGATGGGCGGCGCTTTGAGACCTTCCACATCGACGTTGGCCAAGGCGAGACGCTGCTTGAGCCCGTCGATGTGCTTCGGGCGCCCGCGCTCCTCGAGTTCGCCGGCATTCCACCCACCGAGATCCCATGCTTTCCGTTGCCTCAGCAGGTCGCCGAAAAGGTTCACGCCTACACGCGGCCTCACCCCAGCGGCCAAAGCAGCCGGGTGAAGGACCTGGTCGACATCCTGCTGATTGCGGGCCTCGGCTCGATCGAGGCACGGGCACTGCGCCAGGCCCTGGACGCGACATTCGCCGGTCGCGGGACGCACGCTCTGCCTGGCCATCTGCCGGACCCACCCGCGACCTGGTCAACCCCCTACCGCAGGCTGGCCACAGAGGTTGAGGTGGAAATCCGGACTCTCGGCGGTGCAACAGAGGCAGCGCGCCGATTCCTCGATCCGGTGCTGCAGGATAAGGCTGACGGCACGTGGAATCCCGCAAGTTGGTCATGGAAGATGGCAGCAGAAACCGAGGCTCCGACCGGCTAGCCTTCTCGCCTCTAGCCCCGTCCGAGTGCACCGCCATCAATAGCTCATGAGCACGCAGTGCGGCGTGAACGTGTACAACTGCTGCTGCGGAGGCCAAGGCCCACGCGCTGGCCCACGCCCTCTTCGGCTTCCTGCGCGACAACCCAATCATCTTCCTGGGGTGGCAGCGTCTTGAGAAGTGGTACTGCCTCAGAAGATCTCGACAGTCACTTTGGAGGCATCGCACGTGGACTCTCCGTAGATGTCGACGATCACGTAGACGAGGATCCCCGGGCCGACGCCGACTTGGTACGTCTGGGTCTTCCCCTTCGTATCATTGTAGGAAATGCGGAATTCGCCCAACTGCTGGACCATGCCCTGCCCGTCAACAGCCTTCCAGGTAGAGATCTTCACCCCGTCGCCACAATGTGCATCTTCCTTGTGGGCATGGACGCTAACCTGGACCTGGCGGGTCTCGCTCGTCCGCCACTCGTAGGCAACCCGGGTTGACCAGCCGGGATGCACAGTGCCGTTACCGCATATGCGCACATGCGCTTCGTCGGTCAGCCAGCACTTTCCTCCACCGTAGTCTCCGAACCACATCTCTTTGTCCCAGTGACCAGAGTTCCTCCCCCTTTCCGCGAGGTACTTCCATCCATTTGCCCCCTGCGTACCAGTGAAGTCGCGGATGCTGCTCGCAATGGGTTTCGGTCCGGCGGGAGTCGATTTCTTCGGCACGGGTGTGGCGGCGCTGCCCTTGGCTGGCGTCGGTGTGGTCATCGCAGCATCCTCCACAACTTCTCGATCGACGATGAACCATCCTCCGGCCATTCGCTTCAGAAAGTAGCGCACCTGGTAGTGGTCGTCGTACACGGTGTTTTTGGTGCCTAGGCGTCCATCGATATAGAACTCCCTCGACTCCAGTTTGTCCACCAGCACCTGCACCTGTGTTGAGGAAGTGAGGGTCATCTCCACCACATGCGACTCATGCACCGAGATGACATAGTAGGCATTGTTGTCCCTCTGCCACTTGACGGCGCTCAGTTGCTCACTCAGGCGCTTCTCTGCCAGCACGGTATCGAGGCCTGTGACATCGTGCGACGGCCCGTGGCAGCGGATGCGGAGGGTCTCGAACTTTTCGAGGACAGCGGTGACAGCTTCACGGATGTCGGTGGGCACCGGACCTACCGGCTTCTGGGGACCCAGCACGATCCTGATGACAACCGGCGTCGGCGTCTGACCTTGGGTGGCTCCGGTGCTGTGGGCTGAGGCTGTGGGCAGCAAGCCCTCTCCCCCTGCAGGCGGTACATCCTCTGGCGCGTAGGCGACCTGCGCTCCGGAGCAATCGTCGCTGAAGAACGATGCAAGAAAGGACACCGGCTCCCTCTCCACGCCGTCCAGTCCGATCCGGATGCGGCTCTCCGTGTCGAGGTCGCCCAGCACGAGAGTGAAGAAGTGCACCTGAGCAGACCCCGGCGCGGTTGCCTGATAGGTGTCGGAAGAGACGATTTCTCCCGGCCCATCAATCTCGACCGCCAGCGACACCTCCTCCGAACCTTCCGCTGGTTCGGGACGATAGAGAATGCCCTGCACGACTACAGAGCCAAGCACGCGACTCGCCCACTCTTCATCGGGTAGAGTGCAGCTACCCACATATGTCCGGCACTCCGCCTCCATTGGCCGAATCACGACGGCTGGCACCAGGGAACTCATGCCAGTGCCTGAGTAGAACTTTGGTATCCAGCCCAGCCTGTCGCCGTGCAACACCAGGAGCCAGCCTCCGTCGTTGTCCGTCCCAAGCACACGGACCTGCCCCCGTTGCGGGACAGGGTCAGACGATACGTAAGCCGCGCTGTGATACGGCGATGCGAGCAGTCGCGACTCTGTGACAATCACGACTTCGGCCAAGAGACCATAGGCCTGCGTCTCGATCACCGACCGGCCCAATGCCTCTTGCGTGACTGATGCACCCGAGGAAAGCGGGGTAGAGGTAGGTTGCGCTGCGGTCGGCGGGCCTTCCGTGACTGATATGGCCTCCGACACGCCGGTTGGCTCAACCTCATCCGCGACCGGTGGAGCAACTGTCAGCGACGCATTGGCTCCGGACGTGGTTGCCGCCTGAGCTATAGCGGAAGGTGCGACCGTCGCCCGGTTCTGGAGGCCACAGCCCCCCAAGGAAAGGCATACGCATAGAGCGACCAAGAACGTGAGCCTCTGCACCTGATCTTCCTCCCGATGGCCCAGCGCCCGTATGCTCCAACCGCGGCAGGCTTCACAGACCGTCTTCGGGGTCAGGGGGAAACCCATAGACCCCTGAGCGGTACCGACCCGGTTCGAGAAACGCAAAGCCAGTCATTCCCTCACTCTGTATCGCTTGCCTCAGGTCATCACGCATCAAAGGGACAAAGACATGGTTACACACGAAGATGGGACGATGCTCGAACCTGGAGTGATCCAACACCAGACGCGGAACTCCGAGATCATAGTCACCCATCCATCCTGATCGCTCTTCGGCCATCGCATCCAAGACACCCTCGAGCTGATGGAAGACGAAGTACTCCAGGTGGCGTTGCACGGTCTTCTTCCTGTCGACCATAGTCACAGGAAACGCCTCAAACCTGACGCCGAATGAGGTCAGCAGTTCAATAAGCCGCCTTGAATAGAGTTGGAAGCCAACGCTCTCTGCGTAGTTATCCGGTGCAGGGTCTTTGGGGTTGACCCGATAGACCAGATCCGGTACCACTTCGTAGGGTTCATCCTGCAGGGGGCTGCGGATTCCGCCGGGGCTACCCGGGTGGAGCCACTGCTCAATAGGCGGCGAAAGGAGCCTTGCCTGAACGATTCTCCTGCCTACCGAAAAGGAACGCGTTTGATAGACCCAGTATACAGGTAGCAACGCTGTCTCCTAGTTCAAGCGGCGGGCCGCCGGTATTCTCAGGACGTACTGCTGCATTCTCTGGGCCAGCTTGTCCAGTTCCTGGGCAGACCTCGCATCGGACCAATCGCCACTGACCGCTCCTCTCTCCAGGCGGTCTAGCTCTGCGCGAACCCGGTCACTGTAGTATCCATGTGGGCCCCGATGGGTGGGCAGGCACATCCGCTTGCTCGTGCACAGCGCGAGTGCCTGTTCCTCTGAGCTGGGCAAAGCGATGCCATTCGAAGCCCCGTCGAAGCGCCAACCGGCGCGCTTCGCCCTGCCGACAAACACGTGACCTTCGTGCTCTCGTGGGATCAAGTGGTGTGCTTGCCACTCAACCGACCTCACATCCAGGTATCTCGCCGCGGAGTCCTCCTCTAGCAGGCAGGGGCGCAGGAGACGCCCACAGGCGTTGTGGACAAGCCACTTCCCCGAACCGACGAAGTAGGTGTGCGCCACCGCGACCGTGAGGTTGTACATGGGTTGGGCATGGGACGTGGTGCGCACCTCGCGGATGCGGCCGGTAGCACCGTCCGCATTGGTCAGAGCGTCACCTACCTGAAGGTCGCGAGCTTGCAGCCAGGTATTGCGCACGTGGAAGGGATGCTCAGGGGTCGTCACAAGAAGGTCTGGCCCGACCCTGATGGACACTATGGTCGAGTCGACGTGGGTGGATGTCGCGGTGACAGTGTAGTAGCCAGTGGTTTCCAGCGTCGCGTTGTACGCAAGCACTAGGTCCCCCACTCTGATCTGGCTTATCTGCACCGGCCCAGCCCCAGTTGGCACGACCGTGTCTCCACTGAAGCTACAAGGAGGCTCAAACCTGGCCAATGCCCGCACCGCGTCGTCGGTGAGCGCGGCGCCTTTGTCGGCCGCTCGGGCAGCGTCCGAAGCCATGTCGGCGACATCGTCCAGTTTGCTGGCGCCCCTGGCCAGATCCGCCACCGTATCGGCGTTTCGCCCTGCAACAGACGCTGCCTCGTCAGAGTATCGCAGGCTGCCCTCCAACCTGCCTGCCATGCGAGCGGAGTCCGCTACCTCATCGCCGTGCCGGAGGACCGCCACTTCGGCGAGGCCGACCAAGCCAAGGAGGCCAAGCCATCTCCAGTTGCCCAGGCTTTCACCCGTCACAAGATCGCATCCGGTCGCGGCTTCGCCCAGGCCCTTCAGGTCGCCCACCACCGGGATGAAGTCGACTCCGATACTTGTGGCCATGGCCTCGGTAGAGACGGGCCCGGACTTGCACTCTGAGGGGGGCACGTACGCTATCGTGGCACCGGCCGGGATCCCGGTTGCCGCCCGGGGGGGCTCCAGCACGATCGGATAAAGCGTCACGTAGAACTTGTCGGATTGGACAAGCATCCAGCCGAGCTTCTTATCGGACGTACGCACGGCCAGCCAACTGAGGTCTTCGTGGTCTGTCCACAGCCTGCAGTCGATCAGGTCAACTTGGGCTCCCAAAGGCAGCAGTTCCAGGAAGTTGCTATTCTTCGCAGGAAGACGAGGAGTAGCCCTCAATGAGTGGCCATCGACAGCCACAACTTCGCCATGTCCACATTTCTGGTCGACGCCCATGCCGGTGAAGATGAGTGGCTCTGCGCCCGGCGGAACCAGCGGCGTGCTCTTCAGCACCCTGACTGTGACCGTCGATTCTTGGGCCCCTGATGGGATCGTGATGTGTACAGTCTCCGGCGCGGCGGTGTCCCTTCCTGTCTGTGTGGACTGCCCGGCGTTCGCAGCTCCAAGAGGAGTGTCCTCAGCAGTGTCCTGTGCCCGCTGATCGGACCCGTCAGGCACAGAAAGGGGTGTGCGCCGCCCTGCCGCCGGACCGGCACAGGACATGAGGAACACGCTGCACGCCAGCAGACAACAGAGAATCCGGTGCAGGCACGGCCGGGTGCCTACCTTCTTCACGGCCTTACCTTCGACCATACCCGAACCTCCCCGACGGCCAACTCATACGACTGCACGTACCGTTGTGGCAGCAGCCTGTACAGGCTCGAGTTGATCCGGCTCTCCAGTTCGCCGCGGTACAAGTCCGTCACGTCAAGATCATCAAGCTCAATCGAAGAGACTTCAACAACCAGAAGGTAGTCCCCAACCGCGAGGGTTCCCTCAGCCTCGATGCGCTGCCTGACACCCCGCAACCTCTCGACGATCGCCGTAGCCTGCACCCCATCGGGCGACAGGCTGATGGTCAGTTCGGACAGCGAACCGTCGTCCAGATCCTCTTGGACCTGCTGGGTCAGGCTCTCCTCGGTCACCACATCCTCTGTGTCCACCAGTCCCGACGGAAGCGGCGGCCCATCCGTGGTAACGATTGCCTTCGCCGTGGATGGCTCGGGCGCCTGGGGGCTCACAGGAGTGCCAAGGACGATGCGGATTGACACCACCGACGGCGTGGCGCCGGCAACAACCGTGCTGACCGCTCTGCTGGACGGAGAGAGAGTTGCTTCGCCCGGAGGCGAAGGCGTCCGCGAGGCCCCTGCGGGCGTGATTGTGGGTGACGCATCTCCATCAAAAGGAGCGCTGGTTGAGACCACCGTCCCGATAATCCGAACTCTCGGGATGCTGGTTGCCGTTCTCATCCACTCAACCGTGGCCTGCAGCGCGACGACCGCTGCTGTCTGGTAAGCGTCACGCTCACGCTGCAGTTCATCTGGCACAACCGGCCGCGGCGCCCAACGAGCGGCAATCCACGGCGCCGCCGCCATCAGCAGCAGAAGACAGACCAACAGGGTCCACAGCACCATTTGCCTGCGCATGCAACAGCCCTCACTTCGTGTCCCACTGGCAACCGTCGGGGACACCAAAGATGGTCGCCATGAACGTCAGCGGCTCATCACTCGTTGTTTCGAGGACATACCCAACCACGTCGTCCGCATCGACGGCTCGGGGTAGTGTGAAAACCACATCCTTGAGCGAGAACTGCCCACGTTCCACAATCTGACGGCGGGTGCTCTCTACCTTGGTGCCATTGACGGTCAGTGAAAGATAGGAGGAAGGAAATGCGCCGAACCGCGAGCGGAATAGGTCCACCACGACTGCAATCCGCTGCTGCCTATCACTTGTCCAGTGACTACTCAGCGCAAACTGGGTTGTCAGCGGGATTGCACAGGGCGGGGGCTCACGAGTGAAGACCGGTAGCGCGTCAAGACTCTCCGGTCTGCCGTTATAGTCGGTGAAGGATGTCGGCACCCACCCGACTCCGGTTCCCCAGACCACCCTCAGATGGCTGCCAGTGCCATTCCTGCCCATGACGGACACCTTCTCTCCAGCCGGTATCTCGGCCTGCAGGATCAACTCTCCTCGATTGGGGGACGGATAGAGCCCCGTGGGTGAAGTGAGAAGGGCCTCGGGCAAGTTGAACACGATCGGTTCGAGACTCGCCTCCGTCGGCTGTAGTTCAGGCGGGGAAGTCGGCGCGGGCACCTCCGGCTCTACCTTTGTTGCAGTTCTCAACGGCTCGGCTGGCGGAAGGACTGCGGGATACGCGGTCGGCTCGGCAGTCATCCCCGAAACAGGAAGCGGCCTCTCCACAGGTTGCTCAACCCCCGCAGTAGGCAGTGGGTTGCCGCCCCCAAGGCTGCAGGCCGCCAACCCCATTAAGGAGATCGTTAGTAGGATGCTGCACGCTAGCTTTCTGAGCGAGACCACGTTGGCTGTCAAAACGCCCTCCAAAGCGGTTCCGGCGGGTACGATGCTTGTGGCTCGCCGTCAGGGGGAACCGCACCAGGATTGACTAAGCTTGCCGTACCAAAGCTGGAATAGGTCTGGGTCCTGAGCCTCCTGGATGGTGGCATACTCGTATGCGTTGCTTCCGCCGTACCTGCCCTGGCTCCAGTAGGTCAGGGAATGGTACTCCTGCGAGCCCTGGCGTAAGAACAGGGTGTAACTCAGCAACAGAACCAGGACCGACAAGCAGACAGCCACTTTGGCCCAATCCCGGCACAGGAGTCGCCTAAGGTTCATGAGGAGCCCGTGCCAGGGATCACGCAGCCTTAGTGCCATGATGGCCAGGAAGGCCGCGACGAGAGCATAGGCGGCCAGCGCCAACCAGATTGAGACCATTCGCCCCGTGCTGTTGAACTCGTCGAAGCGCCATCCGTCCAACCAGCAATAGATGCCAAGGCTGGAGGCCACACCCTCGTAGCCCCACTTGCCTGTCGACGCAAAGGCGAGCGTCTCGATGAGCTGCTCCAACGACACGTTGCGGATCAGCCCGGAGAAGAGGACGACGAATACGACCACAAAGCTCAAGTACAGGTAGCCTTTTCCGCCATCGGCCGTCACGGCAGAGATCAGGAGACCCAGCGTAACGGCCGCGACGCAGGCCAGGACGAGGGTGGTGAGGATTAGCCAACTGGCTTTGCTGGTGACCAGGCCCAGCAACTGAAACCGCACCAGGTATTCCCATCTGCCGACGACCTCGCCGAACTCAGGTCTGGGCTGGTCGAAGCCCGGCAGCGGCTGCCCGTAAACAAGCACAAGGAAACTCATCAGCAAGATGGGTGCGAGGACGCCAACTGCGGCTGCCAGCAAGAGCCACTTGGATGCAAAGTAGGCTGATGGCGATAGTCCCTTCTTTCGTTCGTGTCGATAAATGTGGAACTCCTTCGCAATCTCCGTGTAACTGGTTATCAGTCCAATAAGAGCCACAACAATCGCGACGAGGTAGGTAGACTGCCTCGCCTGGTTCAGCGCGAGCGGCACTTCGGCCGGGTCAAACGGCTTGACGAACGTCTTGGCAGGCAGGACAAAGAAGAGAGCGCCGCTGAGTCCAGCCAAGAGCGTGCCGATCAGGCTCATCCTGTCACCCAGGCGCTCTCTGACATAACGGCCGAGAAGGAGTGCCAACTGATGGAACCATGGAGTGGGCGTGAGTCTGTTGGAGCGCCCATGGCGCTCCCTGCGCAGCCCGCCATGCCACTTTCCCGGGCAGGGCTCGGGCTCTCCCCGTGTGCGATACTGCTTGAAAACTTCAGACCAGCGGAAGAAGGTCCCAGCCGTTTCCTCGCCTGCCGGCCTGGTGCCAACTTGGCCGGACTCACGGCTGCCTGCGCCCGCTTCCTGAGCCAGGCTGATCTGTGCCTCCAGGCCAGCCAGCAGTGTCTCGTGCGGTCCCGACGCGCGGTTGTGGGCGTTCTCCAGAAAGACAATGTCATCACAGAAGTGAACGGTGTTCAGCGTGTGAGTGATGACAAGGATCGTCTGCCAGTGATTGTGCGCGTATCTCGCGAGCAGTTCCATCAAGAACCACTCGGCGTCCGGATCGAGGCCGCTTGTGGGTTCGTCCAGCATCAAGATAGGTGGATCGGAGATCAACTCAGCGCAGATGTTGGCCCGCTTTCGCTGGCCGTTGCTTAGTTGCCGGATTTGCTTGTGGCGACTACTGTCAGCGGGTTCGAAGCCAAACTCAGTCAGGAGGCTGTCCACCTTCTGTTGAACGTCGCGCAAGGTCAGGTTGGGACAGCGCAGTTGTCCCAGATACACGAGCGCTTCCGACATGGTGAGGTGCTCATGTAGGACGTTGTGGTCCGGCACGTATCCGATCCGCTGCAGCCAGTATTCGGGATCATCGTACATGTCTTCCCCGTTGATGAGTAACTGGCCGCAGTCAGGCCGCTCTCCTGCCAGTGACCGCATCAACGTCGTCTTGCCCGCCCCGTTGGGGCCTATGACACCCGTCAGCCTCCCAGGCTTCACCGAAAACGTCACATCGTCCAGGATCAGCTTGCGCTTGCGCCAGGGGCCGCGGCAGACGCTGAGCCCGACAACCTCTAGCTCAAAGCGTTCTTCTTCTTGCTCTTTGGCTTGTGACGGCAAAACCGAAGACATCACTGCAGGTTGTCCTGTTTCACCAGACTGCATGGTTCGATGTATCCGAGGAAGACACTATACGTGCCCAGCCGGTCGCCCTCGCCCTGAGTCCCCTCGTTGATCACGCCCTCTGCCCATCGCTCAGTCCACTCCACAGTGATGCTGGCCTTCCGCCCTGGGGGAATCACGATAGACACAGGGCACAACGCGGTCTGCATGACTTCCTCCGGATTGTTGGGGGGAAGCTTGTACAACTCCACTATCTTGTCCTGCACGCGTTGCGCCGGTACTTCGTTGGTAGTCAACCGTTCGACGATCTTGTAGTAGTAGTTGCGCTCGAACTCAATCTGCACCTGCAGAGGGGCAGTCCCAGCGCTATTGTCCAGTCCCGCTTCGGTAAGGTGCGAGACGACTTCCGTCAGTTGCTCACCAGGTTGGTCACGCAGGTGTTTCACGGCGAACTGGATCTCTGATCCACCACACCCTTGGGCCAGGGGAGCGACGCTGACAATGACCAACACACAGGACGCAAACGACAGCAGAGCGCGATTTGCCGTGGCAAACATGCAGATACCTCCTCTTTCCGGACGTGGTGCCCACTTCCAACGCAGAGTGCCTCCACCAAACCTCATGCCCGGCGCACTAAGCCTAACCCTTGTGGTGTGCGCCTCGTCGCTCGGGAACCGCAGCAACCAGGTACAGTGCCAGTCGCGGTCTTGGTGACAACTGGGGTTCGACCGCGCGGTGTCAGTCTAGGCCAGCCCCGACGTACCACGCATCCGGCGCTGAACGGAATCGAGGGAACAGCGCCCGACTATCGCAGCAGTTTTCTGCCCCAAGCGGCAGCGCACGATTCACTGCCACCCCTCCATCAGAGCTCCAGCCAGCACTTCTATTATACCATACGAAGCCAGCAGCGCAAACGTTTCGCACCGACCAACTGGCTCTGTATACAGAGATGCACGGCACTGGGTGATGGCGCCTCTTCTGGCAGCAAGGGCGGTAGCTCTTGGTCTGTCGCCATCACCATCACCTGGCAAACCTTACCCTGATGAGCGTTCTGAGTCGTCCAAGCTGCCGCCACTGCCTGACATACGGTTTGAACCACCCCATTGCGCGGACAGCTCGGCAACCCCTATCGCCTGATCCTATACCCTGGCCGGCTCGTCCACCGGCCACACAGGTTGCCGGAAGGGCCAACCGCGCCAACTGCACTGGACGCGCCACCACACCCCCGTCCGGCGGGAGAGTCCGGCCCGGTTCAGGAGCCGTTCCACGCCGGGCAGTGCGACGGCTGTGTCCACTACAAGCCCGCGCACTACATCGCGGCCGCCGGCGACCTGGAGCGCGCGCTGGCCGGCGCGCCCATCGTCATGGGCTGCTGCACGCTCCGCCGCAGGGCGCTCACCACCGCCACACGCGAGGGCTGCCCTGACTTTGGCCCGGTGCCCGCGCCCGAGAAGCGCCTGCCCCGGCGGGACGGAGCGGGAGAGTGGGTGCTTCGCTGAACGGCGCCTCGACCGAGGAGCAGCTGGGCCAGGTGATCACCTTCCGCAACCTCGCCGCCCGCCTCAAGGAGATCTTCCGCGACCGGCGGCTGGAAGAGGAAGCTGCCCTGAGCGTGGGCCTCACCGTCTGGTTCCAGCAGTTCCTGGGTACCGAGCCGGCCGACTTCTGGCGCCACTGCTGGCGGCACCTGGAAGAGAGCGTGCAGGCCGAGACGCTGCGGCTCTGGATGGGGTACCCTGAGCAGTGGGAGATCCCGCCCGCCCTGCGTGGTCCCGGCATCGACGCAGCCCGGGTCCTTTTCGCCGGCGACTGGGCGCTGTACCCCGTGCGGGCCGCGCCCCGCGGCGAGACCCGGCTGGACGGCAGCCTGCCCGACGGCACCCGCGCCGCCGAGGCGCGCATCTGCCGGCACGGGACCTACGTGAGAGGCGCCGTTGGCGAGCCGCCTCTCCACCTCGAGCCCTGGCACCGCGTCTACCGCCGACCGCGGCCCTCGCGGACGGCCATCCTGCGCTGCATCCGGATGTGCGTCCTGAGCCGCCTCGTCGGCCGCCGCCTGGCGTCGAGCAAAGAACTGCTCGTCGCCGAAGCGCAGGCCTTTCACAAATGGGCGCTCGTAGCGGCCGGCCAACCGGGGGAACCCGCGACGACATCTGTCGCCGCTGAGGCGGCCGCGGTCATGCGGGCGCTCATTCTCGACGACAGCTTCGTCGTCCTTGTCCACCAGCTGCCGCGGAGGTCAGGCGCATGAGGAACCTCACCGCAGAACAGAGGCTGAGCCTCTTCGACAAGCGGAGCACGGTCATGGGGCTCCTGCTGGCCGTGGGCGACTTCTGCCCCGGCTGCATGAAGGAGATCGACGAGCACGACGCCGAGTTCCACCACGTCCCCTGGCGCCAGTCCGACAGCTACTCCTTCGAGCAGGACCTGCTGCTCCTGGACGTCCGCAACGGCGTGCTGGCGCACCATGCCTGCCACATGGCAGAGGGCTGGGACTTCCAGGTGCGGGCATCGCTTCTCATCTGGCACCGCGTCGGGCCCGACACGCTGCGCCGCTTCCGCCAGTCCCTGGAGCAGAAGGGCGTCACCCTTCGTGACTGGCCTGCCGCCATGCAGTCCGTCCTGGCCACCATGGCCGGGCGCTCCTCCGTGCAGTTCTGTCCCTTCTGCCACGCTTTCCACCTGCACGAGCTGCGCAACCCGCCCGGCAGGATCGGTGCCCCCATCAACTGCACCGGCCGCCTTTCCGTCCGGGCCATCTGTTGGTCCTGCCTGCGGATCTTTCCCGTGGGCGCCCGCTTCACAGGAGGTACCCATGTATAGCTTTCTCGGACCCCACATCAACCGGACCACGGGCGCCGTGGTCCAGCTCACCCAGGCCTGGCACCCGCCGGTTGCCACCGTGCTCGACCCGGACTCCGGCTGGGTGCCCATCGCCCAGGGCCTGCGCACCAAGTTCGTCTGGCGCCTCTTTCGCCCGGTGCAGCCCGACTGGAACGACCCCGCCACCGACCCCGAGCAGGAGGCAAAGCGCTGGCTCGCCGAGAGCCTCAAGCGCATCCTGGCGCTGGCCGGCGCCGGCGGCTACTGGCAGGGCGACAACGAGCCCGTCATCGAATCGGCCGCCGCCATGGCCCGCTATGCCGCCTACGAGGTCGCCCGCATGAAACTCCTCAGGACCTACGGCCTCTCCGCTGCGATCGGAGGCTTTGCCGTCGGCAACCCGAAGAACCTCTCCTGGTGGGGCGAGTTCCTGCCTGCCTTCCAGGAGGGCGTCGGGCAGGGGGCCGTCCTCATCCTGCACGAGTACAACTGGCCCGGGCTCGAAGGCGACGGCGCCCACGACCCGGCGTGGCTCTCCCTCCGCCACCGGCTCGTCTACGGCGGCGAGCCCACCCACCGCTGGGTGGGCATCCCCACCCGGCACCGGCTGCCCGTCATCATCACCGAGACGGGCTCCGACCGCATCTTCGGCGCCGAGGAGGCCGGCTGGAAGGGGCTCATGGGCAACGAGGAGTACCTCAGGAGCCTCGAGTGGTACAGCCGCGAGTTGGCCAAAGACAGCTACGTCCTGGGCGCCTGCGTCTACTGCGTCAACGCCGAGAGCGCCCAGTGGGTGCCCTACGACATTCACCCTGACGTGTCGCGGGCCATGATGGACGTGGCTGTGCCCGCCTACCGTGGCTTCCCGTCCGAGCCCGACCAGGTCCTCGGCGTCGATGTCTCCCGCTGGCAGGGCAAGGTCGACTGGGCCCGCGTGGCAGCCGCCGGCTATGCCTTCGCCGTCCTGCGTTGCTCCGTCGGCGAGCACATCGACACCACCTTCGGCGCCAACCTGAAGGGCTGCCTGGAGTACGGCGTGCAGCCCATGGCCTACCACTTCCTCAAGCGGGGCAACGTGCCGGACCAGGTCGTCACGGCCTACAAGGCGCTCTGGAGCTGGAAGCACCTGCGCCTGTGGGTCGACCTGGAACGCGACGCAATTTCCGGCACCTTTCCCGGACAGGACGACTTTGCCCTCTTCGTCAGCGAGATGCAGGTACCCATGAACCTGCCCATCGGCTGCTACACCAGCGCCTACATGGTGCAGACGGTCGGCTTCTCACCCTGGGAAATCCAGGGCCTGGGCAAGATGCCCCTCTGGGTAGCCGACTGGAACAGGAACTACGTCAGGAAGCCGCGGCTGCCCCGCAAGGCGCCGCGCTGGCACATCCAGCAGACCACCTCGAGCGGTTCGGTCCCCGGCATCTCCGGCCGCGTCGACCTCGACGTCTGGAACGGCAACCTGCGCACGCTAAACTCCTTCTGCAAGGGATAGCCTGAGCCCGGTCCCCCTACCCCGGCCACGGGGGGACCGTACAGCCCACAGTAGTCCATATCCCGGCGTCATGCCGGGTCCATATCAGGAAAGGAGGATTGCGCCCATGACCATGACGCACGTATCCGCGCGCCCCCGCACGGGGCGCAATGTGAACCGAGAACTGTCATCGACGCGGCGTTGCTCAGCCATCGGCGCGGGCACTCGCTCTGCCCGAGCCCGGGAGGCAGCCAATGTTCAGTAGTGAGCACAGCAGCATGCGCGCCGGCCTCTACGCCCGCGTCTCCCGCGAGGAACAGGCAGAGGGGTATTCGCTTGACGAACAGATCGCCGCCATGCGCCGCTACTGCGAACAGCGTGGTTGGCAGGTCGCCGCCGAGTACGTGGAACCGGGCGTCTCCGGCACCACCGGCGACCGGCCTGCCCTGCGCCGAGTCCTGGCCGATTGCGGGGCCCGCAAGCTCGACGTGCTCTTGACCCACCAGCTCGACCGGCTGGCCAGGAACCTGCGCCTCCAGCTCGAGATCCTCTCCGACCTGGGGCGCTGGCACGTCGCCTACATCTCCGTCGTCGAGCAGATCGACTACACCACTCCGCAGGGCTCGCTCTTCCTGAGCATGCTCGGGGCGTTCAACGAATACTATGTGGCCAACCTCCGTAGGGAGACGAAGAAGGGCAAACGCGGCCGCGCGACCGCCGGGCGCTCGAACGCCAGCTATGCGCCCCTGGGATACCGGCGCCAGGATGGCCAGGATGTGATCGACCCGGACACGGCCACCGGAGTCCGCCTGGCCTTCGAGGCATATGCGACGGGTGAGAACTCGGACGTGGACGTGGCGCGGCTTCTGAATGAATCGGGCATCCCGCCCGTGGGCCGTGCCCTGTCAGGGCGGTGGACGCGGGAGGGAGTGCGGTACCTGCTCTGCAACCCGTTCTACGTGGGCATGGTGCGGTATGGTGGGGAGACCTACCCTGGGCAGCACGAACCACTGATCACCCGCGAGCTGTGGGATCGCGTCCAGGCCAAGCGCGCAGAGCGACGATCCCCGGTAAGGCGCGGGCGTGGACCTGACCGCGTCTACCTGCTGGCCAAGCTGCTGCGCTGCTCCGACTGCGGGCTGCCGCTCATAGCACACACGGTCGGCGGGCGCGCGAGGGGCGAGACGGTCAAAATCCCAGTGTACATGTGCCCGTCCCAGCGCCGTTCCGTGGAGTGCGGCAGCCAATCCCGGTATGTCCGCGCCTCGGTCGTCGAAGGGCAAGTCGCGGAACTGATCGGTCGCCTGCGCCTCCCACCAGACTGGCGGTCAAGGCTGGAGGCCATGGCCGGCGAATCGCCGGAGAAGGACGAACAGGAGCGCAAGCGTCGCAAGCTCGAGGGCAGGCTGCACCACCTTCGCGAGATCTACCTCGACGGCGACATGAAGCGCGACGAGTACGCCCGGCGCAAGCTGGAAATCGAGGTGCAGCTTGCCGGGCTGAACTCGGCAGACGTGCCGGCAGTGCACGCGGCCGGTGAGACCCTGGAGAACCTGGCCGCGGCGTGGGCACGAGCTACGGCGGAGATCCGCGGTGAGATGCTGCGTACGCTCTTCGAGTCGATCGTAGTAGACATAACAAGGGCTCGGGTAATCAGCGTCAGGCCGCGCCCAACGTTTGTTGTACTCTTCAGAATGGATGGGATGGATGAAGAACAAGAGGGAAGTTTCCGATACGAGCCAGCCGCTTGCCCCCGAGATTGAGCGCTTCCTCGCGCTCCTGCTCCGGGCACACCGCACTCCTGACCAGGCTGAGAACTTGCCCGCCCGAGCCGAGTAACCGAAAGGGTGTTGGGTCGACGCGGGGTCCTCCATGGCCAAGCATGGCGGCAAGCATCCTCTGTCCAGGCTGAGGTGGACAGTCTCCAGGTGCATGTGTTCACACGCAAGTCCCTCTGCACCAGGGAAGGGCCCGCAAGCAAGCTACAGCAGACTGCTGCCCAGTGCCCAGAAGAGCAAAGCCAGGCCTACCGGCCGGGCCTGCTGTGTTCTTTTGGGCGGGAGACGGGGGATGGAACCCCCTATGTGCTCAGAAGCCCACCTTGATGCCGTCATGATGCCAGCCCTCAACACGGTTCTCCATGCGGAGCCTGTGCCCGGGGCGGCGTGCTGGAAGTGAGCAACTTGGGCACTGACGCGCACACCACCGGTGCCCACCTGGACCCCATTCGTGTTGCCGATAGGCCCTTTTGGGAGCCGCACTTGATGGCTCTCTGGCTGGTCAAGTGGTGGCCCGTCCATGCAACTCACTGGTCTTCAGTTCGGCTTCTTGGCCTCTGCCAACCGACGCTCGTTCGGTACTTATGCCGCCTTCTGCGGGTCGGACAGTTCCACGCTGCTTCCGGCTGACTCCCGCAGAGGATCCCACCCACAGGCTACACCTGTCAAGTGAACTGAGGCAAGCACGTGTGCACGTGCTGTCCATGTCGGCCCCCAGCCTTGGCACCCGACGAGCACGCGCCGGTCCACAATCGGGACTTTGACTGCAGCCATGAAGTGGCACAGCCAGTTCCGCACGGACTGGGAACCGCGGCCTGCGACCCGCCCAGTTAGGCTCTAGGGACTGGGCGCAAGTCCGCTCAGAACCAGGGGCAGACAGAGCCTCCACCCCACGGTTACCGACTGCATCGAGCTCCAGGGGCTGTTCCCGAAGGCATTGGTCGCTCGAACGCGGTAGTGCCACGTGCCCGCTTCCTGCCCGTAAACTTGGAAGTAGTTGTTCACACCTGTGTAGCGCACGGCAGGAGAGGTGAAGGCAGTGCTGTCGTCCTCTTCAAGTCTGTAGGTTTCCGCTCCGGCGACCTCACTCCAGCCGACCAGGTAATCCCCGTTCCTGTCGGGATTACTGATGGTGAACAGGACGGGTGCTGCGGGAAGGACGATGATGCTCTCCGTGTTCGACCAAGGGCTGTCCCCCCCGGCATTCGTAGCGCGAGCTCTGTAGTACCACGCGCCTGTCTGCTGTCCGCTGACCTGGTACTGGCTGTTGGCGCCATTGTAGAGCGTCGTGGGCGAGGTGAAAGCGGAGTTGTCGTCCTCCTCCAGCCAGTAGTTGGTGGCACCAGGGACGTCACTCCAGTCGATCAGGTAACTCCCGTCTCCGTCGGGGTTGTTGATAGGATGCAGTACGGGTGCCGCGGGAGTGACGCTTGCTGACTGGGTGTTGGACCACGGTCCTTCGCCGGCGACGTTGCTGGCCCGAACACGGTAGTACCACACTCCGGTCGGCTGCCCGGTGACCTGGAAGTGGCTGCTGTCTCCCGAGTAGCGCACGTTGGGTGTGTGGAACTCCGGGTTGTCGTCCTCCTCTAGGCGGTAGCTTGTGGCTCCAGTCACATCGTTCCAGTCTACCAGGTAGTCCCCATTGCTGTCGGGGTTGCTTATGGGCTGAAGAGCAGGCGCGGCGGGGAGGACGTCCACCGACTCTATGTTCGACCAAAGACTGCTGCCGCCCGCGTTGCTGGCCCGCACGCGGTAGTACCACGTTCCGCCCTCTTGCCCGCTCACCTCGTACTGGTTGTTGGCACCATTGTAGCGAACCGTGGGCGAGGTGAAGGCGGAGTTGTCGTCCTCCTGCAGCTCATAAGCTGTTGCACCATCCGCTTCGCCCCAGTCCGTAATGTAGGTTCCGTCGCCATCACCGTTTGCGATGGCAAACATCGCCGGAGCCGGCGGCTTGACGCCGGCAACCTCGATGTTGCTCCAGTTGCTGTCACCCTGAGCGTTGGAGGCCTTGACCCGGTAGTACCAGTCGCCCGAACCTTGCCCCAAAACCTGGAACGAGGTCTGGTCACCTTCGAAGCGTACCGTGGACGACGAAAACGAGCTGTCGTTGTCCTCCTCGAGAGTGTAGGCTGTAGCATCGGCGACGGAGCTCCAGGCGATTAGGTAGTCTCCATCACCTTCGGGGTTCGAGATGGGCGACAGGGCGGGACGAAGAAGAGGCGCACCATATTCCCACGTATCCTCCATGTTGCTCACGTCGTCAAAGCCGCCAAATAGGATGGTCTCTCCCTGAGCAGCGTCGTAGGCCATTGCATGCCACAACCGGGACACGGGAGTGATGCTTGGGCTCTGCTGGACCCAGTTGGCCCCGTCGTATTCCCAGGTATCGTTGAGAGAAAGCCCAGAAGCAGCATATCCTCCAAATAGAATGATCAGCGCGCGCTGGCTATCATACGCCATGGAATGGCCATACCTCGCAAGGGGGTGATTGGCAGGGGTCTGCAGGACCCAGTCACCGCCGTCCCACTCCCATGTCTCGCCGGAGAAACAACCTGATCCGCAGTCGCCTCCGAATAGCACCACAACTGCCCGGGCCGCATCGTAAGTCATGGCAGCCCATCTACCCAGGGGATGGTTGACAGGAGTGCGCTGGGCCCAATTGACCCCATCATACTCCCAGGTGTCGTCCAACCTGCTGTGATTGCTGTCACTCCAGCCACCGAAGAGAACCGTCACCTCTCTGGCGCTATCATAGGCCATCACGTGCTGGCAGCGCTCCCAAGGATTGTTGGCTGGATTGCGCTGCGTCCAGTTCGTTCCATTCCACTCCCATGTCTCACTAAAGTTGACGTAATTGTCACTGCCCCCAAACAGCACGACTACTTGCCGAGCGCTATCGTAAACCATGGCATGATCAGAACGGGAGGAGGGTCGGTTGCCTGGGCTGAGTTGCTGCCACTGCTCGCCATCGTACTCCCAGGTGTCACTGAGGTGACCGACGTCATTGTGGCCGCCAAAAAGCACCACCACACCCCGTGCGCTGTCGAAGGCCATGGCGTGACCGTGACGGACCGAAGGATGGGGGGTCGAAAGCTGCTGCCTCCAGTCGATGCCCGCTGGTTCTCGGCTTCCGACGGCATCCAGAGACTGCTCTGCTCTGGTGATGGCAGCATTGGCCGCGGCCGGGTTGTTGGCCAGGACCCGACGCCAGGATTCAGGCGTGGCCGGGGACGCTAGTAGTGCGAGCAGGTCCAGGGACGGCTTGGCGCCACTGTGCTGGTCCTGGATTGGCATTGCAGGCCCGACTGGTTGCGCCTGCGTCGTCTTCCCCACAAGAGCGCTAAGAAGCAATTCGACGGCGAGAGCCAGACAGAGAACTCGCAGCAAGGTTGTTCGCACGCTAGACTCCTTCCTGGCAGTCGGTGCTGTGCTATTCCTGGACGGGGTGGCTGCTCGCGCAGCCATCAGGCAGCACACACGCATCGACTCGCGACAACTCGCTCGGGGCTCCGAGCGTCTACTCCTACGTCCGGTTGGGGCTGCCAGGCTCTCGAGATCCAACCGAGGTGTCCGACGGCCAATCCGCGGGAGCCGGCAGCCTTGGGCAGAGCCGGACGCTGGTCCCCCGCCGAACCCATGTACACACAGTCTAGCGCCGAAGGGCCGACCCGTCAAGCGGCGCGCAGGGCGTATCAGGGCACGAATCAGAACTGGTCAGTGGTGACTGCTGGAGGAGTCACGCCGGACGCCCCGGGCGTCCCTGTTCTGCGTCTCGGCGCAGCGCCCGTTGATGTGCTCACAGGGCGGAGAGCCGCCGGTGCAGGAAGCGCTCAACCCGAGGGCGAGGCTCCCGCGTTGTGGCACTCTCCATCCCTGTTCCTTGAAGCCGGCCAGTGTGAAGAGGGGCCGGAACTGCGGGTAGGGTGCAGGGCCAGAGTCTGTCTTGCCGGGGTGTCCCGCAGGGCCAAGCAGTAGGCCCGGCGAGCGGGCCGGGCCTGTTGTACCTTTTGGGTGGGCGACGGGGGTCGAACCCGCAACAACCGGTTCCACAGACCGGTACTCTAACCATTGAGCTACGCCCACCATGCCGGGCCTGCGCCCGGACGAACAGTATAGCACCGCGCCGGCGCTGGCGCAACTCCCGCCGGCCTCTTGGTGGCAAGCCAGGGCTTGGCGCTCCTGTCGGGGTTGGCATCGGGCAAGATCGAGGCGAGCGGCCCCTGGTTTGTGCTGGTGGTGGCGCTCTACGCTGCCTTCTGTGCGGCGGTCCTGGCGCTGGGCGCAGCGGGGATTCTGCTGCTGCGGGACCTGCTCGGGAGGCGTGAGCAAATCTGACGAGCGCTGGGCCGGGTCTTGGCCTCGAAACCGACTTGACGCCCCTCCCCCCGCCTGCTATACTCGCGGCTGGGGTGCCGGCGAAGGCCGCGCGAGCCCCTGGGAGAAAAGTCATTGACCGAAAGCTGGCGCCTGCTTGACACGCCACCCTGCTCCGCTGCCCGGAACATGGCCCTGGATGACGCAATCCTCACCGCGCACAGCCGCGGCGATGCGCCCTCTACGCTGCGCTTCCTGGTGTTCGAGCCGCATTGCACCCTCGTGGGATACCACCAGGCCGTCGAGCAGGAGGTCCGCATCGACTACTGCCGCGACCATGGCATCGACATCAACCGCCGGCTGACCGGCGGCGGCGGCCTCTACTGGGACGCCGGCTCGCTGGGCTGGGAGGTCTACGCGCCGCAGGGGCATCCTGCCATCGAGCGTGACGTCGAGGCGATGTACGCCCAGCTCTGCAAAGCTGCCGTCGCCGCGCTGGGCCGTTTGGGGGTGCACGCCGCCTTCCGGCCCAAGAACGATATCGAGGTCGATGGCCGCAAGATCTCGGGCACGGGCGGCACCTCCCTGGGCGGCTCGTTCATGTTCCAGGGCTCGCTGCTGGTCGACTTTGACGTGAACAGCATGCTGCGCGCACTGCGCATCCCCACCGAAAAGCTGAAGGACAAGGAGATTGACTCGGTCAAGGAGCGCGTCACCTGCCTGCGCTGGGTCTTGGGGCGCGTCCCGCCCCTGGACGAGGTCAAGGCAGCGCTGGTGGAGGGCTTTTCCGAGGCGCTGGGCATCCGCTTCGAGCCGGGCGGCCTGACCCCGGCCGAGGAGGCGCTGCTGGCGGAGCGCTTGCCCCACTTCCAATCCGACGAATGGGTGTATGGCCCGCGGCGCAGCCTGAGCCACTCCAGCGAGCTGCGTGCCCTGTTCAAGTGCCCCGGCGGGCTGATCCGCGTCGCGCTGGTGGTCGACCAGAATGGGCGCCGGATCCAATCCGCCCTGATCACCGGCGACTTTTTCGCCTATCCCCGGCGGGCGATCTTTGACCTGGAGGCCGCGCTCAAGCATGCGCCGGCCGAGCGGAAGGCCATCGAGCGGATCGTGCGCGCCTTCTTCCAAGAGCACGAGGTGCAGATCCCCGGCATCACGCCGGACGACCTGCTGTACACGATTCTCCAGGCGCTCGACAAGCAGCAGTATGTCCGGCACGGCATCCGCCCCGACGAGGTCAACTCGGTCTTTACGGTCGGCCGCTCGCTCCCCGAGATCACCCGCTGCCAGGTGCTGCTCCTGCCCTACTGCGCCAAGCTGCCCGAGTGCGAGTACCGCTACGAGGCGGGCTGCATCCAGTGCGGCGGCTGCTCCATCGGCGATGCCTTTGCCCTGGCCGAGCGCTACGGCCTGCGGCCCGTCTCCATCCAGAACTATGAGGATTTGGAGGAGACGCTCCAGCAGCTGCGCTACGAGGGCGCCGACTCTTTCGTCGGCTCCTGCTGCGAGGCGTTCTATGCCAAGCACCGTGACGATTTCGAGCGCATTGGCTTGGCCGGCATCCTAGTCGACGTCGACTCCTCCACGTGCTACGACCTGGGCAAGGAAGAGAGCGCCTACGCTGGGCGCTTCGAGAACAAGACCGAGCTAAAGATGGACCTCCTCGAGCGCGTCGTCCGGCGGGTAGCCGGGGGGCAGGGCCGCTGATGCAGGTCGAGCTGTTCGACGTCCTGGTCGTGGGGGCCGGTCCGGCGGGGAGCTGCGCCGCGCGTGCGGCCGCGGCCGCCGGGGCGCGCGTGCTCCTCGTGGAAAAGCGCGCCCAGGTCGGCCTGCCGGTGCAGTGCGCCGAGTTCATTCCCTGGCAGCTGGCCGGGCAGGTGCCGGTGCCGGAGCGCTGCATCGCGCAGCGGATCGAGCGGATGCGCACTTTTCTGCCCGACGGCAGCGATGCCGTCAAGCCGGCAGCCGGCATGGTCCTCGACCGAGCCCTGTGGGACAAGCACCTGGCGCATCTGGCCCACCGGGCCGGCGCGGAGCTGCGCACCGGCTGGACGGCTGTCGAATACGTGGATGGCGTGGTCCTGCTGCGCCATGGGGCGCGCGAGGCGCTGGTCCGGCCGGCCGCCATTGTCGGCGCCGACGGGCCGCATTCGGCGGTCGCCCGCTGGGCGGGACAGGGGCAGGCCGCGCTCGTCCAGGGCCTGGAGCACGAGGTGGTGCTGAGCGCGCCGCGCGCCGAGACCGAGGTCTATTTCGATGCCGCGTACCGGGGCGGCTACGGCTGGCTCTTCCCGAAGGGCGAGACGGCCAATGTGGGCGTCGCCGTCCATGCTGCGCTGGGCGGGCGGCCGGGGCCGGCGCTGGAACATCTCATGGACCGCCTCGGCCTCTCCCGGGGTGCGGTGGTGGGCACATCGGGCGGCCCCATCCCCGTCGGCGGGCCGGTGGCACGGCTGCATGCCCGCCGCATCGTGCTTGCCGGAGACGCGGCCGGGCTGGCCCACCCGATCACCGGCGGCGGCATCGCGCCGGCCGTGTTGAGCGGCCAGTTGGCCGGCCGGGCGGCGGCGCGCGCTGCCCAGGGCGAGGGCGAGGCAGCGCTGGAGCGTTACGCGCAGGAGTGGGCCGAAGCGATGGGAGGCCCCATGCGCCAGGCTGCCGCAAACCGGCGCTACCTCGACGCCCGCTGGAGTGATGATCCTGCGGTCCTGACCGCGCTGGTGCGCGAGACCTGGATCGCCTTCCCGGCCTATGGCCGGCGCAAAGATGCATAGGAGGATGTATGCAGAGTCCCGAATACGTGCAGATCAGCATGGCGGCGGCCAAGTCGCTTGGCTACTTCCCGAATACCTTTCGCCGCGACTCGTTCCTGCGCGGCCTCAACCTGTTGGTCACCTACGACGATCTATGCGTGGCGCGCTGCGCCTACTGCGGCCTCAACCGCGCCCGTGACGCGGAGGAGGGCGACCGGACCTTTATCCGGGTGCAGTGGCCGACCTACGCGGTGAGCGACATCCTGGCGCGGCTGAACAACGATGGCGGGCAGCTGCGGCGTGTCTGTGTGGGCATGATCACCCACCCGCGTGCCTTTGACGACATGAACGCCATCATCCACCGCTTTCACACCGAGACCGACCGCCCGGTGTCTGCGCTCATCTCGCCGACGGCGATCCGCGACCCGAAGCGGATCGTGCAGACGCGCGAGGCGGGGGCCGACATCGCCACCGTCGCCGTAGACACCGCCACGACCGACCTCTTTGACCTGTACCGGGGCAAGGGCGTGCGCGGCCCGCACCGCTGGGACCTCTATTGGGAGACGGTGGAGGAGTGCGCGCGGGTTTTTGGGCCGGGCAAGGCCGGCGTCCACCTCGTCGTCGGCCTGGGCGAGACCGAGCAGCAGATGGTGGAGACGATCCAGCGGGCGTACGACTTGGGGGCCAACACCCATCTCTTTTCCTTCTTCCCGGAGGCCGGCACGGCCCTGGAGCACCACCCGCAGCCCAGCTACGGCCATTACCGGCGCGTCCAGCTGGCGCGCTACCTGATCAACCGGGGGCATGCGCGCGCCGAGCAGATGGCCTTTGACGACCAGGGCCGGCTGGTGGGCTTTGGCGTCGACGATGATCTGCTGGAGGACTGCATCAAGTTCGGCGAGCCTTTCATGACCTCGGGCTGCCCGGGGGCGGACGGGCGGGTGGCGTGCAACCGGCCCTTTGGCAACGAGCGGGCCGGGCGGCCCATCCGCAACTATGCCTTCGAGCCCGAAGTGGAGGACGTGGCGCTGATCCGCTACCAGATGAAGGACTATGCCGGGTTTGGGGATGGGCGGAGGTAGCCCTCACCCCGACCCTCCCTTCGCGTCGCTCGAGGGCGAGCTCCCCGAGGAAGAGGGAGACAGTCCCCGCCTCTTTGCTCTCCCCTGGGACGAGCTGCAGGCGCGCGCCTGGGCGGCGCGGGTCGAGCACTTTGCCCCCTGGCTCGGCCTGGCGGTGCCCGGCGCAAAGCACTATGCCACCGAGGACTATGAGAACGAGCCGCAGCGTTTTGCCTCGGTCAGCCTGACCGGCACAGCCTGTGCACTCGACTGTGCCCACTGCTCGAGGCGCATGCTCGAGACGATGTACGCCGCACCCACCCCGCGCAAGCTCCTGGCGCTGGCCCGCCGGCTGCAGGCGGACGGGTGCCAAGGCGTGCTGCTCTCGGGCGGCGCTGACCCGCGCGGCTCGGTCCGGCTGCGCCCCTTCCTCGGCGCCATTGCCCGGCTCAAGGAGATGGGGCTCACGGTCATTGTGCACACCGGTTTTTCCGACGAGGAGACGGCGCGCGGCCTGCGCAGCGCGGGCATCGACCAGGCACTTTTCGACGTCATCGGGGACGAGGAGACGGCCCGCGAGGTATATGGACTGCCCTATGGGCCGGATGACTATGCGCGAGGGCTGTCGATCCTGTGCGAGGCCGGGCTCTCCGTCGCCCCCCACGTGGTCATCGGGCTGCACTTTGGCCGGCTGCGCGGCGAGCTGCGGGCACTGGAGATTATCCGCGAGGCCGGTGCCGGGATGGTCGTGCTGGTGGTGCTGCGCCCCCTGCCCGGCACGCCGATGGCCGCGGTGGTGCCGCCCGGTGCCGAAGAGGTCGGCCGGCTGACGGCGGTGGCGCGGCTGAGGATGCCCGCTGCCCCGCTCATGCTGGGCTGCGCCCGCCCGGCCGGACCGGCCAAGGTGGAGATGGAACGGCGGGCGGTGCTGGCAGGCGCGAACGTCGTCGCCTACCCCGACCCGGAGACGGTCCGCCTGGCGGCTGCCCTGGGGCTCGAGACGGGGTTTGTGGAGGCGTGCTGCACGCTGGTGGATGCTCGCAGGCGGGTGCCGGCGGGATGAGCAGGCCCAGGCTGCGCGAAACGGGCCTTGTCGTCGGCGAGCTGCCGACGGGTCAGCACAACGCGATCACGGACGTAGCCGGCGTGCGAGTGGGCCACACCACACTCATCTCGGGTGAGGGGCCGCTGCGGCCGGGCATCGGCCCGGTGCGCACCGGTGTGACGGTGATCCTGCCCCACGACGGCAACCTCTTCCGCCACAAGGTGCGCGCCGCCGTGCACACGATCAACGGCTTTGGCAAGGTGCGCGGCTTTGAACAGGTGCGCGAGATGGGCACGGTCGAGTCGCCCATCGCACTCACCAACACGCTCAACGTCGGGCTGGTGGCCGACACCCTCGTGCAGTACCTGGTCGCGCAGAACCCCGGCATCGGCATCCGCACTGCCACGCCGAACGTCCTGGTGGGCGAGACCCACGACGGCTACCTGAACGACATCCAAGGGCGGCACGTGCGCGCAGAGCATGTCTGGGCGGCGATCGAGTCTGCGGCGCCGGGTCCGGTGGCCGAGGGCGCCCTCGGTGCCGGCACCGGGACCTCCTGCTTCGGTTGGAAGGGAGGCATTGGGACCGCCAGCCGCGTGGCCCAGGGTGCGGGCGGCTACACGCTGGGCGCCCTGGTGCAGTCGAACTTTGGCCGGGCGGAGGACCTGGTGGTGTGCGGCCTGCCGGTGGGGCGCCGCCTTCGGCCGCCCACGGAGGAGCCCGCCCCGCCGCGCGATGCAGGCTCCATCATGATCGTGCTGGCGACCGACGCGCCTCTGTCCGAGCGGCAGCTCGGCCGCCTGTGCGTGCGCGCGGCTGCCGGCCTGGCCCGGACGGGGAGCTTTTACGGGCACGGCAGCGGCGACTTTGTGATCGCCTTCACCACTGCCTGGCGGGTGGACCTGGAGCCGCCGGCGCTGACGGCGACCCAGGTGGTGATCGCCGACGAGGAGTGCGCCTTGGGCCACCTCTTTCGTGCGGTGGTAGAGAGCGTTGAGGAGGCGATCCTCAACTCGCTCTTTGCGGCCGAGACGACGGCCGGCCGGGACGGCCACGTGCGCTGCGCCCTGCCGGTCGGCCCGGTGGTTGAGATGGTGCTGCGAAGCCGGGCGGAGGGGGCGTGAGCAGGACGCGCTCCGGGGCGATCCGCGCTCCCTACCGCGGGTATGTCTCGCAGCGGGGACGCTTTGCCCGCGCCGTGCGGCTGACCTCGGCCGAGGAAGTCGCTGCGTTCCTCCGGGAGCACCTCTATGCGGAGGAGGTGCGCATCACAGACGCCGGCGACCGCCTGCTCTTTCACGCGGTCGATGGCACGGACCTCTCCTCGCGGCTCGACGAGCTGGGGATTGACCTGCCGGGGATCTATGCGGCGATGCGCCGTGCCTGGTTGGCGGACGCGGAGCAGGAGGAGCCGGAGGAGGAGCGTGCGCCGCGCGAGCCCTGGGAGGCGTTGTACGACTCGATCGGCCTCTCCTCGGGCGAGGTCGGGATGCGCCAGCGGGCCAAGCGCGCCTGCCGTGATGCGCTCACCGTAGCCGACGTGATCGAGCTGCTGAAGGGCACCTACTTCGACGCCCACTTTGAGACCGAGGACGGCAGCCGCGCGTGGGGCTACTTTGACGCGGCCGACTGCTCGGCCCGGGTGCTGCAGCGGGTCGGGGAAGACGCCTGGCAGGAAGGGGACCGGCGCGTACGACTCGATCCGGCGGCGCGGGTCCGGCACAAGGGCTCGGGCGAGGACATCCACCTCTTCCTTCTGCTGGACCCGCCCCCGGAGGAAGGGTGAAGGGCGGGGGCCACACCCGCCGCCCTATTTCACCGCGGCCGGTTTGATCGTTGCCACCACGAGCGGCGACTTGTCCGCCGCGGAGTAGTACCCGCCAAAGCGCTCCGCCAGCTCCGTCCCTGCAGCCTGCATCTCCCGCACGAAGCCGTACGACAGCGGCTCGTACAACAGCTCCGCGCTCAGCGTGAAAGGGCCGGACGCGCCGGCCACATGCACCTGGTAGGTCACCAGGTCACTGCCGCCGGCAAAGTTGGGGTCACCCGCCGCTTCTCCATGCACCGCCACGTCGGCCGGCAGCGCTGCCTTCTCCGCGCCGGCCGGCAGCAGGCGGTTGTCCTTCAGGTACTGCGCCGCCCGCAGCAGCGTGTAGGTCACTTCCCCATCGCTGTTGCCCAGGATCGACTCGTAGATCTGAACCTGGTCCGGCGCAGTGATGACGTCGTAGTGCGGCTCAAAGGCGGTGGGATCGGCATCCGCCGCATTGCCGGCGATCGTGCCGGCAGCCTGGCGTGCGCCCGACTCGAAGACAACCTGCCCGGCGGCGTCCGTCACGGTCACGTGCAGCCAGGCGCGCCGCGAAGGAAAGCTCGTGGGGAACTTGTGGCCGGCCATCTGCGCCACGCTCAGGCGGGCCGTGAGCGTGCCGTCCGCCAGGGCTGCGCTCTCCAGCGTCAACGTTGCCGTACGATTGCCCATCTGCTCGACAACGAGCGCCCGGGTGGCCTCGAAGTGGGCTGCCTCTGCCGTGACCTCCAGCTCGGCAGCCGCGCCTTCCAGGACGTCGAGCATGAGAGCGTTGCCGCCCACAAAGGTGTGCCGGAAAAAGGGCTCGCGCGGCCCGAGCCGGCCCGGCATCGTCGAAATCACGACACCCCCTTTGGCCTGCGGCATGTGGCAGGCCTGGCACGGCATCGCCCCGCTGTAGGCGCTGTTCTGCCACTCGGTGTAGGGCGTCTGCTCCGGGAACTCGCCCAGCACGCTGCCCTGTGCGTCCACATAGGGCGTGTAGAGCTCGTGGCAGGTCGCGCACAGCTCCGCCTGGCCCGTATGGGCGCCAAAGAGCGGGGAAAAGCCGGTGTGCATCCGCATCGGGTGCGCGAAGGGGTCCTGGTAGGGCCCGTAGACCGCACGGTCGGGCGGCTCTGTGCTTGTGTCGATGGTGTAGCCCGCCGAAAAGCTCTCCCGGCTTCCCAGCGCCTCGTCCGCCACCTGGTGGCAGAGAGTGCAGGAGACGCCGTCCATTGCCGCCTGGTGCAGCGGGTGGGCCGCATCGAAGAAGCCGCCGTCCTGCGCTGCGACCGGCTGCCCGTCTGCCTCGGCCTGCGTCTCGGCCATTGGCATGTGGCACAACACGCACTTGGCCTCGATGACCGATTGCAGGGCCGGCATGCGCGCCACCTCGGCACTGACCATTGCCTGCCAGAAGGGGTCCTTCGCCGCGTTGGCCATCATCGTCGAGCGCCAGGTCGTTGTCAGCGAGACATCGGCCCCTGCCTGATCGGAGAGCCCTTCGTGGCAGAGCGCGCACACGCCCGCGCCCGAGAAGTCGGCGGTGGCAAAGAGGGAGAGGGTCGTGTCGTGCGCCGCCGCGCAGTTGGTGCACGGGACGGCTTCCGGCGTGCAGCCCTGGCACTCGGTCGTGGCGGCCCCGCACTGGGCACAGGCACCGTCGCCCTGCGCGCAGCCCTGGCACTCGGTCGTGGCGGCCCCGCACTGGGCACAGGCGCCGTCGCCCTGCGTGCAGCCGGGGCACTCGGTCGTGGCGGCCCCGCACTGGGCACAGGCGCCGTCGCCCTGCGTGCAGCCGGGGCACGCGGTCGCGGCGGCCCCGCACTGGGCACAGGCACCGTCCCCCTGCGTGCAGCCGCCGCAGGCACCCGCGGCCTCCGCCTCCGCGGCAGGGTTGGGCATGCCGGGGGCCGGGGTCGGAGAGGGAATCGCCTCCGCCGCTGAGGGGAGGGTGCTGCCGCACCCGGCCGGGAGCGAAGCCATCAAGAGCAGAGCCAGGAACAGGACCAGGGTCCGGGCGGTTGAGCGGTACATGGGCAACCTCTTGAAGAACAGATTGGGTGGACTCCCGGATCGCGCGCCGGTCATCCTGGTTGGGCGACGTCAGGCGGCGCCGGCCCGCGCTGCGGCGGCGAGCTCCTCACACAGCCGAACGCCCTCCATGGCGTCTGTGGTCCAGTGGTCGGCGCCCACAATGCAGCGAGCAAAGTCGCACCTACTCTGTGCACGGGCTCAGCCACCCGGGGCGGCGGCAGGAAGCACCTGCACCGAGTCGCCGGCCCGGACGGTTCCCCCTTCCAGAACGACGACAAAGATGCCCTCGCGCGGCATCACGCAGTCGCCCGCCTGGTAGTAGATGGCGCACTTGTCGTGGCACACTTTGCCGATCTGGGTGACCTCGACCAGCGCCTCGCCGATGCGGAGCCGGGTGCCCACCGGCAGCTCCACCAGGCAGATGCCACTGGTGGTGATGTTCTCCGCAAAGCTGCCCGCGCGCACCTTGAGGCCCAGCGCGATCATCTTCTCGATGCTCTCCCACGCCAGCATGCTCACCTGCCGGTGCCAGTCTGCCGCGTGCGCATCGCCCACGATGCCCCAGTTGGCGCGCAGCTCGGCCTGCCCGATGTCGCGTTTCGGGACGCCCTTCTTCTGGCTCGTGCACACCGCCAGCACGCGCCCCTCCTGGCTCATGCTTCCTGTCTGTTCCATTCGCCGCTCTTGCCCCCCTTCTTGTGCGCCAGGCGCACGCCGGTGATGGTCATCCCCCGGTCGACCGCCTTGCACATGTCGTACACAGTCAGCGCCGCGATGCTGGCGGCCGTCAGTGCTTCCATCTCGACGCCCGTCTTGCCGGTGGTCCGCACGGTCGCCGTGAGGTCGACCCACGCCTCATCGCCCAGCTCGCCCGGCTCAAGCTCCAGCGAGATGTGGGTGAGGAGGAGCGGGTGGCAGAGCGGGATCAGCTCGTGGGTGCGCTTGGCTGCCTGGATGCCTGCCACCTGGGCGACCGTCAGGACATCGCCCTTCTTGGCAGCGTTGGCCCGGATGAGGGCCAGGGTGGCAGGGCGCATGCAGACGCGCGCACGGGCGATCGCCACCCGCTCAGTGTCGTCCTTGGCGCCGACGTCCACCATCCGCGCCTGGCCCGATTCGTCAACGTGTGAGAGTTCCATGTTGAATACCCCTTGGGGCCGTTCCGGCCCCTATCCCCCAATCTGTGACATGGTCCGGCCCTGGGGCACCTGCGCGTCGTCCAAGTGGTGGCACTGGGGCTTGAGCTGGATCGCCTGCGCCACCAGCTCGCGCACCGCCTCCAGCCCGCCGCCGGCCCTCAATGCGGCGCGCAGGTCCACCTCGTGGTCCGAAAGGAGGCAGGGGCGCAGCCGGCCGTCGGCGGTCAGCCGCAGGCGGTTGCAGGAGGGACAAAAGTGCTCGCTGAGCGCTCCAATGAAGCCGATCGTGCCCTCGGCGCCGGGGACCCGGAAGTAGCGCGCCGGCCCGCTCCCCACGGGACCCGGGACCGGCTGCAGCGGGCCCAAGTGCTGCTCGATCTGCGCCCGCATCTCGGCCACCGGCACCGCACCGCCCTCCGCCCAGCCTCTGCTTTCTCCGATCGGCATCCACTCGATAAAGCGCATGTGCCAGCCGTCCGTCAGCGACTTGGCCGCCAGGTCGGCGACCTCGTCGTCGTTCAGCCCGCGGATCACCACCGCATTGAGCTTGATGGGTGCCATGCCCGCCTCGCGCGCCGCGGCGATGCCCGCCCAGACGTCCTCGATCCGGCCGAGGCGTGTCATGGCGGTGTAGCGCTCCGGCCTCAGGGTGTCCAGGCTGATATTGACGCGGCGGAGCCCGGCTTCGGCGAGCGCGCGTGCCTGCCCCGCCAGCAGCGTGGCGTTCGTGGTCATGGAGATGTCGTCGATTCCGGGGATGGCTGCAATGAGCCGCACAAAGCCGGGCAGGCCCAGCCGGGCCAGAGGCTCACCACCCGTCAGCCGCACCTTGCGGATGCCGATCTCGGCCGCGGCGCGGATCACGAGCGCCATCTCCTCGTAGCTCAGGACGTGCTCGTGCCCCTGCTTCTGCACCCCTTCGGGCGGCATGCAGTAGACGCAGCGCAGGTTGCAGCGGTCGGTCACCGACACGCGCAGGTAGCTGATGGCGCGGCCAAAGTCATCCTGAAAGGGCACCCGATCCTGCTCTTCCCGGAACGGACCACGCGGCCCCTGCCAGCTCTTCTTGGCGCCTGTCCCAATCTCGCATCGTTCGTCACCAACCGGTCACGCATTCTACCCCGTGTCCGGCCGCAGATCAAGGGGGCCGAGAGGCCGGACCAGGCACGTGTGCCGCGCCGGGACCCCCTTCTTGACAACTCCCTGCCGATGTGTTACCTTGCTCACAGTACTTGAACAACCAGATCGCAGCATCTCCGAGCCCCGCCGCCTACGGGCGCAGCCTGGGACCAGGGAAGGACCCAGAGGAGCGTCTATGGCGCAGGGCCGGTAGGGCTTGGCTGGAAACGGCCATGCCTCCCATCCTTGGAAAGGAGATGCGCTGACACCTGCCGCAGGCAAGGGCTCTTCTGCGCATCCGCGCCCTGCTCATCCTGCAGGCCACAGCGCCTCGTTTCCGAGGCGCTTTTTTGTTGTCCGGACGGGGAGCCCCGCCTGGGGTGCGACCCTGCTCGGCATCGCCTTTGTGAAGAGTGGGATCAGGCAGGCCTCTTTCGAATCGCCGCGTAGCCCGCGCACGGCGGCCGTTCTCCGCGGCGTGAAGGTGTGTTGACCGGCAAGTCCGGAAGACTTGGACAGATAGGAGGAAACGATGACTAAGAAGGTGTTCGGGTTGTTCATGGTACTGGCCCTGTTCGCCGGCCTGGTTGCCGGCTGTGGGCCCACCCCGGAGCCGACGGCGGTTCCGCAGCAGGCAGCCGAGCCGGCGGCGCCTGTGTTCAGGATCACCGGCCCGGCCCAGGAGCTGTCCTGGACCGAGGAGCAGCTGAAGGCGCTCGGCACGATCGATGTGCCCTACACGGCCAAGGACGGCACGACGACCACCTACACCGGCGTGCTCATGAGCACGCTCCTGGTGGCGGCCAACGCCCCTGCGGACGCGACGCTTGTCTTGGTGGCAAGCGATGGCTTCACCGCCGAGGTGCCAGCGGCCGACGTGGCGGCCTGCGCCGACTGCATCGTCGCCTTTGACCCGGAGGGTGGGCTGCGCTCCGTGCTCCCGAGCCAGGGCGGCAAGCTGCAGGTCAAGGGCCTCGTTGAGATCCAGATCGCCGGCGGCGCGCCGGCTGAAGCACCCGCCGGGGGCATCCCCGAGGGTGCCGCGCTCAAGATCACGGGCAAGGTGGGCCAGGAAATCGGCTGGCTGGAGGCCGACGTGCTTGCCATGGAGGCCATGGAGGCGCAGTCCACCAACAAGTCCGGCGAGACCGAGACCTACACCGGCGTCCTGATGAGCAAGCTGCTGGAGCTGGCTGCGCCGGCTCCGGACGCGACGACGCTCGTCTTTGTCGCCGACGATGGCTACACCGCTGAGGTCCCGCTGGCTGACGTGCTGTCCTGCGCTGACTGCATCGTCTCCTTCCGCAGCAAGGGCGGCTTTTCCACCGTCCTGCCCGGCTTTGCCGGCAGCGCGCAGGTCAAGGGGGTAATCGAGATACAGGTCAAGTAGCGAGCCGCCGATCCGTGCGCACACCCTAAGGGTCTGCCAGACCCTTAGGGTGTGCTTTGGGTGTGCGAACCAAGCGATGCAGCGACGAACCTATTACTCTACCCGCGACCTGTTGATGATGGCCGCCCTGGCCGCGCTCGGCGGCGTGGTGAGCACCTACGTCAACGCCGTCGGCGACTTTTTCCAGTCCATTCTCGGTTTTTCGGGCACGACACAGTGGGCGGCCGGGCTGCATGTCCTTTGGCTGACGCTGGCCGTGGGACTGACCCGCAAGCAAGGTGCTGGCACAGTCACCGGGCTGCTCAAAGGGGGCGTCGAGCTGCTGACCGGCAACACCCACGGCTTGTTGGTGGTGCTGGTGGACGTGGCGGCCGGGCTCCTGGTCGACCTCGGTTTCCTTCCCTTTCGCAACAAAGACTCGTTGGCCGCCTATTGCCTGGCCGGCGGGCTGGCCGCGGCCTCCAATGTCTTCGTTTTCCAGCTCTTTGCCTCGCTGCCGGCAGACACGCTGGCCTACTGGGCAATGCTGCTGGTGGCGGGTGTGGCCCTGCTCTCTGGAGTGCTCTTTGCCGGGGTGCTGGGCAGGGGGGTGCTCAGTGCCCTGCGCCGCGCCGGCGTGGTCAAGGATGCGGCACCGGCGCCGATGGGACGCCGCGCCTACCCGATCTTTTTGGTCGTCGCGGCCCTGCTGGCCGTCGTGCTGACGGTCTACCTGCGCGGCGCGCTCCGCGGACCGGCAGCGGTCTCCATTGGCGGGGCGGTGGCGGCGCCCTACGACTATCCTGCCGAGCACGGCGACATCGGCACGACCACGGCAGAGGGCACGCTTCGCGAGGTGACCGGCCAGTACAAGGGCGTGCCAGTCCGTGAGCTCCTGGCCGCAGCCCAGCCGCAGCCCGCGGCCACGCTGCTCCTTGTGCGCGCCACCGATGGCTATGCCTTTTTCATTGGCCTGGACGAAGTACGCGACAACGACGCGCTTCTGCTGTCGCCCCAGGGCGAGGGCGACGACGCTTCGTACGACATCGTCGGTGCGCTGAACAGCAAGGCCTGGGTGCGCGGGGTGAAGGAATTGGTCGTGGTCGGCGCCTCGACGCTGGAGGTGAGCGGCGCCCTGGATGCGCCGGCGCCCTACGATCCCGACGACTGGCAGTTTGACATGGACAGCACCCGGCTCGACCTGGGCGACGGCCCGCGCAAGCTGCAGGGCGTGCCCCTGTGCAAGGTGCTGGCTTCCATGGAGCCGCAGGACAGGGCCGCGAAGGTCGTGGTGCACACGAACGGCGAGCCCCTTACGCTGCCGCTGGGTGACGTATTGGCCGACGACGACGTGCGCCTCTTCACTGTCATCGGCGAGGACGACGTGACCTTTGCCCTGGCCCGCATGGGCGGCGAGGTCCTGGCCCCCCAGGTCACCCGCATCGAGATCCAATGATCTCCGTCGAAGGCCTGAGCTTCCGCTTCCGGGAGAGCGAGGCATATGCCCTGCGCGACCTGTCCCTGAAGGTCGAGCCGGGTGAGTTCCTGGTCGTCACCGGGCCGTCTGGCTGTGGCAAGAGCACGCTCGCGCTGGCCATCGGAGGGTACCTCTTCCGGCAATTTGACGGCCAGGCCGAAGGGCGCGTCACCGTCGGCGGGATCGACGTCCGCGGAAGCCCCATCTACGACACCGCCGAAGTCGTCGGCCTGGTCCAGCAGAACCCGGAAGCCCAGTTCTGCACCTTGACCGTGCGCGACGAGGTGGCCTTTGGGCTGGAGAATCGCTGCCTGCCCCGCGACGAGATCCTCAGCCGGATGAGCTGGGCGCTTGGCATCGTCGGCGCGGAGCACCTGCACGACAGGACGCTGGCGACCCTCTCGGGCGGAGAAAAGCAGAAGGTTGCCATCGCGGCGATGATGGCCGCCAAGCCCCAGGTGCTCATTTTCGACGAGCCGACCTCCAACCTGGACCCAACCGCCACGGCTGAGGTGTTCGGTGTCATCGAGCACATCCGGGAAAAGGCCGGCATCACGGTCCTCGTCATCGAGCACAAGGTGGACTACCTGAGGCGTTTTCGCCCACGCCTGGTCGAGATGGAGGACGGCCGGATCGTCCGTGACGGCGCCATGCCACCGGCCGATGGGAGCCCCCGAGCGACTCCAGTCGCTGCCGGGGGCGGCGGAGGACAAACGACAGAAGTCGCCGCCCTCGCCACCCCCCTCATCCGGGTCGAGGACCTGGATGCCGGCTACAACGGCCGCCCTGTCCTGCGGGGACTCTCGCTGGAGGTGCGGCCCGGCGAGCTCGTGTCGGTCATGGGCGACAACGGCTCGGGCAAGACCACGTTCCTCCACTGCCTCCTCGGGCTCCGCCGGCCAAGCCGGGGACGGGTGGAGGTGATGGGCCACGACGCCGGCCGGACGCCCGTCTCGGAGATGGCCCGGCAGGTGGGCTTTGTCTTTCAGAACCCCGACCACCAGCTCTTTGCCGACAGTGTGTGGAAAGAGGCCACCTTTGCGGCCCGGAACATGGGCACGTTGGATGAGGCGGCGCAGGAGCGAACCGCGCAGCTGCTCGACCGCTGCGGCCTGGGCGACCGGCGCGACGACCATCCCTATCGCCTCAGCTATGGCCAGAAGCGCCGCCTGAACCTGATCTCGGTGCTGAGCTATGCTCCCCGCCTGGTCCTGCTGGACGAGGTGCTGATTGGCCAGGACCCGGCCAACGCTGCCTTCCTGCTCGGCCTGCTGGGGGAACACGCTGCCGGGGGCGGTGCGGTGGTCATGGTCAACCACGCGCCCGACATCACGCGCCGCTACGCCAGCCGCCTGGTCTTTTTCGAGGGCGGCACGATTGCCGTCGACGCCCCGGTCGGCCAGGCGTTCGACCGGCTGCGGGCCCTTGGAAAGGATGCGTATGCCGGCTAAGCGCAGCGGGCCGCAGGCGATGCGCATCGCCTACCACCCCGGCGACTCGTTCCTCCACCGCCTGCATCCCCTCACCAAGGCGGCATGGCTGGTGCTGGGCACGCTCCTCGTCTTCCTGGTGCGCAGCCCGTGGGCGGTGGCGGGGGCAGTGGGGGTTCTGCTGGCCGGGTTCCCGGTGGCCGGCGTGCGGCTGGGCCGCCTGCGCGGCGCGCGCCTCTTCGTCAGCACGGCGCTTCTGCTGGGGCTGCTCCAGGTCCTGTTCGTGCGTGAAGGGCCTGCCTGGGTCACGCTCGGGTCGCTGGTCGTCACTGCCGGCGGGGTCGAGGCGGGCGTCTACGTCGCCGGCCGTTTCCTCAGTGTGATCCTGCTCAGCTACCTCTTCGTGCTGACCACCGAGCCGAACGACCTGGCCTACGCGCTCATGCGCGCCGGGCTGCCCTACCGGTATGGATTTGCCCTCATCACCGCACTGCGGCTCGTCCCGACTTTTGAGCAGGAAGGGCAGATCGTCTACAACGCGCAGCGCGCGCGCGGGGTGCGCTACGATGTACGGAGCCCGGGCCGGCTCTTGACCCTGGCGCGGCAGTTTGTCCTGCCGCTGCTGGTCTCGGCGCTGGGCAAGGTGGATTCGCTGGCCGTGTCGATGGAGGGCCGCTGCTTTGGCAAGCACTCGACGCGCACATTCGTGCGCGAGGTGCACGCCACCCGGCTGGATGGGATCGCGCTGGGGGCACTGCTCTTGGCGGTCGTGGGCGGCCTGGCATGGCTGTGGGCAACGTAGAAGGACAGGAGGCTGATTGGTGAAGAAAACCTGGTGGATTCTGTTGGTCCTGGTCGCGCTGCTCGTGGGCGGCGCGGTGGTGGCGGTGGCGACGGGGGCGAAAGTGGCAGCCCCGGCCCGCTCCGTGTTCCATTTCCCGTGGGCGCTGCTGGCCGAAGAAGCCGAGACGATGAACGACTGCGTCGAGTGCCACGAGCCGGACAAATTCCACACCTGCACGACCTGCCACGACGACCATGGCTCGGCAGAGATGGCCAATCTGCCCTTCGACGACCTGATCCTGCTGCAGGGCGATGTGCCCGAGCCGGGGTACATCGCCGTGAATGAGATCCTGCCCTACCGCGACCAGCCCGGCACCCACATGGCATTGCTCGACCTGTTGGCCGCACAGGGCGTGACCGAGTTCGAGAGCGTAACCCTCGCCTCGCGCGATGAGGGCTGGATCACCGTCGACCGCGCCAACCTGACCGCCGAGGGGATGCTGCTGCCCCATGTGGACGGCATGCGCTTTGCGGCCGAGAACCTGCATGTCTCCACCTGGCTGAAGGGTGTGTGGCGCATCATCGTCGTGGGCCCGGAAAAGCCCCTGACCCTGGATGGCTACCGAACCTCGATCGGCCGGCTGCTGCTGGGGCCGACGACCAGCGCCACCATCGAGCAGACCGACGTGATGCTGCGGAGCGAGGCCGACGGCCAGGTGCGCAAGGCCAAGACCGCCTCGCGCATCGAAGGGCCGGGCCTGGAGAGCCTCGTGGCCGATCCCGGCTTTGACACGCTGCTGGTGCGCGATGCCGCCGGTGGGGAGCACACTCTGACCGCCGCCGAGGCCAAGGGCGGCGTGCTGGCGCAGATGGGCCAACAGGTCGTCCTCGTCCTCCCCAACCGCGGGCGGGCGCAGTGGATCACCGGCGTGGTCGAGCTGGTGTCGGAGGAATAGCCGGTGACCCGCCGCGTGCGACAGCTGAGTGTTTTGGCGCTTGTCCTGCTCTCCTGCCTGGCGGGCTGCGGGCGCCGATGGCAGGCGACGGTCCTCGCCCCGGACGGAAGCCCCGTGGTCGTGGACGTGGACACTCTGGAGGACCTGGCGGACTATGCCGACGAGGAGCGAGGCGTGCCGCTGGAGCGGGTGCTCTGGGCGGCGGGGCACTCTGCCGTCGAGCGCCTGATCGTAACCGAGCCGCAGGGTGCCCGCCATGAGCTCGAGTGGGCCGCTGCTGCCGCCGACGCCTGGTGGCGGGAGAGCGGGAAGGTCGAAGCCGTCGGTGAGCTCTTCCCGGTCGCCCAGGTGGAGGCGCAGCCGCCTGCGCGGCTGGGCCAGGTCGAGGCGCGCATCACCGACATTGCGCCGACCGCCGCGGCCGTGCTGGGGCTGCCGGCACCCGCCCAAGCCACAGGCCGTCCCCTGGATGCGCCGGCTGCGGGCCGCGTGCTGCTGCTCTTTCTCGACGGCTTGGGCTACCTGCGCTACACCGAGGCGCTCGACGTGGGCCTGATCCCGAACCTGGCGGCGCTGCCGGCACCCCTGCTCGGGCTGACCGAGTATCCGCCCAGCACGCGCGTAGGCACAGCAGCCCTGCTGACGGGAGCGTCGTCCCGGGTCAACGGCGTCGACGGGCGCGGAACGCGCAGCACCGAGGCCCAGACGCTGTTCGACGTGGCGGACGCGGCCGGCCTGGAGGTGTTTGCGGTAGAAGGCGAGGCGCTGGCTTTCAACCTGCGCGCAGCCGAGATCATGCTCTCCGGCGATCGCGACGGCAGCGGCGGCACCGACGACAACGTGCTCGCCAATGCCCTCGCCGTGCTCGAAGAGGGGATGCCGGACCTCTTCCTGGTCCACTTTCACGGCATCGACGACACCGGGCACACCTACGGCATCCACACGCCGGAGGAGGAGGCCAAGATCCAGGAGATCGACGCGATGGTGGGCCGGCTGCTCGAGGCACTGCCGGAGGACACGCTGATCGTGATCTTTGCTGACCATGGGATGCACCAGGTCGAGGAGGAGGAGAGGCTGGGAAGTCACGGCACCTTGATTGAGCGGGACATGTTCATCCCGATTTGGCTGGTCGGAAACTAACATAACTGGAAGCGGAGGAAAGAATGACTGCGAAGAAGTGGTTCGTCGTGCTGTCGTTGTTGGCGGTCTTGTTGGCTGGGTGCGGCGCGGCAGCGCCCAAGGTCGAATGGACGCTGGGTGTCAGCGGTTCGGTAGGCACACCGCTGAGCCTGAGCTTTGCCGACCTGGCCGGCATGCCCCAGGCAGAGCTGACCGGCATCCTGATGGAAAAGTCGCTGGGTGAGGACACCACAGGCGACTGGAGTGGCGTGGCCCTGACGGACCTACTGGCGAAGGCGGGGGCGGGTGAGTACGTGAGCATCACCGCAGTCGCCAGCGATGGGTATGCCATCGAGATCAGCAAGGACGAGCTGCAGGATGCGATCGTCGCGCTGAAGGAGAACGGCAAGTGGATCGCCGAGGTCGACGTTGACCATGGCCCCATCCGCCTTGTCTGCCCCCACACTCCCGCCAACCGCTGGGTGTACCAAGTGACGGAGCTCCAGGTCAACGCCCAGGCCGCCGGCGTGCCGGACGACGCTGCCTTCAAGATCACGGGCAATGTCCAGACAGAAGTGGGCTGGACCGAGGAAAAGATCCGCTCCATGGACACCATCGACGTCCAGTACACCAACAAGTCAGGGGAAACGGCCACCTACACCGGCGTGCGCATCAGCGACCTGCTGTCCAAGGCCGACCCCAAGGAGGGGGCAACCACGGTCACCTTCGTCGCCGACGACGGCTACAGCGGCGAAGCTCCGCTGGCGGATGTTGAGGCCTGCGCCGAGTGCATCGTCTCCTTCCGCAACCAGGGCGGCTTTTCCATTGTGGCGCCCGGCTTTGCCAACAACGTCCAGGTCAAGGGCGTGGTCGAGATCCAAGTGAAGTAGGGCGGGATTCCATTCCCGCCCAGCACACGCCGGTGCGGGGCCTGGCGGTCCCGCACCGGCATTTCCTTTGACGCACAGGCCGAGGGCCACTATACTCTGTGCGCCCTGGGCGCGCAGGAGCGCGCACTTTGAGCAGGTTGGGAGCAGAAGCACCATGGGACTGAAAAGAGACGAAACCGGCCGGCTGCACATCGAGACACCCCTGATGGCCGAGTCGCTGATGGACAAGGCACTGCTGCGCAGCACCGAGACAGAGACTGTCTTCCGTGCCCTGCCTGAGCTGAACGTAATCAAGCTGGGTGGGCAGAGCATCATCGACCGCGGCCGGAAGGTCGTCCTGCCGCTGGTGGAGGAGATCGTCGCGGCGCGTGCGCACCACCCCCTGCTGGTCATGACCGGCGGGGGCACCCGCAGCCGCCATGCCTATGCCATTGCGCTCGACCTGGACATGCCCACCGGCATCCTGGCCAAGCTGGGGGCAGCCATCAGCGAGCAGAACGCCCTCATGATCTCGCTGCTGCTGGCGCCGCATGGCGGCATCAAGGTGGGGCACGACGACGTGGTCAAGCTGCCTTCCTACCTGGCGCTGGGCGCCATTCCCGTCATGCACGCCATGCCGCCCTATGGCCTTTGGGAAGAGCCACCCGCGCAGGGGCGCATCCCGCCCCACCGCACCGACAGCGGCGCTTTTCTCACCGCCGAGGTCGTGGGCGCCCGCCGCTGCATCCTGGTCAAGGACGAGCGTGGCCTCTACACCGCCGACCCCAAGAAGAACCCAAAGGCCGATTTCATCGCCGAGATCGAGGTGCGGGAGCTTCTGGCGCTCGACCTGGAGGACCTGGCCGTCGAGCGCGCCATGCTCCGGGCACTCTCCCGCTCCCAGACCGTGCGCGAGGTGCTCCTCGTCAATGGGCGCGAGCCCGGCAGCCTGACGCGGGCGCTCGCCGGCGAGAACCCGGGCACGCGCATCTATCGGGCCTCGTAGCCCAGGGGAGCTTACCGTGTGATGATCTTGGTTGGATTGGACGACACCGATACCCTTGAAACGCGCGGCACCGGCCACCTGGCGCGCGCGCTCGCGGCTGCGCTGTCGGCGGACTACCGGGTGTTGGGCGTGGTGCGCCACCAGCTCCTGGTGGACCCGCGCGTGCCCTGCACCAAGAACAACAGCAGCGCCACCCTGCTGGTGGAGGCCGGCGCCCAGAGCGACCCCGCCCACCTCGCGGAGCAGGTGCGCTCGATGATGCTGGCCGACTTTGTGGTGGGCAGCGACCCAGGCCTGTGCGTCGCCGTCGAGGTGCCCGCGCCCGTGTCCGACTTTGGCCGGCGCGCGCAGCGCGAGCTGGTCTCCCAGGCGGAGGCCCGCGCGCTGGCCCGCGAGCATGGGATCTGGCTGGAGGGCCTGGGCGGGACGCAGGATGGTGTCATCGGTGCTCTCGCCTCCGTCGGCCTCTCCGCCACTGGCGAGGCCGGGCGCTACGTCTGGACCGGGCGCATGCGGACCCTCTCCGGGCTGCAGCCGGTGGCCGCCCTGCTGGAGGCCGGCATTTCGGCCGTCCAGACGCTCGACGGCCGCCCGGTGGAGGAGGGCATGGTCAGCACAGACAGGCTGCGCCCTGCCCGGCGGGGCGGCCGCCCCGTCGCCGTCGTCGAGTGGGCAGGAGATCACTGGCTCCCGCTCAAGCTCGACTGACCCTCGCCCGTGGAACCGCTCGTCCGCGCAAGCCAGGTCGCCTACCGCTACCCGCAGAGCGACCATGGCATGGCACCGCTGTCGCTCGAGATAGGGCCGGGCGAGCGGTGGCTCATCTCCGGCCCCTCCGGCTGCGGCAAGTCCACCCTGGCGCGCTGCCTGACGGGCCTCATTCCGCATCTCTACCATGGCGCGCTCGAGGGGGAGGTCCGGCTGGACGGCCTGCGCACGGCCGACGCGCCTCTCTGGCAGCTTGCAGAGCGTGCCGGCCTCGTCTTCCAGAACCCCTCCGCTCAGATGCTGGCCCACTCCGTGGAAGAAGAGATCGTTTTTGGCCTGGAGAACCTGGGCCTGCCGCGCGACATCATCGCCCGGCGGCTGGAGGAGACGCTGGTCCGCTTCGGCCTGGAGTCGATGCGCGGCCGCTCGCCCCAGACCTTGTCGGGCGGCGAGCAGCAAAAACTGGCACTGGCTTCCATCCTCGCCCGGCAGCCGCCGGTGCTGGTGCTGGACGAGCCCCTCTCCATGCTCGATTCCACCGCCGCCGCCGAGCTGGTCGATCACCTGGCGGCCCAGGAGTGGGCCGGCAAGGCGGCCATCGTCTGCGAGCACCGCGAGGAGTACCTGCGGGCCATCCCCGGCCTGCGCACGCTGCGGCTCCGGACCGCGGACGATGGACCACGGACGACGGACGACGGACGCTGGTGGCCTGGTCAGGAGGCCGGCCACAGCATGGGTCAGGAGACCGGCCACGGCGGCGCCGCAGGCGCGCGGCTGGAGGTGGCGCACCTGGCGGTGGCGCTCGGGGGCAGGTCGGTCCTGCGCGACCTGAGCTTTTCCCTGGAGCCGGGGCAGGTGGTGGCGGTCGTCGGCCGCAACGGCGCCGGCAAGACGACGCTCCTGCGCGCGTTGGCCGGCCTCCAAAAGCATGAGGGGTTGGTCACCGCCGGCGGCGCCCGGCCCGACTTTGGGCTCGTCTTTCAGAACGCCGATCTGCAGCTCTTTAACGCCTCCGTGCGCGACGAAATCCTTTTCCGCGTGCGCGAGCCCGACATGGGGCGCTACGCCTGGCTGCTGGACGTGCTGGGCCTGGCCCGCTACGAGCAGACCCCGCCGCTCCTCTTGAGCGAGGGCGAGAAGAAGCGCGTGGCGTTGGCGACGCTGCTCATGCGCGGGCCGCGCCACGGCGTCCTGCTGGACGAGCCGTCGCTGGGGCAGGATGCCGTGCACAAGGCGATGCTGCTCCGCCTCGCCCGCACCCTGGCCGAAGCCGGGCAGCTCGTCATCCTGACCACGCACGACCTGGCGCTCGCGGCCCAAGCCGACCGCCTCCTGCTGCTTGCGCCGGAGGGGTTCGTGGCAGAAGGCCCGCCGGCCCAGGTCCTGCGCGATGGGGCCGCCTGGGCCAGGCTGGGGCTCCTGGTGCCCGAGTGGGTGCTTGCCCACCTCCCACCGGCCGCCCCGGAGGCGACCGCGTGATCCGCCTCGGCACCGCCGGCAGGGCGCGCGGCCTGGTCCTGGTGGAGCGCTCGCCGCTCCGCAGCGCAGACCCGCGCACCAAGCTGGCCCTCAGCCTCTGCGCTTCGCTCGCCGTCATGCTTTCCCTGGAAAAGCTGGCGGCCTTTCTCGGCCTCTATGCCCTGCTGATCCTCTGGGCGCGGCTGCTGCCCATCGCGGCGCAGCAGGTGTGGCGGCTCAAGTGGGTGCTGCTCTTTCTCTTCGTCGGCGACTGGCTGCTTGTCAGCCTCGACCTCGCTGTCATCATCACCCTGCGGCTGATCCTCCTCTCCGGGGTCTTTGCCCTCTTCTTCGCCACGACCACGCCGGCCGAGATGCGCCTGGCGCTCGAGTGGATGCGCGTGCCGCACCGCTACGCCTTCTCCGTGAGCCTGGCCTTCCAAAGCATCGGCTTGCTGGACGACGAGTGGCGGACCATCCGCGAGGCGCAGCATGCGCGGGGCGCCTGGTCGCAGCCCCAAAAGTGGCGCGAGCTGTCGTCGCGCGTGCGCGACCTGATCTCGCTCACGGTGCCGGCCGTGGTGCTGGCGACCAAGCGGGCGTGGGCCATGACCGAAGCGGCCTATGCCCGCGGCTTCGATTCGCCCCACCGGCGGCCCTACCGGCAGCTTGCACTCCGCCGCCTCGATTGGCTGCTGCTCAGTGCAGCAGTGATCGTGGCCGCCATCCTCATCCTGTGGAGGTAACCATGTCCCAACGAGTCCGGATCCTGATCCTGATCGGTGCCCTGGCGGTCCTGGCTGGCGCCGTCCTGGGTGTGGACGCGCTGCGTCGCTCGGCCAAGCCCACCGAGCTGGCGCCCGGCGCTATCCCCATCTATGTCGAAGGCAAGCTGGTGGGTGCCTTCCTGCCCGAAGACCTGGCATCGCTGGAAGAGGTCAGCTTTGTGGATGCTGAGGAGGGCAAGACCCAGCAGGGGTGGATGCTGCGCGACGTGCTGCGGCTCCGCGTTCCTGAGCGCAAGCTCAAACCCGAGACGCGCATTGTCGTCGCCTCCAGCAGCAGCGGCAAGTCGGCCGAGCTGACGTGGGCCGAGGTGGACGACCCGGCCAACCGGGTCATGTTCGACCTCGCCGGACGGGGCACGCTCAAGCTCGTCTCCGTGCTGGAGCGGCTGGACGTGCGCGACGAGTGGGTGCAGGACGTCGACCGGATCGACGTGGGAGCGGCGCAATGAGCCAGGAGCCGCCCGCCGGACAGCCGCCTGTCAAGACACGCTACTTTTCCACCTTCCAGCTCATCCTGCTGGCGCTCTTTGCCGCGCTGATCGTCGTCGCCAAGGTGGCGCTGCGCCTGCCGCTGCAGATGCCGGGGCACTCGGGCATCTTCTGGATGGCGATCATGGTCGTGGCGTCCGGCGTGGTACCCAAGGCCGGGGCCCCGAGCCTGGTGGGCCTCACCTCAGGCATCCTCGCCGCCTTCCTTGGCCTGGGGGACGGCGGCGCCGTGGATACCTTTCTCTCCTACACGATGGTGGGTGTGGGCACCGATCTGGCACTGCTCCTGCTGGGGCGCCGGCCCGAGAAGCTGGTCGTAGCGGTGCCGGCGGCCCTCTTTGGGCACTTTTGCAAGTTCCTGGTCAAGTGGGGGCTCAGCCTCGTGATCGGCGCACCGGTCGGGTTCGTCGCGCTTGGCCTGGCGCGGGCCATGATCGGCTACATCCTTTTCGGCGCGCTGGGCGGCCTGCTGGGTGGGCTGACGCTCCTCGCCCTGCGCCGCGCCGGCTTCTTTGCCTACATGGCGGAGAAGAAGTAGAACGCGAGTCCCGGGACAAGCGCGCACGGCCGCCGGTCACGGCCTCGCGGAGCGATGCGCGCGTTACCCGCCCATCCGGCGGAAGAGCGAGTAGAACTGCGGCGAGCGCAGCAGGTGGAACTCGCTGCGCAGATGCTCCAGCGGCAGGCCGGCAGCCATCTTCTGCAGCCGGCGCGGCGTGATTCTGTGGCAGTGCACCTTCGCCGCCTTGGTGGGGTCGCCGTAGAGGATAACCGCTGAGGGCACCGCGTAGAGCCCCTTCACCAGCTCGGCCGGATAGCAGATCAGCAGCCTGCCGCCCGGCTTGACCACCCGCGCCATCTCGGCCAACGCCTGCTCGATGGGCGGCACGTGCTCGACGGCATGGAAGGAGCACAGCAGGTCAAAGCTTGCATCGGGAAAGTCGAGCTTCTCGGCGCGCATCACAAAGAGGTTGGGCGCCACCCCCTGCTGGATGGCGTGCGGGTTGGCGTCGATCCCAACCGCGTCCAGCCCCTGCTCCTGGAAGCACTGGGTGAGAAAGCCCCGCCCGCAGCCCACCTCCAGCAGCCGCATGCTGGCCGTGGGCGCCAGCAGGCGCAGCGCCCTGCGGACATGGCTCGTGTCCCGGCGGTTGCTGAGGGCATAGCGCAGCGAGGTATAGTCCATGGGTTTCTGCCAGGCGACGCCGGCCATTGTACCAGACGCCGGCCCGGATGTCCAGCGCCCGCCGACCCGCGCCAGGGCCAAGTCAAAGTCCCCAAGGCTGTCATGCTGAGCGCAGCGAAGCATCTCGGTTCGGCGCAGCCGAGACCCTTCGCTTCGCTCAGGGTGACATCACGACGGACGAAGTGGGGTAGCTGCCTGACTTTGACTTGGCCCTGCGGCCCGCGCTCTGTCGCCTCATCCGTCGATCGCCGAAGGTCGAGACGGGCTCGGTCAGGGAGTTTCGCCCACCAACGAAAGGACCCTCAGGGTCTGGCAGACCCTGAGGGTCTTGTCATGCAATGGGTTGGCGAGCTCTGCCACTCTGCCAGGATTTTGCATGTACTATCCCGAAATGCCCGTTTTTCCAGAAACAATCATCGCACATTGCTGTGCCCTGCGGGCGATGCACCAACCCATCGAGACGGCGCGCAGACGCCCCCGGCCTAAGGCGCCAGGTACACCAGCACTGCGCCCGCCTCATCCAGAAGCGCCAACCCGCCCCTCTGGATCTCAAAGCTGCGCACCTTCTCCAGGCTGCTCAGGAATGTGCTCTCCAGCTGCATGAGGCCCTCCGCCCCGCAGTACATCTTGGTCGCGCCGGCCGCGCCGAACGTCAGCCCGGCTCCCTCCTGGGTGTAGCCGGCAAAGTACGTATTGCAGCCCGCCTTGCCCGTGGCCTCGCCGCCGGCAAAACTCATCGTGACCTCGACGCCCTCGGGGACGGGTGTCTCACCCACCATCGTGGCGTTCCACGACGAGCCCTCCAGGCTGGCCGCCTGAGGCTTGCCAAAGACCAGCACGACCTTGCCGGCGTCGTCCAGCAGCCGCAGGCTGTCGCCTTCGCGCTGGAAGGAGCGAACCGTGCCCAGGGTCTCCGTGTATGCCGTCTCGTACTCCATCACGCCGTCGCAGTACATCAGGGTGGAGGCAATCTGCCCCAGCGTGAGATCGGTGCCCTTCTGGACATAGTCCGCGCCGTAGCCGTTGCACGGCCCACTGCCGCCGGCCTGGCCCTTGTCAAAGCTCAGCGTGATCAGGATGTGCAGCGGCAGCTTGGCGCCGTCCATCTCGACCAGCTGCCAGCCGGTGCCCTCCAGCGTGGGCGCCGCCGTGCCCGCGCAGGCCGCCAGCAGCGCCGCGAAAAGAAAGAAGAGCGAGAAGACAGAGAGAGCGATTTTCATGGTCCGGAATCCTTTCGTGCTTGTTCCGGGTACAAGACGCTGCGGAGCCGCGGATGGTTCCCAGGCGACGGACTTCGCGGGGCACGCGCGGCGTGCCCCTGCCTTCGGGGCGGCGCAGGGGATCGGAGCCTGCGGCGGGGATTGGGATGCCTTGGCTCAGCCCAGCGGGTACGCGCCCCATCGGCGCACGGCCTCGAAGAGGGCGAGGACGTTCTCTACGGGCGTGTCCGCCTGGATATCGTGGGTGGGCGCGGCCAGGTAGCCTCCGCCCGGGCCCAGCTCGGCGATGCGCCGGCGCACCTCAGCCTCGACGTCGGCCGGCGTCCCGTGCGGCAGGACCTCCCGCTGGTCGATCGCTCCGCAAAAGGCCAGCCTCTGCCCATGCGCTGCCTTGAGAGCCGCCGGATGCATCCCCTGCGCCGTCACCTGCACTGGGTTCAGCACCTCGATGCCCATGTCAACCAGCTCTCCGATGAAGGGCAGGATGGAGCCGCAGGAGTGGTAGGCCAGGATGACGTCCGGCTGGGCAGCGCGGTAGGCATCCAGGACCCGCTGCAGCCGCGGCTTTAGCCACTGGCGCCACATGCGCGGCGAGAGCATCGGCCCTTGGTCCATGCCGATGTCGTCGCCGGTGAGCACGGCATCGGCGCCCAGGTCGATCAGCGCCAGGCCGATGCGGCTGCTGTACTCGGCCACGGCGTCCAGCAGCGGCCCCACATAGTCACGGCCCAGCGCCATGTCGGCCAGGAACTGCTCCAACCCGACCAGGTTCCACGCCATCTCAAAGACGGTGCACTCGACGATGCCCAGCAGCGCGTGGGTTGAGCCGTAGCGCTCCGCCCGCTCGCGCGCAATGTCAAAGCGGCCCGGTGCTGCCGGGTCGGGCAGCCGGTGGTGCGCCAGCTCGCGCGCCGAGCCGATTCCGGCCAGAGGCCGCCCCACAATCTCCAGGTAGGTGCCAAAGCGATGCGGCACCCGCCGGTAGACAAAGCCCCACTCATCCTCGAGCGTGCCGTCGGGGCGCTCACGGGCCGGGCGCCCGTGCGGCGCCGTGGAGCCGATGCCCACCACGTCGTTCCCCAGCCCGGTGAGCAGGGCGGCATGCGAGATGCGGTTCGTCAGGTAGGCATCCAGTGGGTCGGCCGCAGCGCCGGTGACCTCGGCCAGCCGCTCCGCCATCTCGGCCACCACCGTCACCCACACCGGCACGCGGTCCGGCTCCCGATGTCTCAGCGAAAGGAGAGTGCGTTCTTTGGAGTCCATAGTCCCCTCACCCCCTCGCCTCTCCCACCGGGAGAGGGGAGCTGAGCTGGGCGGCGCGCGCGCGGACAAAGTCGATCACCTCGCCGGCCACCAGGTCGCGGTCATGGTCGAGGGTCGCGACGTGGTACGAGTTCTGGAGCAAGACCACCCGCTTGTCTTTGGAGGCAGCGCGCTCCGCCATCGCCGGGCCGTTCCGAGCCGGGATGACCCGGTCGTGAACCGACTGGAGAAAGAGCACAGGAACGGTGAGCGCCGGCAGCAGCTCCTCCACGATCTTGGCAAGGCCCATGACGTCCACGATCGTCGTGCGGGCCATCTCGCGGTAGGCCACCTCGACGGCCGACGGGTCCTTGAGCAGCCAGGTCTCATCCCAGCTCGGCACTACGTCCGGCAGGTCACGCCGGAAGGCCATGGCAGCAAAGTCGCGGTTGTCCAGCTCGACCCCGCCGTTGATCGGCACGATGCCGCACACGACCTGCGGGTGAGTGGTGCCCAGGTAGAGCGTCAGGATGGCGCCCATCGAGAGGCCGACCACGAAAACCTCGGGGCAGAGCTCGGCGAGGGCCAGCAGGTGGTCTTCCGCTGCGTGGACCCAATCGGCGGCACGCGTACGGTTCAGGTCGGCCGCGCTGGTGCCGGCCCCCGGCAGCAGCGGCGCAAATGCGGTGATGCCCGCTGCCTGCAGCCGGTCCCCCAGGTAGCGCATACTCTGGCAGGTGCCGCCCCACCCGTGGAGGAGCAGGCAGCCCGCCGGCCCCGCTTTCAGCAGGAACGGCTCTGCGCCCGAGAGTAGGGGGCCTCGATCCACTTTCGAGAGATAGTGCTCGACTCGACTCACGCGCCTGCCCTTTCTGCCCCTGCGCCGGGGTCGGGCCTCACTTGAGCGCTCCGGCGGTCAGCCCGCGGATCAGGTACTTTTGGAAAAAGATGTAGACGATGATCGGCGGCACCACCGAGATAACGATGCCTGCCGTCAGCTTGCCGAAATCGAGCTGGAAGGTATTGGCCATGACCATCACGCCCAGCATGACGGTACGCATCGCCTCCTTCTGGATGAAGGTGAGCGCCACCAGGTACTCGTTCCAGAACCAGACGAACTCGAGGATGGTCATCGTCACCAGGCCGGGTGCCGCCAGGGGCAGCGCGATCTTCCAGTAGGCCTGAAAGCGGGAGCAGCCGTCGATCAGCGCCGCCTCTTCGATCTCGACCGGCACCGTTTTGAAAAAGCCGGTCAGGATAAAGACGCCGAAGGGGATCGTAAAGGCCACGTAGAGCGCGATCATCCCGCGGTAGCTGCTGAGGAGGTCCAGCCCGCTCATCAGGCGGTAGAGCGGCACCAGGACCACCTGGAGCGGTAGCATTACCCCCGCCAGGAGGAAGAAGAAGAGGGCCTGCTTTCCCGGGAAGCGCATGCGCGAAAAAGCATAGGCCGCCAGAGACGAGACGCCGACGCTCAGCACCACCGACAGCGAAGCGATGACCAAGCTGTTCGTGTAGTACTCCCCCAGGTGCGCCTCCTTCCACGCCTTGGCATAGGCATCCAGGCGCAGGCTGTGGGGCAGTGCCACCGGGCTGGCCGAGATCTCGGGCATCGTCTTGAAGGTATTGACCAAAAGCAGGTAGAAGGGGCTCAGCCAGGCCAGACACAGCAGAACCACCAGCAGCTCCAGGGCCAGCCGGCCTGCATGGATGCGCCCCCACCGGATGCGAGGCCGCCTGGTTGCGCTCGTGCTCATGCCTCCTCCTCCCCCCGCGTCGCCCAGCGGATGTAGATGACCGAGAAGCCGAGGATGATCAGAAAGAGCACCACGGACATGGCAGCGCCGTAGCCCATCTTGTAGTGGCGGAAGGTGTTCGCGAACATCCAGGTGGCGATCATCTCGGTGGCGTGGTTTGGGTTGCCCCGTGTCAGCGTAAAGATCAGGTCAAACAGCTTGAGCGCGTCCATGGTCATCCACACCACGACGATGATCATGGCCTGGCGCACCAGCGGCAGCGTGATCTTCCAGAAACTCTGCCAGCCGCTGGCGCCATCCACCCGGGCGGCCTCGTAGAGGTCCACCGGGATGGACTGGATCGCCGCGTAAAAGATCACGATGGCAAAGCCGGTGAAGCGCCAAACGCCCGGCACGAGCGCAGCAGCCAGGGCAGTTGCCTTGTCGCCCAGCCAGTCGTGCATCCATCCCTGCAGCCCCACGGCCTGCAGGAGGAGGCCGGGTGCGTCGATGCGCGGATTGTAGATCCAGGACCAAATCGTGCCCACCGCCACCATGGCCACCAGGTAGGGGAGGAAGATGACCGACCGGTAGACGCCGCCGCCGCGCAGGTTGGAAAAGAGCGCGGCGAAGCCCAAGCCCAGCGCCGTGGGCACCACCGCCAGGACCAGGGTGGAGATGAGCGAGTTGCCGAGGGACTGCAGAAACACGGCATCCTGGGTGAACATTTCGACGTAATTGCGCAGCCCGACGAATGTCATCTCCTTGCCCAGGCCGCTCCACTCGAAAAAACCGTAGTAGATCGATTGGACGACCGGCCAGAAGACAAAGACCAGGTACACGAGCAGGGCCGGCAGTAGGAAGAGATAGGCCGTGCGCATCTCCTGCCGCCGGCGCTGTGTCCCGACCCGAAGCGGACGTACTGCGGACATGGGCGACTCCTCGGAATCCGAGTTGCGGCGGCGGGTATAGAAACCCGCCCGGCTCTGGCGGGTATGGAAACCCGCCCTACATCTGAGTGGCGGGCAGGGGCGGGGGCCTCCCCCCTTGCGCCCCACCCCTGCCCGCGGGCTCATGCCGCGACGGAAACCGGTGCCACGTGCGATGAGCCCCTACCGTCAGGGCGCCTACGCCTCCCCTTGCGGCACGCCGACCCAGGGCACGGTTTCGGCCACCTTCTGGGCAGCGTCCATGGCCTGCTGCATCGTCTGCGCGCCGTTGAGCACCGCCTGGATGTTGGAGAAGATGGCGGTCACCACCTCGGGATGGAACTCCAGGTCGAGGTGGGCAAAGGCGTCGTACTTTTCCACCGTCGCAAAGATCTGCTGGCTGAGCGCCGGCAGGGCACTCTCGGCCCCGCGAATGGTGGGGAACCAGTCGATGGCCGCCCACTTCTTCTGCGGGTCTTCTGAGATGATATAGTCCAGCCACTTGGCGCCCTCGTCGGGGGCCGGGTTCTTGGCCGAGATGGCCTGCACGCCCTCCACGTAGAGGTCGTTGGCGATGGCGATCTCCTTGTGCACCTGAGGATACATGAAAAAGCCCAACTCGAAAGGCTTGTCTCCCCAGAGCTGCGGCAGGAGCTGCAGCGGGACAAAATGGTGGATCAGCGTCATGCCCACCGTCCCGGAGGCCATCAGCCCCAGCCAGCCGAAGATATCGAGGCCGTTGATGTCGCCGTTCATGTAGCCTTCGTGCTGGAAGATGTCGGTCCACATCCGTTCCAGGCCGGCGACGACGCCCTTGTCGTTGATAGGGACCTCGCCGCGCACGACTCTCTTGCGATAGTCGTTGCCGTTCTCGCGGGCCACGGAATAGTCCCACCACCACTGCGTCCAGCCACCCTCCTTGTTGCCGAGGCACATCGGAAGAAAGCCGGCGGTCTTGATCTTGTCGCAGTAGCCGAGGAACTCGTCCCAGGTCACCACCTCAGGCGGCTCGATGCCCACCTGCCGGAAGATGTCCTTGTTGTAGTAGATGCCGGCGGTGCAGAGCTCCGTCGGCACAAAGTAGTACTTGCCCCCGATCGTGATCAGCTTGGAAGTGCGCTCGTTCAGCCGCTCCAGCCACTTGTACTGCTGGTAGTAGCCCGAGACGTCTGCCACGAGTCCCTCCTCCACGAGGAACTTCATCCAATTGCCGCCATAGCCGTAGAAAAGGTCGGGCGGATCATCGGAGGCCATGGCCACCTTGATGGTCGACTTGTAATCCTCGTCGCCGAAAAAGTTCTGCTGCAGCGTGATGTTGGGGTTGGCCGCGGCAAAGTCGGCCACGATGCCCTCGAACGTGGTCTTGACCGGCTCCCAGAAGTAGCGGTACCAGAGGCTAAAATCGACCTTCTGTAGTGCCTTGGTGGCCGCGATGGTCGGCGCGGCCGTGGGCCCCGGCGTGGCTCCGCAGCCTGCCAGCAAGCCCGGCGCTGCAAACCCCGCTGCCGTCAAAGCACTCCACTTGAGAAACTCCCGGCGCGAAATCCTCTCCTTCACTCGTCCCTCCTCGTAATGCGTTCGTGGCCGGTCTCAGGACCGTGCCATCATCGTGTTGGGGCCGGTCTCCTGCCCGGCCACTCGTACCCCACTCGGCTCGATCACCCCCTCTCGCGTCCATCGTGAGTCCCATCCACTTGTGCATTGTGCACTAAGTACCTCGCACCAGGTCGCGCAGCGCCCGGTAGCCAATCACCTGCAAGCCCGAGCGGCGCACGTGCACCAGCAGCTCCTGGCTCGTGAACGCTCGGTAGTCGGCCACGCGGCTTGGCCAGTCGTCGGGCGTGATGGCGCGCAGCTCGGGCGTATCGACCGCCGGGTGCAGCGCAAAGTGGGTTATGCCCGGCGGAAGCGAGTCCAACGCCCAGATTGCCTGCTCCAGGCGGTCGTCTGGCCGGTCGAGCGGCATCATGAAAACGTGGTCGATCAGCGGCCAGCCGTCCTCCTCCAGCGCCCGCGCCAGGCTCAGCGCCAGGCCGGCCGTCTCCTCGCCCGGCCCGATCCAGCCCTCCTCCTGGAATGCACGCCAGATAGCCGGTTTGGGCCGCAGCAGCAAGAGGGGCAGGCGGAACTGCCTGGCCAACGCGACGTAGCCGGGCAGCACAGCGGCGTACCAGGCGGTCCCCATGTGCGAGTCGATGTGCGTGATGTCGATGCCTGCGTCCCGGGCGCGCGCAACCTGCGCCTCCATCTCGCGCAGCACCGCCTCAGGCCGGCCGTGCAGCCCGGCCGCCGGCGCCGTCTGGTGAAAGCCGCCATCCTCCGCCAGGAGCCCGCTCGCCGGGTCGCGTGTCGAGACGGGACCCCAGCGGTAGGGCGTGTATTCGCTCGTCGTGGTCAAGTGCACGCCCACGTCGGCGCCCGGATTCGCGCGGCAGAGGGCCGCCGCCTGGGCAAACCAGGGGCAGGGCACCATCGCCGCCGCCGACGAGACAAGCCCGGTCTCCCAGAGGTCCTCGATTGCCGCCAGCGTTGCCTGGCACATGCCCACGTCGTCCGCGTGCAGGATAACCACGCGGTCCTTCTCCGAAAAGCCCAGCTTGCTCAGTGCCGGATTCGCCAAGGCACCTCCTCTCTGGTGCACTACTTCGCCTCCTCCATCAGCGGGGCGCACGAGCCGCGCTCCACGAGCCGCGGGCGCAGCTCGACCGCCGCCCCCGGCTCGTTCCCTTCGATCGAATCCAGCAGCATCTGCGTCGCGCGGCGTCCCATCTCGGCCATATCCTGGCGGATGGTGGTCAGCGGCGGCTCGACGTAGCGTGCCAGCTGCACGTCGTCAAAGCCGACTACAGACACATCCTCCGGCACGCGCAGCCCTCGCGCGCGAGCCCCGCGCAGGACGCCCACGGCCGTCAGGTCGCTGAAGCAGAAGAAGGCAGTGGGCGGATCGGGCAGCCCGAGGAGCGCCTCGGCTCCTTTCAGGCCGCTGTCGACGCCAGCATCGCCGGTGAAAATCAGCGCCGGATCGTGCGCCAGGCCCGCCTCGGCCAGCCCCATGCGGTAGCCCGCCAGGCGATCACGCCCGGGACGCGCCCAGGAAGGCGCGCCGATGTGCCCGATACGCCGGTGCCCCAAACCGGCGAGGTACCGGGCGGCGGCGCGGGCGCCGCCCGTCTCGTCGTTGCTCACCACCAGGCGGTGCGGGGTATCCACCAGTGGGCTGATCAGCACGATGGGAATGCCCCAATCCTCCTGGAAGGAGGGATAGGCCTCGCCCAGGGTCGCGCTGATGACAAGGATGCCGTCCACCTGGCGGCTGCGGAAAGTGTCGAGGACGCGCCGCTCCCTCTCGGGCTCGGCGTAGTGGGTGGTGACAAATACCTCGTAGCCGGCGGTGTGGGCAAGCTCTTCGATGGCAGGGACGATCTCGACCACCCACATGTCGGCGAGAGTGCGGACCGCCAGTCCGAGGGTCTGCGTGCGCTGGGTGGCGAGGCCGCGCGCGAGGCTGCTGGGGTGGTAGCCGAGGCGCTGCGCGACGGAGAGGACGTGCTCGCGAGTTGCGGCGTCGATGTCGGGGCGGTCGTTCAGCGCGCGCGACACGGTGGTCAGTGATACGCCGGCCTCCCGGGCGATCGACTTGACGGTGACCCGCCGGGCACCCCTGCCAGTGCGCGCAACCATGGTGCTCCTCCCTCCTCTGCCTGCGCGTCCCGAGCATTCCCGGAAACGCTTCCGGAAACGCTAACGGCAGTATAGCACATGGTGGGCGGCTTGTCAATACCCCAATCTGCCCGCTTTCCGGCCGCGTGGGAACGGGCACAAGGCTCCTTGCTACGGTGCCCGCGCCAACGATTGACCCGACGTCCGCGCTGCGCTATACTTGGTCCATCATGCACGTCACCACCTATCCCGACGCCGCGGCCTTCCTCCGGCGCACGCAGCCGGCGCTCGAGGCGTGCGGAGCAGAAGCAGACCTCCTGCTGGGCATGTGCCTGCGCATGGCCGCCCAACCTGGGCGCGCCGGGACCCCACCCCACTTTCTGGCGGTGCGGGCAGGCCAGCGCCTGGTCCTGCCGGCGGTGCTTGCCCCGCCCTGGAGTATGGTGGTGCACGGCCTGCACGGCGACCTGGACGAGGCTGCGCAGGCCCTGACCGCCGGCCTGCCCTCGCAATGCCCGCCTGTGCCCGGCGTCGAGGGCCCTGCCCAGGTGGCCGGCCTCGTCGCGGCGCGTTTGGCGGAGGCGAGCGGCCGCCGCATGCGGCTGGAGCGCCAGCAGCTCCTTTACGAGGCGCGCGAGGTGCGCACGACCGTGCCGGTGCAGGGCCGGCTGCGCCTGGCGGCCGAGGCCGACATCCCCCTGGCGGCACAGTGGTGGCATGGCTCCAGCCTGGCGGCCTTTGGCCGCGCGGACCGGGCCGAGAGCGAGCGGGCCGCCCGCCGCCACATTGCCTCCGGTGCCCTCTACCTCTGGGACGCCGGCAGGCCGGTCTCGATGGCGGTCAAGACGTCTCCTACCCCGGCAGGCATCACTGTCGGCCGCGTCTACACGCCGCCCGAAGAGCGCGGGCGCGGCTATGCGACGGCCTGCGTGGGCGAGCTAAGCCGGCTCCTGCTCGCCGAGGGCCGTGCCTACTGCACCCTCTTCGTCGAGGTGTCCAACACGCCCGCGCAGCGCGTCTACGAGCGCGCCGGCTACCGTCCCGTGTGCGAGTTTCGGGAGATTGCACTGGAGGAGTGACCGAACGTGGACGAACCCCGCATGCTGATCGAGCCCTGCACCCTGGAGGTCTACACCCCACGCTGCGACCCCGATTCGGAGGGGTTTGTCGCCGTGGCCCACCTGGCCGTGGACATCCGCGAGGTCCTGCCCTACCTGCATGCCCTGCTGCCCGGCGCAGTCTACAACCCCGCCGCCCCGGCCCTCACCTGCAGGCTTCGCGGCCGTCACGTCGCCTTTCACCCTGACCAGATCCTCATCAGCGGCCTGGCCGACCGGCAGGCCGCGGTCGAAGAAGTCGAGGAGCTGGCCCGGCTCATCGCCGGCACCTGGGCGCGGCGCGCCGAGATCGTCCCCGACCATCGCGCGCGGCAGCGACCCGTGCTGATGGATGTCTACAAGCTCCTCCCGCGCACCAACTGCCGGGCCTGCGGCGAGGCTTCCTGCTTCACCTTTGCCGGAAAGCTGGTGGCGGGGCAGGTGCCGCTGCAGGGCTGCCCGCAGCTGGACGAGCCGGCCTACGCGGCGCAGCGGGCCCGGCTGACCGAGATGGCCTGGGACCTGGTCTAGAGCTCCGGCTCCACCCCTTCGGCTACCGCCCGCCCCTTCCTCACCCCGGCATCTCCAGCGGGATCAGGTTGCGCTTGAGCATCCGAAGCGCCCGCTCCGGGTCGATGCGGCCGTACAGCCCGCCGACGACCGACACCATGTAGGCTGCATCGAGCAGGATGCGCCCGCGCGGCCGGAGGATCCACGATTCATCCTCGTTGTACTGCGTGCCCGCCGCGATCAGCTGCAAGTCGCGGCCAAAGTGGTTCCCAGCCAGGCACTTGTGATAGATGGTGCCGCCGATGAGGAGGGTCGTGCAGGGCTGGTTGAGGAAGTTGACCCCGTACTGGAGGAAGTAGGTGTCGGTTTCCTTGACATAGCCCAGATTTCTGCCGGTGGTGGCGGCCATGATCTCGCGGGCCAGGAGGGAGCGCAGCAGGTTCTCCTCGGCGCCGCAGGGGAGCACATGGGGATTGGCCGACATCCAACTCAGATAGCGGTCCAGGTCGAGATCGATGCGGCCGTCCAGCCGGCGCAGAAACCCCCCGAAGGTGTCGTCTCCAGGCCGGAAGTCGGGATACTCCGCCAGGAGCAGTGTCTCCAGGTCGCGCTTCATCGCGCCGCTCCTGAAGCGGCTGAGCTCCTTGATGTTCTCCGCGTCGTAGGCGAGGCCGTACTTGCCCTCCACCCGGCGATAGGCCAGTGGGGTGTTGGGCGTCTTGAGAATGGTGCGTTTTACCTTGCGCCTCGGATCGTCGCCATGATAGCTGTATAGGGGGTTGTCGCCGACGTTGGAGTAAAAGTCGGTCGTCGCGCCGCCGATGTCGAGGGCCATGATGTTGCCCAGCCCCGGCTCGGACCCGTACCCCTTGGCCAGCAGGTTGATGCCGCGAAAGGCCGCCCGCGGCGTGGGCAGGAAGGGTGCGCTCATGTACTCCTCGACGACGTCAAACCCCTTGCCGCGGATAATGATCGTTTGGAACAGCTCACGGATCGCCTCGTTCACTACCTCGATTCGATAGGTATTGATCTCGGGCATCACGTTGGGGGTCAGCCGGATGTCGATCCCTTCGGCGCGGTAGATGCGCTCGATCTCTTCGCGGATGTCCTGGTTGCCGGCGTAGATGACCGGCACACCGTATCGGGCGTAGGTGGCTGCCTTGGCGTACATGGCGAGCATGTGGGCATTGTGCAGCTGCGTCTCTGTGTCGCCGCCACTGTCCACGCCGCCCGCCTGGAGGATGATCTCGGGCTGGTCCTGCTCGTAGATGGCCTGGGCCTGCTGCGGGCTCAGCTTGCTGTCGTAGCTGTTGAGCAGCTTGGCCCCGGCCGTCAGGGCCGCCAAGTCTGCGGCGAACCCGCTCTCCTCCTTGACCATGGATACGGTCACCATCTTGAGCCCGCCCTTGGCGCTGGAGCAGGGCAGCTTGACGTCGAACTGGGCCATTGCCCCAGCCAAGGGCTGCCAGTCGCCCTGGCTGCGGCACGCATCGAGGACGCCCAGGCCGTCGGCGAGCGACACGCGCAGGTCGTCGACGACGGTCGGCACGTAGCGCAGGTGGAACTCTTCCGTCGCCGTGTCGAATGTCCCGATCTTGGAGAAGGTGCTGCCAAAGTCGACCACCAGGACCCTCAGACTCTCCAGGTCCGCTCCGTCCTGGATCCCGACCTGCATTCGAGCCCGGACGACGATCGACTCGTCCATGGCCTCCGCCGTCTCGGTGATGCCCAGGTCCTCGTCTCCCTGGCTGAGGTTCTTGTCGAAGAACCAGGGGCTCCGCTCGCGCACGCGGTCCACTCGCTCGATCTCGTCGGCGACCTTGGTGCCGTTGAACTCGTCAATGACGCAGCCGCCGTCGACGATCTTGACGCGGCATTTGCCGACCATCTCGTAGCGCTTGTCCAGGACGGTGATCTGCGGCGCCTGCAACAACCCCATCTGCAGCGCCAGGTCGAGCGTGTCTGCGCTGACCATTCCGCACTGCCGGCTGGGGTAATTGGCCTCGTCGACAAAGCTGAGCAGCATCGTCTCGTAGTTGCGGTCCCACCGCCGGCGGTGATCGCGCTCGTGGGCTTTCTCCGGCGGGACGGCCCACTCGAAAAAGCTGTCGAGCGTGACCGGCCCCTCGTAGCCGCCCAGGAGGGCCAGGTGGAGCAGGTTGTACATGGCGCCCAGCTTGAGCTGCCGCTTACGTCCCAGCAGCCGCGGGTCATGCCAGATGTCGGGCTTGTCGTCGCGATAGTAATCCTCGATCGTCTGCTTCACGATGTCGCAGCTCTCGACAACGTCCTGCGCCTTGGCCTCGTGGTGTGCCTCGGAGAAGCTGACGACGTGCACGATGTCGGGCTCCATGTACATCTGCCAGTAGGTGGATACGGCCAGGTGGCCCTTGGCCTTGTCCAGGTTGGGGGGAAAGTCCGACAGGCCTCCCCGGGTCTCCTTGATAATGTGATAGTCAAAGTGCCGGGTGAGGGGCTCGATCAGCTCAAAGGCCGCCTGGAACTTGGCCAGGTCATTCAGGCCCGACGTCCCCGGGGGCAAGTCGTACATCATCTGCATGACGTACTTGCGGATGCCCATCTTTAGGGCCACGACCGCGCAGACCACGTGGTCGGTGACCAGCAGGTCGTCGGTGCTGTTGCGCAGCTGCCATTGGTGCGGGTCATTGATCTCGACGGCCTTGTCCCGGGCCGCCCACCAGCGCATGACCTCGAAATGCTCGTCGAAGCCATCGCGAATGGAGATGGGACCGCGGCCGTCGAGCTCGTTGTAAAAGAAGATCGGTACCGCCGGGAAGGGCATACGGAAGGACTCTTCGAACAGCTTGGCCAGCTCCATCAGCTCGTCGGTGCCGGAGTAGATGCGGGTCATGGGGTAGTTGCCCCGCCGGGTGGCGGCCTTGAGCCGCTGGAGGTCCTCCCTGGTTCTGATGGGCACACCGCCCTGGCCCCTGAGGTATTTGCTCGGGTCCTCCTCCCCTCGGATGAACTTGGCCAGGTATTCCTGTGAGGGCTGGTCTGGAGCGAGCGAGATGATCTCCAGGCACTGGGCATCGGACAGCAGCTCGACTGCCTTGACGGTCGGCTCGATTGTGTCGGCGGCAATGCCAATGTGGGCACGCAGGATCGGGCGATTCTCCAGCTCACGCACTTGCCGGATCCGCGCCAGTAGCTCGTCGGCCCAGACGATCGCTTCCGCGCGCTCGACGGCGGACTCGCCCTTTGCGAACGCCTCCAGCTCCTCCATGGTGATATAGTCGTCCACCACCAGGGCAAAGAAACCCTGGAAGGCATCGATATCCCCATAGTTCTCGGCGATTTCGTCGAGGTCGTAGTGCCTGTCCCCGGTGGGGGTGAACTTGTCCTCCTGAATGGGCAGGCCGGTCATGGCACGCACGAGGTTGGCTGCGGGCCGCAGCCCACCAAAGGCATAGTGGATGCCGCTCTCTCGGGGCAGCAGCCGGTGCTGGGCGGCCTTTTGGATGAACTCGGAGATCAGCTTGTCCACATGGAGATCGCCGAGGCGCATCGAGATGGCCACGACTTCGGGACGCGACTCGCGGATCTTGTTGACCACGTCGTCGATGGGGACGGCGGGCCCCAGCTTGACGGCCATGAACCCCTCGCCCCGGTCCTCCATCCACTCGGCAAAGGTCTCGACGCCCAGCGAGTGCACACAATCGCCGATCGATCCGGCCAATACCCGGCGCTTCTTGGCCTTTGGCCCTGACTGCTCACTCATGGTTGACCCCTCCGGCACAATGGTTGGTGTTGCAGGCGGCTGATACGCAAAACCCGCCCAACTAGTTGGGCTCCGTCAGAGCCCTTCGCCCATCCCAGACCCGCTCTACGACTCTGTCGCAAAGGCGATCAGCTGGCTCAGCGTCTCCAGCCCATACTTCTGCGGGATGCGTGCCTCGGCGGCGTCCCGGCCGAGATAGTCCCGCCCCATATGGCCCCCTGCCCAGGCAATCACGCGGTCCATGACGGGTGTCTCCACACCGGCCAGGCCCGCGATGGCCCGGGTGGGAACCAGGCCAAAGGGCACGTCCTCGGCCAAGTAACGAGCCGAAAAGTCCGGCACAAAGCGTCGCGGAGCCACCTCGCGGACCGGGGCCCTCAGCCCGGCGTAGGCCGCATTGGAGACAAAGGCGTTGTGCAGTGTCGCAGGGTCTCCGATGGCCTCTCCGTAGGCGCGCAGCAGCCAGTCGAGCAGGGGCTCTACCTCCGACAGGTCCAACTGTTCGCTCAGCCGGCTGCGGACGGCCTGGATGTCGCGGCTCAACCCTTCCAGAACCTGGGCGCCCTCTGCGTCCAGGCCCTGGTAGAAGAGCGGGGCCTGCTCCAACAGAGCGCCCTCCCACTGCCCAAAGAGGCCGAACATGATGCCGGGGTGGATGATCTGCCCGGTATTGGCCAGCGTCAAGGAAAGCAGGCTGGAGGCAGGGCGCATGGGAAGGCCCATCATCCGTTCCAGCAGGGGCATCACGCCCTTCATCTGGGCAGCCGGGCGGCCGGCAACCGTCACCGACTTCTTGACACCCAGCACGTGAACCCGGCGGCCATACTCCTCGATGCGGCAGGCCCAAGGGAGCGTCTGCAGCCCGAAAATCGCTACATCGTCCCGCCCTGCCTCCCGCAGGACGTGGGCCGCGCAGTAGTCAAAGCCACCCCGCGCCGGGATGGCGCCCACCCAGGCACTCGGCTCCAGGAAGGACGCGACCTGGCGCAGCGTGGCCTCGTGGGCAAAGGCCGGCAGCACCAGCAGGACCATCTGCGAGCCGGGGATGACCTCGGCCGCGTCGTCGCTGATCCGGTGCAGGCGGGCCTGGGCCTGCACGGTGCCCGTTACTTCCAGCCCGCCGCCCGAATCCATGCCTGCACGCAGGCGCTTCGCCTCGTCACCCAGCGGGGCGTAGAGGTCCACGTCGCACCCCAGTCTCAGGGCAGCCAGGGGGGCAAGGGTCTGGGCCCCGTTTCCTCCACCGCATACGGTGATCTTGTGCAGCTCCATGCCGTCAGCTCCCATCCGCCAGGGAGTACTCGTCGTAGTGGCCCAGGCAGGGCAGGCCGTGGCAAAAGAGCAGCTTGCGCTGCGCGGGCAGGAAGACGCTGGTCGAGATAGTCTCCACGTTTGAGTCCGCTTTGGGATGGCAGCAGACGGAGGAGAGGGGGCCCTCGTGCGATGCCATCAGGCCCTGCGCAAAGGCGACGCCGACCTTGCCCCACGCCTCGTGCAGGGCGGCCGACACGGAGCCGTGTCGCCTGAAGGTCCCTCCCCGCGCTTCCGGCGGATCGACGCTCACATAGTGCTCCTGCATCTCGGCACTGGCATAGTGGTTGGTGTTCACCAGCGCCCCTCCGCTCAGCTCAAAGAGGCCGTAGCGGTGGTGCCCGCTCTCAAATACGGCCATGTGTCCCGTTTCGTCGGCGAGTATCAGGTTGTTCCTTCCCAGCCGGGGGATCGAGCGCACATAGTCCAGGGCAGCGGACACGCGAGAGTGGTGCTCGAGGAGGTGCATCATCATGGCATAGTCCGGCAGGCCCGGCCCCAGGTCGCTCGAATAGACGTGCGTGTCGGCAACGGCCAGGCCGGCCTGGTTGATTCCGGCGCTGAAGACGCCGGGGCTTCCGGCGCTGCTGATGTAGACGTAGCGGTAGCCCTGCGCGGGGCTTGCCCGCACCACGCACTGCAGGGGAAGGTGCTCAGGGCGATAGTCCCGGTTCTTGGCCAAGATCGGCTTGTGATCCAGGGTACACCGGCCCGACGCCGCCCACGTCGTGCATCCCTCGCTGCCCAGGTGCCGGCGGACCAGCAGATCGTCGCGCAGGTAGCTGATCAAGTCGTAGCGCAGCAGGGTCTCGAAGTCGAGATCGAGCGCCTCAGCCTGGCCGCGGATCATCTCCAGCAGCGGCCGGCCGGCCCACTCGATCACGGTACGGGTCTCGGACAGCAGCGTGTGAAAGCGGTTGTCAACCGCGTCCTCCTCCACCTGTCGGAAGCGGAGGGCCATCGCCTCGGCGATCTGCGGCCTGAGATCCCTTACCTGCCGGCCATGCTGCAGGCCCATCGTAAAGGGGTCCCCGTCGAGCGTCAACGTCCGATAAGGTGCCACTTGTCTCCTCCCCTCACGACCGGCGTGTTCCGGGTCGCGAGCCGGTCAGGTGTTCCGAGATCGCCTGGGCCACGCGCTCCATCTTTTCTCGAGCCGGCTCCTTTCCCCTCATGAGCATGGCCTCGTAGAGCACATCGACCAGGGCGAGCTGGGCGTTGCGCACGCTGGGCGGGGCGTAGAGGATGGCTGCGCTGGGGGGCGCCGTGTACAGGACCAGGCTCGCGGCCCGCGCCAGCGGCGAGTCGGGGTAGCTGGTTATGGCGACCGTCGTCCCACCTGAAGCCTGTACCCTCTCCATGGCTTGGACCACCTGCCACTGCATCCCGGAGTGGGAGATGCCGACGCCCACATCGCCGGCAGAGAGGGTGGCCGCGGACATCATCTGCATCTGCGAGTCCATGAAAGCACTGGTGTTGAACCCCATCTGCAGGCACTTGAAATGCAACTCCTGGGCGGCCACTGCGGCACCGCCCGTGGCATAGATGTCCACACGGCCGGCGTGGAGCAGTGCCTCGACGACCTTGTCCAGGACGCCAACGTCCAGCAGCCGCTCTGTCTGCAGCAGGGTCTGGGCGTTGGCCGCAAAGACCTTCTTCGCGATTTGCGCGAGTGTATCGTCGGGCATGACCTCGACGTAGACGAGGTTCTCCGCCGAACCCGATTCCCTCGCCAGGGCGATGCGAAAGGGCCGGTACCCGTCGAGCCCGATACGCCGGCAGAAGCGGGAGACGGTCGTGTTGCTCACCCCGCAGGCGCGCGCCAGGTCGGTGATGGAGAGGGTGATCGTTTCGTGAGGGTGGCGCAGCACATAGTCGCCGACCCTGTACTCCTGCTCCGGAAGGGACGGAAGCGCCTGCTGAACCCTTAGGAGGACGCCCTGTGCACTCATCGGGGCCGTCCGTCAGGGGTGTCCAGGGGATCGGTCACGAGGCGTCTCCCGGCGCCTGCTCGGACGTGCTCTTGCCTGTTTCTGCGTACTGCCTTATCTCATCCACCCCCAACCCTTTGAGCCCCATGTCGTCCACGTTGCGCCCGCGGCCGAAATAGTCCGTGTCGTGGACGAGGCAGGCAAGGCGGATCATCGCCTCGGTGGCGCCGGTGGACACGCCAAGCTGGGCACCCAGGGAGGCCAGGGGGACGAGGCTGAAGGGAACGTCCTCCAGCAGGTAGCGGTGGCGGAGCGTGCGCGGTGCCTTGATTCCTTGGTACCCCGAGTTGGCCTGCATCGCCTCGTAGACGCTCTCCCCCTCCGCCGAGTAGGCATCTTTCAGCCACACCAGCGCCGGCCGCACACGCACACCCAATGCGGAAGCCACGCCCACTCGCTCCCGGTCCAGCGCTTCCAGCACGCGCGCGGTCGAGCGCGTGACGCCGTCGATATAGAACTCGAAATCACCCAGAGTGCGCTCGATCCAGCTGGCGTTCAGGAGTGTCAGGGCAGGGTGGAAGACGGCCCCCATGTTGTCCAGGCTCGTGTGCAGCACGTTGGGCGCAGGAATGAACTGCGGAATGGCATCGTGCACCGTGTCCAGGACCCTGCGCGTGTCAGTGGCAGGCAGGGCAGCCAAGGGGACCGCGTTCTTGCGGCGCGAGATAGTCGCCTGGGCCGGCCCGGTGCTCCGGCTGCTGAGAAGGAAGGTGGCAGTCTCGGCCACGACGACCTCCCCGCTGCACCCCATCTGGGTGAGGATGCGCCGGAACTCCAGCGCCCCTCCCGTGCGGCCAGGGTTCAGAATCACGATCTGGCCGGGCCGCAGAACGGGCGCACAGAGGCGGGCGATGTCGCGGTGGGCGGAAGCGGGGAGAACCACCATCACGACGTGGGCGCCCTCGACAGCCTCCGGGATGTCGGACGTCACGAGGTCCAGCCGGCAGTCGCTGGTGCTGCCATCCTCCAGCTCGAGCTCGATTGCCCGACGCAAGCCCACCTCAAAGATGTCTTCCGGGTTGCGGCTGTAGAGGCTCACCGCCAAGCCCTTGGCTGCCAAGTCCGCCGCCACGGCCTTGCCCCCATGGCCCGCACCGAGCACCGCGTAGCGTCTCTTTGCCATGTTCACTCCCTCTTCTCTTGCCCAGGAGCAGGCGGCCTGCGCCTGCCCGTACTTTCCCTGTTGCCAAGCCCAGTATATCAGAAACTATTACCGTCGTCAACTTCAACGCCGGAAATAGAGACCGTTTCCGCAACACTTGTTCCGGGTCATGCAGAACATGGACGGTGTGTTGCGTACTCGCGAGAAGGGTGCTACAATTGACTTGGCAGAGAGTATCACGATGACAAAGTTGGAGAGGGCACGGGGATGCAGCCCGTAGACGAGCAGAGGCAGGCCGGCGGATCGCAGACGGTGGCGGAGCGTGTGGCCTCCGCTCTTACCGGCCTGAGCAGGAAGCACCGGCGCATCGCGCTCTATCTGCTCGACAACCTGGGGTCAGTCGCCCTTGCCTCGACGCAGGATATTGGCATGCAAACGGATACCAGCGCTGCGACTGTCGTGCGTTTCAGCCAGACCCTGGGCTACAAGGGCTTTCGCCACCTGCGGGATGAGGTCCGAGCGGAGCTCTCTCTGGAGCGGCAAGCTCAGCACAAGCTCGAAAGCAGGACCGCGGATCGGGCCGGCGGCAGAGGCCTCCTGGCCGACGTCTTTGACTCTGCGATTGCCAACATCGAGCGCACGGCGATGCTGGCATCCGCAGAGCGCCTGATGCAGGCAGCCGCAGCCATCCGGCGCGCGCGCCACGTCCACATTGTGGGCAGCGGCCTGGCGGCGATGCTTGTGGAGTGCCTGGCCTACCATCTGCAGACCATAGATATCTCGGCACGGCCTGTCACCGGGGGCGAGGAGGAGCTGGCACTGGCTCTGACGTTTGCCGGGCAGGAGGATGCCGTGATCGGCGTCAGCTTCAGGCGGCATCCCCGCTATGCCATGAAGGCCCTTGAGCACGCGCGTGCCATTCGGGCGACCTCGATCGGCATTGCCAACAGCGAGACATCGCCGGTGTTGCGCGAAGCGGACCTTTCATTCCTTGTGAGTACGGAGGGCCTGCTGGATAGGCCTTCCCCGGTGGCGGCCGTCGCCCTGCTGGATGCCCTCGTCGCCGCCGTCATGCTCGTGGAGCCGGAAGAGGCCGCCGAGTCCCAGCGGCGCATTGACACCACCTTCAAAGAAGCCGGCCTGCTGGAAGAGTAAAGACCTGTACAGGTAGAGAGGAGGTGATACGACGCGAGAGGCGAGCTCTTTGGGACCCGTTGGGGTCCGCCCGTCCATAGCCAGGGAACTACCAAGAAAGGAAGGATGAGATGCAAGTCAAGAAGACCCTGTTGACTCGGGGCGTGTCGCTCCTGGTCCTGCTGGCCCTCCTCGCCGCCTGCGGCGCCACCCCTGAGGTGGTCAAGGAGACGGTCGTCGTGCCGGGGCCGGCCGAAGTGCAGGTGGTCACGGCCACCCCGCCGCCGAGCCGCGACGTGATCGTCGTCGGCATGGCGTCCGTTCCGGAAACCCTCGACCCGGCTGACCACCGCAGTCGCCAGTCGGAGACCGTAATCCGCAACATGTTCGACGGGCTGGTCACGCGCGACACCACCAGCGGTGTGCACCTTGAGCTGGCCGAGGCGCTCAACTGGCTCGACGACAAGACCCTGGAGATCAAGCTGCGCCAGGGTGTCAAGTTCCACGACGGCGTGGAGATGACCGCCGACGACGTGGTCTTTACCTTCGAGCGCATCATCGGCGAGAACAAGATCGAGTACCCCGAGCCCCACACCTCCCCCCGCAAGGGCCTCATCGCTCCCCTGGAGTCGATTGAGAAGACGGGGGACTACACCGCAGTCATGCACTTTAGCTCCGTGTGGCCTGTCGCCATGCAGATGCTCGTGCACCAGCAGATCGTTCCAAAGCACTACCTGGAACAGGTGGGCACCAAGGGCTTTGTAGAGAAGCCAATAGGCACCGGCCCGTTCAAGTTCGTCTCTTCAAAGGGAATGGAAGAGATCGTGATGGAGCGCTTTGACGACTACTATGGCGGCGCGCCCGACCTGGCGCCCGTCGGTGTCGCTTGCGTGAAGCAAGTCGTCTTCCGCACCATCCCGGAGGTCTCCACCCGCGCGGCGGCGCTCCTGGCCGGCGAGATCGATATCATGCAGACGGTGCCGAGCGAGCTGCTCGACATCCTAGCCAAGACGCGCGGCATGCAGGTCAAGACCACCCCCAGCACCCAGCCCAAGTGGATGGAGATGAACGTCAACCAGGCACCGTTTGACGATGTCCGGGTCCGCCAGGCGATGAACTATGCCGTCGACAAGCAGCTCCTCATCGACGCCATCTACGGCGGCCGCGCCGTCGCGCTCCCCGGTTCCCTCTCGCCCTACAACAACTTTGTCAACAAGAGCCTGGTGCCCTATGCCTATGACACGGAAAAGGCACTGGCCATGCTCAAGGATGCCGGCTGGGCCGATTCCGACGGCGATGGGAAACTCGACAAAGACGGCCAGGTGTTCGCCTTTACCATCGACACCACCGAGGAATTCCGCGCGCTGACGGAGGCCCTGGCCGACCAGTTCCGGGCCATCGGCATCGACGCCGCCGTCCGCTTCTGGGAGTACAGCGTCCTCAAGCCGATGCTGCTGGCAGGCGAGCGCCAGGCCTACCTGGACGACTGGGGCGACTCGGCATTCGACCCGGTGGGCCACTATGAGGCCAAGTGGCACGGCTACGTGGAAGGCCAGACCTACGGCCGGGGCAACTTTTCTGGGTACAACAATGAGCGGGTGAATGAGCTCATCAAGCTGGGCGAAGTCACCGGCGACATCGCAGAACGCCAAAAGATCTACGACGAGGCCCAACAGCTCGTCTATGACGAAGCGCCGGCCGTCTTCCTGATCCTTCCCGAAGAGGCCGAGGCAGCCCGTGCCGACTTGGTGAACTGGGGCCCGGCATCGGACAGCCGGATCAACCTGCACGACGTGTGCATCCAGCCCTAGCCGCTGACCGAGTGTGTGCTATCCTCCCCAGGGGTCGGGCCGAGGCTCGATCCCTGGGGTCCCGGTGCGTCGCGCCAGCGCTGGCGCCCCACCCTGGACCGGTGGGGCGCTGAAAAGGACCCTCACTATGCGTGGTGTCAAGATACTAGAGCGGATACTGATCACCATCCCCATCATGCTGGGCGTGGCGATCGTCGTCTTTCTCTTTATGCGGCTCAGCCCGGGCGACCCGGTGGACATCATGATGGGTCAAGGGGGCACAGTCTCGACCGGCGAGATGGAGCAGCTTCGCAAGGAGTTCAACCTCGACAAGCCCCTGCACACCCAGCTCTGGCTCTTTCTGCGGGACGCCGTTCGCGGCGATTTCGGCTACTCCTACACGCAAAAGCGGCCTGTCGGCGAGCTGGTGGGCGAGCGGCTGCCAGCGACCATCGAGCTGGCTGCGGGAGCCATGCTCTTTGCGTTGCTGATGGCGGTCCCGATCGGCATCATCTCTGCGGTTCGCCAGCATTCGATGCTCGACCAGGTCAGCATGGCCGGTGCCTTTGTGGGGATCTCCATGCCCGCCTTCTGGTTAGGCATCATCCTCATCCTGCTCTTCTCTGTACGCCTGAACTGGCTCCCGGTGCAGGGCCGGCTGTCGTTCGACGTTCCGTTGGACCAGATCACAGGCTTCTTCGTGCTGGACAGCCTGTTGGCCGGCAACTGGAGGGCGTTGGGCGACAGCCTCAAGCACCTGGTCTTGCCCTCGATCAGCTTGGGCGCGGCGCCGGCGGCCATCATCGCGCGCGTGCTGCGCTCCGGCATGGTCGAGGCACTGCGGCAGGATTACGTGACCCTCGGGCGTGCCAAGGGCCAGGTCGAGTTCCTGGTGGTCATGAAGCACGCGTTGCGCAACGCCCTCATCCCAACAGTGACGGTCATCGGCCTCCAGGTGGGTGTCCTGCTGGGCGGCAACATGATCGTGGAGACCGTATTTGGTTGGCCCGGCCTTGGCCGGCTGGTTGTCAGGGCCATTTTTGTGCGCGATTTTCCACTGGTGCAGGGCGCGGTCATGGTCTATGCCTTTACCTTCGCCATGGCCAATCTCATCGTGGATGTGCTCTACACCTACCTGAACCCAAAGATCACCCTGTAGCCGGCCCAGCTGCCGGCGCCTGACCAAAAGGAGAGGCCTGAGAAGCCGATGGAAAGGACAACTGCAGGAGCGGGCTGGGCCGCCCGCTTGGCGTACAGCCTGCGCATCCGCCTGCGAGTGATGCGCCGGAACGCGGCCAGCTTCTGGCTGGAGTTGCGCCACCGGCCCCTGGCGCTGTTGGGCGGCATCGTGGTCCTGGCGTACGTGCTGGCTGCCATCTTTGCTCCCCAGATCACCGTCCATGACCCGGGCCAAGGCAACCTCCGGGTGCGCCTGCTCCCGCCGGCGTGGGCGGAAGGTGGGGATCCAGATTACCTCCTTGGGACAGACGAACAAGGCCGCGACCTCCTGACGCGCATCATCTTCGGCGCACGCATCTCCCTTCTGGTGGGGCTGCTGGCAGTCAGCATCTCCATCGGCGTCGGGCTCACGCTGGGGGCCTTCGCCGGCTACTACCGTGGGCCTCTCGACCAGGTCCTCTCACGCTTCGCCGACCTGCTCCTTGCCTTCCCCTTCCTTATCTTTGCCATCGGGGTGATGGCCTTCCTCGGGCCGGGTTTCACGAACCTGATCATGGCCCTCACATTCAAGGAGTGGGTCGAGTTCTTCCGGCTCGTCCGGGGCGAGATGCTGGCAGAAAAGACCAAGGAGTACGTGGAAGCGGCCAAGGTGGTGGGGCAATCCAACCGGGCCATCATCGGCAGCGAGATCCTGCCCAACATTGTTCAGTCGGTCCTGGTGATGGGCACGCTGCGGATGGGAACAATGATCATCATGGAGGCCAGCCTGAGCTTCTTGGGCCTGGGCATCCAGCCGCCGACGCCGGCCTGGGGCTCGATGATCGCCTCGGGCCGCGACTACATGTTGAGTGCCTGGTGGATCTCGACCCTGCCCGGCGTCGCCCTCCTGATCCTGGTGCTCTCTATCAACTTGCTGGGTGAAGGACTGCGCGACATCCTGGACCCGCGGCTGAAGGTGGAATAGGAGGCCTGGCGAGAGTGACACCGGTAGAGAATCGGCCCATGAGTGGCGCACCACCACTGCTCCAAGCGCAAAGCCTTACCACGGTCTTTCCCACCCGGCGCGGCCTGGTCCGTGCCGTCGACGGCCTGAGCTTTGACCTGTATGAGGGGGAGAAGCTGGGCATTGTTGGGGAATCGGGCTCCGGGAAGAGCGTGACCCTGCTTTCGATCCTCAGGCTCGTGCCCTACCCGGGCAAGATCGCTTCGGGTGAGGTCCGCTTTCGCGGCGAGAGCCTCGGCGCCAAGTCGGGGCGCGAGATGCGGCGCATCCGGGGCAGAGATGTTGCCATGATCTTCCAGGACCCCATGACCACCCTAAACCCGGCGTTCGTCGTCGGCGAGCAGGTCCGCGAGTCTTTGCGGATCCATGACCTGGTGCCCAGGCGGAGTGGGGTCCTCTCTCCCCTGTTCGAGCGCCGCCGCCGGGCAGCCGAGTACCGGCGCGTGTGGGAGGCCATGGCCGACGTGGGCATCTCGCTCCCCGCGCAGAATGCCCGAAACTACCCACACCAATTCAGCGGCGGCATGCAGCAGCGCGTGCTGGTTGCCATTGCGTTGAGCTGCGAGCCCAAGGTGCTGCTGGCGGACGAGCCTACGACCGCACTGGACGTGACGATCCAGGCGCAAATTGTGGCGCTCCTCGACAAGATCAATCAGGAGCACGGAACGGCGATCGTCCTGGTGACGCACAACCTTGGGCTGGTAGCCGAGTTCTGCCAGCGAATCGTCGTCATGTATGCCGGGCAGCTGATGGAACAGGGCACGACGGACCAGGTGATCGAGGCACCCCACCACCCCTACACAAAGGGCTTGCTCCGCTGCCTGCCCGAGGTAGGCTCTCGCCGGGCGCCGATCCAGCCAATCCCCGGCCTGGTTCCCGACCTCGCCGACCTTCCGAAAGGATGCCCTTTCGCGCCGCGCTGCGACGCGGCCATGGAGGCGTGCTCACAGGTCGAGAAGGTTCCGCTGAAAGCGCTGGATGACGGCCGCGTCGTCCGCTGTCTGCTGTACTGAGCCGGGAGGAAGTGTGCCACAACAACCTTTGGTCGAAGCGCGGGGCATCAAGATGTACTTTCCCGTTCGGCACAGCTGGCTGGCGCGGGTGCTCGCCGGGAAGAAGAAGCAGTGGGTCAAGGCCGTGGACGGTGTGGACCTGGTGATCCATGCGGGCGAGACGGTGGGCCTCGTCGGCGAGTCGGGCTGCGGGAAGACGACGCTCGGGCGGGTCCTGGTGCGGCTCTACGAGCCGACTGCCGGGAAGGTCCGCTTCTTCGACCCGGCCCGGGACGGCACGCCGCCCGGCACCGGCCTCCTGGCCGACGAGGAGCGGCACGGCCGGCGAGAGAGCCGCTTGAGCTTTTACCAAAAGACCCAGATCATTTTCCAGAACCCCTATTCCTCGCTGAACCCGCGCAAGACAGTCCGCCAGATCGTGTCCGTGCCGCTCAGGAACCGCGGCATCCGCGACCCACTGGCGTTGGAAGCTGAGGTCGCCGGTTTGCTGCGCAGGGTAGGCATCCCCGAGATCCGCATGGACGCTTACCCGCACCAGTTCAGCGGCGGGCAGCGCCAGCGGATCGGCATCGCGCGCGCCCTGGCTATGCGGCCCAGGTTCATCGTGTGCGATGAGCCCGTGTCCGCGCTCGACGTGTCGATCCAGGCACAGGTCGTCAACCTGCTGGACGAGCTGCAGCAAGAGTTCCACCTGACCTACCTCTTCATCGCCCACGACCTGAGCGTCGTCCACCATGTGAGCGACCGCGTGGCGATCATGTACCTTGGCGAGATCGTCGAGGAGGGACCCACCGAGGAGGTCTTTGCCCAGCCGGCGCATCCCTACACCCAGGCCATCATGGCGGCCGTGCCCGTGGTGAGCAAGTCCGCACGGCGTGCGCGGATCATCCTCGAGGGCACCGTGCCCAGCCCGATCAACCCGCCGGCCGGCTGCCGCTTCCACACGCGCTGCTTTGCCAAGTTCGGAGCCATCTGCGAGCAGGAGCACCCCGCCTTCGCGGACGTAGGCGAGGGTCACCGGGCCGCCTGTCACCTGTGCGCGTAGGCTGCCCTGTTGCGGGCTTTCCTGTCTGGGCGGACAGACCCTGAGCACACGCGCCCCGCAGCGACGCCGACTTGGAGGATGTGAATGGCGACTGGCTGGCAGAAGGTCCACGTCTTTATCAGCAGCACCTTCAACGACATGCACGCCGAGCGGGACTACCTGGTCAAGCAGGTCTTTCCGAGGCTGCAGGAGTGGTGCGAGCGTCGCAAACTGCGGCTGGTGGACATCGACCTGCGCTGGGGCGTGACCGAGGCGGACGCGACGGAGAACAAGCGCGTGGTGCAGGTCTGCCTGGAGCGGATCGACGCCTGCCGGCCCTTCTTCCTATGCTTCCTCGGCCAGCGCCGCGGGTGGGTGCCGTCGCGAGCCGACATCTCCGCGGAGACCTACGCGGCCTACCCCGGCCTGGAGCGGCATGCGGGGGATGCGTCGGTCACTGAGCTGGAGATCCTGCACGCCTTTGTGAACCCGCTGCAGCGTGGGGGGCAGGCGCGGGCGGAGCACTCGTTCTTCTACCTGCGCGCGCCGGAGGCGTTGGACGCGCTGCCGGGCGATGTGCCGGGGCTGCGCGAGATCTATACCAACGAGGGCATCGCGGACCCCAGCGCACGGCGGCAGGCCGACCAGCAGCTGGCGCGCTGGCGGGACGTCGAGGTCCCGCGCACGGGGCGGCCGGCGCGCGTCTACCGGGCGGAGTGGGACGCGGGGGCGATCACGCTAGAGGTCCGGCTGCCGCTGGCATGTCCCTCCACCGCCGAGCGGGGCAGCGCGGCATGGGAGGAAGCACTGCGGAGGTGGAGCGCCCAGTGGGCGCGGGCCGGGGTGCGCGTCGACCAGAGCGGCCAGATCGGGCACGCCGCGGAGCGGGAGAAGGCCGAGGCGTACAACGCCCGGCTGACGCAAGGGCGGCTGGCGCGCTTTGCGTGTGAGGGACGGCCGCTGGTCGAGACCATCCTTGCGGACCTGCAAGCCGCGATCGAGGCGCGCTACCCGGAGCATGTCGAGGCAGCAGACCAGGCGCCCCTGCAGCGGGAGCTGGACCAGCAGGCCCAGTTCTTGCAGGCGGCGGGGGAGGGCTTCATCGAGCGTGTCGGCGACTTTGCCGGGCTGGACGGCTACCTGCACGACTCGTCCGGCCGCCCTATGTTCCTGTCCGCACCGGCCGGCCTGGGCAAGACCAGCCTGCTGGCGCGCTGGATCGACCGGGCGCAGGAGGGTCTCCAGGCCGGCGAGAGCCTGCACTACCGCTTCATCGGCGCATCGGACGCCTCGTCGACCGCCGATGCGCTGCTGCGCTCGCTCCTCGGCGAGCTCAAGGACGTCGCCGGCAAGCTCCAGCAGGAGATACCGGCCGAGCCAGACAAGCTGCGCGCAGCGCTCCCGGCGCTCCTGGAGGCGGCCGGCAGGAGCGGGAAGACGGTGCTCGTGCTGGACGGGCTCAACCAGCTCGAGAGCGGCCTGGCGGACCTGGACTGGCTGCCCATGGCGCTGCCGCCCGGCATCAAGCTGGTCGCCTCCTTCAAGCGCGGCGAGCCGCAGGCCGAGGCCTTCTTCGACAGGCTGCGGACGAGCAGGCAGGCGCTCCTGGCCGAAGTCAAGCCTTTCGACAGCCTGGAGGACCGGCGAAAGCTGGTGCGGGCCTACCTGTTACAGTTCCTGAAGGAGCTGGACGAGCGGCACCTGGAGGCGCTGATCCGCGCCGAGGGCGCCGGCAACCCCCTCTACCTGAAGGTGGTGTTGGCCGAGCTGCGCGTCTTTGGCGCCTTTGGCGACCTGGGGACCAAGATCCGAGGTGACTTTGGCAGCACACCGCTGGAGGCCTTCTCCGGCCTCCTGTGGCGGCTGGAGAGCGACCCGGCTCACTCGCCCGTGCGGCCGGAGCGGCTCGTGCCCAGGCTCTTCGGCTGGCTGGCGCATGCGCGCACCGGCCTGACAGTCGAGGAACTGAGCGCGCTGCTCGTTCGGGAAGGGCTGCTGCCCGACGACGACCCCGGCCGGGAGCGGGCGTCCGAGGCGGTTCATGGACTGCTGCGCCAGCTGCGGCCCTACCTGGCACGGCGCGAGGGGCGGAGCGGTTTCTTCTACGAGTCGCTCGCGCTGGCCGCGAGGGGGCGATACGTGCCGGCCGAGGGGCAGGCCGGCGCGCACCCCGAGGGCCGGTCGGCGCGGGAGTGGCATGCCTCGCTGGCGCACTACTTTGAGGCACAGCCGCTCCGTACAGGCCCCGATCAGGCGCCCAACCGGCGCAAGCTGGCGGAGATGGCATACCAGCAGGCGCACGCCGGGATGGCGGAGGACTTGCAGCGGACGCTGTGGGACTATCCCTACATGGTCGCGCAGTTGGAAGGCAGCGGCGTCGAGGCGCTGATCGCCGACCTTGAATTGGCTGGCTTGGGCGAAGCCGGCGTGGGCGCCGAAGCGCAGCGGCGCCTGGGGCTGGTGCAGGGCGCGCTGCGCCTCTCGGCTCATGTGGTCAGCCGCGATGCGCGGCAGCTCGCAAGCCAGCTTACCGGCCGCCTGCTGCATGAAAGGGTTGACGAGATCCAAACGCTACTGCGAGTTGCGGCCGACACAGCCCGTGGCGCCTGGCTGCAACCCCTCAGGGCGAGCCTCGTCCCGCCAGGCGGTCCGCTGTCCTGGACAATTCAGGCACACAACACATCGATTGGGGCCCTCGCGCTCTTTGACCGCAGCCAAAGAGCCATTACCGGCGCCGAGGACGGCAGCCTGATCGTCTGGGACCTGGAAAGGCGACGGGAGCTGCGCCGGCTCGAGGGTCACCAAGGTCCTGTCCAGGACGTCGCCGTTCTGCCGGACGGTCGGCGCGCAGTCTCTGCGTCCAGCGACCGCACACTCAAAGTTTGGGACCTGGACGCCGGGCGGGAGCTGCGAACTCTGACCGGCCACTCGGATGGTGTTACCTGCCTCGCCCTCACACCGGACGGTCGACACGTCCTGTCGGGCTCGCGGGATTGCACGTTGCGGCTCTGGGAGGTGGGCAGTGGGGATCTGAGGAAGAAGTTGGAGGGCCACGCAGATGCTGTAGAGGCCGTGGCGATTTCGGCAGATGGGCTGCGTGCCTTCTCCGGCTCTGGCGACAAGACGCTGAGGGAGTGGGACCTGCACAGTGGGCGGGAACTGCGGGTGTTCCCAGATGCCGGCCGGGTCGACGCCCTTGGCTTGTTTGGAGACAGAGGGGCGATCTCGGGTGCCTTGAGCGAGCTCGCGATCTGGAACCTTGACACCGGAGAACGGATGCACCACCTCGACGCACACCTTGGTCCCGCCGTGGTTGCGGTCTACGCCGGCGGCCGGCGGGCAGTGTCCGGCGGCGCGTACGTGGGGGACATCCGAGTCTGGGATCTGCAAACGGGCGAACAGCTCTTTGCTCTGGAACGCGCGATGGACAGCGTGACCCGGCTCGCTGTAACGGGCGACGGCGGGCGGCTCTTGGCAGCCGGCGAAGACGGCAGCCTGCGACTCCTGGCCCTCGAGTCGGGCAACGACCTTCTGCATACCATCCGAGGGCGCCAGCCCCTTGCCGTCTCACGCGCTGGTCGGCGTGTCCTATCCGTTATGCGTGACGTCGAGGCTTCAGAGCCCTGGGATCGAGTCGAGGTCTGGGACCTGTGGAGTGGTCAGGTGGAGCGCACCCTGATGGGACACCGCGACCCCATCACGTCGGCTGCATTCTTTGACGAAGGCCGGCGTGCGATTACGGCTTCCTGGGACCCCAGCCTAAAGGTTTGGGATCTGGAGAACGGCCGCTTGCTCAAGACGCTGGTCGGTCACGCTTCGAGGATCAATGCCGTTGCCGCCTTTCCCGATGGCGACCGGGCGGTCTCGGGGGGGTCGGACAAGTTGGTCTGGATCTGGGACCTCGAAACCGGTCGCGATATCCACGTGCTGCGCGGCCACGGCAAGGCAGTCAGCGCAGTCGCCGTTTGCGGCGGCGGGAATCGAGTCATCTCTGGTTCAGATGACGGCACGCTCAAGCTCTGGAACGCGGACTCGGGCAGAGAACTGCTCACGCTGACCGGCCACACCGGAGAGATCCATGCCGTGGCGGTGTCGCCCGATGGGCAGCGCGCGCTCTCCGGCTCAGGCGACAACACACTCAGGCTTTGGGACCTTTCGACTGGTCGGGGCCTTCGCACCCTCAGCGGCCACGAGGGCGGCGGAGTCATGGCGGTGGAGATGTTTGCCGGAGGCCGGCTCGCCATCTCGGCCGGCGCCGATTCGAACCTCAAGATATGGGACCTGGAGCAGGGAGTTGAGTTGCGCACGCTCACTGCCCACGCGGACATCGTCCTTGGGGTGACGGTGCTTGGAGACGAGCGTCGAGCTGTCTCAAGCTCGACAGACGGCACCATTCACGTGTGGGGCCTGGACACCGTGGACGCACTCGCCGCCACCAAGGCTCACGCCGGCGGAGTGGAGACGGTCGTGGTGCCGGCGGATGGCCGGCGGGCCATCTCCCTCGCATCCTATCCTACTGAGTTGCGGGCATGGGACCTGGCGACCGGCGCCCAGGTCGCGCCTCCTGTGGTGGAGATCGGACCTCTCGATCAGCTGAAGGCACTGCCACCGGCAGAGTGGGTGCAGGTCGTGGGCACACAGGGATACGCCACTAGGAAGATCTGGCACCTGGCAAGCGGCAGCCGGCTGGGCGCCGACGGCCGGGTGCCCGAGCAAGCGTCCACCATGACCCTCCTGTGGGTCGGTAGAATGCGGGCCCTCTTCGCTGGAGAGCGCGGCCTGCTGGTGTGGGACCTTCCACCCGCAAACAGGGTGCGATGGCTTGCGGCAGAAGCACCGCACGGCAGGGCCGAGATCCATGCAATAGCTGTCTATCCCAACGAGCGACGAGCTCTGTCGGCCGGCGACGATGGGGTGGTGCGAGCCTGGGACCTGGAAGCGGGGCGGGACCTGGGCGGAGTCCGTGCCCACAACAACGGTGTGAAGGTCATCGCCTTGTCGGCCGATGGGCGCCGTGCGGTCTCTCGGTCCCAGGATGGGGCTGTCTGTCTGTGGAACCTGGAGGCGCCGATCATCCGGGTGCTGGCCACCTTCAGTGGCCAACGCCGGGATGTCCTCCGCCCCACGCTGGCGGTCGCCGCACGACACGGGTTTTGGGGCGATGACCGCGGCACGATCACTGTCTGTGACCTCGAAACGGGGCTTGACCGGTATGAGCTTGCGGGCCATACGGGCGGTGTCTTGGCGCTGGCAGCCTGCAAGGATGGCTTGCTCGCAGTTTCCGGATCGCAGGACCGAACGGTGAGGGTCTGGGATCTGCAGCGCCGGGAAGAGATTGCCGCCTTCTCAGCCGATGGCAGCGTTGATGCCTGTGCCCTCACGGAGGACGGAAGCACAGTCATCGCCGGTGACCGAGTGGGCCAGGTACACGTTCTGCGGCTGCGAAAGCCCGATGCAACTGAGGAGGGAACAAGGGCCTGAACCACAACTATCTGCTGTACTTCGAGCGCGAGCAGCTGTGGGACGTCCACATGCTGCGGGCGCACCGGCCCGAGCAGCTGAAGATTGATTGGTGAGGAGGTATGAGGAGCTGACATGTCCGACACCTATAGCTGGTCCAGGTTCTACGGGATGCTCTGCCGGCATGGCCCCAACCTGCTGGTTGGGATCGATGAAGGCACACGCGAGATCATTGAGATGTGCGCCTCCAGCACAGACATGTTCTGGTCGGAAGGGTTGGAGGAATGCCTGGCGGAAGGCGCTGCTGGCGGCAGCCTGCAAGGCGGAGTCCTATCCGCCCTCGAGCTGTGGCGCGAGAACGTACTCGATGCACTCGACACGAACTTTGGTATCGAGATGGAGTGGGAGCTGGTCTGCATAGATGGCGCCAGCCCGCTCATCGACGAGCTTGTCGAGGCAGCTTCGCCAGGTTAGCCTGGGCATCGTGCCTTACGGAGGCACCACTGCGTGTGCGGCATCCTTGACCTTCAGAACGACTAAGGCGACCTGTTCTGGCTCAAGGGCAAGCCGATGGAGGCGTCTTTCTGGGACGTGTACATGCTGCCGGAGGCGATCGAGGAGATGCTGGAGAGGGGATGGCAGCGGTTACGGTCCTGCCAGCCGCACCAGGTACTGCTCCGGAATCCAGCCCAGCCGCCCCCTCGGATCGATCCCCTCGATCCAGGTGTAGCCGTCCGCCGCGACCTCCGCACCGGTGAGCACGAGCCGAGTGCCGTCGCGCAGCGCGCCGATCTTGCCGCCCTTCAGGCCCGGCTGCGCATACATCCACACTCCCTCGCCGCCGGTGTTCCCAACCGCCGCCAGGGCGGGGCTCGGCGTGGCCGTCGGTGTGGCCGTGTGGGTGGGGGTCGGCGTCTGGGTCGCCGTGGGTGTGGGGGTCGGCGTCAGGGTGGCGGTTGCCGTCGGGCTTGGCGTGTGGGTCGGCGTGGTGGTTGGCGTGTGGGTCGCCGTGGGTGTGGGAGTCGGCGCCTCCGTGGCGCCGGGCAGGGGCGTCGGCGTGGGCGTCGGCGGCACGAATGGGTCAAGCCGCGTGGTTGGAATAACCGAAAGCAGCAGCGCGACGGGCTGCTGGACGCGGCCGGCGACCTTTTCCTGGAGCTCCACCGCCTCCGCGTGGCTCACATCGCGCGGAGAGCGGATTTGCACCTCGAGGCGCACCGTGCTGTCGCCGTCCTCCGAAGGCAACTGTCTCCAATCCACCAGCTCGGCGTCAGGCAGGGCAGCGACCTCGGCATGGATGGCACGGTCAAGCGCGCGATCCCGCATTTCTTGGCGCACCGATTGTGCCGTCAGGAACCCGAGCACGGCAGTCACCGCCGCCAGCAGCAGGATCGTGCCCAGGATGCCGCCCTGGAAGACCCGTGCCCGCCCTGGTTGGCCCGGGATGGGCCGGAAGCCCAGCCAGAGAAAGACCAGTGCCCCGGCCGAAATGATGGCCACTAGGTTCGTCAGGAACAGGAGCGAGGCCCCGCCGGCGATGCGGCCCTGGCCCAGCGACAGGCCGATGCCCACGGTCGCCAGCGGCGGGACGAGGGCCGCAGCGATGGCGACGCCCGGCAGGGCGGTGGAAACCCCTTTCCGGCAGAGGGCATACCCGCCCGCCAGGCCGGAGGCGAGGGCCACGCCCAGGTCGAGCAGGGTCGGCGCACTCCGGTTCAAGATCTCGCTCTGCGGCGTCGCAGCCGGCACGGCCAAGCCCAGCAGGGCGCCCATCGCAACCGCCAGCAGGACGCCACGCAGCGTGGCGCTGCCCGCCCTGCGCAGCAACCGCACATCGCCCCGCACGATGCCGAGGCTGAGGCCGAAAAGTGCTGCCATGAGGGGCGCCACCAGCATCGCCCCGATGATCACCGCCGGGCTGTTCTGAAGGAGGCCAAAAGCCGCGATCGCAGCCGCCAGGCCGATCATGACATAATAGTCGACATTCGGCTCCGCCCCGCTGCGGATCGCCTTGTAGATGTCCGCCTGCTCTCCAATCGCCAGCGTGGGCAGGGCCCGAAAGAGCCTCCATCCCGTACGGCGCAGCCAGCTCCCCATCCGCATGCCGCGCGCATGTCGCCGGGTGATGATCGCCGGGATGGGGCTGCGAAGGACCAGCGCCTGGGGAATGTTGCCGAAGAGGACCCGGTCCAGGTAGCTCTCCCGGCTGGCGCCCACCAGCAGCAGGGCATACCCCGCAGCGGCCTCCTTCAGGATCGCGTTCTGGATGTTGGTTGCCTGGACCACCTTTCCCCGGACGCGTGGCTCGCCGGCCCATGGCACCAGGATCTCCTCCAGCTGCTCGTGGCTCACGGCAAGCCCTACCTCGCCGTGCGTCTGGCGGGCGACGTACAGCGCCGTGATCTCTGCCTGAGGGGCCAGGTCCAGTGCCAGGTCAATCGCCAGGCTGGCATTAGGACCTCCCGAAATCGGAATAAGAACCCGCCGGATGTCGGCTGGCTCCGGCGGCGGGGCCCCGCCTGCCGGCAGCGAGACGGCGATGACATCGCACGGTGCCTGCTGGACGAGCGGATCGACCGTGCGCCCCACCAGGTAGTGCCCGCTGCTGGCCTTCCCTCTCCAGCCGAGGATGAGCAGGTCGGCCGGCTCTTCGCGCAGGCAGGCGAGGATCTCGGCCGCGGGGTCGGACCCCTGCCGCACCTCTATGTGCAGCGGCACGCCCTCACACGTCACGGGGCCGGCGAGCCACGCCGACCGACCCCCATCGTGGGTGACGGTCACCAGCGTGACCCGCCCTCCGCGCTCCGCCGCCAGCCGGCAGGCTAGGGGAAGCAGCGAGGCGAGCTGGCTCTCCGCGCCCACCGCCACGACGACGTGGAACCTGCCTGCATTCGAGTCGTCAGCCATCTGAGACATCCCTCGGCCTGGAAAGCACCGTCATGCTCCTTCTGAGCCCGCTATCGCCGGCCTAGCCGATCCCCCTCGCGTACAAAAAGAACATACCTCCCACATACACCAGGATGACCAGCAGCGCGTCCGCCTCCACAAGGAGCAGCCGGCGCTCCACGCGCGCGATGTTGCGGACGAGCGCCAGCAGCGTGAGCAGCAGGCCCAGCATGCCGACCAGGGCAAAGGCCGGGTCGATCGAGCCCAGGAACCGCCCCTGGGTGTAGAAGAGATCAGATTCTCGCGTGCGCTCAAGGCCGTTCGAGATTGTGACGAGACATACGAAGGCCGGCCGCGGGTCCCTGCCCTGCCAGGGGCCGAGCCCACGCCCTACCCAATGCGCACCTCCGCTCCCGTCTCTGCGTGGACGCGCGCCGCAAAGCAGTCCAAGGCTTCCTCGTCAAACACAGAGGCCTCTCCGCGCGGCCGCCCCAAGACCACGACCTCTGCGCCCAGCTCGCGAGCCGCGGCGATGAGCTCTTCCTGCAGGCGGCCGTGGCGGACGACGGCTTCGGCACACACCCCCTGTTCGGCAGCCTGCTCGCACGCGAGCGCCAATTGAAAGCGCCCCATCCTTTCCAGCTCGCGCTCTATGTCCACCACTACCGGGGCGGCAATCCGGTCCAAGAAGCTCGCGTCTGCGACGTAGAGGAAAACCAGCGTGACGCCCTTCAGCAGGGCGAGTTCTATGGCCGCGCTCTGTGTCCCCGTGCTCTCTTCGCCACCGCGCGTGGCGCAGAGGATCTTGCCCATCTGAGTATCCTCCCCCCCTCGCTCAATACCGGATCAACAGCCAGGCAGTTGCCACCAAGAGCGTGGCGACAGTCACCAGGATGCCGTCGCGCAGAAAGCGGCCAAAGGTCACCCGGTAACCGGCCTGGGCCAGCAGTCCGACCGCAACGATGTTGGCGGCACTTCCGATCGAGGTGGCGTTTCCCCCCAGGTCGGCCCCGAAAACCAGCGCCCAGTACAGCACGTTGTTCCCCTGGGCAGAGGGGATGGCAGAGGTCAGGCGGTCGGCCACCGGCAGCGCAGCGATGGTATAGGGGATATTGTCCACCACGCCGGAGACGAGCCCCGACAGCCACAGCAAAAGACCTGTCGCCCGGCCCTGGCTGTTGCCCGCCAGGTGCGACACGCTGGTTGCCAGGCCTTCCAACACCCCACCCCTCTCCAGCCCGTCCACCAAAACAAAGATCCCGATGAAGAAGAACAGCGTTGTCCAGTCCACCTCGCGCAGCATGCGGTGCATGTCGGGCCGCACCCAGACCATGAGCCAGGTGGCACCGGTGAGGGCCGCCACGCTGGGAGGAAGCCCCACCCGGTCTCCCACGAAGAAAAGCAGGAGGGTGACCGCGCCGACGGCGGCTGCCCTGCGCAGGAGGACCGGGTCGGAGATGGATGCGCCGGCTTCCATATCCGCCAGCAGGGTGGCTGAGACCTTGTGCCGCGCGCTGCGCAGTTCTCGCCGGTAAAGCAGAGCCGACAGCCCCAGGAGGACAACCAGGCACGGCACCACAACCGGCGCTGCCTCGATAGCATACGTAAGAAAGCCCAGCCCCAGGTGCGAAGCGACGATCGTGCTCGGCGGATCGCCGATGATGGTGGCCACCCCGCCGATGTTGGCGGCGAACACCTCCGGAAGCACATAAGCCTGGGGCCGTACCCCCAGGACCTCGGCAATTTGGATCGAAAGCGGCACCAGGAGCAGCATGGCTGTGGCATTGTTGAGCAGCGACGACGCGACGGCCGTGAGCAGCACCAGAACGAGCCCCAATAGCCAGGCGTTGCCCCGCGCCAGCCGGAAAGCGCGCACGGCCAGCCAGCGCAGGATGCCCGTCTCGGCGAACATGGCCATGAAAATCATCATCCCCAGCACCAGGAAAATGACGTTCCAGTCCACACTCGTCATCGATTCGTCAAAGCTGGCGATCCTCAGCTCAGGCCAGAAGGCGCCGCCGACATAGCTCACCAGCCACAACAAGACCGCCCCCGCCAACGCGGCTGTCGTCTCATGGATCCACGGCACCACGATGGCCACGAGGGTCACCAGGAATATGCCCAGGCTCACGGCAAAGGCCATGTGGCCTGCGCCTGCCGGCTCCGTCCAGGTAGGTCGCCACCCCGCGATCATGGCGCCCAGGTTCACCATGCCCACCAGGGCCAGCCCCCAAGCCCCGCGAACCTTCACTCACTACCCTCTGTCTGCGGCCTGAGCATCTTTCGGATCTCGTCTGGGGCGCTCCCTTCGGCCACGACCACGAGCACGTCCCCTTCTTTCAGCAGCGTGTCGCCGTGTGGGATGAGCGCTTGATGGCCGCGCCGGACCGTGGCGATGACGGCATCGCGCGGCCAGCGCACCTCGCGCACCCTCTTGCCGGTGCAGACAGACCTGCTATCGAGCGCGATCTCTTCCACTCCCAGGCCCCCATAGGCACCCAGGCGCACCTGCTGGGCACGGTTTCGCATGGCTGCACGGCGGGTCAGCGCAACGTCGTAGATGCGGACGACGTCGGCGCGGCGAAGGACGCCGAGCAGGCGGCGGGGGTGCGCCCGATCGACGACCGGCAGCCGGCCGATATCGCGTGTCCCCATGCGCCGCATGGCCGTCCCAATTGTCTCGTCGGGATAGGCAACCAGTACCTGGCGCGTGCAGACATCCCCTACCGTCAAGCTGCTCCTGGCCTCTCCACCGGCGCGCTCCAGGTCCTGCAGCGACAGGATGCCGGCCAGGTCCCCGGCATCGTCCACCACCACCAGCCCATGGTGCCGCGTCTCCATCAGCTTCTCAGTGGCATCCAGCAACGAGTCGGACTCGCGCAGCGTTGCCATATCCGTGACCATCGCCTCTCCGACTGCGATGCCCTCCAGAACCTCCACATCGCGCCCGCGCTGCAGGCGGATCCCCTTCCGGGCGAGACCCACCTCATACACGGAATCTGGCTGCAGGCGCCGCGAGATGACGAGGCTAATCACCACCGCGAACATCAGCGGGAGGATGATGCGGTAGTCGTTGGTCATCTCGAAGAGGAGGAGGATCGCCGTCAGGGGAGCGTGCACCGCGCCCGCCAGGACGGCCGCCATCCCCACCATGGCAAAACCCGGTACCGTGATCTGAAGCGCGGGGAAGAGTTGTTCGGCGAGGATGCCATAGGCGCCGCCCAGCATGGCCCCCAGGAAAAGGGCCGGGGCGAACACCCCCCCCAGGAAGCCCCCCCCGATGCTGACCGGTGTCACGACGAGCTTGGCTGCCAGGATCGCCACCAGTAGCCAGAAGGCGGGCGGCCGGGCGCCGAGCGTCTGCTCGATCGTGTCGTATCCGACCCCCAAGACCTGCGGCAGGAAAACCCCGACGGCGCCCACAGCTGCCCCGGCTATGGCCGGCTTGAGCCAGTGCGGTACGGCGAGGCGCCGGAAAGAGTCCTGGGCAAGGTAGAGCAGCCGCACGTAGAGGGCGGCCACCGGGCCGGCCAGAAGGCCCAACCCCAGGTAAAGAGGCAGTTCCCAGGCCGAGCCAAAGGCGTAGGCCGGAACGTCAAAGGCCGGCTGCGGCCCGGCAACGGCCTGGGTAAAGACGGCCGAGATCACGGCCGCCAGTGTGACCACGCCCACGACGGAGGCCCCCAGCTCCCCCAGGATGACCTCGACGGCGAAAAACACGCCCGCGATCGGTGCGTTAAAGGCCGCCGCAATGCCTCCCGCCGCGCCGGCTGCCACCAGTCCCCGCACGCGCTCGTCCGAAAGGTGCAGCCACTGTCCGAGCATCGAGCCGAGGTTGGACCCGATCTGGACTGAAGGGTCCTCAGGCCCGACCGACGCACCGCAGCCGATCGAAATCGCGGCCACGGCTGCCTTGGCCGGCATGCGCCCATAGCGCAGCCGCCCGCCGGCCAGCGCCACCGCTTCCATGATTCCCGCCACGCCATGATGGCGCTCCTCGCCCACGAACAGCTTCACCAGCCCGCCGGCCAGAAGGCCGCCCGCGATAGGGACCAGCGCCACGGGCCAGCCCGCCGCCCGCTCTGGCCCTCCGCCCTGCCAGACGAAGGCCGCCTTGTGTGCCAGGTCGATCAGCTCCTTGAAAGCCCAGATGCCGGCCCCGCTCAACAGGCCCACCAAAAGCGCAGCCCCGCCCAGGATGAGTGGCTCCGAGGGGTGCAGCCTGTCCAGCCACCGGCCGAGCCTCGCAGGTGAATGCAGCTGGGCCATCACCCTATCCTGTTCCAAGCGCGGGGCGTTCGGTCACCCATCACCGCAGGAACTCCACTCTCTGCTCCACGGTCCTGAAGGCAGTGCCCATTCGTCACAACAAGTAGCGCAGCCACAGGTACGCCGTCGCCAGCAGCAGCGAAACGCCCGTCGTGGCCAGGCCATACTTCAGAAAGCGCCGGAAGCTGATGGGGTGGCCGCTCCTGGCAGCCAGGCTGCATACCACCACGTTGGCCGACGCACCGATCAGGGTGGCATTCCCCCCCAAGCAGGCGCCCAGTGCCAGCGCCCACCAGAGAGGCTCCACCCGCATCGCCTGGCCGAGGCTCTCCACCACCGGGATCATGGCCGTCGTGTAGGGGATGTTGTCGACGATGGCCGAGGCCACGCCCGACAGCCACAGGAGAAGGACCGAGGTCAGGGTCAGGTTCTCGCCCGTCAGCTCCAGCGCCCCCTGCGCTACGCGGTCGATGATGCCCACTTGCACGACCGCTTCGACCGTGATAAAGAGGCCGACAAAGAAGAACAGCGTGGTCCACTCGACCTCGCGCAGGATGCGCGCAGGATCGGACCGCGCCCAAAGCATCAACACCGTCGCGCCGGTCAGTGCCACCGTCGCCGGCTCCACGCGCAGCAGCCCGCTGAACAGGAACCCGACCAGGACGGCAGCCATGACGCTCAGCCCTTTGCGAAGCAGCACCCGGTCTGTGATCAGCGCCTCGGCCTCCAGCGCCTCGATGTCCAGCCGCCGGGTGGGCTGTGCGCGGAGCTCCCGCCGGAACATCAGCCACGCCAGGCCCAGGTACGCCAGCAGGACGAGCAGGCTGATGGGCACCATGTTCCAGGCAAAGCGCGCAAAGTCGATGCCGGCCGCACTGCCGATGAGGATGTTGGGCGGGTCGCCGATCAGCGTGGCCGTGCCCCCAATGTTTGAAGCCAGGATTTCGGATATGAGGAACGGCACGGGGTTGATGCCCAGGCTGGCCGCCACGAAAAAGGTCACGGGCGCCACCAGCACCACCACCGTCACGTTGTCCAGCAGAGCCGAAGCCAGCGCAGTGACGGTCGAAAGGATCACCAGGATCCGGAAGGGGCGCCCCTTGCCCAGGCGCACCGCCTTGACGGCGATCCACTGGAAGAGGCCCGTCTCGCGCAGGATGTTGGCCAGCGCCATCATGCCGGTGAGCAGGAAGATGACGTTCCAGTCTATGGAGTCGAATGCCTCGTTCTGGCTCAGCACGCCCAGCAGGATCATGGCGACCCCGCCCAGCAGGGCGGACACCGTCCGGTGCACCCGCTCGGTGACGATCAGCCCGTAGGTGATCAGGAAGATGCCGCCGGCCACCCAGGCGGACCTCACCGGCCCTCCTGTGCGGGCTTGTCACAGCGGTCCGGCGAGCAGGCCGCCATCAGGTCGCGCAGGCTCAGGTAGCCCACGACGTGATACCGGCTGTCCACCACGGGCAGGCCCGACAGCTTGAGGTCGTGCATGCGCTTAAAGGCATCCTTCACCGTCTCGCCGACCTTGACCCAGGCAGGCTTGCCCATGGCGTCGGCCGCCGTGCGCAGCCGGCTCTTCTCGGCAAAGCGCGCCACCGCCTCCAGGTCGGTGACCTCGCTCAGGAACTCCTCGGGCATGATCCGGAAGAAAAAATCGTCGGCCAGCGTGGCGAGCTCCAGCAGGCCCACCAGGCGCCCTTCCTCGTTCACCACGCAGGCCACGCTCACCCTCGGGTGCTCGTGCATCGCCCGGGCGACCTCTTCCAGGGGGGTGTCTGGCCCGACGGTGACCGGCTCCAGGTCCAGGAGGGGCACCACCCGCTCGACCGGCATGTCCCGCCGGACGATCCAGTCGGGCCGCACGGCGGGCGGCAGGGCATCCGGCTCTATCTTGGCCTTTACTTTGTGGATCCCCCGCACCTCGGCCACGGGGAGGACCAGGAGAAGGCCGCTGTCGGGGCGCTCAAAGCCCCCCACGGCGCGTTCCGCCTCGCCGACGGCTTTGGCCAGCGAATCGTCGCCCTCGACGGCCATCAGCAGGGTGCGGCGGCGCACCTCCTCCGTCTCAAAGAGGCGGTCGACCGCGCCCAGCCCGACCCTGCTGAGCCAGGAGTGGGCGCGGTGCGACCCGACGCTCTGCAGGATGGTTGCGCCGGGCAGCCCGATGGCGCGCCAGGCAGCCAGGAGGTCCGCCAGGCGCCCCAAGTCGTCCAGGATGACGACCAGCAGGTACAACCTCTCTTGTTCCATGGAATCCCTCGCAATTCCTGTCACCCACTGCCGGTTCTGCGTGCCTGTTCCGGAGCTCACCGGCCGGTGTGATACTCCTTCTTGAGCCCCACGGCCCGGCTCACCGGCACCACGAACAGAAAGCCCGTGTTTGGCCGGGAAAGGTCGCCTACCACGCTCTCGGTGGCTGCGATCACGCGGTCCACCGTCTCCTCGTCGGGGACGACGGTCATCAGCGTGCGGTGGTACGCCTCCTGCGCCTCCAGCATGTCGCGCAGCGACGGGATGAGCGGCAGGTCGTCGCGCATCTGCGCGCGCATGCGGGCCAGCCCGGTGCTCTCCAGGATCGTAATGCCGCCGGCGCCCGCCTCTTCCCAGGCGCCCAGCAGGTCGTGGCACTGTTCCATGCAATCCAGGACAAAGACGACCAGGTGCATTCTTCTCACTCCTTCCCTGATGGTGCTGCCGCCGGCGCCGCAGGTCCTGCCTTGGGGTAGAGCGCGCGCAGCAGCAGCGGCGTCAAAATCGTGGTCGCCAGGATCATGAGCACTGCGACGGCAAAGATCCGGTCGCCGATCAGCCCGGCCTCGCTCTCTGCCGCGGCGACGATCAGCCCCACTTCGCCGCGCGAGGCCATCCCTACGCCGAGGCGGAGAGCGTCCCTGTTCGCAAAGCCGCCCAGCCGCGCGCCCAGGCCCGCACCCAGCACTTTCGACACGATCGCCACGCCGATGACGGCCAGCTCCAGCCAGATGTCACTGGCCTTCAACGTCGTGGCGTCCACGCCGAGCCCGATGGAGACAAAAAAGACCGGCACGAGCCAGGCATACGTCAGGGCGTGCATCCCCCCCTCGATGGCGCGGCGCAGCGGGCTGCGTGCGATTAGCACCCCAGCCAGGAACGCCCCGGTGATGGCCGCCACCCCGCCCAGTGCCTCGGCTGCCCAGGAGTAGAGCAGCGCGACCACAAAGGTCGCCGCCAGCAGCCCCTCGCTGATCGGCAGCCGCCCGATAAAGGCCAGCAGCCGCGGCAGCACCAGCGCACCCAGCGCGGAGGCCACCCCCAAGAAGGCCACCATCCGCACCAACACCCACACCAGCGCCATCGCTCCGCCGCCGGCGCCCGTGGCAACCGCCAGGAAGAGCGAGAGGAGCAGGATCGCTAGGACGTCGTCCACCACCGCCGCGCCCAGCAGCGCGAGTCCCACCCGGCTGCGCAGCACCCCCAGCTCCATGAGCGTCTGTGCCGAGATGGAGACGGAGGTCGCCGCCAGGATCAGCCCGATGGAGATGCTCTCCAGGAGGCTGAACCCAAAGGGCAGCGCCACCAACCCTCCCAGGAGCACCGGGGCAACCACGCCGAGGCTGCCGGCCAGGACCGCCGGCCGCCCCGTCTGGAGCATTGCCTTCAGGTCGACCTCCAGGCCGGCCACAAACATCAGGAGGAGCACGCCGAGGTGGGAAAGCTGGTGGAAGGTCTCTCCCAGGTGCCCGCTCCCCAGGATAGGCCAGCTCAGCATGTCCAGCAGCGTAGGGCCGAGGATCAGGCCGATCAACAGCTCGCCCAGGACGGCGGGCTGGCCAAGCCGGCCACTCAGGTAGCCGGCTGCCTTGGCCGCGGCGACGACTATTGCCAAGGCCAAGGTGAACTGGAGAAGTAGCTCCACGGCGCCTCCCTTCAGGAATCAGGCCGGTGCCACGGCGCCGGACTGGATGGTGCCTCGCAGGCATGAGGCATGTGCGCTCGCTGCCCCACCCAAACCGGGGCGTTCGTAAGAGTACCATGCAGGATGCCAGCTTGTCAAGCGCCGGGAAGCCGAGTCCCAGGGCCGCTGCATTCTCCCTGATCAGACCCAGGGGGCCGGCGTTTGAGCCGGCCCCTTTCCCTTGTGCCTGACCTTGCCTTTCCCCGGCTCGTATGCTAGACTCAGCCCCGCTGCCCGGCAGCGGGGCTTGCTCCGCCGGCCGGGGGCCAACTCCTACCGAAATGGGCAGCAGAGTGCGCGTGCTATTCGTCACACAACAGATCGACTACGAGCCGCAGGGCATCATGCACCTCTCCTCGGCCCTCAAGGCGGCCGGCCACGAGGTGGAGCTGGCGATCGCTGCCCGCCGCGACCCGGTGGCCTTTGCCCGTGACTACCAACCCAACGTGCTCGCCTACTCGGTCATCACCGGCTCCCAGCGCTACTACCTCGACCTGAACCGGCGCCTGAGGGCCGAGGTGCCCGGCGCCCTCTCGGTGTTCGGCGGGCCGCACCCCACCTTCTTCCCGGAGATGGTGCAGGAGGAGGGCGTCGACGCCCTCTGCCGGGGCGAGGGCGAAGGGGCGCTCGTCGAGCTCGTGGACACCCTCGCCGCAGCCGGGCCCGAGGCCCTGCGCGACCTGCAGAACTGGGCCTTTTTCCTGGACGGCAAGGTCGTCGCCAACCCGGTGCGGCCCTACGTCGAGGACCTGGACGGCCTGCCTTTCCCCGATACGGACCTCGTCTACGAGAGGGAGCCGGTCGCCGCGCACCACAAAGTCAAGCACTTTATCACCGGGCGCGGCTGCCCCTACAACTGCACCTACTGCTTCAACCACGCGTTGGGGCAGCTCTACCGCGGCAGGGGCATGCGCTTTCGCCAGCACAGCGTGGACTATGTCATCGAGCACATCCGCCGCGTGCGCAGCCGCTATCCCCTCGAGTTCGTGGTCTTTGTCGACGACGCCTTCGTGCAGTCGCAGGAGTGGTTGGCCGAGCTTGCCGGCAAGTACCCGGGCCAGGTCGGCCTGCCCTTCTTCTGCAACACGCGCGCCAACCTGGTCACGGCCGAGCAGGTGCGGCTTCTCAAGGAGGCCGGCTGCCACTCCGTCTCGATGGGCGTCGAGGCCGGCAGCGACCGCATCCGCAACGAGCTGCTCAAGCGCCACATGAGCCGCGAGCAGATCCTGGAAGCGGCACGCCTCGTCCGTGAGGGCGGGCTCCGCCTCACCACGACCAGCATGATCGGCCTGCCCACGAGCACCCTGGAGGACGACTTTGAGACCCTTTCGCTCAACGCCCAGGTGAGGCCTGCCTACGCCCACGTCTTTATCTTCCAGCCCTACCCCCGCACCGAGCTGGGCGAGTTCACCCGGGATCAGGGTTGGATGGCCGGCAGCTACGACGACATCGGAGAGGTGGCCTGGGATCACTCGGTCCTCGACTTTGACGCCGCCCACAAGCGCGGGCTGTCCGTCCTGCAGAGCTTTTTCGCCATCGGGGTGGAGTGGCCGCGCCTCGTGCCGCTCATCAGGCGCCTGACCAAGCTGCCCCCCAACGCGCTCTTTGTCCTGCTCAACAAGCTCTGGAAAGGGTGGGCGATCAAGAACCGGGTCCACCCTGTCAAGCTGACCCTGCGCGAGATGGTCGAGGCGGCCCGGCACTTTATGGGGATCAAGTCGTAGTCAGGCAATCACGGGAGAACGCATTGCACCTACTTTTCGTCGTCAAAGAGATAGACAACGAGCCCCAGGGTATCCTGCTCATCAGCAGCATGCTCAAGCGGGCCGGTCACCAGGTCAGCCTGGTGGTCGCCACCGAGGAGGACCCGGTGGAGGCGGCCCGGCGCCTGCGGCCCGACGTCGTCGCCTACACCGTCTACACCGGTCCCCACAACTATTACCTGGAGCTCAACCAGCGCATCCGCGCCGCCCTGCCCGGCGTCTATTCCATCTTTGGCGGGCCGCACCCCACCTTCTTTCCCGAGATGGTGGAGCGCGAAGGCGTCGACGGCATCTGCATCGGCGAAGGGGAGTATGCCACGCTCGACCTGATGAACGCGCTGCGCCGCACCGAGCGCGGCGTGGAGCTACCCGATCCGGCCATCGCCAATTGGTGGCTCAAGCACGAGGGCCGGGTGGTCCGCAACCCGCTGCGGCCCCTGCTGACCGGCGAGGAGCTGGACGCCCTGCCCTTTCCCGACCGGGCGCTCCTGTATGCGGCGCACGCCAACAGCCGCCGCACCAAGATCAAGCCGGTCATCACCGGCCGCGGCTGCCCCTACGACTGCTCCTTCTGTTTCAACAAGGCCTACTCCGACATGTACGGCGGCACCGGGCGGCGCTTTCGCCGCCGCAGCCCCGAAAACGTCCTGCGCGAGATTGCCGAGCTGACGGCTGCCAACGACGTCCGCTTCATCCTCTTTATGGACGACACCTTTATCCTCCAGGACGCCTGGCTCAAGGAGTTCATGTCCCGCTACAAGGCGGAGGTCGGGCTGCCCTTCTGGTGCCAGGTGCGCGCCAACCTGGTAACCGAGGACAAGATCGCGCTCTTCCGGGATGCCGGCTGTGTCTCTGTCAGCTTTGGCGTGGAGGCCGGCAACGAGCACCTGCGGAACGTCATCCTGAACCGCAACATGAGCGACGAGCAGATCGTGCAGGCCGCCGCTATCCTGCGCCGGCACCGCATCGCCTTCATGACGAACAACATGCTCGGCCTGCCGACGGGCAGCCTGGAGACCGACTTTGAGACACTGGAGCTGAATGCCCGGCTCCGCCCGGCCTACGCCAACGTTTTCCTCTTCCAACCCTACCCCAAGACCGCCCTCGGCGAGCTGGCCTACCGGGAAGGGTGGATGAGCGGCAGCTTTGACGACCTGTCCGGCTCAGTCAGCGACGACACGGTCATCAAGTTCGGTACCGAAGCCGAAAAGCGCCAGATCGAGAACCTCCAGAAGCTCTTTGCGCTGGGGGTGGAGCTGCCCTGGCTGCTGCCGGCCATCAAGCGCCTGATCCGGCTGCCGCCCGGCCGGCTCTTCTGGCTGGCCTACAAGCTCTGGAAGGGCTGGGCGATCAAGCGGCGCATCTTCCCCTTCAGGATGACGCCGCGCGAATACCTGAACTCGGCGCTCTACTACATGCGCATCAAGAGCCAGTAGCCGCCTAGCCTACTCCCCTTCCCCAAACGCCGCCCGGCGGAAGGCTCGCCAGGGCAGCAGCGCGCACCCCAGCCGCGACGGACGCGCCGGCGACTGCAGCTCGGCCAGGAAATCGGCGTCGGACAGGGCCTGCAGCTCGGCGAGCCCTCGCCCGGCGAGCATCTCGGTCAAGATCGAGGCTGCCCCCAGGCACAGCGCGCAGCCCCGCCCCTCGAAGCGCGCCTCGACGACCCGCCCCTCCTGCACCCGCGCCTCGATCGCCACCTGGTCGCCGCACAGGGCGTTGTACTCCTCGGCCGCCAGGTCGGGCGCCTCCAGCCGGCCCCGGTTGCGGGGGTGCCGGACATGGTCCAGCAGCCGCTCGGTGTACTCCTCGCTCATCCGGGGCCCACGATCGACCCGCTCGACTCGCGCAGCGGGCCGCCGCTCCGGCCGTTCTTGACGGCAATGATCTCGGCGATGATGCTCAGCGCGGTCTCCTCCGGCGTGCGCCCGCCCAGGTCCAGCCCGATCGGGGCGTGCACCTGGGCCAGCTGTTCGGCGCTGATGCCCCACTTGGCCATGCGCGCCGCCCGCCCGGCGTGCGTCTTGCGGCTGCCGATCGCGCCGACGTAGGCGGCCTTGGTCCGCAGTGCCGCGGACAGTGCCGGCTCGTCGATCTTGGGGTCATGCGTCAGGAGCACGATGTAGGTGTCACGCCCCGCCGGCAGGTGCGCCAGCGCCTCGTCCGGCCACTGCACCAGCACCTCGTCGGCCTCGGGAAACCGGTCGCTGTTGGCGAACTTGGCCCGTGGGTCGGCCACCACGACCCGAAAGCCCAGCTCGCGGGCAAAGCGTGCCAGGGGGACCGCCACATGCACCCCGCCCACGATATAGAGCGCCGGCCGCGGCAGGAACGCCTCCAGGTAGACCTCCCGGCCGTCTTCGAGGGCCTCGATTGTGCCCCGCGGCCGCCGGCGCTCCACCTGCAGCCGCAGCGCCTGGAGGATGGCCGGGTCCTGCGGTCCAAAGAGCAGCCCGCCTTCCCCCGACAGCAGCGTCTCGCCGGCCCCGCCTGGCCCCGCGACGACCGCCGCCAGCGCCGCAGCCCGCTCCGCCTCCATCTCGCGTGCCAGCGCGCCCACCAGCGCCGGGTCCAGCTCCTGCACCAGAACGTCGATCGTCCCGCCGCAGGCCAGCCCCACCTCCCAGATCATCTCCTCGGTAATGCCAAAGCGCAGCACGCGCGGGGCGCTGCCTGCCAGCACCGACTGCATCTCGCCGTAGACCACCGTCTCCACGCAGCCGCCGCTGACCGAGCCGGCCATCCGCCCCGCCGTCGAGGCGATCATGCGGGCGCCGGCCGGCTGCGGTGCCGTCCCGATCACGCGCACCACCGTGGCGATCGCCACCCGCTCGCCCAGCGCCAGCCATCCTTCAGCCAGAGAGATCACGTCTCGCACGTCCCCTCCACGTCCCGGCCCGAATCACCTGCGCTGGGGGCAGGGCCGCCCTGCCCTTTCCTGGGTTTTGCGCCTTTCGTGGTCCAAGGCCAGTAGCCCTACCCCGCCTCGCCCCGCTCCGCAGCGGTCAGGAACCCTCCCGAGCCCAGAGCGGCGATGTCGGGGCGTCCGAGGCGGTCGCCCAGCATCAGCCGCGGCAGCACCATGTCCACGGCGCTGTGCCTCAGGCTCTTGGCACAGGCCGGCACGCACACCACCGGCCTGCCCCGCAGGTAGGTGAGCGCCAGCATATTGCCTGGCTCCACCGGCGTACCGGCGACGGTGCCTTCCGCGCCGGCCGCTCGCAGCGCGCGCAGCGTCGTGTCCTCCTCGTCCATGATCGAGGTTTGCCCGGCGATGACGAGGAGGTCGGCCGACTCCAGCAGGCTGCCGGCTGCGCGGCCGACCGCACCCTCCTCCTGCACGCAGCGCTCCACCACCTCCAGCCGGCCGGCCAGGCGCTCTACCCGGGCGCGAGTCGGCGGCACGTAGCTCTCCGCCAGCTCCGGCCAGACGCCCGGCTCGCCGACGAGGAGCATCGCCGCGCGCTGCCCCACCCGGAAGGGGCGCAGCTCCAGGATACCGGGCCGGCCCTCCGCCAGGGCAATCGCCTCTTCGAGCCGCGCGCGAGGCAGCGCAAAGGGGAGGATTTTGACCGTCGCGATGTTGTCCGACTCCTGGTTCGGGCCGGCCACGGTCTGCGGCCGCCGGGTGCCGACGCCGATGCCGGGTACGAGGTTCAGCGCCAGGAGCCGTGCCTCGTCGATTTCCAGCAGGCCGTCGACCGCCGCGCGGAGGTTCACACGCCCGCCCGCCGGCCGGGACGAGGTCATTTGCCCCGTCCTGAGCGCATCGGCCAGCCTGGTCGCCGCCTCGTCCTCATGCACGTCCGAGGCATCCATGACCGCCACTTCGACCTCGCCGCAGCCGGCAGCGATGAGCAGCCCCAGGTGCTCCACGGTCAGCCGCACGCCCTTTTTCGCCACCAGGCCGCCGCGCTCGTCGGCTACGTTGTGCACCAATATCGTGCCCGCCGCGCGGTGCACGGTCCGCCTCTCGATCCGCATCCTATCCCTCCGCAGGCAGTACCTCGATTTTCGACTGCGCAACAACAGCGCCGCCGTACTCCAGGGCCTCGTGCCCGTCGTCTATCGTTGTCCTTCGGGCCCGTACTTGCTCTCAAACAGCGTCCCGTCGTACACCGCCCGCCTGGAAGGGCACCGCTCCCTGGGGCAGAGCTGGCAGCTGGCAAAGCCCTGCTCCGTGGCGAAATAGATCCCCGAGACCGACTTGGCCGGCACCATCAGCAGGCTCTCCGTCAGCCGGACGCCGATGGCCCGCTCGGGGTCTCCCAGCAGGCCAAAGAGCGGCCGCTGGGCCGGCAGAGGCCAATCGGGCAGCGAGCCCGGCGACATCGACGACAGGTCGCCCGGCCGGTACTTTTCGTCCAGGCGCTGCAGCAGGGCAGCCTGGGCAGCGCCCAGGGCCGACTCGCATATCTGGTCGGCGTAGAAGCGCAGCACGAAATCCTCCTGGGCAGCCGCCCACTCGTGCAGCTCGCTGCCGCAGGTGATCACGAACGGAAAGGCGCGGTGGGTGCCGTCGAGGTTCACCCGCAGCACCCTGCTCTCGAACCGGACCCCGTCGAGCACGACGCTGCTCTCGCCCTTCGAGTCCACATACGCCACGCCGAACATCGCCCGCGGCCGGGCGATGCCCTGTGCCTCGCGCACCAGCTGGGCGAATCGCTCCGCCTTGGGCGTCCCCTCCTTGATCCGAAGCCTCGCCCGCAGCTCTTCCAGGTCCGGCTCAAGACGGATGCCCTCCACGATTTCAGCGTCCACGGTGCTCCTCCATGCAGCCCTCTGCGGTCCTGCCGTTTCCCACTCTGCAGCGCCCGCCGTCTATTCGGCGGCGCTGAGACCTCGCTTCTCGAGCTCCTCGCTGACCATCTCGATCGAGATGCCGCCCGCGATCCTCGGCTGCCCGTCGAAGGCAATGATCGGCAGGTTCAGGTTCATCATGAAGACTGCGCGGTGCGCGAGCGGAAAGTCGTCCATGCGCTGCGAGAACACGTCGATGTACTCCACCTCTGTGCTGTCGCCATACGATTCTGATAGCCAGCTCCCCAGGTCCGCTGCCTGCTCCTCCATCGTCGGCGAAGCGGCGGCATCGGCCGCCTCCTCACCCTCCGACCCACAACTTGGGTCACAGGCCGATCCTCAGCCGCATCCCGACATCGGCAGGCTCGTCCCGAACACTTGCACTTTTACCTTGACCTTGGCGTCCTCTGTCATCTTCCTCATCCTCTCCATAAAATCGTGCGCCCGCGGCCCAACGGTCCGGCCGCGCGGGCTCCTGCCACCTGGGCCCGGCCGCGCGAGCCCTGGCCCGATGGGTGAGCTAGCGCCTCTCCAACCGCTCCGGCGGGACGCACGCGTCCGCGGCAGCCTCCACCATCGCAGCCGGCGCGGCCGCCAGCTCGTGCTTGAAGTAGCGGCGCTGGAAGTAAAAAGCCACGTTCACCAGCCCGATCATGACGGGCACCTCGACCAACGGCCCGATCACCGCCGCAAAGGCCTGGCCTGAGCTGATGCCGAACACCGCCACCGCCACGGCGATGGCTAGCTCAAAGTTGTTGCTCGCCGCCGTGAAAGCGATCGTCGTCGTCTTGGAATAGTCCGCCCCGATGCGATGGCCCATCCAGAAGCTGACCAGGAACATCAGCACAAAGTAGATGAGCAGCGGGATCGCGATGCGCACCACGTCCAGCGGGATCCGGACGATCAGATCGCCCTTCAGGCTGAACATGACGACGATGGTAAAGAGCAGGGCCACCAGCGTCAGTGGGCTCAGGCGCGGGATGAACTTGGTTTCGTACCACGCGCGGCCCTTGAGCCGCAGCAGGATGAACCGGGTCAGGAAGCCGGCGACCATCGGGATGCCCAGGTAGATGGCCACGCTCTGCGCGATCTCGCCGATGCTGACCTCGACGACGCTGCCCTGCAGTCCGAACAGGGGCGGCAGGACGGTGATAAAGAACCAGGCGAACACACTGTAGAACAGCACCTGGAAGACACTGTTAAAGGCCACCAGGCCGGCCGCGTACTCCCGGTCCCCTTTGGCCAGGTCGTTCCAGACGATGACCATGGCGATACAGCGGGCCAGGCCGATCATGATCAGGCCCTGCATGTACTCCGGGAGGTCAGACAGGAAAAGGAGCGCCAGTGCAAACATCAGGATTGGGCCGATGACCCAGTTCTGGACGAGCGACACGGCCAGCACCTGGGTGTTGCGAAAGGCCTTGCCCAGCTCTTCGTACCTGACCTTGGCAAAGGGCGGGTACATCATCAGGATGAGCCCGATGGCGATGGGGATGTTGGTTGTGCCCACCTGGAAGCGGTTGATGAAATCCTCGATGCCCGGCAGGAAGTAGCCCAGCGCCACGCCAATGGCCATGGCCAGAAATATCCAGAGCGTCAGATAACGGTCCAGGAAGGAGAGCTTTTTCACAGCGCCTTTGTTGCCGAGCGACCCGGCCATCCGTTCTTGAGCCATACTGCCTCCTTTGTCCAATTGATTTTCTGACCGGCTATGGGCACTCGATGATCCCTCGTCGGACTTGCCACATCTTTCGCCATGCCCGTCTCCCTCACACCGCGATCCGGCCGACGGGTCCGTCGAGTTGCAGATTGACTTTCGCACATTCAGGGACGTAGAACCAGATCTCCTGGCTCACCGGCGGCACCCGGGCCCACAGCTCCCGCGGCACGTACACCGTGCCGTACCGCCGCCCCCACTCCCCGACCACGAGCGCCACATAGTCGTCCGGGTTGTCAGGCCTGCCCACCCGACCGGATGGGACCTCACCGGCGTTTCATCAGTCGACGACCATCAGCCGCATCTCGATGGTCAGCGCGCCCCCTTCGTCCTTCAGGTACTTCTTGAACCAGTCGGACTTGGCTTTGGCCAGGATCATCTTCACTCACCCCCGCCGCCCCTTGGCCGGCAGGCCTCGCCCAGCCGGCCCGCCTGGCCCGCATCCGCCCCTAGCCCTCAGCCATGGCGGCGTTGGCGATCCAGGTCGTCACCTCTGCCTTGGTGGGCACCCGGCCCGACGAGACCACCCTGCCGTCGATCACCAGCCCCGGCGTTCCCAGGATCGGGTACTCCATGATCTTGCGCATGTCCGTCACATGGTCAACCGTCGCCTCGACCCCCATCTCGGCAGCCGCCTCGCGGGCAATCCGCTCCAGCCGCTGGCAGTTCGCGCAGCCCGCTCCCAAAACCTTGATCTCCATCCTATACCCCCCTATTGTTTTCTGGTGCGGCGCACCTCTTGGGTGCGCTGCACCTCGTCACGCCCCGCCACCAGGGGCTAGGCCACAGCTTTCGATCGCCGCCCCATCACCGCCAGCCCCAAGGCCAGAACCGCGATGAACGCCGCCAGGTAGAGCGCGATCCACCCCAGCCCCGTGCCGTCCTTCCATGCGCCGTAGATGAGCCCCGCCATCGTGCTAAAGAGCGCCACCCAGAAAACGTACACCCAGGCCTTCAGCTTGCCGATGATCACCGAGATCATCAAGATCGACTGCAAGCTCAGCTCCGGGTCGGCCATCAGGTAGGCCAGCAGCGGCCCCGGATGCATGCCCAAGCTGAGGAACATCTTGGCGATCGGCACCTCCACCAGCGTCGGGAAGTACATGAATACCCCAAAGAGCACCCCTGCCAAGTTGCCCAGAAGCGTGTTCCGGCCGGCCAGCGCCTCGATCCACTCCGGCTTGATCAGCTGCCGGATAATGCCCACCGCAAAGACGCCCACGATGAGCAGCGGAAAGATCTGCTTCACGAAACGCCACGACTCCCACAGCCACTCGCTCACCTGGTGCGCTGCCAGGTGCCGCTTCGCCACGTACCACAGCGCCCCGAGCGCCAGGACCACCGCAAAGAACTTGCCTGGGAAGCGGACCTTCAGCCCGGCCGGCGTCGCCTCCATCCCCAGGCCCGCCACCAGCAGCGTCAGGGCAATCAGCCCCATCGTCACCCAGGTCCAGCGGTTGAAGCGTTCGTCCACGTGGTTCAGCCCCAGCCAGGCGCTGGCACCGATCAGGCCAAGCAGGCCGATCAGGATGAGCCCCTGGACGCTGACTCCCTCCTCGCCCTTGGCCGCATCGTACGGCACCAGCCGGTTGAGCGTCTCCTGGAGCGCTCCGGCGCCGGTGCCGGGCAGCGTCACCTCTGCGTAGCTGTTGGTCAGCACCCCCAGCTTGAGCGTGCCGGAGAGCAGGAGCGCCACCAGCAGGACGACAAAGACCCAGTTCTGCCTCGGCACCTTGCCCTTGGCCGCGAAGGGGTCGGTCGTCGCCTCGTCGTGGCGGACATCCTCCTTGCGGAAGATGAGCGCCATGATCAGCCCGATGCCGATGCCAAAGGTCAGCGACAGCACCAGCCGGGCGACCGCCAGGTCCATGCCGATCGTCACCCCCGTGTAGGCCAGCGCCAGGATGTTGGCCGCCGGCGCGAAAAAGAGGAACGTGATCGCCGGCCCCAGCCCGGCACCCTTCTTGTAGATGCCGGCAAAGAGCGGGACGATCGTGCAGGAGCAGACCGCCAGCACCGAGCCGGCCAGCGCGGCCGCCGTGTACGACACGAGCTTGGGCGCCTTCCGCCCCAGGAAGCGCGTGATCGCCTCCTTGGGGATGAGCGCCGAGAGCGCCCCGGCGATGAAAAAGGCCGGCACCAGGCACAGGAGGACGTGCGCCGCCAGGTAGGCAGCCAGGTTGCCCAGGCCGCCCTGCAGCAGCCGCATCAAGAAGGCGCCAATGTCCATGTCTATTCCCTTTCCTGATACCCAAGAACCTTATATGCACGTCTTTGCATGTCTTCGCACAAAAAGAGAGGGCTACTCCCGATGGCAGCGCGGGCAGGGGCAGTGGGCCACCACCTCGTCCGGCAGGGCCGGAGAGGTCACGTCCTGCCCCGTGGCTGCCGACATGAGCGCCCTGCCGTTCGCCAGCAGCCCTGCCAGGCCCTCGTCGGCTACGCGGTAGTAGATGAGCGTGCCATCCCGCCGGTCGGCAATCAGCCCCATGTCCCGCAGGACGGCGAGCTGCTGCGACACGTAGGGCTGCGGCTTGCCCAGGACGGCCGTCAAGTGGCACACGCAGGCTTCCTGCCGCGCCAGGACATCGAGGATCCGCAGCCGGACTGGGTGCGACAGCGCCCGGAAGAGCAAAGCCTGCAGCTCGTAGCCCTGTGGTTCCATCCCATCACCCGTCAAATATGCAAAACCTTGCACATATCCTACGCCTGCCCGCCGGCCCTGTCAAGTCGCACGGCGGGCGGTGCGTCGGCGGCTCGCTCCGAGTCACACATGCTCCCAGCCAGCGCAGTTGATCGCCGGCCTGCTGGCCCAAGGTTGGGTCGCAGCCGAGGTCGTGCACAACTGCCCGGGGCTTCCTCACCGGGCTGTGCAAGCCTGCCTGAGTTAGGCCAGTGTCACGTTGCGAGCCGGGCAGCCTTACCCTTTGGCAGCCGCGTCGGTCACTCCGCTCCGCCGCAGCCACCGGCCTGTCTCGCGGATGACGGCGTCGAGGTGCGGAAGATCGGGCATCTGGCCGCTCAGGCGTGGCTCCCACAAGCGGCCAAGGGTTCGTCTCTTGCGCTCCAGGATGTCGCCCAGGGCTGTCGGGTCCAACCCCTTGTGGTCCATCTTCTCGCGCAGCCTGGGCCAGACAGCCTCATCGTCTGCGAGGCCATGAATGAGCATGTGGTGGATGTCGAAGAGGTCCCGGGGTTCGGTGCGGCCCAGCAGGGCACATAGCTTCTCCGCCAGGATCTCCTCCGGCGAGTAAACACGGAGCGTTTCGGTTCGGCCCCGACTATCGGTGTAGGGCGACTGCAGCGGAGCCTCGACCAGAGGGAACAGCAGCAACTCACCCCGGGTAATGTCGGCCTTCAGAAAGCGGCTGCCCAGATCGCCCCGCAGTGGACCGCCGTAGTCCAGATAGACGGCCAGGCTGCCGGTCTCGTGGACCTCCATGCGGCGCACTCCCAGCACGATGGCGACCTCTCGCCGCAGCCAGGGGATCAGAGCCTCGATCTCTGCGACCAGGCTTTCGTTGGCGGTGTCGTCGAGCAGCGTGAAGTCAAGATCCTCGGAGAAGCGGTAGTCAGGCTCGTAGACCCTCTTTAGGGCGGTGCCGCCCTTGAACGCCAGCCTGTCGCGCAGGGGTGAGTGAGCGATGGCCAGCAGCACCCACGTCAACACATAGTCCTGCTCGATCGTCTTGTCACTCAGGTGCAGCCGGTGGGCCAGGCGGGCGATTTCGCCGGGTGGGATCATGGTTACGTCCTCACAATGCTGCGCAGAGTCTCGGCCTCGAGGTTGAGCCGCAGTCGCCAACGGGCCTGGTAGGGGCCCTCGTCGGGCAAAAAGGGGTCGAGCCGGGCATAGGCGGTCCCCACCAGCTCCTGCAGCGCCCGGATGGTCGGCGGCGTGCCCAGGCCGTACAACTCCAACAGATAGCCCAATCGTTGGGCCACGGCCCGAGTCCCGAGCCTCTGGGCATAGCCAGCCAGCCGGTCCCAATCCAGCCCATCATGGCGCATCCACAACCCCGTGGCAACCTGGTCGATGCCAGCGCATAGGTCGGGGCGAGCCAGGCCATCAAGGATCGTCCTCTCCAGGTCACTGACGATGACCTGCTCATAGGGAGTCACCCAGACCGGCCCGCAGCCCCACAGGACTGCAGGGGGAGTGTAGACGAAGCGATACGGTACACCCAGGATATCGCGGTTGGCCAGCCGGCGCGACGTGGTGAGGATGACGGTAACGACCGGCCGGGTGAGCATGTTGTGGACATCCAGTGCGCTGTCGTGAGAGACGAAGTAGGGCGTGCCACGCAGCAGTTCGCGGCCGATGACGTAACGATTGACCTGGGGGGTGGCCACTTCGCCGGACGACAAGGGCACGATGGCATACCGGCCGGCCGTCAACCGGACCAGCCAGCCGGCCCGGTCGAGTCGCCGCAGGGTCTGCAGCGCGGCGTCGTAGCTACTGCCCAGGATTGCCTGGGCGTCCGCGACGGAAAAGACCATTTGGTCGCGTTCGGCCAGCGTCGCCAGCAGGCGGGCGCCGGCTGCGCCGAGCGTTTTGTTGCTCATCGGCAGGTTCTCTGTTCCATGTACCAAAACGATTGAACTAACTCATATTCTACGCACGAAACAGTACCTGTCAATTGCGGGTGCTGCCCGCGAGCCGGCTTTCGCAGCGGACGGGGTGGCCACTGGTTCCGCGCCTCTTCTGATGAGGTGGCACGGCGTGACCTCCCCCGAAGAGCTCCGGCATACCCCAAGGCTGAGTGGTCTGGTGTCCTCTCGCTGGACAATCTCCTGACCCTCCAGAGGTTCGGCAGGATCGAAGACTTCCCCTACCGCTTGAACGCCCTGACCTTGACACTGAATACCCGCCGTGCCAGCTCGCGAGGCGTCCAGCCCGTTCCCTCCAAGAGCTCCTTGATCTCCAACTCAGCCCCCCAGCCGGCGTCTTCCTCCACCTCCGCCTGGTCCCGCGAGAGCACCTCGACCCTCTCGAACCCCGCCGCCCGGATCTTGCCCAGGTACTCCGACTCGTCCAGCGCACCAGACACGCACGCCGCCCAGATGTCCGGCCGCTCCCGGATCGCCTGCGGCAGCTCGCCGTCGACGACAATGTCCGAGACGCTCAGCCGGCCGCCGGAGCGCAGCACGCGATAGACCTCGGCAAAGACCGCGTCCTTGTCGGGTGACAGGTTGATCACGCAATTGGAGATGACGGCGTCCACCGACCCGTCCGGCAGCGGGATCTCTTCCATCTCCCCCAGGCGGAACTCGACGTTCGCCGCGCCGACCTTCTTGGCATTGCGCTGCGCCAGACGGATCATGTCCGGCGTCATGTCCAGCCCGATGACCCTCCCCGTCGGCCCCACCCGGCGGGCCGCCAGGAAGCAGTCGATGCCCCCGCCCGATCCCAGGTCGAGCACCGTTTCCCCCGGCCGCAGGTCGGCAATGGCGAGCGGGTTCCCGCAGCCCAGCGACGCCCCCGTGACCGTCTCCGGCAGGCCGGCCAGCTCCTCAGCCGGGTAGAGCCGCGCGGCATCCGCCGCTTCGATCACCTGGCCGGTGGGGCCACAGCAGCTGCAGCCGGCCCTTTCGTCCAGCGCAGGCTCTGCCTCGTCGCGCGCCGGCCCGCAGCAGCTCGCCCGCACAACGCGGATCGGCTCGTCCGCCACGCTCCGCGCGATCTGGCCGTATGCGTCCCGCACGGCCTTCTTGATCTTCCGCTCCGAATCACCCTCAGCCATCGTCCCTCCTGGTCTCTTCTACCTGTTCGCCCGTGCTGTCCGGCGCGGCCGGTTCCGGGCATCTCACAGCATCCAACCGGGCCATCAGCCCGCCGCAGCACATCACCACACTCTCCCGGTCCAGCGCGTAGTAGACGAGCTTGCCTTCTTTGCGCGCCGTCACCAGTCCCATCCGCTTGAGCACGCTCAGGTGGTGCGAGATCGTCGGCTGCGAGATGCCGAACGCCTCCACGATGTCGCCCACGCATCGCTCGCCCTGCTGCAGCATCACGAGGATCTGCTGCCGGGTCTCGTCGGCCAGTGCTCTACAGAACGCGACGCAGTCAACCGTCATCACTGCCTCATATAGACGTGTTTAGATACGTCGATAGGATAGGGCACGATGCGGCGCCTGTCAAATCCTGGGGTGGTGATAGACAGAGACCCTAAGGGCCTCGCAGGCCCTTAGGGTCTCGACAGGCCGTTGGCCCCGGTCCCTCGACCGGGGCCAATCAACATCCGCTCCCTATTGGGCGATAATCGTCCCCGCCGTCAGGAACCAGACGGCCAGGATAGAGACCATCAGCGCGCCCAGGTAGATCTTGCCCGTCTTGCGGTAGAACCAGGTGGTCATGAAGAGCAAGATGGCGAACTCGGGAATGTACACCAGCAGCATCAGCGGCCACAGCGCGCTGAACTGCGGCAGGCCCATCAGCTCAAAGCCCGGCCCCTTGCCAAAGACGACCCAGGGGATGTACTGGATGAGCCAGACCAGGAGCAGGCCGGCCAGCCCTGCGTACAGGATCTTGAGCCACCACACCCACTGCGTCTTCGCGCCCGAGGTATAGGCCTTCTGGCGTGCCTGCCCATACAGGAAGAGGCCCCCGTTGATCAGGAAGAAGGCCAGCACGGGGATGATGTACCAGAAAAAGTAGCCGACGCGCCGGAACGAGGAGAACTGGCGCATGAACGGCCAGGCGAAGCGGAACTCTTGCCCCAGGGCCCACTGCGAGAGCCCCTCCAGGATGTACATGTAGGCAAAGAGCACGATGGCGAGCAGCACCGTCTTGCCCAGGATGCCCCAGTCCATCTTGTTCTTTTCCGCGTCGTAGGTGACGCCCATGTCGTACAGGTTGATGCCCTGCTTCTTGGCCGAGGTGAAATACCAGACGCAGAAGAGGATGGCGCAGATGATGGCGTTCACCCCGAACCAGAGGTAGAGCCCGTTGCCCACCTGCAGCTTCATCCAGGGGACGATGCCCTGGATCTTGTCACTCAGGCCGGTGTACTGCGTCAGGATCGGGTAGGTGATGCCGCCGATCAGGGCGTTGATGGTGGCATAGATCCACCAGGTGCCGCGCTTGGCCGCGTATCGGCTGGGCATCGGCTGGTCGACCGGGGCAAAGAACTTGCGCTTCAAGAGCAGGCTCGTCAGCGGGATGAGCGAAAAGATTGTGACCAGCAGCGTGCCCAGGCCAAACAGCTCCTTGACGAGAAAGATCTGCCGCGTCGGCTGGATCCAGTGCTCGTCCTGCTCGCCGCCCATCAGCGACTTGTTCATCCAGTCCACCGCCTCTGCCACCGCCTTGTTGGTGAGCGGCAGGAAGTGGTGCTCCATGTTGATGAGCGCTGCACGGCGGGCCGAGCCGTCGGCAAAGCTGCCGTAGGTGGTGTCCCACTCGACGGTCGTGGTCAGCCCAAAGGCCGCCATGCGGGCCGGGTTGTCCTTCAGCGGCGGCACCAGCAGCTCGCCCTCGCGGAAGAGCGAGAACTCGTCGTACTTGGCCTGAGTGAGCAGGACGTTCTTGAGCGCGGGGGCAGGCGCGCCGGCCACGCCGCACTGGAAGTTGAGCGCCTTGTGGTCGGGCCGGATAAAGCCAATGATGAGCGAGTCGATGGCACCCATCGAGTGACCCATCACGCCCAGGTTGGCGGCATCGACATAATCGAGCGTCTTCAGGTAGTCGTAGCCGGCCTCGGTGCCCGCGGCATAGGGCGGTACACCCAGTTGCGCGGTCTGCAGGCCGCCCTCCGAGTCGCCGTGGCCGACGGCATCCAGTGCCAGGACGACAAAGCCACGGCGGGCCAGCTCGATGGAGAAGGGACCCTGCACATCCTTGTCGTTCTGGTAGCCGTGCAGGTTCAGGACGGCCGGCGCCTTGTCGGCGGCCGACACCCACTTGGGGATGTAGAGCTTGCCGGCGAGCATGTTGCCCGTCCCGTCGTCGATCTTGACCTTCTTGATCGCGACGCGGCCAAAGCCGTGCTCAAAGACGTTGGCCATGATGGCACACAGGGCGATGATCACAAGGCAAGCGATGAACCGATAGAGATGCTTGCGTACCTTTGGGTCCATGTTCGTCTCCTCTTTGAGATGTGGTGCTGCGATGCGTGCTGCGTAGGACTGGGCGGGCTCACGCCGCCGCCCGGGCGCGGAACAATCTCGTGGCGCTGGACACCTCCTTTCTTTCCTCCCCTCCCCCCGCAGCAGCAGGGGGCCCGAGGGGGAGGCGATGGTGGGCGAAACAGGGTTCGAACCTGTGACCTCTTCGGTGTAAGCGAAGCGCTCCGCCGGTTGAGCTATTCGCCCAGCAAGCACCATTGTACGGGAGAACGGCTATTCCGTCAATTGGCAAAGCGGGCATGAGCCCACTTGTGCTTCAGCCGCAGCTGCTGTATACTCGCACTTGAGGAGCAGCTGTGAAGATCCGCGACGTCATCCGGTTGATCGAGGAGGTTGGTGGTATTTGGTGGCGACGAAGGGTAGCCACCGGCAATACAAACACCCTACCAAGCCTGGGCGAGTCACGATTGCCGGACGCCTCGACGACGATCTGGCTCCGGGTACACTGAATAGCGTTCTCAAGCAAGCGCAATTGCACAAGCGGGAGAAAGGTAAGGTTAGCTAGATGCACCGCTTCCTTGTCGTTATCGAAAAGGCTGATGGCAACTACTCCGCCTACTCGCCGGACCTGCCGGGCTGTGTCGCAACGGCCAGGACCCGCGAGCAGGTTGCGCGGAACATGCACGAGGCGATCGAGATGCACGTCCGCGGGCTGATCGAGGATGGCTTGCCCGTTCCGCGATCCTATTCCTCCGCGGAGTACGTCGCCGTACCCTGAGACGGCCAGGGCCTGCTGTAGGCCCGGTCCGTACCAGGCAGGTTCTCCCCCCACGTGCTGCACGGTACCCATCCCGCTGAGCACGAGTGATCCTGTCGACGAGGAGGAAGAATGACCACCCACAGGCAGCTACCCGAGTCAAAGCACTATCGGCTCCAACAATTGGCTGACGGCGTCTACGCCGCGATCCACCAGAGCGGAGGGGGCGCCATCTGCAATGCAGGCATCGTCGACCTCGGCGATCGGACGCTGGTCTTTGATACCTTCGTGGCGCCCCACCCCGCGCAGGACCTGCGGGCCGCTGCCGAGGCTCTGACCGGCCGCCCGGTGGATATCGTCGTCAACAGCCACGATCACAACGACCACATCTGGGGAAACCAGGCCTTTGGCCCACAGACCGACATCCTCTCCACCGAGACGACACGCAGGCTGATCGTCACCACCGGCGGGATCGACGACCTGGATGCCTACATGGCGAGCGCAGAAGCAGCCCTGGCAGCCGCCTTGGCACGCCTCCAGGCGGCGACAGACGAGAGCGAGCGCCGCGAGCATGCCCTCTGGGTCGACGAGTACCGGAGCATTGTCGCGTCCAAGTCGATCCTGCGGGCTCGCCTCCCCAACATCACCTTCTCCGGACACATGGCGTTCCACGGGCCGGCGCGCTCGGCCGAGCTGCTGGAGCTCTCCGGGCACACGGCGAGCGACGCCGTCCTTCTCCTGCCGCAGGATGGGATCGCCTTTGTGAGCGACCTCCTCTTCGTCGAGTGCCATCCCTACCTGGCCGACGGCGACCCAGGTGCGCTGCTCCATGCCCTGCAAACGATTGCGAGCCTCGCGCCCAAGACGGTGGTGCCGGGCCACGGCCCCGTCGGGACGGCCGGCAGCCTGGCGCAGCTGGAGCAGTACATCCATACCCTGGATGGGCTGGCGCGCCAGATGGTGGAAGCTGGCGAAGCGGAGGAGACGATCGACGCCCTGCCCATGCCGGAGGCCTACGGCGACTGGCTTGTCCTCTCCTTCTTCCGCGCCAACCTGCACTTCCTCTACCGGCGCCACCGGCAAGAGCAGGGGACCCCGCCGGCCTGAGAGATAGAGGCCACCCCGGCCAGAGCAGCGCGCGCACCCCTTGGCGCATTTCGCGGTCCAGGCGTTTCGCGTTTCTGGGTGGTTTCGTCAAGGGCGCGAACCGGCTGGGCTTGCCAAGGGTCCGAAACCGGCCTACAATGTGCAGAGGCGATTAGTCAAGTGGAGGGAACGGCGATGGATCGGGAGACACTGCTCAAAAGAATAACCGTGAACCCGCGCGTGCTCGTCGGAAAGCCCACGGTCCGCGGCATGCGCATCAGCGTGGAGCAGATCCTGGACGCGTTGGCGGCTGGAGTACCGGAGCAGGAGTTGCTCGAAGAGTATCCCGCGCTGGAACCGGACGATATCCGAGCGGCTCTGTTGTATGCGCGCGATGTTGTCGCATCCGAGCGGGTCTTTCCTGTGGAGCTTCGGGTTCCGGCATGAGCTTGCTCCGGTTCCTGGTCGACGTCAACGCTGGACTTGCGGTTGCTGCGGCTCTGCGCGATGCCGGTCACGATGTTCTATTCGCTGGCGACCTAGATTGGCGGATGCCCGACGTGGAGCTGCTGTCTGTAGCTCAACGTGAACAGCGGATCGTCCTCACCATGGACACCGACTTTGGGGAGATGGTCTACGGCTCAGGACTGCCCCATGCAGGTGTCCTGCTGTTGCGGATGCCTGGGGCCGGCCGGCTCGAGAAGATCCAGGTGGTCGAGGAGATCATCCACCGCTACGGAGACCAGTTGCCAAACCGCTTCTGTACGTATCGCCGGGGCAGGCTTCGCGTGCGTCGCTAGCCCCCGCTCGTCGTCCATCATCCACCAAGGGTGATATCGTTTCCGGAAATTCGGGCATTTCGGGATAGTATAGCCAAAATCCTGGCACAGTGGCACAGCTCCCGCTCCTCCCCATCCCAGGGCCGCCGGTGCCTGCCCGCCTTGTCTCCCCGCGGCGTCTGTAGTATACTCCCGCCGCCGGAGGAACCACCGCATGACCCTGACCCTGCGAGACTTTTGCATCGACGACCTACGGGGCGACCCGCGCGCCAAGACGGCGCTCCTGATCAACCCGCCCGTCTATGACACCCAATACTGGGCGCAGTGGGCGCAGCCCTACGGGCTGCTGCGCATCGGCGCGCTCCTCAAAAAGCGCGGCTACAAGCGCGTCGCACTCTTTGACTTCATGGAGACCAACGCCAAGCGCAAGGTCCCCCAGCACCGCATCAACCCCGGCGAGACCTACCAGGAGCAGGACCTGCCGGCCCGGCCCCTCCACCCCTACACCGTCGCCAAGAAGGGCCAGGCGCTCCTCCTGAACAAGTATCACTTTGGCCGCACCTGGCCCCAGTTCGAGGCTTGGCTGGCCGAGCAGGGCTTTGACGCGGCCCATCCGCCGGAGGAGATCTGGATCTCGGCGACCATGACCTACTGGTGGGAGTCGGTACGCGACCTGACTGTGCGGCTGAAGCGCTTCTTCGGGGGCAGGACCACCATCCTGCTCGGCGGCATCTATCCCACCCTGGTGCCCGAGCATGCCGCGCGCATGACGCTCGCCGACCTGGTCGTGGTGGGCGAGGTCGAAGAAGCGAACGACCTCTGGCCCGATCTCTCGCTCTACGACAAGCCGCCCGCCTACGCCGTGATCACCCCCAGCCGCGGCTGTCCCTACAACTGCGCCTACTGCGCCCAGCGGACGATCAACCAGGGGCGTCACGCGGTCGAGTACCGCCCAACCGACGACATCGTCGCCGAGATGCGCCACCGGTACGAGACCTACGGCATCCGCGAGTTCGCTTTCTACTCCGACTTCCTGCTGTGGGATCACGAGCAGAACCTGCAGCAGATCCTCCAGACGATCATCTCCGACCGGTTGCCCTTCCGGCTCCACGCGCCCGAGGGGCTGGACACGCGCTACCTGAGCCAATCACAGCGGCTGCTGGACCTGATGAAGGAAGCCCGCTTTGAAAAGCTCTACCTGCCCTGCGAGAGCGCCGACGACGGCTACCTGCGCACCCTCAACCGGCGGCACGTGCGCCTCGACCACTTTATCCGGGCGGCCCAGATGGCAGAAAAGGCCGGCTTCCGGATGCGCAATCTCGAGGTGAACGCCTTTGTCCTCTATGGCCTGCCGCGCGAGACGATCGACCAGGTGGTCAAGACCACCCTCGTCGTCTCGGACGTGGTGGGCTCCATCATCCCCATGCTCTTTACCCCAGTGCCGACCACGCAGATCTATGCCGAGTACCTGCCCTACTTCGCGGAGCGGGGCTGGGACCGTGACCTGCACATGCTCAACGGCAAGCTCTTCCCCTTCCTGGGCATGAACCAGGGCACCGTCGAGGACTATGTGGACCTGCAGCGCCTGATGTTCATGCTGAACACCCACTACCGCAGCCGGTCGTTCCGCATCTTTGGCGACAGCCGCGTGAGTGCGGCGTTCCGCGAGAATGCGCACGCCGGCTTCGAGAGGATCCGGCGCCGGGACCCCGACGCACAGCGGCTGCCCGGCTTCGACGACGCCGACCTGGACCGCTTGTAGACCGGCGGGCACGAGGTGCGCGCGGCGCAAAAAGAGGCCGGGCCCCCTCGGGACCCGGCCTCCTGCCGTGCCGGCCCAGCCTACTCGGCCAGCAGCGCCTTGAATTCCTTCTCCAGCAGCGGCACCACGACGAACAGGTCGCCGACGATGCCATAGTTGGCCACCTTAAAGATCGGCGCCTCGGGGTCCTTGTTGACTGCCACGATAACCTTGGAGGTCTTCATGCCGGCCAGGTGCTGGATCGCGCCCGAGATGCCGCACGCGATGTACAGGTTGGGCGTGACGGTCTTGCCGGTCTGCCCCACCTGGTGCCCATGGTCGATCCAGCCGGCGTCTACCGCGGCGCGCGAGGCGCCGACCGCCGCCCCCAGCACCTTGGCCAGGCTGCTGACCGGGGCAAAGCCCTCCGGCCCGCCCACGCCGCGCCCGCCGGAGACGATCACCGTCGCCTCGGCCACGTCGATCTCGCCTGCCCCGGCGGCGACGAGCTCTACCACCTTGGCACGCACCGTGCCCACGGCCGCCGGCACCGCCTCCACAACCGCGCTCTTGCCCGCGTCGGGCTCGGGCACCGGCTGCACGTTCGGCCGCACCGTGGCGACCTGCGGGTCGCCCGTCAGCTTGACCTGGGCCAGTGCCTTGCCGGCAAAGATCGGCCGCGTGACGAGCAGCCGGCCCCCTTCCAGGTCAAAACCGGTGCAGTCCGAGGCCAGCCCGACGCCCAGCCGGGCCGCCAGCCGCGGTGCCAGGTCCTTGCCCATCGCCGTGGCACCCACCAGGACGATGGCCGGCTCCACGTGCCGGATCAGGGCCGCCAGCGTGTTGGCGTACCCCTCACTCGAGTAGGTGCCGAGCGCCGGGTCGTCGGCCAGGTAGACCTTGGCCGCCCCGTGCTGCCCCAGCGTTCCCGCCAGCCCGCCAACGCCCGAGCCCAGCAGCGCTGCCTCGACCTGGCTGCCGAGCCTGGCAGCCAGCCGGGCGCCCACCCCCAGGAGCTCGAGCGCAACTTTCTTGAGGACACCACCGCGCTGTTCCGCTACGATCAGGATATTGTTTCCCATGTGGTCCTCCTAGATCACCTTGGCTTCCTGGCGGAGCAGGCGCACCACTTCCTTGGCCGCATCGGCCGGCTCGCCGGGGACGACCCGTCCGGCCGGGCGCTCTGGCGGCGGCAGGATGTCGACCACCTGCAGCTTGGCGCCGGCGGCCCCCACCGCCGAGGCGTCCAGCCCGACGTCGCCCGGGCCCCACAGGGTGTAGGGCTTGGTCCGGGCCTGCCGGATGCCGCGGAACGACGGGTAGCGCGGCTCGTTCAGCCCCTTCTGTGCGGTGATGACCGCCGGCAGGGGCGTCTCGACCGCCTCGCGGCCGCCTTCGATCTCGCGCTCGGCGCGCGCCGACGTGCCGTCGGCGGCGACCTCGAGCCTGGTGACCACCGACACGTGCGGCAGGTCCAGGAGCTCGGCGAGCATGATGCCCACCGCGGCGTTGTCCTCGTCGACACCCTGCTTGCCGCAGAAGATGGCATCGTAGCCGCCCAGCTTCTGGATGGCCGCCGCCAGCGCCTTGGCCGTGGCAAAGGCATCGCCGCCCAGGAAGGCCGGGTCAGACAGGTGGTATACCTCGTCGGCCCCCATGGCCAACCCCTTTAGCACGCTCTCGCGCGCCCTCTCGGGCCCCAGGCAGACGAGCCGGACAGTGCCGCCCAGCTGCTCCTGCCACTTGAGGGCCTCCTCCAGGGCAAACTCGTCGTAGGGGTTGACAACGTACTGCACCCCCTCCTCGACGACCTTGCCTCCCCGCACCTCGATGCGCGTCTCGGTGTCGGGGACCTCTTTCAGACAGACGATTGAGTTCATAGTCCCTCCTTCACAATTCGCAGTGCGCACAGAACCTTGTCAATCCTGGAAATCAGCTGTTCCGGCCCGGTCTCCCGACCGGGCCTTCCGCCGTCCCCTCACGCCAGGATCGCGTCCAGCATCGCCAGCGTCTGCTTCTGCGTGAAATGCCCCAGCGTGATCGCCTTCGACGGGCAGGCCACCGCGCACGCGCCGCACCCCTTGCACAGCACCTCGTTGACCACCATCACCCCGCGCCAGGGGTGCAGGCTCAGCGCCCCGTAGGCGCACGATGCCTCGCACAGCCCGCAGCCGACACACTGCGCCTGGTACACCGTGCTGACAATCGCCTCCACCTTGGCCCACCCCCTCGACAGCGGGATGAGCGCCGACGAGGCGGCCGCCTTGGCCTGCGCCACCGTGTCAGGGATGTCCTTCGGACCCTGCGCAGTGCCGGCCAAGAAGACGCCGTCGCTGGTGGTGTCCACCGGGCGCAGCTTCGGGTGTGCCTCCGCCAGGAAGCCGTCGGCGGTGCGCGCGCACTTTAGTATCTGCGCCACGCCGTCGCCGGAGCGGCCCGGCTCCAGCCCGACTGCCAGCACCACCAGGTCGGCCTCCACCTCCACCGTGCGGCGCAGCAGCGTGTCCTCGGAGCGCACCACCAGCTTGTCGCCCTTCTGGTAGATCTCGGAGGGGTTGCCGCGCCGGTAGCGCACCCCGCGCGCCCGCGCCCGGTCGTAGAACTCTTCGCCGCCCTTGGTGAATGCGCGCACATCCATGTAAAAGGCCGTCACCCGCGCGCCGGGGAGCTGGTCGAGCACCACGTTGGCCTGTTTGGCAGTGTACATGCAGCAGACGCGCGAGCAATACTCGTTGCCCAGCTGCTTGTCGCGCGATCCGACGCAGTGGATGAACACCACGCTCTCGGGCACGCGGTCGGTGCCGGGGATGACGATGCGCCCGCCCGTCGGCCCGTCGGCGGCGCTCAGCCGCTCGAACTCGAGCGAGGTGATGACGCCCGAGTAGCTGCCGTAACCCAGCTCCGGCTTGCGCCGGGCGTCGAACGGGTCGTAGCCGGTGGCGACGATGATGGCGCCGACCTTGAGGGCAATCTCCTCGTCCTGCTGCTCAAAGCGTACCGCGTCTTCCGGGCAGGCCAGCGCGCACGGCGGGCCGGCCTCGCACTCGCCCTGCACGAGCTTCAGGCAGGCCTCCGGGTCGACGGTGTAGCTGGCGGGCAGCGCGCGCGGGAAAGGCCGGTAGATCGCCGCGCGCTTGCTCAGCCCCCGCTGCCACTCGTCGGGCACCTGCCCCGCCAGCACGCACGCCTCGGCGCACTTGCCGCACGAGGTGCACTTGGCCGGGTCGACGAAGCGGGCCTTGCGCCGCACCCTCGCCTGAAAGTTGCCGATGTAGCCGTCGACGCCCACCACCTCGCTGTAGGCCAGCACCTCGACGTTCGGGTGCTCCATCGCGCGCTGCATCTCCGAGACGACCAGCGCGCCCGCCTCCTCCATGCGCGGAAAGGTCTTGTTGAGCTGGGCCATGCGCCCGCCCAGGCTCGGCTCGCGCTCCACCAGGTAGGCCTTGAAGCCGGCGTCGGCGATGTTGAGCGCCGCCTCCAGCCCGGCAATGCCGCCGCCGATGACCAGTGCCGTCGCCGTCACCGGCACCTCGCGCTCCGCCAGCGGCTCGAGCAGGGCCGCCTTCGCCACCGAGCCCGACACCAGCTCCATCGCCTTGTCCGTCGAGATCAGCCGGTCGGCGTGCACCCAGGAGACCTGCTCGCGGATGTTGGCCATCTCAAAGTAGTAGGCGTTGACCCCTACGTCCTCGATCACCGTGCGGAAGGTGGTCTCGTGCATGCGCGGGGAGCAGGAGGCCACGACGACGCGGTTCAGGTTGTGCTCGCGGATGTCCTGCTTGATCAGCGCCTGTCCAGGGTCGGAGCACATGTACATATAGTCGCGCGCAATGGCCACGTTCGGCAGCCGGCTGGCGAACTCGGCCACGGCGTGCACGTCGACCATCGACGCGATATTGATCCCGCAATGACAGATGTAGACTCCCACTCTCGCCGGCATAGGCTCTCCTCACTTCACAATGCACAGGGACCGATTCTCGACTACGCTCTGCACATTGCGCATTGAGCATTGTGCATTCAGCATTGTGCACTCAGCATTCTGCATTCTGCATTCTACATAGCCTTCTCCACCAGCTCCATGATATCCATGACACGCAGCTGGTCGTCCAGCCCGAGCGTCTTGACCGCATCCTCCAGCGTCAGCAGGCAGAAGGGGCAGGCCACCGCCAGCACCTCGGCGCCCATCGAGATGGCGTCCCGCACCCGCTGGTGCGCCAGGCGGTCCTTGATGTTCGTGCCCTCGGCCCACATCCGGCCGCCGCCGCCCTCGCAGCAGACGCTCCGCTCGCGCGAGCGGTCCAGGTCCTGGAACTCGACCCCCGGGATGTGCTGCAGGATGTAGCGCGGCTCGTCGTAGATGTTGTTGTGCTTGCCCAGGAAGCAGGGGTCGTGGTAGGTCACCTTCGCCCGCACCTCGCCCGGCAGCTTGAGCCGGCCCTGCTCCAGCAGGTCGGTCACCATCTGGGTGTAGTGGTAGACGGGGAAGGGCATCTCGCCATACTCGTTCTTGAAGGCGTTGAAGCAATGCGGCGAGACGGCGACCATGCGCTTCGCCTTGAACTCCTGGCGCATCTCGTGAAAGCCCTCGACCAGCCCCTGGAAGCCGTCGGCCTCGCCCATGCGCCGGATCTCGTTGCCACAGCACTGCTCGTCGACGCCCATCGTCGCGAAATCGATGCCGGCGCGCCGGAAGACGGTCGCCAGCGCGCGGGTGACGGGCTGGATGCGCGGGTCGTAGGCCGGCGTGCAGCCGATGTAGTACAGCAGGTCGGTCTCGCCCGCGTCGAGCACGTTGGGCACCTCAAAGTCGAGCCCCTCGACCCAGCCGACGCGCCCCTCCGTGGCATAGCCCAGCGTATTGCCCCGGGTGAAGGCGCTCTTCAGCGCATCGCGCACGCGCGGCGGCAGGCCGCGCCCCTCGCCGACGATGTAGCCGCGCAGGCCGATGATCACGTCGGACGGGTGGATGTCCTTCGGGCAGCGGATGGTGCAGGTCAGGCAGTTGGTGCAGTCCCACAGGACGTCCAGCCGGCTGGGATCGACCGTGTCCTCGATCAGGCACTCGTAGATGATGGAGCGGATGTTGAGTGACGTCTTGAGCGAGACCGGGCAGCCGCCGGTGCACCGCCCGCACTGGATGCACTCCAGCAGGGTGAACTCTTTCGCGAACTCTTGGGTGTCAACTTTCATATTGCCTCCCGTTACAGGCTTCCCAGCACCATCGCCGCCGAGATCAGAATCCCCTCTCCCAATAGAGAAGTGGTTCTGCCCTGTGCCGTGCTCATTCTGCCTTACGCCGTAGTTTTGAGAGCTCCACGATCGCCCCCGCCGCGGCCGCCTTGGCCTGGGCTACCGTGTCGGGGATGTCCTTGGGGCTCTGGACCGTTCCGGCCAGGAAGACGCCCCTGCGCTTGGTATCGACCGGGCGCAGCTCGGGGTGCAGCTCCTGGAAGAAGCCGTCCTCACCCCGCTCCAGGCCGAGCATGGCAGCCACCTGCCCCGCGTCGGCCCGCGGCTGGACGCCCGTTGCCAGCACCACCAGGTCGGCTTCCACCTCGACGGTGCGGCCGAGCAGCGTGTCCTCGGCGCGCACGATCAGCTTGTCGCCGCGCCGGTAGATCTCGGACGGGTTGCCGCGCCGGTAGGTGATGCCTTCGGCGCGCACCCGGTCGTAGAACTCCTCAAAGCCCTTGCCAAACGCCCTCACGTCCATGTAAAAGACGGTGATGTTCGAGCCGGGCACCTTGTCGTGGGCCAGGTGCGCTTGCTTGGCGGTGTACATGCAGCAGATGCGCGAGCAATACTCGCCGCCCTCCTGCTTGTCGCGCGAGCCGACGCAGTGGACAAAGACAATCTCCTTGGGCACCTTGCCGTCGATCTTGATCTTGCCCTGCGTCGGGCCGGAGGCGGACGCCAGCCGCTCGAACTCCAGGCCGCTGATGACGTTGCGGTAGTGGCCGTAGCCGAACTCGGGCTTGGCCCTTGCGTCGAAGGGATCAAAGCCGGTGGCGACCACGACGGCGCCGACGTCGACGTCGACGAACTGGTCCTCCTGGCTGTAGTCGATCGCGTTCGGCGGGCAGAACTCTTCGCAGGTCCGGCAGGTGCCGGCCTGGAAGTAGAGGCAGTGCGCGCGGTCGATCACCGGCACGTTGGGCACCGCCTGCGGGAAGGGGATGTAGATGTTGCCCCGGCCGCGCAGCCCCATGTCGAATTCGAGCGGCAGCGGGCGGATCGGCTTGTCCGTGATATCGCTCACCTTGATGGCGCCGGTGGGGCAGATGAACTCGCACGCGCCACAGGCGATGCACGCCTCCGAGATCTTGAAGAAGGGGGTGGCGACATCCCGCTCGACCCCCCGCCCGACAAAGCTGATGGCCTTGGCGCCCACCCGCTCGTGGCAGATGCGGACACACAGCCCGCACAGGTAGCAGAGGTCCGCCTGCTGTGTCTCAAAGCGCGGCTTGCCGACGCCGTAGCGGGCAGCCATCTCCTGGAAGAGCGGCGCGTCGGGGCAGCGGGCCAGCAGCAGCTCGACCAGCATCTTGCGCCCGCGTGCCACCTTGTCCGATGCGGTCAGCACCACCATCTCGCGGCGGATGGGGTAGTTGCACGACGTGACGAGCTGCGACCCTCCCCTGCCGACGATCTCGACGGTGCACATCCGGCACGCGCCGTACGGCTCGAGGGCCGGGTTGTGGCACAGGGTGGGGATCTCGATCCCCAGCGCCCGCGCTGCCTCCAGGATGGTGGTGTCTGGCTCGACCCACGCTTCCTTGCCGTCGATGGTTATCTTGACACGCTCAGTCATGGCCTAGGCCTCCACCGCGAGGGCAGGGATGCCACCCTCACCGCTGCCCTCTCCCGTGGGAGAGGAGGACGCGCCGGACCGGATCACGATGGCGCTGAAGCGGCAGGTGTCGTAGCAGGCGCCGCACTTGATGCAGCCGGCCGCCTCGATGACGTGCGGCGCTTTCTTCTCGCCTGTGATGACGTTCTGAGGGCAGCCGCGCACGCAGGCCGTGCAGCCGGTGCACAGCGCGGGATCGATCCAATACTCGATGAGCGGCTTGCACACCCCTGCCGGGCAGCGCTTCTCGTGGATGTGCGCCTCGTACTCGTCGCGGAAGTAGCGGATGGTCGATAGCACCGGGTTGGCCGCGCTCTTGCCCAGCGCGCAGAGCGAGAACCCCTGGAGCGTCTCGCCCAGCTCCTCCAGGAGCGTGATGTCGTCCGGACGGCCCTCGCCGCCGCAGATGCGGTCGAGCACCTCCAGGCTGCGGGCGATCCCTTCGCGGCAGGGCAGGCACTTGCCGCACGACTCTTCCTTCAGAAAGCGCAGGAAGTAGCGGGCCAGGTCGGGCATGCATGTCTGGTCGTCCATGACGATCATGCCGCCCGAGCCCATCATGGAGCCGGCCTTGCTCAGCTCATCGAAATCCACCGGCAGGTCCAGGAGCGACTCGGGGATGCAGCCGCCGGATGGGCCGCCGGTCTGCACCGCCTTGAAGGTCCGGCCCCCCGGGACGCCGCCGCCGATGTCAAAGATGATGCGGCGCAGCGGGGTGCCCATTGGCACCTCGACCAGCCCGGTGTTGTTGATCTTGCCCACCAGCGAAAAGATCTTGGTGCCCTTGCTCCCCTCGGTGCCGACCTGCGCAAAGGACTCCCACCCCTTGTTAATGATCAGCGGGATATTGGCCCACGTCTCGACGTTGTTCAGCGTCGTGGGCTGGTTCCAGAGGCCCTTTTCCGTCGTGTGGACATACTTGGCGCGCGGCTCGCCGACGGCGCCCTCCACCGACTGCATCAGCGCGCTCGATTCGCCGCACACAAAGGCGCCGCCCCCGCGCCGGATCTGGACGTCGAACGAAAAGCCGGACCCGGCAATGTTCTCCCCCAGCAGGCCATAGGCGCGCGCCGATTCCAGCGCGTGCAGCGTGTTCGTGACCGCCAGCGGGTACTCGTTGCGGATGTAGATGTAGCCCTTCTGGGCGCCGATGGCGTAGGCGCCGATAATCATCCCCTCCAGCACGCTGTGGGGATTGCCCTCCATGACGCTGCGGTCCATGTAGGCGCCCGGGTCGCCCTCGTCGGCGTTGCAGGCTACGTAGCGCTCCTGCCCCTCGGCCCGGCGGCAGCTCTCCCACTTGCGGCCCGTCGGAAAGCCCGCGCCGCCCCTGCCGCGCAGCCCCGACTTTTTCACCGACTCGACGATCTCGTCCGGGGCCATCTGGAACAGCGCCTTGATCAGGGCGCTGTAGCCGCCCACCGCAATATAGTCCTCGATCGAGGTCGGGTCGATGAGCGCATTCATCCAAAGGATCTGGCGCTGCTGGAGCCCGTAGAAGGGGACGTCGTGCTCGTGCACCAACCGGGTGCCCGTCGCAGGGTCCTGGTACAGCAGCCTCTCCACCACCTGCCCGTTGACGAGCGTCTGCTCGACCACGTCGGGCACGTCCTTGAGCTGCATGCGCTGGTAAAAGATGCCCTCCGGTTGGATGACGACGACCGGCCCGCGCTCGCAGAAGCCGTGGCAGCCGGTGGTGAGCACGTCGACCTTGTCCGCGAGCCCCCGGCGGGCCAGCTCCTCGCGAAGCGCCGCCGTCAGGGCATGGCAGCCGTAGGCCTGGCAGCCGGTCCCGGAACAGACGGTGACGCACAGCTTGTCCGGGTCGCGCGTGTCCTTGAGGGACTGCTGCAGCCGGGCGAACATCTCGGGGCTGGAGAGCCTGCTTTTCTCACTCATCGGCTGCCGCTCCTTGGCCTGACCCATTGTCCCCGGCCTTCTTGAACTTGGTCAGGAGGCGCGAGGCCTTGGCGGCCGTCATGCTGCCGTGGTACTCGCCGTCAATCACGACGATCGGACCGAGCGCGCAGGCGCCCAGGCAGTTCACCGTCTCCAGCGTGAACTGCAGGGCCGCGTCGGTGCCCCCGGCAGGGACCCCCAGCTCGCGCTCGATCGTGTCGGCGATGCGGTCTGCGCCGCGCACGTGGCAGGCGGTGCCCAAGCACACCTGCACGATGTGCTTGCCGCGCGGCTTCAGGCTAAAGGCCCGGTAAAAGCTGGCAAGGCTCATCATCTTGGAGGTGGGGATGTCGAGCTGCTTGCAGACGTAGCGCAGGTCCTCCTCGGGCAGCCAATTGATCGCAGCCTGGATGTCCTGCAGGATGGCGATGATGTTCGCCGGGTCCCGGCCATGCCGCTCGAGGATCGTGTCTATCGCGGACGGTTCCATCATGTGCCTACCCTCAGCTTTCTGCAGGCCCCTTGATAGGCAGGTAGGGCTCGTTGCGGATCGGGCAGTTCTTTGTGCACAGGCCGCAGCCCGTGCACTTGTCGGCGTCGACGCTGCGCGCCTTCTTGCGGATGCGCGCCCGGAAGTGGCCGGCTTCGCCTTCGACCCACTCTACCTCGGACCACGTCAGTAGCTCGATGTTGGGATGGCGCGCCACATCGACCATCTTCGGGGTCAGGATGCAGGCAGAGCAGTCGAGTGTCGGAAAGGTCTTGTCCAGCTGCGACATGTGGCCGCCGATGGACGGCTCTCGCTCCACCAGGTACACCTGGTAGCCGGCGTCTGCGATGTCGAGCGCGGCTTGGATGCCGGCGATGCCGGCTCCGATGACCAGCGCGGCGGGTGGCTTCCCGTTCTCGCTCATAGGGCGCTCCTAGTGGGGTCTTTCCCCAAGGGTCTTGAGCTCATCCTCGCGGAACTCTTGCACCGGCGCCGCTTCCGCCAGGCTCCGCCCGGGGTGATAGTCAAACAGCGCCTGCACCTTCTCGCCCACGGCCCGGAAGACGGTCCCGACGTCGATGCCGACGGGGCAGGCTTCGGTGCACAGTCCGCAGCCGACACAGCTCGTCACCATGTGGTTGAGGCGGGTAAGGTGAAAGAGGAGGGTGTCGGGCAGCAAGCGGACGCTCCCCTTTCTTTCGGCCCACTGGAAAAAGAGCTCCGAATCGTGCTCGAAGGTAGGGGTGCGGAAGATGCACTCGCGGCAGTAGCAGATGGGGCAGTTGGTCATGCAGTTGTGGCAGCGGATGCAGCGTGCGAATTCGGCGAGGAGGCCGTCCATGCTGTTGACGCGGGCGCGGTAGGCGGCGAAAGCCTTGTCGCGTGCGGCAGTGCGGGCGGCGACCAGGGAGTCCACGGCGCGCGCGCGTCCGGTGGGGAGACCATCGGAGGCCAGTCCGAGGGCCTGGGCGACGTCGTCGCGGGCCTGGAGGAAGACTTTTCCAGGCTCGACGCCGAGCAGGCCGACGGCCAGGGCGACGTGCTCTCCGGTGGGGAGCGGCTGCTCGCAGACCTGGCAGGCCGAGCGGAAGGCCATGCCGCTGGCCGGGAGCAGGTCGCCGCCCTGCGCTCTCGCCAGGAGCCCGTCGATGAGGGCCTGCTTGTCGGGAGCCTGCTGCCACTCCTCGACGCCGTAGGTGCCGAGGCAGTCGACGCCGATGATGAGGGCGTTTTCGAGCTTGGCCTGCTGGAACTTGGTGAGCTCCACGAGGGCGCGGATTTCGCAGGAGCGGAGGACGAGGCCCAGCTTCTGGCGGTGACCGGTGATGGTGAGGGCCTGAGCGGCGCGGGCGGCGTTGATGGGCATGACGGGAGCCAGGGGGGCGGCGTTGTCCAGCGCAGCGGGGTCGCGGACGAGTGCGGGCGCGACCATGCCGCCGGGCACCCGGACGGGCACGAGCAGCGCATCGACGGTGTGGGTGTCCAACAAGCTGCGCAGCAGGCCGCGCACGGCGTGTCCTGCTCCCTGCGGTGCGTCAATCAGAGTCTCGATCATTGTCCCCTCTCAAAGGTCACTGCGCAGTGCACAATTGTGCATTGTGCCTTGTGCCTTGCTAGATGGCCCCCTGTCCCTTGAGGGGATTGGGACCCTTGGCTTTGAGTGCGGCGACCATCTGGGTGACGGTTTCCGCGAAGTAGGCGCCCTCGCTGGCAGAGATCCAGCGGAGCCAGACGCGGTCGGGGTCAAAGCCCATCTGGTCGAGGATGGAATGGAGGATGGCGACACGGCGGCGGGCCTTGAAGTTGCCGGACTGGTAGTGGCAGTCACCGGGATGGCAGCCGCCGATGAGGACACCGTCGGCGCCTTCAAGGAGAGCCTTGGAGACGTAGACGGGGTCGAGACCGCCGCTGCACATGAGGCGGATGATGCGGATGTTGGGAGGGTACTGGATGCGGGAGGTGCCGGCGAGGTCGGCGCCGGTGTAGGTGCACCAGTTGCACAGGAATGCGATAATCCTCGGTTCGAATTCGTCTGCCATACTTTCCCTCATTTGCTCTTTCGGCGGCGTCAAGCGAGCGCCCAATCGACTTCGGCGATGAGCTGGCGGTGCTCAAAGCCCTTCTGCTTGGTGGCCTTGTTGGGGCAGACCATAGCGCACACGCCGCAGCCCTGGCAGAGCGCATAGTCGACAATGGCCACTCGTTTGTCATAATCCATAACTCGGGCCTGGAAGGGGCAGGCCTCGACGCAGAGGCCGCAGAAGCTGCAGAGCCGCTCCTCGACCCAGACCGAGGAAGCTCGCTCGCGGGTCTCGTGCTGGGAGAGCCATGCGGCAGCGCGCATGGCAGCGGCCTGGCCCTGGATGAGAGCCTCGTCGAGGAAGCGAGGGGAGTGGGCGAGGCCTGCGACGTAGATGCCCCTGCCGAGGTCGAGGGGCTTCATCTTGGGGTGTTCTTCGCAGAAAAAGCCCCACGGGTCGGTGGTCACCGCGAGCTGGCGAGCGAGGTCGGCCTCTTCTTCGGCCTCGATGCCGGTGCTCAGCACGACGGCATCGGCGTCGAGGGAGAGGTCCTGGCCGGTGACGGGCTCGCGGAGGGCGACGCGGAGGCCAGGTCCGTTGGGGGAGACGGTGGGCAGGGCCGGCAGGTCAAAGCGGAGGAAGATGACGCCGGCGTCGCGGGCGGCGCGGTAATACTCCTCGCGGAAGCCGAATGTGCGGACGTCGCGGTAGAGGATGTAGACGGAGGAGGTGGGGTTGGCCGCCTTGAGGCGGAGGGCGTTCTTGACGGCCTGGGTGCAGCAGATGCGGGAGCAGTAAGGGCGGTCGTCCTGGCGGCTGCCGGCGCACTGGATCATGACGACGGAGCGGAGGTCAGCGGTGGAGGGGCGTTCTTCGAGGTCGCGCTGGGTGAGCACCATTGGGTGCCGGCCGTAGAGGTAGTCGGAGGTGAGAGCCGGCCTGCCGCCGGTGGCGAGGAGGACGGCGCCATGCAGGAGCTGCTGCTCGGCGTCGCCGGAGGCAATCAGGGTGAGGTAGGCGCCGGGGCGGCCCTGGATGGAGCGCACCTGGCTTTCGAGGTGGAGGTGGATGAGAGGGTCGGCAGCGACGCGCTGGCGGATGTCGGTGAGGGCAGCCTGGGCGTCAGAGCCGTCGGCTTGGTGGCGGATAGAGCGCCACTGGCCGCCGAGCTCGGCGTCGCGCTCGACGAGGTCGACGTGGAAGCCGAGGCCGGCGAGGGCGAGGGCGGCGGACATGCCGGCAGCGCCGCCGCCGATGACGAGGGTGCGCTGGGCGAGCGGCTGGCTGCCGCCGATGGAGAGGGCGTCGAGTCCGCGCATGGAGGACAGGGAGGCCACGGCCATACCGATGAGCGACTGGGCCTTGCCGGTCAGGGCAGTGCCGGCGTGTGGGTAGAGGACCTGCTCTCGGAGGCTGACCCTCCGGAAGAGGCGGTCGTCGAGGCCGGCGCGGCGGAGGGTGGCCTCGTACTCGCCGGCGTCGAGGTGTCCGTTGCCTCCGGCGACGACGACGCGGTTGAGCATGTGGGCGTCGATGGCGGAGGCGATCGCCTCCTGGGTAGAGACCGCCTGGGCGACGGCGACGCCCGGCAGGCGGCTGGCGAAGGCCAGGATCTGCTCGGCGGCGAGGTCCCCGTTGGTGCCGCACAAAAAGACCCCGACGCGCGGCTCTTCCTCGGCCAGGGCACGCGGTGGGGCGGCCCTCTGCCTGTCAGGGAGAGGGTAGGGGGAGGGGCGATCCGGGTCCTGGTTTCGTTGTCTCAGGTAGGCAGCGACTTCTGCGGCGGCTGCAGTGGCCTCGGCGACGGTTTCGGGGATTTCCTTGGGCTCGCGGAAGCCGCCGGCGACAAAGATGCCGTCCTGGGAGGAGCGGAGGGGGAGGTAGCCGTTGGTGCAGGCAAAGCCGTAGGCATCGAGTGCGACACCGGCCTGGCGCGCGGGAGCCTGGAGGCCCTCCGGCGCCGCCAAGCCCACCGCCAGGACCACCAGGTCAAACGGTTCCTCCTGCGGCTTGCCGCCCTCGCCGATATAGCCCACGAGCAGCTGCTTGGAGCGGAGCAGCTGGTGGACGCTGGAGGGCATGGCGCGCAGGTAGCGCACACCGGGCAAGCGCTGGGCGTCGGAGAGGTACTGCTCGTAGCCCTTGCCCACGGCGCGGAGGTCCATGAAGAAGACAGTGATGTCGAGCGAGGGGTCGGCCTTTTTGGCGAGCTTGACCTGCTTGGCGGTGTACATGCAGCAGGCAGAGGAGCAGTAGGCAGCGCCGACGCGCTCGTCTCGGGAGCCGACGCACTGGATGAAGGCGACCCTGCGCAGCGCACCGTGTCCCGAGGGTCTTTTGAGGCGGGCGCGGCTCGCGCCCGCCAGCGAAGCCATCCGCTCAAACTCCAGCGAGGTGACCACATTCGGGTAGACACCGTAGCCGAACTCGCCTTTTTTGCGGGCATCGAAAGCCTTGTAGCCCGGGGTCAGGAGCACGGCCGTGACCTGGACCTCTTCTTCTTGCGCAGGCATGTCCAGGTCGATGGCGCCGCGGGGGCAGGCGGAGACGCACTTGCCGCAGCGGGTGCAGTAGGCCATGTCCACGACCCAGGTATCGGGCACCGCGCGGAGTCCGGCAGGGCGGTAGACGGCCTTGACGGGAGAGAGGGTGCCCTCGAGGTCGTGCGGGCGGTCGATGGGGCAGACCTGTGCGCAGAGCCCACAGCCGTCGCAGGCCTGCGACACGAAGCGCGGCTTGTGCCGCAGCGAGGCGCGGAAGGAACCGGCGTCCCCCTCCAGGGCAAGCAGGTCGCAGTAGGGGAGGAGCTTGATGCCCGAGCGGCGCTGGCACTCCAGGGTGGGGCAGTAGGCGGGCTGCTGGGGGAGCATGAGGCACAACCCGCAGGAATCGGAGGGGAAGGTGTGGTCCAGGAGGTGCATCGAGCCGCCGATGGTGGGGGCCGAATCGAGGAGGAGGACCTGCTGACCAAGGTGGCTGAGGTGCATGGCGGCAGCCATTCCGGCGATACCGGCGCCGACCACGAGCACGGCCGCTGTCTGTTTCTCTTCGCTCATCCTACGCTCCGCCGGGTGTGCAACCCGTCACGCCAGCCCGAGCCTGTCGAGCAGGGGTCTCGGGTCGACGTAATGCTTACCGAGCACCTTCGCCATCGGCAGTCCGTACGCCAGCGCCATCAGCTCAGTGAAGTAAAAGATGGGCACCGGCTTGGCGTCAGGCCGCTTACCCAGGAAGGGGATGCCGCCGCGGTAGAGCTGGCGGCCGTCGACGTTGGCGCTGCACATGGGGCAGGCGGTGACCATCGCATCGGCGCCCGCCTCGTGGGCTTTTTCCACCAGCTTGTCGACCAGGTGGACCACCACGTCGCTGCGGTTCAGCGTCAGGCTGCCCCCGCAGCAGTCGACACCGTAGCTCCAGGGGACAGGGTCGGCGCCCATCCACTCGACGACCTCGTCCAGGGAGCAGGGATGCTCGGGGTCGTCCCAGAGGCCCGTGGTCTCGGGCGGCCGGATGAGGAGGCAGCCGTAGTAGCCGACGACCCTGAGGTTCTTGAGGGGGTGGGTCACCTTGGCCTTGAGGGCCTCCTTCGGCACATCGCGCACCATCACCTCCAGCAGGCTCCTGGGCTTGACCTTGCCCTGGTAGCGTGCGCCGAGGGTAGACTCCATGCGCTCGCGGAAGGCGGGGTCCTTCTCCAACGCCACCGCCGCAGCAGCGAGCTTGGAGTAGCAGGCGGCACAGGGGATGGCGAGGGAGTCGAGGTTCACCTTTTCGGCCTGGAAGAGGTTACGCGCGGGCAGAGCCAGTCCGAGCTCGTGGTCGAGGCTGTGGGCGGAGGAGGCGCCGCAGCAGTTCCAGTCGGGGATTTCGAGCATTTCGAGGCCGAGGGACTCG
>MTKX01000104.1_pt1 | contig 123066 bp, 108 predicted proteins | sample 1042771 | NCBI WGS metagenome assembly MTKX01 (sample SAMN06212183, study PRJNA360534) | anaerobic digester metagenome | biome: Wastewater treatment plant; material: sludge; isolation source: anaerobic digester fed with sludge from wastewater treatment plant | place: Denmark: WWTP Randers ...
GTTGTAACCGGAACTGAGAAATACAACAAAATCGGCAACAAGAGTACAGCGAAAATGGCAACAAGGGTACAGCGAAATCGGTAACAAGAGTACAGCAAAAACGGCAACAGGAATGCAACGTTTTTGATAATTAACCCGGACCTTCGCGTCATAACTTATAGCAAAGGTATTATGACAGAGAAGGATCGCAAAGCACTCAGTCGACTGATTATGTACGACAAGATCAAAAGGCTCTACGAAGTGGAGCAGCGTCCAATCCGCTGGATTGCGCGAGCAATGAATCTGAACTTCAGGACCGTAAAAAAGTACCTGAAGATGGATCAGATGGAGTTCGAGAACTACTCGGACCAAGTAATCAACAGGCGTCATATCCTTGACTCCTACCGGGAGTTCATCATTGGGAAGTTGACCCGGTATCAGGATACACCCGCCGCACAAATGCATGACTGGCTGAAAGAATGTCATCCTGACTTTCCGACGGTCGCGCCCAAAACCGTGTACAACTACGTGATGAAGATCCGTCAGGAGTACAACCTGCCAAAGATAAGCGAGAGTGAACGCCAGTATGCTTCACTTCCCGAAACGCCACCGGGAGAATATGCACAGGTTGACTTCGGGCAAACCAAACTTCGCAGAAACGATGGGCAAAGAGTAAAAGTATACTTTATCGCCATATTGCTATGCCATAGCAGGTTTAAGTTCATCTGGTTCCAGGATAAACCGTTCACGAGTGAGACCGCTGTTATCGGCCACGAAAAGGCGTTTGAATACTTTCATGGAGTTCCCAAACATCTGGTATATGATCAGGATGCAGTGTTCTTGTATGATGAGAATATAGGAGATTACAGGATGACGCAAGTCTTTAACAGCTATGTCAAGAGCCGTCCTTTCAAGGTAATCTTCTGCCGTCCTGCTGATCCCGAGAGCAAGGGAAAAGTAGAGAATGTCGTCAAATATGTCAAGCAGAACTTCCTGCTTAACCGACAGTACTCAACGCTGGGGAGTCTCAATCTCGAGGCTGTTGCATGGCTTGAAAGGACAGGGAATGCGATGGTACATAACACTACTTGCAAGGTGCCCTACGATATGTGGTGCATGGAATGCAAGAGCCTCCTGCCATACATCCCGGTTACTGCTCCAGAAGCCAGAAATGGGCACAAGGTATTGAAGACCAACAGTGTGAAATACAGAGGCAACACCTACTCGCTTCCTGTCGGGACCTACAGAGGGGAAAATACAAGAGTATATCTGGCAGAGTCGAATGGAGAACTGCAGATACGCGATGTGGACGACAATCTGGTAGCACGACATCTTATACCGGCAGGGAAAGGACAAACGGTCATAAACAGCAATCACTCAAGGGACACGTCTGTGAGCGTGTCTGAAAAGTGCAACTATGTGAAGAGTCTGTTCTCAGACCAGGAAGCAATAGGCGTCTTCCTTGTCCACATACGTGAAAGATACCCGCGATATCTGAGGGATCAACTGGCTGTCCTGATAACCTGTGTCACGAAGTACGGCCAGAAAAGAGCGGATGAAGTGCTGACCGTATGCGTGCAGAACAAACTCTACAGTGCATCTGACTTCAAGGAAATCATATCAGTCGGATCTCCGATGGTCGGAAACACGGTGCCTGCCATCAAACCCCTCGGTGATGCCTCCGCCAAAATGATGGCCAACGTGGAACCCAACAGGTCGTCAATAAATGTGTATGAAGACCTCTTCAATATGAACTGATATGGAACACATTAACAATAAGGTCCTGTCCATACGCAGCTATGCAAAACGGTTAAAGCTGTCCTGGTTGTCTGCCAATGTGGTCGATATGCTTCTGGAAGCAGGAAAGACAACGCCCAGTTACGATGACTTCCTTGATAACTTTCTATGCCAGGAGGTAGCCGGACGGGAGGAGCGACAAAGGCAAAAACGTCTGAAAGAGGCCCGACTTCCGATGTCACACGACTTGAATCTTTATGATCACAGTATGTCAAATGGGCTTAGCGCCACGCAACTGAATCAACTACGCGAGATCCATTGGGTCGAAGAAGGTTATAATCTAATGCTTGCCGGGCCGAGCGGTGTTGGAAAGACATACATTGCCGCAGGGCTTTGCGCAGATGCGATAAACCGGGGCTACAAGGCCTACTTCAGAACAATGGACGAGATAATCGCCACCTTAAAGATGAAAGACATAACACCTACTGCTAAAAGGGAATACAAAAGTCTTTGCGAGGGCGATATCATCGTTATCGATGACCTTATGAATATCATCGTCGGGCGTGATGATGGGAACCTTCTCTTTGCCTTCATCAATGGCATCTTCGAGTCGGTATCGTTCATAATAACCACAAACAGAAGCCCGGCAGAATGGGCTCAGTCTCTCAACGACGAAGTTCTGGCAGCAGCACTTCTGGACAGGCTACTATATAAATGTGAACTTATCCAGCTCTCCGGTAGCAGTTACAGGATGAAAAATAGAAAGAGAATCTTCACCGCAGATGCAGAATAGTGGGTATGCCCGCTACTCTGCATCCTAAAAAGGAAAAACTATGATCAATCAAAATAAAATTTACCTTTGCTAGCGTTGTAGCGTTGTTACGAAAAATGCTGCATCATTGCTACCAAAAATGATGTACTGCTGATACCTAAAACGCTGCACTCCTTCTTACCGAAAATGCTGCACTCGAAGTTACAGTTAACAGTTGTGGAGTCGCATCCCATGTGGGTGCGTGGATTGAAACACGGGATGACCTACACGGCAGACATTTCCTTTGGTCGCACCCCATGTGGGTGCGTGGATTGAAACCGGGAACTGTTGCAATTTCTGCAACTGTTAAGGGTCGCACCCCATGTGGGTGCATGGATTGAAACTGTCTTTACCCGCTGCTGAAATTGAAAAACTCATGTTGCACCTCATGCGGGTGAGTGTACTGAAATATTGCTATAAAAGTACTACATTGTCCCAATAATGTAGTACTTTGAAAGAGCCTCATAATCATACTAATGTGGGATTGAAATATACTTAATTGAGTTCCATTATATCTCAATAAAAGGCTCAAAATCGTACCAATGTGGAGCTGAAATGTAACTCATACTTAATTATAACCGATCAGGAGCTTGCTCATAATCGGACCATTGTGGAATTGAAACTGGAGAAATGGCCGAAAAAGAGGGTTGTGGCCGAACCTTTAATCGAACCATTTGCGTATTTACGTCATATTATCAGATTATTGCCTGGTGAAATAATTAAACATTAGTGTGCAATCCTGGTCTGTGTCCTTGGGGAAAAACTAAATGGATCAGGCTGGTTCCAACTCGGCAAGCATTTACATGAGAATTTTCATATTGAAGGAAATGGTCAGGTGAGTATTGCCAGAGGAAAACATTTTTTGTCCTGCTTTTATATTATTAGTACGTCGTATTTTGGCGGAGTGAAGGACGTTCTTTGTTACCGATAATTGTAATAAAGAATGTTATGAGAAAAATTATTATTTTTTGTTTTTTAGTATTTTTTGTAGGATGTGAGAAAGAGCCTTTTTTGACAGTTACTCCTTCAACCGTAGATTTCACGGCTGGCGGAGGGAAGCAAACGTTTTCAATATCGTGCAATAACGATTGGAACGCGGTGTTATCCGGCAATTCTTTTCTGACGCTATCTACTACACAAGGGGTTGAAGGTGCGGTGGATGTTACGTTAACGGCATTGGAAAACAAGGATGTCAAAGACAGGAATGCAACTGTTACGGTATCGTCCGCCGGTTTATCAAAAATCATTGAAGTTATACAGGCCGGGGCTGCGCCTTCAATTTCTTTGGATAAAACAAATGTTCAGATAGCGGTAGATGGAGATGCGTTTTCTCTTAATGTATCAACCAATGGCGCTCCATGGACGATTGGCGATGTGCCGGATTGGATGACATTTTCTCCGGTAAATGGAACAGGAAACACTGTTGTAAACGTAAGTGTTAAGAAAAATTCCATGGCAGTAGAAAGGGAGGCTGCAGTGGTATTTTTAGCCGAGTCGGCCACTGCGCAATTAAAAGTTAAACAATCTGCTGCAAGTGCCACTCTTGAGATTGACAAAGAATACATTGAAGTTGGTGCAGGAGAAAACACTATTAAATTGTCAGTTACCACAAATAGTGCAACCTGGGTGGCAAACGATGTTCCTGAATGGGTTGCCATAACGCCGAAAAGCGGCAGTCAAAGTGAAGAAATACAGGTTGTTGTAGCTGTAAATCCTTCAGTGAATCCAAGAAGTTGTGTTATAGTGTTTTCGGCTGGAGATATTTTCAGAGAATTAGTTATTAAACAGGAAGGCTCTGCTGCTTCTATTAATTTGGATAAGTCATCCCGCAATGTTCCTGCGTCAGCGACCTCTTTTACACTACAAGTTATTACGAATGATGCAGCCTGGTCTGTTGGCGATATACCGGAATGGGTTTCTTTAGATTCTTTTAAGGGAGATAAAAGTGCTACTTTAACTATTGAAGTAGACGAAAATACGATTGCGAAAACTCGTTCTGCAGAAATTGCGTTTTATGCCGGAGATGCTTCTGTTATTTTAGAAATTGTCCAGGAAGCTGCCGAGGTGATACTATCCATAGATACCCACCAGGTTGAGCTTACCGCAAGTGACAGTACTTTTGTTGTAAATCTGGTTATCAATGAAGCAGAATGGGAAGTTTCAGGTATTCCTGAATGGGTTCATCTAACGCCTTCCCGGGGGAATGTTAATGCTGAAATAGTGGTAACGATAGAACAGAATACAGTAGTTAATGAACGAAGTGCATCTGTTTTGTTTACTGCCGGTTCAAAAACGGAAACTCTACAGATTATTCAGGCTGGGGCAGAACCAACGATTACACTATCAACGACAGAAATATCAGCTGAATATACAGGTGAAACGTTTGAAGTTGTTGTTACCACTAACGGATTGAATTGGGAAATAGATCAGATCGCAGATTGGATTTCATTTGATAAGGCCACGGGAAACAGTGGGGAATCATTGAAGATCCAGGTTGAGAAGAATTTGTCCCTGGATGAAAGAACGGGCGCAATCGTTTTTGCTTCCGGAATTAGTACGGCAACTTTAACTGTTCAGCAAGATTCTTTCTACAGGGCCGTGGAAATCACATATGCTTACCTGAGGGATCCGAATTCGGTTGGTGGGTGTGACGCTGTTGTGGTTTATTCCAACCTTAGTGATAAGACAATCAAGTATTTTATTTGGAGAGGTTATGCTCTAAACGCAGTGGGTGATAAGGTGATGTGTACCGTTCGTGATACTTATTACTTTGCCGGTAAAGACACCGGTCCCTATGAACCCGGAGAAACTCTTTGCGGGGGTAAGTGGGGTGCAATGATTTATAATTCTTCTGCCCGAAAACTTGTGATATATGAAATCTCCATAGAATACATGGACGGTTCCATTATTTTATATGAAGGAGAAGATGAAGTAAATTTGCTAATCAAAGAAGGATACAATGGAGAACGTCTCCCCTTTGATGGATGGGATTCACCTCCAAAGCCAAATGGTGTTATCCCCTTGAATTGAGTCTTTTGCAAACAAAGTGCCCTGGGGCGCTTTGTTTGTAATTTTTGATAACGACAATATATTCAATAAACCATAGTGGTATAGAAACAAAAATTGTGGGGGGGGCTTTTACTGATCCGTCTATTTCTGTTTAGGTAATTACTGATTCAGGCTGTTTTTCAGGGAGTAAATCCTTAAAGGTATTTATCCCTGTTCCATGACTCAAAGAAACAAGTGTTCAATTTTCCCACCGCCCTGGGCTCGGCAAAAAAACGCCTCGGCCAATAAAATTATGCTGGAACATTTGGGAAGACTAAACAAAATAGTTATGCAACTCATCTTTTTGGGGCAGAAGTAAAACAAAGGTCGAAATACTAATTATATGATAAGAATAGGTTTAACGTTACCGGCAATGAACTATACCCGGTGTTATGCATAGGGCGTATTTCAATAATCCTTATCCATCTGATATTCTTGTGTCGTTAAAAGCAAGCCACCCAAGCAAACCTGAATATAAGTCTCCAATAATATGCAAGGTTATGGGGATCCATAAAGAACCCGTTAACAAATAGATTATCGCTAAAAAAAGTCCGGCAACACTGGCTTGTACACATCCTTTCCAACCCTGAAATAAATGAGCAAGACCAAATAATATAGATGATACAACTATTGCCACTACTGTATTAGTGAAAAAATTAAAATACCACAAAAGAAATCCTCGGTAAAGTAACTCTTCACAAATACCAGCGCTAATTGATACAATACAAAACCATCGAAAATCCTGAATATTATGTGGAAGGAAATCGGAACTTTCTTTGTCACTTATTTTAGTTCTCAAAATGCTTCTTTGTTCTGTATCCTGACTAATCGTACGATAGAGGTAGAACATGTAAATAGAAGCAAGAATAAATAAAAGAATACTTAGCAAAATCTTCCATCCGAAGGTGAAATCTATACCAAGATCTACAAGTTTTCTATCATGATACCTCCATATAACTATAACAATAATACTTAGAATCCAAATCCATACAATTGACTTTCGATATTCTCGTTTTCTAATTCCAGGTTTATTATATGCTAAATTTTTTTTGAATTTTGGGATGCTATAAAAAAAGTCATAAGCTGGATATAAACCTGCGAATAAAACAACAATCAGGTGGTCGAAATAATTCATTTTATTCTGTTATTAAACGTTTATATACGAAATGATTTGAATGGGTCTTTTTCTAGAATCTCATTTATCTCAATATTCTCCAATTACTTTTGTGAAAACATTTTCTTTAGTGATATATCTATCATAAAAACAGAAACCAAAATTTACCAATAACAAGGTTACCATTCCAGCTACTCCTGTTACACCTGTTGTAAGGTCGTTCCCCCCTACGAGATACAAATCACTGATTCGATAAATTGCATTAAAAGTACCGTGAAATATAGCTGCCGGAATTACTGATTTAGATTTTATAACTAAATAAATCATCGTTGGTGTAAGCAAAATACACATAACAATCATCATGGCCACACCTACATAAGGATGTTGCGGATAATTGTGTCCTAAAAGAATTAATGGGAAATGCCATACCCCCCACACAATCCCAATAATCAATGAAGTCGGAAGCATTTTCTTATTTTTGAGAGTACTGAGCAAATAGCCCCGCCAGCCGAGTTCTTCACCTAATCCAAATATTGCATTTATTGTATATCCTGCAAAAATTGCCAGTATAAGTTCCAGAAATAAAAAGACAATGGGTGGAAACTTAGATAATTGCTGTATGACATCTGCTGCTTTATCGGCAGGTAGAGCTGAAAACATACCTTTGTAGTTCGCAGAAAACGAAATATTTGGGAACAATAAACTTATTCCCATGGCCATAAAAGCAATAATGACGGGCACAATACCAGCCACAATAAACCATACATTCAGGTGAAATGACACGCGCAAATTCTTGAAGGGTTTCTCCCTGTGAATGGTTTGAAGAATAATAGCACAAAAGGCAGGCAATAACATGTAACCCGCCGCAAAAATCATGTAAGACGGTCCTTTTGTATCATGCAAACCCAATAAGATAACTATTGCTGCTACTGTCCAGCTTACAGCATAAGTCAAAATGATAAATTGAATTGAATTTCTCATGTTGTAATTAATTCTGAAACAGGGAACTATGTAAAGATATTATTAATTCCCAATAATAACAAAGCGTGGGCGGGCTCCAACTCGGCAAGAATTCAATTCATGTGGGGAAAAGTATGCAAAAAAACATAACTTTACATGAGACTCTTTGAGATGCAGTTATGCAACTCATCTTCTTGAGGCAGAAGTAAAACAAAGGTCGATATACTAATTATTATGATGGCTTTTTTTGTCATCCTTATTTTTTATAATTATTTTTCTATTCCAAGTTAGCTATCATACTTTTCAGAGTTCTCAAATCAGATCCCTTTTTACACAGACTAATAACGTTCACATCTGTCTAAAAATTTGACGTTTTGTGCGGGCATGAAAAACATTGTAACTATTTCTGGAACAGAAGTATGTAAAGTTACCATTTATTTAATATAAACAAAGATTCAAAGCGCCAGGCGTTCCGGTTTCCCACTGCCCCGGGCTCGGCAAACAAACGCCTCGGCGAATAAAATTATGCCGGAACATTTTATGTTTCTAACCGTCCGTTAGTTGCACAGGATCATAATACTTTCTTGGATTATCAAAATATTGTCCTCAATCATAAGGATACTATCAAGGCCGATTCTGCTTCGATTGAATGGGGAAAAAAATACCACAAAACTTTAGCTTGGAATACTTATCTGATTTTCATAAAGAATTTTTACCGGACAGTTTACTGAATAAAATCAAAAGAGTTTCCAGAAAATGGTTCTAGATTACAATTCATCCCAAGGTATAACCTCACCATACGAGGTTGATAGTCTCTTGTCTCCGCTGTAGATCACATAACAGTCATCAGGGCTAGTTTTCGATAGATTGGCCCATACTTTTATTCCTTTAAAATCATCCGATGAATAAGTGGCGCCGGATTTTATCTCGTAAGCCAGCTGTTTCCCTTTTATTGATATAAGTAAGTCAACTTCATTACCTGTGCTGTCACGCCAGAAAGATAAATTTGGTTCTTTTCCGTTATTAAATGCATCTTTTATGAATTCATTAATAACCATATTCTCGAACAAGCCACCTCTCAAAAAATGAGTTGACAGTTGCTTTTCATCTTCAATACCCAACAGGGATGATGCTAACCCTGTATCGCAAAAATACAGCTTGGGAGATTTTATGAGCCTTTTTGAATAATTATTATGATCGGGTTTCAGCAGATAGATAATATAACTGGCTTCCAAAACTGATAACCAGGATTGCACGGTTGAAACAGCTATACCTGTTTCGTTGGCAAGAGAAGATAAATTTAGCAACTGTCCAATACGCCCTGCACAGAGCTTTATGAACCGAATAAACTTACTTAGGTCATCAATGTTTTTCAGTAATCGAAGGTCTTTTTCAATATAAGTTTGAATATAACTTGGGTAGAAATCAGTTGGTTGAATCTTTTTATCATAAATTCGCGGGTACCCTCCTTGAAAGATTTCGTTATTGACATATGTAGGTAAAATCTCTGCCTTTTTCATTTCACGGTGCGAAAACGGCAACAATTTTAGTATAGCCGTTCTACCTGCAAGTGATTGACTAATAGATTGCATTAATAGAAAATTCTGTGAACCGGCCAAATAATACATCCCTTCTCTATTTTCAGCATCCACATGAGTTTGTAAGTAAGAAAACAGTTCCGGCACACGCTGCACTTCATCGATAATGGTTTTATCAGGATAGGTCTTTAAAAAGCCACGTGGGTCTTCATTTGCTATCAATCGATTATCCGGGTCTTCCATAGAAACATAGTGGTAGTCAGGTAATATCGATTTAAGTAATGTGGATTTACCCGACTGTCTTGGACCTGTGAGAGTAACAATAGGAAATATGTTTCCCATTGATAATAATTTTTCTGTTATGCTTCGGCTAATCATTTTTCTGTCAAATCTGGGATTTCTTGCAAATTTACGATTGAAAAGTAAATTTACAAATAAATTGGAGCAAAAAACGCCTCGGCGAATATAATGATGTACCAAGGGTGGAACAGTTGGGTAGAGTATGCAAAAAAACATAACTTTACATGGGAGTGCTTGAGACGCAGTCATGCAACTTTTGAATGGCTATGGAAAAACTTGATAACAAAACCATTATACGACAATATATTGAGCGTATTGAAAATACCGGGGATGTTTCCAATATCCGGGAATTCGTAGCAGAAGAATATACGGAGGTATATGAAGGTGAACGCTACCCGATAGGGATCCAGGGAGCAATAGAACATGTGCGTGGGGTTCGTAGGGTCTTTCCTGATTTGCATCTTACCATCGAAAACCAGATCTCGGAAGGTGAATGGGTGGTTACCATTTATTCTGTGACCGGTACATTCAAGGATGAATGGTTTGGCATGAAGCCGACAGGAAAACCAATAACCTTTACGGGAGTTAATGTCGATAGGATAAGGGATGGGAAGATCATAGAACACGGAGGAGCCGCAAACATGTTGGAGCCATTGATGAAGGCAGGAATAATTCAGAAGAAATGAGACATGGCCTTTTTTACTTTTGAAGACAGGAAGGTTTTTTATGAAGAAATCGGGGCAGGGGAGCCGCTATTATTATTGGCGGGCAATACTGCGTCTTCAAAAATGTTCAAATCCATAACCAGGAAATATTCCAAAGACTTCAAGGTGATCCTGGTTGATTTCCCGGGGCACGGAAAATCGGATAGGGTAGAGAAATTTGTGCTTGACTTTTGGTATTATAACTCGAGAGTATGTTATGAGCTGATAGATTATCTGAAGCTCGATAAAGTTGCCGTGATCGGGACAAGCGGAGGGGCATTGGTCGCTATAAATTTATGTCTGGAGCATCCGGATAGGATCAACTGTCTGATTGCAGATAGCTTTGAAGGTGAATACCCCCTGGATTCTTATCTGCCATCATTGGAAAGCGACAGGGAAAAGGGAAAGAAGAACTTGCTGGCACGATTATTCTGGTTTTCCAACCATGGTTTTGACTGGGAGAAAATTGTGGACCAGGATACGAAGATGATGATTGATTTCTCGAAACAAGGCAAATCATTTTTTCACAAGTCAATGGCTGAATTGATTGTCCCGACCCTGTTGACGGGAAGCAAACAGGATGAGTATTGTGATTACCTGGAAAAAATCTATGAGGCTTTGAAAGTGAAAAACGATAAACTTGAAATTCATATGTTTGATAAGGGAAAGCATCCTGCCATGCTGACCAATAAGGATGCATTTCATGAACTTGTAAAAAGCAAAATAAAATAAAGGCTAAAGGAGGGAGAAAAAGAGTAAATAACGCCTCGGCAAGTCTAGGGTTTTACCAGATGAATGGGATCAGGCGGTATTTGACTTCCCGGCAATAGGCCGCGTATCCGGGTAATTCTTTCTGCAAGGTGGTATCCTCGTAGTAAGTTCGGATGATTATTAAGATGATAATGAAGCCCAATGGTATGAAGGCCAACGCCGAGCCCAGTGCTAGGGGTAACGCCGCGGAACCGGCCAGCATTCCCAGGTAGCCCGGGTGACGCACGATCCTGTAGGGCCCCGTGTTGATGACATTGTGGCCCTTCTCTTTCTGTATGCGCACGGTCCCTTCAAAGAAAGGATTGTGAAGCATGGGCCATACGGAGAATACGATTGAAAAAATGTACAGGATGATGGCTATGTATAACCAGAAGAAGGGTAGTGTATCCACCAGGCCGAACCTTCTGTCAAGGCCTGCAACAAGTGGCGTTACTACAATCGCAAAGAAAAAGTAGGTGAGGATTATATATTTGTCCAACCGTTTTGTTCTCTCTTGCATCTTCCCCCTTTCGTCCATGAGCTTGGGAACCTTTTTCAGGAGCATGAACCCGATGATGAGCCCTCCGATTGCGTAAATCCCCATGTAGATCCATGCCCTGGGAATGTTGATCTCTCCCGAGGCAGGAAAAAACACAAGTCCCGTGACTATGATCCAACGGATGGGGGAGAGGAATGACCTTAGTCCTGTTTTTTTCACTTTTTTAATGCCACCTGTAATCAGTCTTTGCTAAAGGATCAATGTTTTTAAAGTTATCAAAATCCTTGTTTTTATGACTTTCCCACCAATCATAATAAGCATCGGCGGCAATTGCATGAGATTCATCATCAAAAACCAATGATAGTTCATTAGCATCTCTACGTGCCAATATTGGATTTTGAGAAGGGAATCCCATAATTAAAAATTCACTATTTATTGATGCAGCCCTGATAGATTCAATCGTCCATAAAACATAAATCCCCAATTGACATTCAGATTGCCAGTAAGAGGAAACAGGATTATGTGGAAAATTGGTAATCACTTGATCTTCATTCCTATATTGAAGTAATGCGGCAATGTCCCTATAGGTGAATGCAGGAAGGGATAAAGAATCATACCGGCTCGACTTGAGCAACTCGATAAATGTTTCGACATCGGGATTTTTTGTCTCGTCAATACGGTTCTTATCGCAGCTTGTCACGCCAGCTAAAAGAACCAGCAGGATTGTGTATTGCAGCGTTTTCATATATTCAGTCTGGCTTCAAAGATCGTTACGGCTTTGCCTTTTATCTGGACCCTGTCATTATTCAATTTCACCCTTAATCGGCCTGTGCGCTTTGATAATTGCAGCGAGTCAAGTTCTGTTTTCCCCAGCTTCTCACACCACAGCGGGGTCAGCGCGCAATGCGCCGAGCCGGTGACGGGGTCTTCGTTAATGCCCGAGTCCGGGGCAAAGCACCTGACCACAATATCGGCCTGATTTGACTCACACCTGGCGGTGATCATCAGCTCGCCCAATCCCTTTCTTTTCATGGATTCAAAGTCGGGTAGGGCGTTGGTGATGTCTGCTTCCCGGCTTGCAACCGCGATTTTCCAGTTGTAGATGCTTTCAAACATTTCAACGGGTTCAAAGCCGAGGCATGCTTTGAAATCCCCGGGGATGTCCATCTTTTGGAAAGGGTATTGGGGGAAATCCATGACGATCCACTCCTTGTCTTTCCTTATGGTCAGTTCTCCGCCTGCAGCGCTGAATGCAATCGTTTCATGCGCCTTTTTCAAGCCCAGTTCATAGATGATGTGCGAGCTGGCCAGCGTTGCGTGTCCGCACAGCGGGACTTCCTGCGCCGGGGTAAAATAGCGGATGGCGAATCCACTTCCTTTGGGAATGATGAATGCGGTTTCTGACAAATTCATTTCCGAGGCCATGTTTTGCATCCACCCGGCAGTCGTCCGGTCATCGACGATCATCACCCCTGCGGGATTGCCTTTGAAAGGTTCATCCGTAAAGGCATCTACCTGGTAAATTGTTCTGTTGTCTGTCATTTCATTTTTTTTTGGGGGCAAACCCGGTTTGCCGCGCAAGAAAACCTAGTATTGTTGCAGCATATTCTGTGTCTTTTTCAGGTTCGGCAAAGTTTTCGGTCATGAAATGCATGTCTCCTTCGCGAACAAATGTCTGGACATGTGACGGCGCATAACGCATTATTCTTTCAAAGCTGGTAAAGGGAACCTGGGTATCTCCTTTCGTATGCATGATTAATGCGTGTCTGTTCCCTAATTTTTGAATTTCTTTGACTGGTTTGATTTTCCAAATATTGACCTTGTATTTTAGGGCTGTTACCAGGGGCACGAATGGTCTTACAATTTTTGCCAGGAAAACAGGAGACTGGTAAGCCATCAATTCATAAAAGACATCTTCCCAGGCCGAGAAAGCCGATATGCTTATCAAACCATCGATCCCGGGTATTTCACCCATGGCATTGATGGCCGTTGTGCCTCCCATGGACACTCCAAAAACCACGACGGGAATGTCCTGGTACGCCGGATCTTCCTCTATGTGCTTTACAATTGCCTTTACATCAAGATATTCCTTGTAGCCGAGGCAGATCATGTCTCCTTCGCTTTCCCCGTGTGCCCTCATGTCAAAGAGGATGGTGGCATACTGGTTTTCCCTGAACAAACGCGCATGTCCAAAAAATGCAGTGGCAGAAGGGTTGTGGATCCCGGACATGCAAATGATGACCGCTTTGGGATTTTCCACCGGAACCTCATAAGCCGAGATCTTCAATCCATCCTCGGTGGTGACAAAGAAATGCTCGGCTTCAATTCCAAATTCTTCTGCAGTCCACACCTCTTCAAAGTCAACATGCATATTGACCAATGAATTCATTACCAGGACAGGTATGGTCACTAAAGCGCCAATGACCAGCAGAACTACCCCAAGAATAATTCCCAGGACCGTTTTTTTCTTATTTTTCTTGTTCATGAGTTCAATATTTAATGTCTAAAGGTATGTCTTTTGCAACATCAACTAAAATTCTAATATCATTCAGCCCGATCTGTCCCTTGTATATATTTTTTCCCTTTATGAATTGGTTTACCCTTGCATGCAAATCAACCGGATCAGATTGTGTCATTTTCTCTACCGTATCAACTCCCAGCTCATATAGTATCCTGGCAAAAGTTGTCCCCACCCATCTGATTCTGGACAAATCTGTCAATTTTGTCAACTCCATTGCTATTGCGTCATCAATTCCTGCCTCTTGTTCAAGTTTTTTTCTTGCCTCGGGATCAATCACTCTGTCATATAATTTGAGTGTATTTTTTATCCCGATATTTTCAAGTTTTACAATGGTCTCCTGTGATATGCCTGGAAAATCTTTGATCCTGTTGGGTTTTGGGAGCAGGCTATTAAGCTCTCTAAGCAATATGGCTAAATAATCCATGGAGAAACAGTCAGCTTTCTGCAAATCAGACAACGTATCCTTTTTTTCCAGTACCTTGAGTAATTCATGAATGTTCTTGATACCCAAACTTTTGAAGTATCCGAATCTTTCATCCAGCCTCTCTTTCAAAATCATCCTGCTTGGCGGCAGATAGCCGGTTTCCAGTTTCTTCCGGTAATTGTCAATTGAGATTTTCTCCAGGTCAATGTAATAACTCATTTCCGTAAATTCTTCTTAAGATAAATCATATCCACCAGTTCTATGTCGCCTTCGAACATAGGGTGGTCGTAATTGTCTGTAAAGAAATTCTTTATCCGGTGTGATTTTTCAAATCCACAACTTTCATAAAATGACAAGATAGCCGGTACTTCACCCGTCCCTACAAGCATCGTGTGGTAGATGTCCTTGTAGTAATCAGCAATGAATCCGATCAAAGTCCTGCCGTACCCTTTGCCCTGAAATTCCGGGTACGTCGCTATGTTTTTCAACTCGCAGGTTTCACTGTCCAGGGGCAGTACAACACATACACTTTTCAAGTCACCGTCATACAGCGCAAACAAGTCACCGTCATATAGCGCGAACAAGTCTCCGTCCGGCAAATACTTGTCAATCATATCCTCCTGCTCGTCCGCCAGCAACAACAAGTCAAGGAACTGTTTCTTATTGTTGATTATTTTCTCAATTCTCACCATATATCAGCAACAATAAGTTCAACTTCACCTTAAATTAGTCACCTTTCTGCAATAACCAACATCTCATAATCTTCTGTCGTTAATTTGTCTTCACGGGAAAAAGCGCCGAGTTTTGCCCCGAATATCCCGATTTTTGAAAATCCAAGGATTTTCAGCAACCAGGTTATTTCAGACGGCATATAAAACCTTTCGTTGCATTCCAATACTTTTTCTATTCCATTGTCATCAACAACTTTTGTAATGTCGTGATCCCGTAAGGTCATTAAATCAAAATGCTTGCTTTCGTAAGTGGCATTACCTTCAATGACTTCTCCGGCATAAAAATCATTTAGAGAGTGGAACAAGGGAAACAAACCGTTCAAAGTGGTAAAGATGAATTTCGATTTAGTCTTCAATGACCTGGAAACGCTCTTGAGAATTTCAAAATTCATTTCGTCAGTTTCCATCAGGGGGAAGCCACCTTCACACATCATTATAGCTACATCAAACTGGTTTTCAAAAGGTAAATTTCGCGCATCGTGTCTGGAGAAATTTATTGACAATCCGTTTTGCTGTGCTTTTTCTCTCGCTTTTTCCAATTGGGATTCGGACAGGTCAATCCCTGCAATCGAATATCCTCTTTTGGATAATTCTATTGAATGACGTCCTGTGCCGCATCCAATGTCAATGATCTTCAGATTTTTGTCATAATTCAATTCCTTTTCAATGAAGTCGCATTCACCCATCGTCCCCTGTGCAAAACTTTCATTGTCGTATTGATTGGCATAATTCTCAAATAAAGTTTCATACCATTGTTTCTGTTTCATACTCTCTTACTCCTTTAATATTTTTCTGTTTGATTCTCACTATCTCCTTAAATGTTGCTTATGTTGATGCTCCCTTTCTCCTTAACTTATGTGACTATATGATGGCTTATATGACATGCCTTTTTCTGCCCTCGGATCAGGACATTGTAAGTGTTTCTGGAACAGGCGTGTGTGTAAAGTTACCATTTATTTGAAAAAAGCAATGATCCAAAAGAAACGTAGAGCATCGGCCTGTCCAACAAGATCCTCGTTCCGAACGCCTGAAAAATGCCCACCAGGGGCACTTTTGCGGGATTTTTGCCACTGGTCAGCCCAAAAATATACCCACCAGGGGCAGGTTTCTGGGGTTTTTGCCCCTGGTGCTCTTGAAAGCAAAAAAGTATGTTTTGTAAAATGCTGTTTATTAAGTGTTTGACAAAACTTATATTCTTTGAATTAAAAGACCAGGGGCATTTTTGCGGGGTTTTTGCCCCTGGTCAGGCCTCAAACATGCTCACCAGGGGCACTTTTGCGGGATTTTTGCCCCTGATCAGCGCAAAACATACCCACCAACGGCAGTTTGCCTGTGACTTTTAAGGCGGTGCGCCAAAAGCTTTTGGCGCCAAAAATATGCTGCTTTGCAGCACCGCATAAACTGCCGCGATAGCGGCCTCGGCAAATATCCACCATGCGCATTTTTAGGGGGGGCAAACCCGGTTTGCCGCGCAACGCAAAATTTCGGGAAATTAAACACCTGTATATCAGGCACTTGAAAATCAAAAAATTCCTCTTGCGCGGTAAACCGGGTTTACCGGGCTGTTTCTACATTTTCTTCCCGATATAAAACATGTAGCCGTAGTATGCTTTGTACTTGTAATACAATTCGGCTTCATAGCGCTGCAAGGCTATGAATTGTTCTGCCGTTGTATTGCCCTTGTGTTTTTGCAGGAAGGGGTCAAGTCTTAAAGCCTGCCAGGCATAATAATCCAGCCAGATGGTTTCGGGGAGCATGTAGGTGGCCACAGGAAGGTAGCCTGCCTTGTGCATCTGGGCGACCTTGTTGGGAATGGTATCTATCTGGGGATAGGCTTTATCCCAAAATTCCTGGATTTCGGCAGGACGTTCATCACTAAACCAGGTGTTCTCGGTGACGGCAATGTATCCGCCCTGTTTCAGGAATTTGCGCCATTCCTTCAAACCACGTTCAAATCCTATGTTATAAATAGCTCCTTCACACCAGATCAAGTCAATTTCTCCTTCCCGGAAGGGGAGGTCTTCCATATCGCCGACTATGCCTTTCACCCTGCCCTGAAGGTTCTTGTGCCGGGCATCCAGGTTGAATTCGCTTATGAAGCCGGACCAAGCATCAACACCAATGATCTGGCAGGGTGTGTTTTGACCCAGTACCATTGTCTGTCCCCCTGTGCCACAACCGATATCGGCAATTTTGGACTTTGGGGTAAGTCCTTCAATAAAACTCAATGCCTTGAGCGTTTCTTCCGGACTTCCGGGACCCTGGCGTTTGGTATTGGCAAAGAAGTCACATATGATAAGCGGGTCGAAATCGTGAATAGTTTGTTTTTCGTTATCCATTTTTTAAAATTTTTGTTGCAGATGCAAATGCATCATGCTTTAATCATTGTACTCAAATATAAATTAAATCAATAGAAAATTGCTCTCAAAAGACATTATGAAAACAAACAAAAGTGCAATCCGTACCCAAAGTACAGACCGCTTACAGAACAATGTCCGGATTAAAAATTAACATCAAATAATTTTACCACCACGAAGATAAAAAAATAATAAACAAAATCGAACCAAGTTGCTAACTTTAACGGATTTAAAAAATAAGGCATAATGAAAAAACTATTATTTGCCCTAATCACCCTGCTGATGACAAATGCTTCATTTGCCCAGACAGATAATTATAATGTGGTGTTTGACCAGTTCCAGGCAGACTATAATGCCGGGAAATATGAGGATATATTCAACGGTTTTGCCTCGGTCATGAAAGAGGCATTGCCACTTGAAAACACCATCCAGTTTTTGACTGCCCTGAAAAGTCAGGTCGGGAACATGGAAAGCAAGGAGTTTGTCAGGCATCAAATGCAAACGTATGCCACCTACAAGACGAAATTTGAAAAAGCAGTTTTAGAGGTAAACATTTCGCTGGACAAGGAAAACCTGATAAACGGGCTTTTCTTTAAACCTTATGAAGAACCAAGAGAGATTGTGCCGGCTTCTGTGAATGCATTAGGCAGCTATCCGGAAGAGCTTGCGGGGATCATATTCTCAAAAACCAAAGACTTACCCGTAAACACACAGCTTTCCATAGCCATTATCCGGGATGGGGGAACAGAGTATTACGGAATCATCAGGGCAAACGACACGATAAAAACGGCTGAAAACCAAAACAGGATTTTTGAGATCGGCTCCATTTCCAAAGTATTCACATCGGCTGTGCTGGCCTCTCTGGTTGAGGAAGGAAAAATCAAGCTGACAGGCCTGATCAACGATTTTTATCCATTTCCTTTTAAGGATAGCATAGAAATATGTTTTCAAACCCTGGCCAACCACACATCGGGCCTGCCCCGGTTGCCCCAGAATCTGGATTTATCCAACGAGGTCAATCCATACAAAAACTACGGCAAGAAGGAAATTGACGAATACCTGGCACAATGGCTAAAGCTGGAGAATGAACCTTCAACAGTCAGTTCCTATTCCAACCTCGGCGTAGGACTCATGGGGTATACACTGGGCCTGTCGCAAAAAACAAGTTATCAGCAATTATTGCAAAAGAGGATTTTTGATAAATTCGGCATGACCAATTCCTTTACCACTTCCCGGGACCTGGGAGACAAACTCGTCAAAGGAATGGACGCCGATGGTGAAATTACAGGCAATTGGGATTTTGATGTTTTGTTTGGTGCCGGAGGGATATTGTCTTCCGCCGAAGATTTGTCAAAGTTTGTTTATGCGCAGTTCAATCCCGGGAATAAAGAACTGGCACTGATGAGAAAACCCACATTCGAAATAAATGAAACCATGAAAATGGGCCTCGGCTGGTTTATTATAAAAACCGAATCCGGAAAGGACGTTCACTGGCATAACGGGGGAACAGGGGGGTATTCTTCTTCCATGGCGGTGAATGTTGAAGAACAAACGGGTGTCGTAATATTGTCAAACGTTTCGGGCATAAACGGGATCATTGATGCATTATGCTTTGAACTCCTGCCCCGGTAGATAAAGTGGCAAAATCTTATACGGATCTTATGAAAAAACGTGGTTATCCAATTATTACTCTGTGTGGCAGTACACGATTCAAGGATGATTTCCTGCGTGTCCAGAAGGAGTTGACCCTGCAGGGCTATATTGTAATATCAGTCGGGTTGTTCGGGCACAGCGGGGATGAAGATGCATGGACAAAGGGTACCAAGGAAATGCTTGACGATATGCACAAGCGGAAAATTGACCTGTCACAGGCTATTTTTGTGATCAACAAAGACGGGTACATTGGCGACAGTACCAGGAGCGAGATAGAGTATGCAAAAGCAACGGGGAAGGCAATATATTACATGGAATCTATTCCTTAGCCAATGCTTTGATCAGGTCAACTTCTTCCTGTTTATAGGGAGTGCCGTCTTTACGGAAGACTTCATGAAACCAGGGTTCCGGTTCCGAACCATCAGGAATGGGTTCATTCCATGCATATTTGGTGTTGGTTTTCCCTTCAACAAGTCCCCAGTTGATGGCCCCAATGCCTTGTTCTTTCAGGATGGGCATGATGTTAGTGAACAGGCTGTTATTCCTGCGGGCCATGTATTCTGAACATATCATGGGCTTGTTGTACGTTCTCAAGGTATCTATGGCCTGTTGATGACTTATTTCATCACTGTAGTTGTGGTAGGTGATGATATCGGAATTCTCAAGCTGGAATTTGTTGAGGTCTGACAATTCGTTGTGCCAGACTGCGGAGGATACCGGCTGGGATGGGTTAACTTCCCTGGCCCACTTAAACACGCTTTGCAACAGGGGCATCGATTTGTTTTGGTATCCGGAATTGCCGGGCTCGTTGTACAAATCCCACAAAACAATCCTTTTATCATCTTTAAATGTTTCCAGGATGTCTTTCACGTAGGCCTCGAGTACATCAATCAACTCCGGTGAAGTGAAAAGCAAATCTCCGGGATCCCTTACCCATCCCGAATTATGGACCCCGGGTTTTGGATCGGGTTGTTTGCCGGCACTATAGGTGGGGTTCCAGCAATCGTCAAAAAATACAAAAATGGTCCTTATGTTGTGCTTATCGGCAATGGCCAGGTATTGCCCCATCCTGTCCTTGAATCCCGGTTTGTCCACTTCCCAGGCAAGATGATGCAGGTATACCCTCATGCAATTGAACCCAATCTCTTCGGCCCAGCCCAGTTCCCGGTCAATGGTCTCGGGATCAAAGGTTTCTTCCTGCCAGAATTCCAATTGATTGATGGCCGTACTTGGAGTAAAGTTTGCACCCCGCAGCCAGGTTGTATCAGACGATCCGCCCTGGTTGCAGGAAAGGAATAAGCAACCTGCGATAAGGCTAACGAGTACAATACTTGAAATTTTCACATATACTTTCATAATTCATTTTTTTGCAAGTTAGGAAAAAAGGCTTTGTGCAACGCACACCTATGCTTTTTCATACCTTTGTATCATGCGGAAAATTCTAATAAGTATACTGAGCGGGATGTTTGCAGTAACTGCTGCCGGCAGTTGCGATTCCCCGGGGAGCGGACCCAACACGCCTCCGGAAGACAATCCGCCCGCATCCGGGATTGAGTCTGTTGTATACCTTACCAGGCCGGATGCCTCGGCAAAATTCAAAAAACAGGAGGGGCTGGTTAAAACGGTGACCAATTCTTATTTGCCCACGATAGAGGTGGATAAGGAGCAAAAATTTCAAACGGTGGATGGTTTTGGCTTTACCCTGACCGGGGGGAGCGCAAAACTTTTGTGGGCCATGAAGGCCGATGCCCGGGCTGAGATCCTTGAACAATTGTTTGGCGTGGGGGAGAACGGCATTGGCACGAGTTACCTGAGGCTGAGCCTGGGCTCTTCGGATCTGGATGAGTACACATTTTCATACAACCAGACACCGGGCGATGTGGAAATGGAACATTTCGATCTGGGGTACGACCGCAAGTATCTTATTCCGGTGCTCAAGCTTATCCTGGATATCTATCCGGACATCAGGCTGATGGCATCGCCATGGTCTGCGCCGGTATGGATGAAAACAAACAATGCAACCATTGGAGGCCGGTTAAAAGCGGAGTACTACCAGGCTTATGCGCTGTATTTTGTTAGGTACATACAGCAAATGCAGGCAGAGGGCATTGTGATTGATGCCGTCACGGTGCAGAACGAACCGTTGCACGGCGGGAACAATCCCAGCATGGAAATGAGCCCGGCCGAGCAGACGGACTTTATAAAGAATCACTTGGGACCTGCCTTAAAGACCCATCATATTGACACAAAAATTGTGATATATGATCACAACTGTGACCGCCCCGATTACCCGCTGGCAGTCCTGGCAGATCCCATAGCTAATGGTTATGTAGACGGCACTGCTTTTCATTTGTACGGAGGCAATATCAGTGCCCTGTCAAACATTCACGATGCCTACCCTGAAAAGTCGCTTTATTTCACCGAGCAATGGATAGGGGCTCCCGCCAATTTTGCCGGGGATGTGAAGTGGCATATGCGCGAGGTCATCATCGGGTCCATGCGCAACTGGAGCAGGATAGCCCTGGAATGGAACCTGGCCTCTGATCCCACATGCAGTATCCATACACCCGGAGGCTGCTCCAATTGCCTGGGCGCCATTACCATAGATGGCAACAAGGTCACTTTTAACCCGGCTTATTACATTATTGCCCATGCCGCTAAATACGTGCGCCCGGGCTCAGTACGCATAGAGTCCGGCTATTCAGGCAATCCGGACGATCTGCCCAATGTGGCCTTCCTTACCCCCGATAACAAGGTGGTGATCCTGGTGCTGAACAACATGGACAAAAAGCAAATCTTCAATATCAAGTGTGGAGGCACTGCCTTCACCACGGAACTGGCAGCCGGCGAAGTGGCCACGTATGTGCTGTAAACTGCGGAAAGATGGAGCAAAAGGACTACATATTGCGAGAAATCGAAAAAATGGGCGTTGTGTTGAGGGCAATCCTTTCCAAATTTTTTGGAGGGAATACGATTAACGCTGTCCCGGAAGAGAAACAGATTGGTGAGATAAAGCGGGAATTGTTGGAGGAAATGGATTTTGATATAGCAGGATTTATACAAATGAATGATGCCCAGACAATTCAATATCTGAAGGATAGACAGGATTTCAATATACCAAACCTTGAGGAACTGGCTATGCTCCTGGAAAGGCTGGGGGAACCAAAAAAAGCGCTGTTGGTCCTGTTGTATTGCAGAAACACAGATCGCACCTATTCTATTGAACGCGAGAACCGCATCCGCAGCATCAGAGGTAAAATCTGAAGGCATCACCTGCCTCTTTTTTCCCTACTTTTACATACCAATATTATCAAAAACTTCATGCGATGAAAACTAAATATTTCTTTCTGACGTTGCTTTCTCTGGCCGTATTATCGGGGTGTAGTAAATTTGACCAGTTGGACAACACATATTGCGCTAATAAAAAGGCGCTTGAGCAGATGTTACAGTCCGAGTATGAAGACTATCTGGAAGTGGCACCCGGCTATCCGGGTGGTTTGGTACTGAAGGTGATAGCTGGCGGGGAAGAGTATTTCTTAACTGCCGGCATGGACGGGAAGGATGTCACGGGGCAGACACGCTTCAGGGCTGCCAGTTGCACGAAAACATTTACGGCTACGGCCATATTGCTACTTCACCAACAGGGGAAACTGAAGATCAGCGACTTTATTACAGACACCATTCCCGGAACCGATCAAACCTACCTGCCGGATATCCCTGAGTGTGCCATCCCCAATAAGAGCCAAATAACCATCCTGGACCTGCTCAGGCACCGGGCCGGCATTTTTGATTTGGGCAATGATGATATCCCGGACACGGTAAGCGCCGATGTCCCTTACAAAGGGGAAAACTACATTGATTACATGCTAATGAAGGATCCGGACCGTACCTTTCATTTTGATGAGCTGGTTGGTGTGTTGGCCCGCACAGGTGTGAGTTATTTCAATCCCGGAAGCGGGTACCATTATTCCAACACAGGCTATTCTATCCTGGGCTGGATCATTGAAAGGGTCTCGGGAATGTCGTACAAGGAATATCTGGAAGAAAATGTACTGAAACCTATGGGGCTGTATGATTCTTATATGCCTGTCCTTGGTACAGACAAGGTCATGAAAGCTCCCAGTGTTAACAGCTATTTTTTCATCAATGGCGAATCTCATGAATTGACAGAAGACAATATGTCTGCCAATGTTGCAGAGGGAAATATTGTGACCACTCCCAACGATCTTGCATTATTCATTAAAAAACTCCTGACAGGCAAGGGTGTTCTGAATTATTATACCGTGAACAGCCTGATGATGAACTGCCTGCCCAACGGGGTAACTACAGCCGGAGCTTACGGATGCGGTCTTGATTATTCGAATAATCTGGGCTATGGTCACAGCGGGGCCCATCGGGCATACCTTAGTTATATGATTTATGACCCACTGACTGATCTCACGTTGGTGGTTTATACCAATGCATGGAACATGAGTGACGGCTTCACCAGCATAGCTTACCAAATAACGAATATGCTACAGAATGTTTGCTACCGGAGCAAAGAGCTGATGACCAGGCATTAATAATGAGTCAAAAAGAACATATTGACGGGTACAGACTCCGGGCCCCTGGCCATCGGAACAAAGTCCTGACCCTGGCCATCTTGTTTCTGGCTGGCAGCGCCTGTTTCGCAGAACTTTTAGCCCAGGGCAAGCCCACGCAGCAGTGGCTGGATCAGAAATATTCCATGTTCATTCATTTTGGACTGTATTCGGTGTACGGGGGAGTGTATGACGGCAAACCGGTCACACGGGGATACAGTGAGCAGATCCGTTCTTTTGCAGGCATTTCCAGCGACGGGTACTCTGTAACCGCAACCCGTTTCAATCCCGTGAACTGGGATCCCGATGCTGTCGTGGCGTTGGCCAAAAGGGCAGGGATGAGGTCCATTGTCTTTACGGCCAAGCATCACGACGGCTTTTGCCTGTACCATTCCCACCATACCTCCTTCAACATGGTGGATGCGACGCCTTACGGCAGGGATCTGTTGATGGAACTTGCCGAGGCATGCGAAAGGGGTGGCCTCGGCTTTGGGGTGTATTTCTCGCTCATCGACTGGCACTTCCCCCAGGCTTATCCCATCTCGGGCCACAACGCCGATCCCCTCACCCCGGAGCACTACCGGTTCAACCTGGCCCAGGTGGAGGAGCTGATGACTCGGTACGGAACCATTTCCGAGATATGGTTTGACATGGGTTCCCTGACCCCGGAGCAGAGCCGGGGATTGTACGCATTGGTGAACAGGCTGCAGCCCGGTTGCATGGTCAGCGGAAGGCTCGGGAACGATGCGGGTGATTTTTGCGTGATGGCCGATAATGACTGTCCCGGTTACCAACTGGCTGTGCCGTGGCAGACAGCGGCCTCGGCTTTCAGGGAAACATGGGGTTACCGGTCCTGGCAGGAACGGGGAGCGCTGCAACCCAAAGTGGAGGAGAAGATCGGGAGCCTGGTGCAGGTGATCGGGCGGGGAGGAAATTACCTGCTAAATATCGGGCCCCGGGGCGATGGAAGCCTTGTGGAGTTTGAGCAGGCGCTGCTGGAAGGGGTGGGTGACTGGGTGAAAGTAAATGCCGAGGCTATTTACGGCACCCGGGCCAATCCTTTCGGGCGGATTTTTCCCTGGGGCGAGGTTACGGCCAGGGAGGACACGCTGTATCTTTTTGTAAAGCGCGATTACGCCGGGCGGCAAATCAATCTGCCTTTTGTGGAGGGGGATGTAAAAAGCGTGAATGTGCTTTCATCGGGCCAGGAAGTGAAGTTTTGGCCTGCGGGGCCTGAAATGGATAAGCGTACAACCCGGAAAGAAGCTGATTACCGGTCGGCGGGCACAGTGAACCGGGGCTTGAGCATCATGGTGCCCGGGACGTATTCTGCCTGCTGCGAAGTGCTTAGGGTTACGTTCAGTAACGGGTATAAGATAATACCGTATCGTATTATTGAAGATAACGTTTTAACGGCCCGGAATGCCATGCCCCGCTACGGGTACTCCAGCCTGAACTACTATGCGGGTTATAAGAGCCTGATCGCTTATCACTGGGCTTTCAAGAGTGAAAAAAGTGAGATCACCCCGGAAATCCTTTTTACGGATCATGAAAAAGGAAAAACCATCTGCATTGAAATTGAGGGCACCCGTCAGGAGATTACACTGGATTCTCCGCTTTACAGTATTGAAACTCCTGGGGCCAACACGGTAATCCTGGAAACCGGCAGTGTGACCTGGGACAACCTTTACCGGAAACCCGGCCGGAGCGTCTTCGGATTCCTTGAAGAGGAGAGGACCGGGGCACTTGCCGTTGCAGGTTCAGTGGCCGAAGCCGGAGCAATGGTTGAAGCCGGCACAGGAGCAGCTGCCGGGCTCATTGATCCTGGGCAGGGGTGGGAGCAGGTCACAGGTTTTGCGTATGGCAAAAAGCATTCGATCCCACTGGAGCAGCGGAAAAGCGTGGTCTTCCTGCAGGAGATTTCATCTGACCGGGAGCAGACAGTGGCTGTGGAAATAGGGAGCGGAAATGCCGTATACATGCTATTGAACGGGGAATACCTGACGGCACATTTTTCACCGGAAAGGGTTAGCTACCAATCGGAAATCATTCTCCTGCCGCTGCAAAAAGGAAATAATCAACTGGTGATCAAATATTACAACGGGTTTGAAAGTGAACTCCACTACAGCATAACCCCGCTTAAGGAATGGAAGATCTACTCCCAAAAGCTTTCTCCCGTTACCCTCTCAACTGAAGGAATTCACTCCTTATCCATACGGGAATCAAATCCCGTTTCCATAACGGCTCCCCTGAGGATGCATAATGTTCAAATCAAATGTTTGTAAAAATGAGACAACATCTTACCTCCCTGATCCTTTTCCTGCTGTCTCTGCCGCTTGCAGCGCAGGAGCATTTTACCAATCCGCTGTTCCCGGGGGATTATCCCGATCCATCCATCCTGGTTGATGGGGAGAATTTTTATATGGTTCATTCTTCATTTGAGTATTATCCGGGACTTACCATCTGGCATTCCCGGGACCTGGTGAGCTGGACCCCGGTTACCAGTGCCCTTACAAAATACGTGGGCTCTGTCTGGGCACCGGACCTGGTCAAATCTGACGGGAAGTACTATATCTATTTTCCGGCCAGCAACACCAATTATGTGATAGTGGCCCCTTCCATTGAAGGTCCCTGGAGTGATCCGGTGGAATTAAAGATCAGTCATATAGATCCGGGACACGTGGAAGATGAGATGGGGAACCGGTACCTGTATTTCAGCAGCGGAGGCTATGTGCCTTTGTCACAGGATGGCTTGTCGGTAACCGGCCCGTTGCAGCATGTGTATGACGGCTGGCCCATTCCTCCCGAATGGATCATCGAATGTTTCTGCATGGAATCGCCCAAACTGTTCAAAAGAGGAGATTATTACTACCTTACGGTGGCCCAGGGAGGTACCGCAGGACCGGCAATAGGGCATATGGTCATCTCGGCCCGGGCAAGGTCGCCCCTGGGACCATGGGAAAACTCCCCTTACAATCCCATAATCCGCACGGAAACCAACCACGAGAAATGGTGCTCGGTAGGTCATGCCACAATTTTTGAGGCATCCCCCGAAAATTGGTGGATGGTATTTCACGGGTACGAGAACGGGCACTACAACCGGGGTCGCCAGACCTTGATGGCACCCGTGGAATGGACTGCCGACGGGTGGTACCGGATCCCGGAAAGTGTTGATTTGGAACAGCCCATAAAACGGCCGTTGCCTGAAGCCGGGCCGGTGGAATACTGCCTGAACGACACTTTTGAAGATAGCCGGCTGAAAACCCAGTGGAAGTTTTTCGGCCAGTACGATCCCGGCCGCTTCAGTCTCCCGGGCTCTGAAAGCCACCAGTGCCAACAAAATGAGCCATGCACCGATATCCGGTCCTGCGCGGAAATCCTCCCGGGTGGAGGCATAACCATCAAGGGCAAGGGGAACTCGGTGGCAGAAAGCGCGCCACTGCTCTGCATCCCGGCTCACAATTCCTACTCGGCCCGGGTGGAAATGGAGATTGAAGGCGATGCCATTGGAGGGTTGGTGCTGTTTTACAGTCAGAAGATCTTTTCAGGCATCCTGGCCGATAAGAGTGATATCCTGGCCAATTTGCGCGGATGGCAGTTCCCTACCCGGACGGATGTGATCCGCCGACGGGTGTTTTTACGCCTTGATAACCTGGATGATGTCGTGAACATGTATTACAGCACAGATGGTGAACAGTGGGTCAAGATTGAAAACTCGGCCGATGTTGCTGCTTACCATCACAATGTGCTGAGCGATTTTTTAAGCTTGAGGATTGGACTGGTATCCATGGGGAACGGATTGGTCAGGTTCAGGAATTTCATATACGAAAAAATGTAACTCAAATACTTTATTACAAAATGAATAAAAAAATCCTGACAGGTGTCGTATGGGCACTTATTATTGGCTTTGCCATCACCGTGATGGTCTCCGGCATGGCTGAGACAATTCCCTGGGGATGGCTTCCCGCCTTTCTCATCGCACTGGCCATGCTTCTGCTGTTGTTTTTTGGATCCTCTGGTGCGGTTGGCCTAATTAAATTGATTGCCCGCATTGATCGCTGGCTTTTGATCGCTCTGGGATTCGGCCTTACTGTAGCGTTTATTTTTTTCATGCATGGCGTGCCCGCCGCCCTGATAGTATTTGCAGCCATTACCATACCCTGTGTCCTGATAGGGATGGGGGTGCAGCTTTTGAGAAGGGAACGGGCCGGGATGAAAAGAGCGCAGCGGATCCTGTCCGTTGTGAGTCTGGTGGTTGGCATTTGCACCCTGGCCGGGGGCCTGGTGTGGATCCTTTATCCGGGAAAGCCCGTTGAAATGCCGCAGAACGCAGCCCTATCGACGGAAAACCTGCCTCCTCTCCTGGAAATGGAAAATCCCGGCGAACCGGGGCCCCTGGAGGTGTGCACTCTGTCCTATGGAAGCGGGAAAGACAAGCACCGGAAGGTTTTCGGAGCTGACGCCGACCTGATCACTGAGCCGGTGGACGGATCCAAGTTTCTGGATTCATGGAAGGGCTTTAGCGGGAAAATGCGCACCTGGTATTTTGGATTTGACAAAAAAGAATTGCCCCTTAACGCGCAAGTGTGGTATCCGCAAGGCGAAGGACCGTTCCCGCTGGTGCTCATTGTGCACGGGAACCACCAGGCGCAGGACTTTTCCGACCCGGGGTACGAATACCTCGGCAGGTTGCTGGCTTCCAGGGGGTATATTCTGGCCTCGGTAGATGAAAATTTCCTGAACGGTTCTCTCACCAATATTTTCAAGGGACTCCGAGGCGAGAACAATGCTCGTGGCTGGGTGTTGCTCAAACACTTGCAGGTATGGAAGAAGTGGAACCTGGAGGAGGGCAATCCTTTCTACGGAAAAGTGGATATGGAGCGTATAGCCCTAATAGGCCATTCGCGGGGCGGAGAAGCCGTGGGCCATGCCGCGTTGTTCAACAGGCTGCCTTACTATCCCGACAATGCCAACGAGGTGTTTGATTTCAATTTCAACATCCGCTCGGTCATTGCGATCGCCCCCTGTGACGGGCAATACCAGCCCGGACGCATGCGCACCCCGCTTACCGACGTGAATTACCTGACCATCCAGGGCTCTCACGATGCCGATGTATCGTCCTACCAGGGCATGCGCCAGTTCAACCGGGTACATTTTTCGGAAGGTTTTGACGGGTTCGCAGCCGGGATTTACATATGGGCTGCGAATCACGGACAGTTCAACACGGAATGGGGCAAGACCGATTTCCCGGCCCCACACATCAATTTTTATAACCTGGGCCAGCTGCTGAGTGGGGAAGACCAGATGGCCATTGCCAAAACCTACATCAGTGCCTTCCTGGACGCCACGTTGTTGGGTAAAGAAGAACTTCGTCCTATGTTCAGGGATCACAGATACGCACGGCACTGGCTGCCCGAAACCGTTTACCTGAGCCAATACTGTGAGCCTGGAGTAAAATACATCGGCACTTTTGCCGAGGATCTGGACCTGACAACCGGCACCCTACCCGGGAGTGAGATCACCGCCACCGATCTGAGCATCTGGAGGGAGCAGGCCCTGCCCCTTACCTGGGGCGACGCCGACACCCGCTCCATCACACTCGGCTGGAACACCACCGAATCCGGCACTACTGCTTGCGACTCTATTGCCTGCTGCGACTCCACTGCGTGTGAAACAACTGCGTGCGACTCCACTGCCTGCGACACCTCTGCGTGTGATACCACTACCTGTAACTCCACTGCTTGCAGCACCACAGCCTGTGATTCAACTGCCTGCGGCACCACAGCCTGTGACACCTCTGCTTGCGGCACCACTGCCTGTGACACAACCGGATGCAATACCTGCCAACGTGACACGCTGGCCCCCGCATGGCACATCAGCTGGCCAGATGGCGCGCTGAATTCACAGAAGCAGGTCGCCGGACAGAAGCAGGTTGCCGGACTCACCACCTCATCTTACCCCGTCCTGACATTCTCCCTTGCCGCCGCTGACGAAAAAGCCAATCCCCCTGGTAAGGAAGAAGAGGATAAGAAAAAAGCGAAAAAAGAAGAGGAGGGGAAAAAAGCGAATAAAGAAGAGGGTGAAAGTGACACCAGCAGCGAAGTCAAGGATCAGGACGAAAAAGTTGCAGACGAAACCCGTCCTGAAGAGGCAGCCGCAGATACAACTGAAGCAGATAATGTAGCAAAAGAAGCAGATATGGATACTTCAGATGTTAAAGAAGCAGAAGACAAAGAAGACACAGAAGATGCCGAAGATGCCGAAGATGCCGAAGAAGAGCTCATTGACTTCACCATACGGCTGACCGACCGCAACGGCACAACCCTGGAATTCCCGCTCAGCGACTTTTCCCCGGTCCAGCCGGTACTAAAGCGTAAACTGACCAAACTGGCCTTCATGCAGAAGCAGGCCAAATCCGAATCCATACCCCAGTATTACTGCTTCCCGCTGGAACGCTATGCGGCCGCTAATCCGGATTTTGACTTCAAACATATCACTTCCCTCGGTTTCATCTTCAATATAACGTCCCAGGGGGTGGTGGTGATCAACAATATCGGATTGTAGTGCAACGCAAACATTGTTCGTTTGGCTCTTTATCAGCTACTTATGAGATTCATACCCCCGGGGGTATGAATCTCATATCTTATTGATTATCAATCAAACGAACAATGTTTGCGGGGCACTCATCTTTTTTGCCGATATTTGAAGGCAAATACTTGGATAATGAAAAGACTTTCACATATCGTACCGGCAATTCTGGTGGCAGGGTGTCTGCTATCGTGCCATGACAGTAAGCAGGCGATAACTTTTCCCGAACCACCGCGTGCAAAAGGGGTGACCGACGTGCTGGAACTACGGTGCGATCCGCTGGATACGGTCCGGGTTGCCTTTATTGGACTGGGAATGAGGGGATCCGGGGCTGTTCACAGGTATACTTTTCTGGAAGGGGTGAAGGTGGTGGCACTATGCGATGTGGTGCCTGAAAATGTGGAGTGTGCCAACAAGACCCTGGAAGAGATGGGATTCCCCAAAGCCGAGGCTTATACCGGTGTTGAGGACTGGAAGAAGGTGTGCGAGAGGTCCGACGTGGACCTGGTGTATGTGTGCACCCATTGGGACCTGCATGCACCCATCGGCGTATATGCCATGGAACAGGGAAAGCATGTGGCGCTGGAGGTGCCCGCTGCGCTGACTGTTGAGGAGTGCTGGCAACTGGTCAATACGGCCGAGAAGACGCACCGTCACTGCATCCAGCTGGAGAACTGCAATTATGACTTTTTCGAGATGGCCACGCACCAGATGGCCCGGCAGGGCCTTTTTGGGGAAATCGTACATGCCGAGGGAGCGTATATCCATGATCTACGGTTTTTGAATTTCGATGACACTACCGGGTACTGGGACATGTGGCGGCTGGAGCACAACGCGAAGGAGAACGGGAACCTTTACCCGACGCACGGCCTCGGCCCCATTGCCCACATCCTGGATATACACCGGGGGGACAGGATGGAATACCTGGTGTCGGTTTCCTCGGCCCAGTTCGGAATGAGCGCGTATGCGAAGGAAAAGTTCGGGGAAGATTCGGATTTTGCCCAAAGAGAGTACCTGAACGGCGACATGAACACCTCGGTCATTAAAACGGCCAAAGGCCGCACCATCATGCTGCAGCACGATGTAACCAGCCCGAGGCCTTACAGTCGCATACACATAATCAGCGGCACCAAAGGTTTTGCGCAAAAATACCCGGTACCCGGGATTGCGCTGGAGCCCGATGCCCATCGCTTTGTGGCACCGGATATACTGGATTCGCTGTTGCGGCTCTACGAACATCCCATTGTAAGGGAAGTGGGACAGAAGGCCCGGGAAGTAGGAGGGCACGGGGGCATGGATTTCATCATGGATTACCGCCTGGTGTATTGCCTGCGCAACGGCCTCCCGCTGGACATGGACGTGTACGATGCCGCCGAATGGAGTGCCATTATTGAACTTTCCCGCACCTCGGTGGCGAATGAAGGCCAGCCGGTGGCCATTCCCGATTTTACCCGAGGCGCCTGGAACCGGCTGCCAGGGGTGACGTATTATTAAGAATTTGACACATTTGACACATTTGACACATTTAACATAAATCACCATTTACCCTTTAACCTTTTTTTCCATGAAATTTCTATCCTCTCCTGTACGCATGGCGTACACCCTGGCTTTGTTTGCCCTTGTCAGCTTAGCCGTTTCCTGCGCCCCTTCCGCCTCTGAGGCAGAAATGCCGAGACTCGTTGAAAATGAAGGCCGTTATGCCCTTTTGGTTGACGGTGAACCTTTCTTTATGTTTGGCGGTCAGTCTGCCAATTCTTCCACGTGGCCAAAAATGCTTCCCGGTGTATGGAGCACTATTGAGTCCATGCATGCCAACACGCTTGAAATCCCCATTTACTGGGAACAATTTGAACCCGAGCCCGGCAAATATGATTATTCCATGATACAAATGGTGCTGGATCAGGCCAGGGAAAGGGATGTCCGCCTGGTATTGCTGTGGTTTGCCACCTGGAAAAACGGGAGCAACCATTACATGCCGCAATGGATGAAGAATGACCCGCAGAAGTACCCCAACCTCATGAACCAGGAGGGCCGTTATGTGGATTCCCCCTCACCGCATGCAACCGCATCCATGGAAGCCGATGCAAAGGCCTTCACAGAATTCATGGCATACCTTAAAAAGGCCGACCCGCAGCACACGGTGATTATGGTGCAGGTCCAGAATGAGCCAGGATCGTGGTACAGCGTGCGCGATTATTCACCCGCCGCTCAGGAACTTTTTGAACAACCAGTCCCCGAGGCTTTACTTCAGGCCGGGGTGTTGCAACAGCTGAACATTCCTGCCGATGCCAAAGGAACGTGGGAGGAAGTCTTCGGCAAGGATGCCGATGAATATTTTCACGCCTGGCATGTGGCCAGTTACATTGAGTATGTGGCTGCTGCAGGGAAGGCAGTCAATCCGCTACCCTTGTACGTGAATGTAGCGTTACGTGATCCGCTCACCAATCCTCCGGCAACACAGTATGAAAGCGGTGGTGCTACAGATAACGTCATTCCCATATGGAAGGCAGCCGCCCCGTCCATAGACCTGGTGGCTCCGGATATTTATCTGCGTGGAGATAAGACTGTATTGAAAGTGATAGAGTTGTATACCCGCCCCGATAACGCACTGATGGTTCCCGAGACCGGGGGCAATGTGAAGTACCTGTACAAAGTCATTGAAAGCGGTATTGGCTATGCCCCCTTTGGCATAGATGGCCGCCGGGGTACGGCAGCAGCCAGCGACCGTCCCGACCCCCTTTCCCAGGAATACAAATTACTTGCTCCCATGGCCGGGAAGCTGGCCCAATGGAGCTTTGAAGGCCGCATTCAGTCTGTTGTTGAACCCGACGAAGGCGAACAGGTACAACGAATTAACCTGGGCGAATGGGAAGCCGTGATCATGTTCGGCAGAGGACGCAGGCTGGACCTTCTTCAGGATCAGCAACCCCAGAACCGAACCGGTAAGGCCATGATCATCAAACTGGATGAAAACGAATTCCTGGCCGTTGGCACTACCTGCCGTTTCACATTCAATCCCATAGGCAAGAACGAAGGCAAAAACTGGCAATACCTGAAAGTGATGGAGGGTTACTATGAAAACGGCGAGTTCCAGATGATCCGTATCCTTAACGGAGACCAGACCGACTGGGGCGGCCCCTACATAGGAGAAACACCAACGCTCCTGCACTTCTCGCTGGGTGTTAGGGAATAGTTGCTGCCTGGCAGCGTCGCTTCCCAAAGTTGCTGCCACATAAAGACAAGGAGAGCCCTTATTGAAAGTCGAGGCTCTCCTTTTCTTTTTGTGGCAATGACCAGGAACAGGTTCCGCCTCCTTTTGGCCTTTGCGGCATTCCGTCCACAAAAAAAACCCTTTTTGTGCACGAAATAGTGTTTTTGAGAAATCCATCCACAAAAACAGCCATTTCTGTGGACAGGCACGTGTTTTTTCGCTACTCATCCACAAAAACGCCCTTTTTTGTGGACGTAATTTTGATTTTTGGCAATCCATCCACAAAAACGCCCTTTTTTGTGGATGGACCTGTGGCTCTTGGCAAATCTACCTGACAAACCTGTTGATTTCTGAGTTTAGTTTACTGTCTAGCTCCCACAAAGCAAACGTGAAAATGATTGGTGCTGCGGAGCAGCCTATTATAAGCGCCAAAAGCTTTTGGCGCACCGCCTTGAAGACCAGCCATTAGTTCTACTGGCGGTTGTTGATGCAGCAAACCGCATAGATGGCAAGGTCGCTTCCACCACAAGGTATGGGAAGCCTCGGCTTAAAGAAAAAGCATCCCGACCTTATGGTGGCAGCGGCCGCGCTTGGCAAGAAGCTGAAGCCTTGGGAAAAAAAGCTTTTGGCATTGTGGTTACAGCGACCATGATCTGCTAAGAAACCTTCACGGCACAACGTGTAAATATTTTAGCGCAAAATATTACCTTAGTAGCCATAATACCTAATCACCGATGAAAAAGAACATAGCACTATTGATGCTGTTGCCGGCCATGATGGCCTGGCAATGTAGCGGCCCTGCAAAGGACAAACTGCCGCAAGAGTTTAACCATACACCGGACCTGACCCAGTTGGGAATTGATTCGGTAAAAATAGCAAGCGTAGATTCACTTTTGCAGTCTTTTGTTGACAGTAGTAAAGTCAATTGTGTGACGGCTTTTGTGGCGAAAGGTGGGAATGTGATCTATCATAAAGCTTTTGGATGGAAGGACGTGGAGAACCAGATCCCTGCCACAACAGCAGATTATTACATGTTGTTCTCTCAGACAAAAGCCATTACCACGGCAGCGTTCATGACCCTGGTAGAGAAGGGCCTGGTGGCGGTTGACGACCCGGTGTCAAAGTATTTTCCGGGGATCCCGGACCAGGTGGTGACGGCAGTCAATCCCGATGGCACCTACGAAACCCGTCCGGTTGCAACACCCATGACCTTTGCGCACCTGATGTCGCACAGCTCGGGGCTTGGAGCAGGGCTGGTGGCTGAGATCCGCCGGATAGAGGCCGAGAAGGCAGCAGCCGAAAAGGCCGAGGCAGCAGCAAAGGCAGCAGCAGAGGCAGCAGCAGTGACCGACACAGCAGCACCGGCAGCAGCAGCAACCGACACAGTAGCCTCGGCCACCGAAACTCAATCCGGTCCCTGCGGGCAGCACAGCTACTATGTGGGAGAAAACAACTTCCCGACTTTGGAAGAGACTATGCTTGACCTGGCAAGATACCCGCTGGGATTCGATCCGGGAACCGAGTGGAATTACCACGTGAGCACAAACATGCTGGCCTATATGATAGAGCTGATTTCCGGGAAATCCCTGCGTGAATATGTAAAGGAAACCATCCTGGATCCCCTGGGCATGGTGAATACAGACTGGTATTACACGCCCGACAAACTGGAAAACTTTGTCAAACCCTACAACTCGGCAGAAGGCAAACTGGAGCCTGCCACCATGATGAACATGTTTGTACAGGGAACGTTTTGCTCCGACCAGACTTACTGCGAAGGAGCCATCGGGCTGAACGGTCCCATCGGGGATTATGCACGGTTTTGCCAGATGATGCTCAACAAAGGCACTTTCAACGGCCGCCGGATCCTGAAAGCCGAGACCATCGAGGCCATGACCACGATTAACCGCCTTCCCGAGGTGAACTCCGGCGGGGAGGGATTCCGCTTCGGCCTCGGCTTTGAGCTCTATAATGAATTGAAGAAACCTGTTCCGGAGGTGTCCAACAGTGCTTATGCCTGGGGAGGCATGCTGGGGACAGAATACATCATAGATCCCGAGAATGACCTGATCGTGCTCTATTACCTGAACATGTGGCAGCGCGAACCCACCTATCCTGTGTTCTTAAGTAAAGCATACGGATTATTGCCGTAGGGGGTTCCACTTCTTGCAGCGTTTTGTACAGTGGGCAGCGTCTTAATGCTGACTGTTCAACAAACCTGCCGGATGAAAAGGTTTCGTTACATATTCTTGTTAGGATTCTTATGCTGCCTTGCTCAGACCATTGCGTCGGGGCAGGGCAGTTTCAGGATCGGCGCAGGGTTTGGGATCCCCGAATTGCTGAACGCGGGGCTGGGTTACAGCACAGGTCAGCTGGAGCTGGGTGTGAGTGTGGGATCCATGCCTGTAAAAGATGAACGCATCATCTCTGTACTGGGTGATATCCGGTACCATTTTGCAGGCCAGTCTGCCTATACTCACCTGCGTCCCTGGTTTGCCCGCCTGGGGGTGAATTATATGCGTGACGAGATCCAGTCAAAAATTGATCGTTATGTCTACCTGAATGCCCGAATAGGAAGGGAATTCAATCTGTCCAAAAGGGTAGGCGTTGACCTGGATGTTGGGGCCATTTTCCAGCTGGCTAAAAATGAGACGCGTAAAACGCCTCCTCCTGGCTGGTCACTCAATATCCATTTTCCTGTTTTTCTGAGTTTCGGGGCCGGAGTGTTTTACCGATTCTGAAAATCCTTGATTCTGAAACTTTCATTACCTTTGGATACACACTATCCAGGCACAAACCATTATTACTTAAGACCACTGCCATGAAAAAAATGCTGCTGCTCCTGCTCACATTCATGAGCTTATCACTTAATGCCCAGGAGAATGACACCACCGCGAGAATTGATGCCCTTTTTGCCTCGTTCCATAACGAAATGCCCGGGGTCGCAGTGGCTGTTTCCATAGATGGAAGGGTGATTTACAATAAAGCTTTCGGGCTGGCAAACCTGGAGTACCAGGTTCCAAACACCACTGCCACGCTATTTGAAGCCGGCTCGGTCTCCAAACAATTTGTGGCGGCAGGTATATTGTTACTGGCGCAGGAAGGCAGGCTTTCCCTGGATGACGATGTGCGGAAATACATCCCCGAGCTCAGGGAGTACGAAGCTCCCATTACCATTGATATGCTCCTGAGCCATACCAGCGGAGTAAAAGATTGGGGGGCCCTATATTCCCTGACAGGATGGCCGCGCACCACCCGCGTTTATACCCAGGAACTGGGCTGGGATATAATCTTCAAACAATCAGGCCTGAACTTTTATCCCGGCAGCCAGTATTCTTACAGCAACTCGAATTACATGCTGCTGGCGCTCATCATTGAACGGGTATCGGGGAAAACCATGGCTCAGTTCACCGCTGGGGCTTTTTTCGAACCCCTGGGAATGAAAAGCACCCGCTGGCGGGATAACCACAGGGCCGTTGTGCCTGGCAGGTCCACCGCATATACGTCCCGGAACGGAGTATACCTTATGAACATGCCGTTTGAAGACCTGCACGGACCGGGTGGATTGCTTACCACAACGGCCGATCTGCTTCGCTGGAACAACCTGTTCCGGAACCACTTGATTTTTAACCAGGAATATGCCTCAAACCGAATAACGGAAAGAAAGCTGAACGATGGCCAGGGAACAGGCTATGCGGCAGGCCTTACCATAGCCAAAGTGAATGACTTTGACGAGATCGCACACAGCGGGTCCACTGCCGGCTACAGGGCATGGCTTGCCTGGTATCCCCAAAAACAGCTTTCTGTAGTCATTCTGAGTAATTACGCTCAATTCGGTGCGGTCAGCTACGGGCGCCAGGTGGCTGCCATCTTTCTGGGCCAGGAACCACTCCGTCAGGAAGCCCCCCCGGCAGCGAAAGCACTCCCGGCACAGCAAGTGGCAGTTCCAGCCACTGAACCGGCGGTTTCATCGCAACCTGCGATAGTCTCGGCCCGGGAACAAGAGGCGGTTACGGCTCGGAACGAAGAAAAGGTGATAACAATAAAGAAAGCAGACCTCACGCAATATGCGGGGGATTATTACAGTCCCGATATAGAGACCATTTACCGCCTTTTTGTTCAGGACGGGCAATTAAAAGTACGCCGCAGGGCAGAAGATATTTTTACCCTGCAACACCTTTCGGGAGATAATTTTTTATCTGAAGGGAATGGAGATTTTCAATTTGAAAGAAACCGGAAAGGCAGGGTGACCGGATTCAAGGTCTCTGTCTCACGTGTTGCAAACGTGCCTTTCAGTCTTTTACCCGCTGGCTTAGAGCTATAGTTTTGGCGGGCACTTATGTTTCGTCTGAAACCGTATTGTTTTCTGAATTATCGGGTTCAGGAGGCGTACTGGTGATCATCCCGTTTTTATCTACGTAGGCGATCATATCTTCAAATGAACTTTTCGGAGCATTTTTCCGCTCCTCTTTTCTTTGTTGTTTTTCTTTCCGCTTAGCTCTTTTGTTTTTTTCTATTTGTCTTTTGTTGAATGAATCTGATTTTGCCATTTATTACTATTTAATGATAATTCTTTACATACAAAGACCTTTAGCTCAATGCGACGGTGGCTTTGGCCTTAACTAATTAACAGATGGTGAGGGAGGACCCGTAGAGCAGAACCTGCACAAAATGTAAATCTTTTAAAGATAATAAAAATTTATCCAATTTGCTAATCTATGGAACTTCCCGTGCCACTTCAGGCCGCCACCACCACCTGGAACGGAGCGCTTTTTCTTTAAGCCGAGGCTTCCCTTTGCTTTTGCTGCCTGCTGTGGTCGCTGATACCATTTGGAACGGAGAGCTTTTTTGGTACGCCGAGGCTCTCCGTTCCAAATGGTATCAGCGACCGCCTGCCAGGAGCAGTGCTTGCCAGCAGTATCCGCACGCCAGCAGACCCACAGGTGTTGACTGGGAGGTGGTAAGTAGCAATAATAGCGTTCGCGCCAATAAAGCCAATAATAACAGCATGTTACAAGATTTTATAACAAAACCGCCACTTACCACCTCCCACCAAAATCACAGAAAAACCGCAAAAACAAGGGGAGGTGGTAAGTGATGAAAAACGCGACCGCGCCTATAATGTGCAAGTAAACAGGTCGTTATGCGTTTTTGTAACATGTTTGTTACTTACCACCTCCCCAAAAAATCGCTGAAATCCCGGGAGGTGGTAAGTTGTTTAAATGGCGTTCACGCCCATAACGTACACAATAATAGCGGGTTAAAGGTTTTTTCAACAAAATCATCACTTACTACCTCCCAAAAAGCAGCCGGGAACAATGATTGGTGCTGCGAAGCAGCGCTTTAATATGCGCCAAAAGCCTTTGGCGCACCGCCTTAAAGACCACCAGGTGATTGTTGGGGCAGCAACACGCATAACTGAAAGATCGCTTGAATGCGAAGAACGGAGTGCCTCGGTTTAAAGAATAAGCACTCCGTTCTTCGCACTCAGGCAACCGCCTGCAGGAAAGGGTAAAAGCCTCGGCTTAAAATAGAGGATGACCTTTTTACTCACCCTTACCACATTGAGGACCACCGGACTGTTTTTTAGCACTACCGTCCGGAATGTCCGGAATACTGCTTGCATGCATTACTGTTTCCATGTGGATGGGCCGGAGGCTTTTTGCAACTCATCAACAGAAAGCCGCATGGTACTCATTACATGAAACGAACCAATCCAATTCATTATGGTGAACTATAGAAAATTAATAAATTTGTTTTCATAATCACCCGCATCATGTCGAAACAAGCAGAAGTAAGAAGGTATTCCCTGGTCATTGAAAAGATCAGGAACGGGCAATACCCTTCGTTCCGGGAAATCCGGGACTTTCTTCACCAGCAGGGTTTCCAGGTGGGAGACCGCACCATACAGCGCGATATGGAGCAGATTCGCTTTGAATTCGGCATAGAGATCAAATACAACCATACCCGCAGGGGCTATTTCATTGACTACGAAAACAGCGTGAACATAGAATCCTTTTTCCATTTCCTGGAAATTGTCAATACCGCCGAATTGCTTACCCAGAGCCTGCTGGAGAGCAAGGATGCCCTGCGACACATTTCATTTGACACAGGGGGAGGGCTTCAGGGCATAAGCAACCTCAAACCGCTTTTGCGTGCCATTAGGGAGAGGCGTAAGATCTGTTTCAAACACTACAATTTCCAGACAGAAAAGACCACAGATTATACTGTAAAACCTTGCCTGCTCCGTGAGTACCAGAACCGGTGGTATGTGGTGGGATATGTTGGCGATACAAAAAAGTTGCTCATGTTTGGCATTGACCGCATCACCAACCTGGAAGTTAAAGCCGAGACCTTTGAATGCGACAGGCTTTCCGATCCGGCCAGTCTTTTTGATCATACCATAGGACTGGTGTTTTCCCAAAACACGGTTCAGGATGTCATCCTGTCTTTTACCCCCACGCAGGGCAAGTACATAAAAACCCTGCCGTTACACAGATCCCAGAAAATCCTTATAGATAACGAAGAGGAATGCAGGATAAAGATTCACGTGATCCCCAATTATGAACTTACCCAGGAGATCCTGCGCCTGGGCGACACGGTAAAGGTGCTGGAACCCGGCTGGCTGGCAACAGAGATCCGGCAAATACTGAAAAAAACCCTGAAGCAGTACCAATGAATCCCGCCTAATCATGAAAAATTATTCACACATGACCAAACGGCTTATTAAAAGGACTTTCCTGGTGTTACTGCCTTTCCTGATCTGCGGGCAACCAATGCTTGCCAGCACAACCACCGACAGCATACCCAACAGGATTTATACCACGCAGCGCATAGAAGTTCCTCCCGTTATTGACGGCAAGCTGGATGATGCCTGCTGGGAACTGGGAGCGTGGCAGGGAGATTACAAGCAGTATGTTCCGGTTTACAATGCTGCTCCTTCGTTCCGGACTGAGCTGAAGGTGTTGTACAACAATAAAAGTTTGTTTGTGGCCATCCGGGCCTATGACCAGATGGATAAGGTTATCAAACGTTTGGGGCGCAGGGATAACTACCTGGGCGATATGGTAGGGATTCAGCTGGACAGTTATCATGACCGGAGGACGGCCTATGAGTTTGTAGTTACTGCTGCCGGCCAGAAAATGGACATGTGGATCTCGAATGATGACATGGATTTGAACTGGGATGCCGTATGGTATGTAAAAGTGGCTTTAGAAGAGGAAGCCTGGACGGCCGAATTTCAAATTCCCCTGAACCAGTTGCGTTACAGCCCTTCGGATGACCAGGTATGGGGTTTTGCTTCATGGAGGTTTATCAACCGTTTACAGCAGGAAAGTCACTGGAAGCTTCTGGCCAACGACGGGACAGGGGGAGTATATACCTTCGGGGAATTGCACGGCCTGAAGGGATTGCCCAGGAACCGCCGCATAGAAATATCTCCCTACATTTCCGGAAGCATAACCACTGCAGAAAAGATAGCAGGGAATCCATATGCCAAAGGGATACGTTTTGGCGGCCGGGCCGGTCTGGATGCCAAGATTGGTCTCTCAAACAATTTTACCCTGGATGCTACCGTCAATCCGGATTTCGGACAGGTAGAGGCAGATCCTTCCGTAATGAACCTTACTGCTTTTGAAACGTATTTTGAGGAAAAACGCCCGTTCTTTATTGAAGGGAACAATATATTTGCTTTTAATTTTGACGGAGATAATCTGTTTTATTCGCGCCGGATTGGGCATGCCCCTTCTTACCATCCAACGGCAACAATGATGCGAATGCCAGAGTTCACTACCATAGGAGGGGCCGTGAAAATCTCGGGAAGGACCGCAAACGGGCTTTCCGTGGGAATCCTAGACGCCCTAACCCTGAAGGAAAGTGCCCATATTTATGAGAACAACGCCGAGTCCGCCCAGACTGTAGAGCCACTGACCAACCACCTGGTTGGACGTTTCCAGCAAGATTTTGACAGGGGGAACACCATCCTGGGCGGGATTGTTACACACACCCACCGTGCCATCAGGGATGAGCACCTGAACTTCCTGGGTCGGGATGCGCTGAGCGTGGGGCTGGACTTTACCAAATTCTGGGCCGACCGCAAGTACTTCATGGAATTCAAGGCCATCGGCACCCATGTGGGAGGCGACAAGGAGGCGATCCGGAGGCTGCAGACCTCCTCGGCAAGGTATTACCAGAGACCGGGGAGCGGGTTGCCCTATGACACATCGGGAACGAAGCTCTCGGGGATGGGTGCGTCTTTTGAGATTGGCAAAGGGAGCAAGGGCCACTGGCGCTACAGCGAAGAAGTGGTGGTTCGGACTCCGGGACTGGAATTCAACGACCTTGGATTCATGAACCTGGCCAATACCATAGAAAATGACACACGCCTTTCGTATGTTGAGAAGGAGAATAAATGGATTTTCAAGGATTACGAAGTGTCTCTTTCTCAGGAAAACACATGGAATCTGCAGGGAAAAGGTCTGAGGAACGCACTGGAGCTGGATGCTGATCTTCAGTTTATTAACCACTGGTCTTTATCTCTGGGAGCGGAATACGAGACAGGAATACTTGACGAGCAAAGGCTTCGTGGGGGGCCATCCATCAGGGAACCGGACCGGCTTCACTATATGGTCAGCATGAATACCGACTTTTCCAAAAAGTTTTTTTTCGCATTTTTTGCCCTGTATATGCACCGGATAACGGGGGATTTTCGTTTTTTCATTATTTCTCCCCAGGTGCAATACCGTCCCTTTTCCAACCTGCTAATAACGCTGGACGCCGCCTATGAACGCGACCTGGATCCGTTGCAGTACATAGGCAGGTATGAAATCCATCCCGGAAAAACTTCCTGGCTTCTGGGAAAGGTGGACAAGCGGGATCTGTCATTCACATTGCGCCTTGACCTGGCCATAACGCCCGAACTGACCATACAATACTACGGCAGCCCGTTTTTCTCCATTGGAAGGTACTCGGAACTCAAGGAAGTCACCCATCCCATGGACGCAAAGTATGAGAACCGTTTTACATTGGTGCCTTATAAGGACCATGGCAAGGAGTACTGGCTGGACAGGAACGGATCCGGGTCCTACGACCTGCGCATTGCCAACCCGGGATTCAATTACCAGCAATTCCGCAGCAACCTGGTATTGCGCTGGGAATACCGTCCCGGTTCCACTTTGTATTTTGTCTGGTCACAGGACCGCACCGGATACCATCAGGCTGGTCCTTTCTCGTTTGGTGACGGTTATAAACTTTTGGGAGAAACGTTTCCGGGCAACATCTTCATGATCAAACTGAACTACTGGTTTGGGGGTTGAGATATAACAAATAATACACACAGTATGAATTCATTGTTTCTTAATACCGAGGAGCGGCTAACCATAGCACTGGAAGCCGGGAATATGGCCTGGTGGGAAATGGAACTGCCATCAGTGAAAATTGTTTTCAATCATAACAAAACACTCATGCTCGGTCTGAAAGGTGAAGATTTTCATCACTTTCAGGACTTCATGAACATTGTGCATCCTGATGATTGTGATAACGCCATGAATGCCATGCGTGACCACTTGCGGGGAGAAGCGGTCATGTATGAATGTGAGTACCGGATGAAAAATGCGGAGGGCAATTACCAATGGTTTCACGATGCCGGAAAAATCGTATACCGTGAAGGAGAGAAATTGATGGTAGCAGGCATAGTCACCGAAATCACTGAAAGAAAACGCATAGAAGCAGAGCTTTTAGAGGCTAAACGGCAAGCCGAGCTGGCCAACCAATACAAGAACTAGTTCCTGGCCAACGTTAGTCACGAGATTCGTACGCCAGTAAGCGGCATGGTGGGCTTTGCCTCGTTGCTGCACCAGGAAAACCTGGATGCAGAAACAAGGAATCTGTATATTGACATCATAGAAAGCAGTTCAAGGCAATTGCTGAATTTGGTAAACGATATTATTGATGTTTCCAGGATAGAAGCCGGTGAATTGAAAATCAATAAAACACCTTTTGAATTACATAAGATCCTGAAAGAGACGGAAACCTTGTTTGAACAGTTAAAGCATGCCCGCGGCAAACAAAACCTGAAAATTAAACTGAATCTTCCTGAAAATAAACAAGAATTGTATATTGTCACCGATCCCGACAGGTTAAAGCAAATACTGGTCAATCTGATAGGTAATGCATTGAAATTCACAGAAAAAGGCGGTATTGATTTTGGATACGGGATAGAGGATGACCAATTGAGATTCTACGTGTCGGACACCGGAATAGGTATGACAGAAGACGATCTGAGGTTGGTTTTTGAACGTTTCAAACGTTCTGAACAGGCTCATAGGAAATATGAAGGTACCGGTTTGGGTCTGGATATAACCAAAGGGCTTCTGGATCTGCTGGGCGGCTCCATATCCGTGGAATCACAAGTGGGCAGAGGCAGCGTATTTACCTTCCGGATCCCATATGTACCTGCAAAATCACAGGAAGCCATACACAATAATGAACAGGCAATTGGTGTGGAACGTTTACGTGGCAAAAAGATCCTGATAGCCGAGGATGAAAAAGTAAACAGGATGTACCTGGAAATCATCCTGAAAGAATTGCCTGTAGAAATTTTCTGGGCCCAGAACGGTCAGGAAGCCCTTGAAATCTTCATGGGACAAGAAGATATATCACTTGTACTGATGGATATAAAGATGCCAGTAATGGATGGTGAAGAAGCCATGCAAAAGATGTTGGAGATCAGGCCGGGAACACCGGTCGTGGCCCAGACGGCCAACGCTTTGTCCAGTGACCGGGAAAAATACCTGGAAAGCGGCTTTGCAGACCACATTTCCAAACCCATTGACAGGCAGCTGTTGATACGGATCATGGAAAGGTGGGCATTGTAAAGGATCGATGAAAAAAGGCTGGGGAAATGTGAATTGCCCATGCAGTATATGGCCGGGAGATTCATTTAGTGAATAAACAATCAAACTAACCATGTCAGCTATACACCATCTCAAAAAGGCAGCCCTTATTGCAACGGTTCTTGTCTTGATCCTCACTTTGCAGGGATGTCCCTATATAGACCCGGATTATGAATTTGATTACGAGATCATCATTACAGACGTACCAGCCAACCTGGAAGGATTAAATTCGCCCTACAACGATTACAATTCAGCTTTACCTTTTGATGCCGCCAGAGTGGGACTTTATTTTTCTACCGACAGGAAAACCAGTGGCAACACATTTGATATCATCAGCCACAGCTTTGGCATCTCTTACCACAAAAGGGACGATGTTTTGAACATCTCCATCCCTGTCAATGCGGGTGAATCCATGAAAGACCGGAAACTGCTCCCGCTCATAAACACAAGCTTTGACGAACTGGGTCCCTACACCTATTTCGAAGAAGGCGGTCTGAACTATTTCTTTTATGCAAGCAATGGATCTGAAGAGGAGGGGCCCGGTGATTTTGACATAAAATTTATTTATACCCCCCGGCTTGACTGGGGAACATACGACGGAAAGCAACGTCTCTACGGCCCCTATACAGCCGATCCTGCAAATTCAGAGGCTGACGACCTGTACCCTGTCATATCTGACAAGCTGGACAAAATGCTGTTTTGCAGCAACCGGGAGCACAATACCTTTGACATTTACAGTCTTGACCTGGATAGGGGAGCGTTGCTGAATCAGTTTCTGACAGGCAACCAAGAGCCGGTCATAACCAAAGAAGTGGCTCTATCAGGAGAGGGAAATGACAAATGTCCTTCGCTTTTTGGCAACTACGTGATCTTTGCCTCGGACAGGGAAGGCGGGTACGGCGGATTTGACCTGTATTATGCCAAATATGAAAACAACACCTGGAGCGAACCCGTGAATTTCGGGGACAAGATCAATTCAGCCAGCGATGAATACAGGCCGCTTGGCTTTAGATTTGTGGACTTCAGCCTTATGGTCTTTTCCTCCGACAGGGCGGGCGGCAAAGGCGGCTTTGACCTGTATTGCGTGGATGTTAGTGATATCATTGAAGCCCCTGACTGGTACGGGTTTTTTGAGTTCTGAAACTAATTCTGAAATCTGGAATAGATGATTATATTTGAGGGTATTTAAGCAGATACCTGAAAATATGGAAAAGGTCTCGGTGTTCTGGTTCCGGAGAGATTTACGACTGGAAGACAACCTCGGAATGCAGGAGGCCCTTTCAGGACCCTTCCCCGTGCTGCCCCTATTCATTTTTGACGACAATATACTTGACGAACTGGAGGCAAACGATCCCCGGGTCACTTTCATCCATGACAGGCTCGCATACCTGAATCAGACCATTGAGCAGCGCTCCGGTGCAGCGGCCGCCTCAGGTACCGTCCCAGGTTTCCACGATGAAGGAACCGGCTTCGGTAAGCTTTACTGCAAAAAGGGAACACCCCGGGAAGTCTGGATGGCGCTGCTGGATCAATTCAGCGTAGGGGCTGTTTATGCCAATGAAGATTACGAGCCTTATGCCATTTCCAGGGACAGGGAAATTGAGGGATTGCTGGCACAAAAAGGAGTGCCCTTTCACCTTTTTAAAGACCAGGTGATCTTTGCCCGGGACGAAGTGATAAAAAAAGACGGGACGCCTTACACCCTGTTCACTCCTTACAAAAATGCATGGGTTAGAAAATATGCCGAGCAGCATGTAAGGCCGCTGCAGGATCCGCTGCAGGACCTTCTGCCGGTCCGTCTTGCAGGATATTCATTTCATTTTCCTTCACTGGCAGAACTGGGATTCAAACGTTCTTCCCTGAAAGTGCGGGATTACGATATTAACAACCTGGACAATTACGGGAAAGACAGGAATTATCCTGCCCTGGACGGGACCAGTCATTTGTCGGTTCATCTGCGGTTCGGAACCGTGAGCATTCGAAGCATTGTGAGCCGCACAGCCCATAATCAAAGCTTTCTGAATGAATTGATCTGGCGGGAATTCTTCATGCAGGTCCTGTATCATTTTCCGGATGTGGTAGGCTCCAATTTCCGTAAAAAATTCGATAAGATCACGTGGCGCAACGATCCGGCAGATTTTGAAAAATGGCAAAAAGGAGAGACCGGTCATCTCCTAGTGGATGCCGGCATGCGGGAGCTGAACGCAACGGGATACATGCACAACAGGGTCCGGATGGTGGTTGCCGATTATTTATGTAAACACCTGCTCATAGACTGGCGCTGGGGAGAGGCTTATTTTGCCACCAAACTGCTGGATTATGAACTTTCCTCCAATAACGGCAACTGGCAATGGGCTGCCGGAACCGGTTGCGATGCTACGCCCTATTTCAGGAAGTTCAACACCGCGGTACAACTCCGCAAGTTTGATCCTCAAATGATCTATGTAAAAAAATGGATTCCGGAGGCACGACTTCTAAAAAAATAGCCCTGTTCCTGTTGAGCCAGAATATTTCATTATTCGGCTCTTCTGTGGTAGGATATGCCATAATATGGCACATTACCCTGGAAACATCCTCTGGAACGTAGCTCATGCTGTCTACCATCTGCGCCATGTTCCCCCAGGTTATCATTTCCCTGTGGGGAGGCGTATGGTCAGACAGGTACAACCGGAAAACATTGATCATGCTGACAGACGGATTCATAGCCCTGTCTACGTTTGGACTGGCAATAGCCTTCTGGGCAGGTTTTCAACGCCTTGAGCTGCTTCTGGCTGTGTCTGTTGTGCGCTCCATTAGTGCCGGCATCCAGACACCTTGCGTTCATGCGATATTTCCACAGTTGGTCCCGATGGAAAAACTTACCCGTATCTAGGGAATTAACCATACCCTCGGATCGGTGCTTTTGCTGCTTTCCCCTGCGGTGGGAGGAGCGCTCCTGGGATCAGTCAACATAGCCTGGGCGTTTATGCTGGATGTTGTTACTGCCATACTGGCCATTGTCGTCATGCTTTTTATCAAAGTGGACAAGATAGAGAGGACAGACATAAAAGCATCTGTGTTCACCGAACTCAGGGACGGCATAGTCTATGCTTTTAGTAATCCCTTGCTGAAAAGGCTTTTAATTTGTTATGCTTTTTCATTCTTTTTGTTTGCTCCTGCAGCCGTACTTACCCCGTTAATGATTGAAAGAAGTTTCGGAAATGATGTCTGGCTTTTAACAGCCAATGAGATCGTATGGAGCGTAGGGTCTATCATTGGCGGGATCTTTGTGTCCCTGTATGGAGATTTCAAGAACAAGGTGCGTGCGATTGCCATTTCCATCGGAGCTTTTGGAATAACTTTTGCCCTTATGGGAGTGGCGGGCAACTTTATCGTTTACCTGATCATCATGGGAGTTGCAGGATTATTCTTGCCTGTGATAGCTACCTAGCAGACTGTTCTTATACAGAAGATTATCGAACCATCGAAAATGGGACGTGTTTTTTCAATGATCCAGATCATTGCCGCCAGCTCCATGCCGGTAGCCATTTTGCTTTTCGGACCTATGGCCGATGTCATTTCTGTGGAGCTGATCCTTGTGTTTTCAGGTATTTTACTGCTATTGGCGGGAATTATTTTTTATTTAAGCAGCAGAAAGTTGATATTTAGTTAATTTTATAGTCAAATAATAATACAAGACTACTATGAACAAAGAAGAATTCAAGGCGCGCGCCTGTCAGCGGATAGATGAAATTTCGGCACGGATTAATGAGCTGAAGGCAGAAAAGGAATCAGTCAAGGGGGATCTGAAGAAAAAATACCAGGAATCCATCAAAGAGCTGGAAACCATTAAATCAGACCTGCAGGACAAATATGACCAGATGATCCATGCTGCCGATGACAAGTGGGATGAAGTACGCGAGGCTTTCTCCGAAGCAGCAGATTCGTTCAGGGAAGGGTGGTCAAAAATTAAATCGACGTTCTGAGTCCGTTTCCCCATGGCACATGAACACACCCACCATCCCCCGGTCGCTTATGCCAGGCGTTTTGCCATTGGCATAGGTTTGAATGTGTTATTTGTCATTGCCGAGGTGGCATTTGGCCTGATGGCCAACTCATCTGCCCTGTTGGCCGATGCAGGGCACAATATCAGTGATATCATGGGCCTGGCCTTTGTATGGGCAGCCGCTTGGATGGCAACCATCAGGCCAAAAGGCAAGTACACTTACGGTCTGCGCAAGACCACCATCCTTGTTTCCATTCTGAATGCACTCCTGCTTTTTGGGGCCGTAGCACTCATTGCCTGGGATGCTATTGAGAAGCTGAAAAATCCACAACCCGTTGCCGGGAACAGCGTGATGGCCGTTGCCGGATTCGGGATTCTGATCAATACCATCACCGCATTATTGTTTTACAAGGAACAGAAGAACGACCTGAACATCAAAGGGGCTTTCCTGCACATGGCCGCCGATGCCGGGGTTTCCCTGGGGGTGGTCATTGCCGGGCTGTTCATTCAATTGACAGGCAAGATGTGGATAGATCCGGTCGTCAGCTTTTTGATCATCCTGGTGATTTTGTGGGGTACCTGGCGCCTATTTGCCGAGTCGCTGGACCTGGCGCTGGATGCTGTTCCCAAACATATCAAAATTGAGAAAGTCCGTGACTTTCTATTGCACAAGGAAGGTGTCACAAGCATACATGACCTGCATATCTGGGCCATGAGCACTACCCAGGTGGCCCTGACCGTTCACCTGGTGATGCCAGGGGGAGCCTCCGATGCGTTTATCACCCGGTTGCAGCAGGAACTGAGCGATACTTTTGCAATAGGGCATACCACTTTTCAGATAGAAAACAAAGACCTGCAGGCTGGGAACTGCAACGGGGGATGTCCGCCATACGCCTGATTTCATTATTTTAGTGCCTGTGAAAAGAATTTTCCTGGTTTTCGCGCTTTTGCTGTTATTGGTTTCATGTGACCATCAACCACTGGAACAGGTGCTTTTTACCTCTCAGAAGGTACCCCTGGAGCAACGCCAGCCGGAGCATCCGGAGTCACTGCAGCATACGCAAGCGGGCCAGTCACTTCCTCAGCAAGGAGGGGTTTCCTGTTACAGGATACCGGCCCTGGCAACGGCCCCTGACGGGCACCTGCTCGCAGTCTGTGACCAGCGTGTTTCCTCCTGTGCCGATCTGGGGGGCAATCCGGATATCAGCATTGTAATACGTACCAGCCGGAACCATGGCAGGACCTGGTCCGACATACGCAGCGTGGTGGATTATCCCTTCGGGCAATCGGCCTCGGACCCATCCCTGATCGTGGACCATGTCACCGGTACGATATTTCTCCTGTTCAATTTTATGGACCACCTTCAGGAGCCGGGTGTCTACTATCTGAGGGTGATAAAAAGCACCGACAACGGCACCACCTGGAGCACCCCGGAAGACATCACCAGCCAGATTACACAACCCGGCTGGGAAAGGGATTTCAAATTCATCACTTCGGGGCGGGGCATGCAGACCGGCAGCGGGAAGCTGGTACATACGCTGGTAAACCTGCAAAAGGGGTTGTACCTGTTTGCCAGTGACAATCACGGGCAGAGCTGGTATTTGATGGACACGGCCTTACAGCCCGGGGACGAGTCTAAAGTCATAGAACTGGAAGACGGGACCTGGATGGTCAACAGCCGGGTGAACGGCGCCGGCCACCGCTACATGCACCTTTCGTCCGATGAGGGAAAGACCTGGATTACAAAAGCCGAGGCGTCACTTGCCGATCCGGGGTGCAACGCCGGGCTGGCACGGGTGGGGGAACGGCTCTTCTTTTCCAACCCCGACAGCCCTGACCGGAGGGAAAACCTGACACTCCGGGTGAGTGATGACGGGGGAAAAACCTGGAGCGAAGGCAAGACAATCTGTGCCGGAAACTCGGCCTATTCTTCCTTGACCGTACTCTCGGGAGGGAACGTTGGCGTACTTTACGAAAGAGAGGATTATAAGGAAATTGTGTTTATCCGCTTGAGGGAATCCGAAATATTTTCAAACAAGAAATGATGAATAAAATTTTACCCGCATTGGCCCTGTTCATGGCATTTGCTGCCTGTTCCACTGAACCCGCTTTGAATACAATGTGCAACCCCATGGATCTTGCTTACCGTTTTGCACTGGAGGACCCTTTCCCTTCGCGCAGGGAGGCTGCCGATCCTTCCATGGTCCGGTTCAGGGACAAATACTTTCTTTTTGCTTCTAAATCGGGTGGTTACTGGTGGTCTGAAAATCTTGCCGACTGGAACTTTGTTCAGACAGACCAGATCCCCACAGAAGAATATGCCCCTACGGCAGTTGACATTGAAGATACGCTGTTTTTCCTGGCCTCTTCAAACCAGAAAAGTACCATCTATAAAAGTGCAGATCCGCTTTCAGGTACCTGGGAGATAGCAGTGGAAGCGCTGGAAATTCCGGTATGGGACCCGGCCTTTTTCCTGGACGATGACCGGCGGCTGTACCTGTATTGGGGTTGTTCGGACCAAAGGCCCCTGTATGGGGTGGAGGTGGACTACCGCAACGGATTTGCCTTTTTGGGTGATGTCAGGGAACTGGTGTATGCCAATCCGGCTGAATACGGATGGGAGGTGCCCGGAGATTACAATACGCTGACGGACAGGGCTCCCTGGATCGAGGGCCCGTGGGTAACCAAACATGGTGGAAAATATTACCTGCAATACGCCGGCCCTGGGACCGAGTTCAAGAGTTATGCCGATGCTGTTTACCTTTCCGGGGATCCCCTGGGACCCTTTGTGCTGCAAAAGCACAACCCCTCCATGGTTAAACCGGCTGGGTTTTCCTCGGGGGCAGGCCACGGCAGTTCCTTTGCCGATACGTATGGGAATTTCTGGCACATAGGTACTATATCCATATCGCAAAAGCACATGTTTGAACGCCGCCTGGGATTGTTTCCCGTTTTCCTGGACGAAGACGGTACCTATTACGCCATAACAAAATACGGGGATTACCCGTTTGTTCTGCCCCAGGGAAAGATCCGAAGCTTTGGGGACGTGTTCCCCGGATGGATGCTGCTCACCTATGACAAACCGGTAATGGTGTCCTCTTCTGTGGATTCCCTTCCTGCATGCCATATGACCGATGAAGATATCCGTACCTATTGGGCTGCTGCAAGCGGTGATGCGGGTGAGTATGCCATCGTGGACATGGGCGATTTTTTTAATGTATATGCCCTTCAGATGAATTTTGCAGAACACGATGCACAAATCAGGGGCAGGCAAAAGGGTGCATGCCACCGTTTTACCGTTGAGTGTTCCCTTGATGGCAATACATGGGAAATGCTAGCAGATCGGTCAGGAAACAACACGGACAATTCTCACGTATATATGCCACTGGAAGATAAAGTACTGTGCCGGTATTTGAAAATCACGAATATTGAGGTTCCCGGCGGGCATTTTGCCATCAGCGGATTCAGGGCATTCGGTAAAGGTTCGGGACCGCTGCCGGGCAGGATAACGCATTTTTCTGCACAAAGGAATCCCCTTGATAAAAGAAATGTGTCGCTTTCCTGGTCCAAGGCTGATCATGCGACCGGTTACAATATCAGTTACGGTACAGACAGAAACAAGCTGTATCTGGATCACATGGTGTACCGCGATACAACCCTGGTCATAAACAGCCTGAACAGCAAGCTGGATTATTATTTCACCATTGAATCTTTCAATGAAAACGGCATAACACCCAACCAACAAATTGTCAAGGACTTTGAGTAATGAATCATTTTGCGGCCATAGATTTTGAGACGGCCAACGAACAGCCTTCCAGTGTATGCAGCGTGGGAATCGTGATAGTACGGTACGGGATTCCGGAGCAGACCATTTACCGGCTTATCAGGCCTGAACCGGATTATTACCTGTACCGTAACACCATGATTCACGGACTCAATGCCAGAGATACAGAAAACGCACGCGTTTTTTCTCATGTCTGGAAGGAAATTGATCCTTATATAGGAGACTTGCCCCTGGTTGCTCACAATGCCCAATTTGACGAAGGCTGCCTGAAAGCCGCATTTTTCACGTATTGCATGGATTATCCAGATTATAAATTCCTGTGCACCCTCCGGGCGTCGCGAAGGCACTTCGGTAAGTCTTTGCCCAATCACCAGTTACCAACAGTTGCTGCCGCCTGCGGGCATGCTCTGACAAACCACCATAACGCGCTGGATGATGCCATGGCCTGTGCTGCTATTGCCCTTAAGATATTGTAATATTTACTGTTTTTTCTTGTATCTTTGTTTAATCCCGGGTTGATATGAAAACCGGAGAATGTATGAATATTAAACCATTCTTCGTTATCCTTCTTGTTGCAGTGACGTATTCCTGCGTATCCGACTATAATGATCAACTTTCCCAAATAGCCCGGGAAGCCGGGATCCCTCTCATACAAGTGGCCTATACCCAAGGGAAAGCTTATGTTGGGTACGAAATTTCTACAGTTTCCACGATAATACCCCGAGAGGACGGTAAGACAGTCTTCCAGGCTGCATCGCTCAGTAAACCGGTGTTAGCCTATATTGTCATGAGGATGAGCGACAGGGGAGAGATAGACCTGGACAGGCCGCTTGCTGAATATACAGACATTGAAAGGTTCGTGAACAAGGAACTGGCACGTATGCTTACGGCACGTATCGTTCTATCTCATGCTACAGGCCTGCCCAACTGGGCTGTTTCACCAAGTTCGCCTGAATGGCCGGAGTCGCCCATAGTTTTTAAATTCAGACCTGACTCTGCATTCAGTTACTCGGGAGAAGGGTATGCTTTTTTGCAAAGGGCGGTGGAACAGATCCAGGGGAAGGGACTGGAAGAAATTGCTCAGAAGGAGGTGTTCCTTCCTCTGGGGATGGTTTCCTCGTCCTACACCTGGAGGGATGATTATAACTCCCTGGCTGTTAGCGGTTTCAACCGCGATGGCGAGGACAGGGGTAAGGGAAATTTTCCACGGGCTAATGCGGCTTATACCTTAAGGACAACAGCTGCAGATTACATGAGGTTTCTGGAGGCGTTGAGCCGGGGCACCGGCCTCGGCAAGGAATCCCGGAAAGCCATCTTTACCCCCAAGGTGCAGGCGGTAAGGTATGCCGATAAGCCAAGGGAGTGTGATCAAAGGATATTTTGGGGACTGGGGGTGGGAATAGAGAAACATCCCGAACTGGGAGAGGTGGTATTTCACTGGGGGGACAACGGGGCTTTCAAATCGCTGTTCCTGATTGTTCCAGGGAAAGGATTGCGTCAAAAAAGGATAATGATATATTTTACCAATAGCCAGGCAGGCCATGATGTCATAGAGGACATGGCTCATCTTTTCCTTAACAATAGCGACTCTTTGGCTATCAATGAATGGGTGAATAAAAACGAATAAACTGATTGTTCTATGAAAGCTGAAAGAATATCTGACTTACTTAAGATGTCTCCCTTTGCCTTTGCTTCTCACCAGATCATTGTGGATGAGAGCGGATTGCCGGTAGATTACCGGTACCTGGAAGTCAATTCTGCGTTTGAACAGATAACCGGACTGAAAGCGGACGATATCATTGGAAAGACCGTACGTGAAGTGTTGCCCGGCATTGAAAATTCAGAATTTGACTGGATAGAAACCTATGGATCGGTGGCACTGAATGGCGAATTAAAAGATTTTGAGCAGTTTTCGGAACTATTGCACAAGTGGTACCAAGTGCACGTGTTTTCTCAGGAAAAAGGTTTTTTTACTACTTTATTTACCGATATTACCCAGCGTAAAGTAATGGAAGACCACCTGAAGGCAAAGGAGGCCAATTTCAGTACATTGTTCAATTCCATGCTGGATATGATCATAGTGACTTCAAAGGATGGAAAGATCATCCACGCCAATCAGGCCACTTTTAGTAAACTTGGTTATTCCCTGGAAGAATTGATTGAGAAAGGCATTCCGGGAATAGATTCTATTGAGTCAAAAGAAGAATCCAAAAAAATCTTTGATCCCATGCTAAATGGTGAAAGGGATCGTTGTTTGCAGTCCGTTCAGAAAAAAGACGGCACGTTGATCCCTGTAGAATCAACGATTTTCTATGGAAAATGGAATGGAGAAGATTGTGTTTTTGCCATTTTAAAAGACTTGACAGACGAACGGAAGGCTTCACAACGTTTTGAACTTCTGTTCCGTAACAATCCGGCACTTACATCTCTTTATTCCTATCCCGACGGAAAGATCATTGACGTGAACAATGCTTTCCTGAATACCCTGGGTTATAAACGGGATGAAGTTATAGGGAAGTCTCTTCTTGAACTGAGACTATTCTACCAGATAGAAACCCTGAACTTTATTCTGGATCAGCTGAATACCAATAAACAAGTTAAAAACGTGGAAATGACTGTAAGGGACGGGTTGGGGAATATAAGGAAGGGTTTACTGACAGCAGAGATCCTGGAAGTAGGAGAACGGAAATATTTTTTGGCATCATTGCTGGATATCACTGAACAATATGCACACCAGGACACGTTGTACCTTCTTGTGGATATGGCAAAGTCGTTTATAAAAATGCCTATTGAAAAGGTTAATAAGGAAATCCAAAAGGCCCTGGGAAAGATAGGCGACTTTGTGGGGGCCGACAGGTCTTATGTGTTCATGTATGATCTCAAGAATAAAACCTTAACCAATACGTTCGAATGGTGTGCCAGGGGAGTCTTTCCTGCAATTGATACAATGCAGAAAATTCCAGCCAGTTACATGCCACAGGTGCTTGAAAACCACAGGAACAAAAAGGCTTTTTTCATTTATGATGTTGGATCATTGCCTGATAATGAAGCAAAAAAGATTCTGCAGGATCAAAAAATCAAGAGTGTTCTTACGGTTCCCATATGGACAAGTAAGGAGCTTATTGGCTTTGTGGGCTTGGATTTTGTCAGAAATTTGCACCAGTATTCAGAAAGGGAAAACCTGCTGTTGACAATTTTTGCCGAACTTATGGTAAATCTTCAGTACCAGATTCAGATCAGGAAACTGCTAGAACGCGAGAAAGAAAAGGCAGAGAAGGCAAATAAAACCAAATCGGAATTTCTGGCCAACATGAGTCATGAGATCCGAACACCACTTAACGGAGTTATCGGTTTTACAGATCTTTTGCTTAAAACCAAACTTTCTTCCGTGCAGGAAGAATACGCACAAAGTGCCAACACATCTGGAAAGGCATTGTTGGGTATCATTAATGACATACTCGATTTTTCCAAAATCGAAGCCGGTAAACTGGAGTTGGAATTACTGGAAACAGATATTTTCCAGTTACTTAATCAAACGATCGACATTATCAAGTACCATGCTTCTGCAAAACAACTTGAATTACTCTTTAGTTTTCCGCCAGACACTCCCAGGATGGCATTTGTAGATCCTGTCAGGCTAAAACAGATACTGACCAATTTATTGAGCAATGCTGTGAAATTTTCCGAAAAGGGAGAGGTTGAACTAAAAATGGAATTTTCAAAACTGGATTCGGAAAAAGGCAGGTATACATTTTATGTAAGAGACACAGGCATAGGGATAACCAAGTCTCAGCAAAGCCGGTTGTTTAATGCCTTTACCCAGGCAGACAGTTCCACTACACGCAAATATGGTGGTACCGGACTTGGTTTGACCATATCCAATCTCCTCGCCAGGAAAATGGGATCCGGTATCGAACTTCAGAGTAAGTTGGGAGAAGGCAGCACATTCTCATTTTCTTTAGAAACCAAATTCCGGCATGATCATGAAACGCATGAACAAGCCAAAGGCGAATTGCCTGTAAAAAATGTACTCATTGTTGATGATAACGCTTCAAACAGGAAAATATTAACGGACAACTTCAAGTACTGGGGAGTGAATAGCAGCGAGTGCGATAACGGCCTGTCTGCGCTCAGGTTATTGGAAGAACAGGTTTTTGATCTGTTATTGATCGATTATCACATGCCCTACGTAGATGGTTTTGCAGTGATTCAGATGATCCGTGAAAAAATGATGGTTTTACCCGAGACCATGCCCCTGATCCTGTTGCACAGTTCTTCTGATGATCAGCTTTTAAGAGATAAATGCAAGGATCTGGGTGTAAGGTATCATATGGTAAAGCCAATAAACGCAGACGTGTTGTACGAAAAGATCATGTCTATCTTTGATAAGGGAATCCCCTCAGAAACAGTGCCATCGGATGAAAAGGCAAAAGAAAAGGCAAGCGAAAAGGATCCTGCATTAACAGCCGTGGATAATCCTGTGATACTGATTGCCGAGGATATTCCCATGAATATGATGCTTATCAAATCTTATATTGGCACTATAATGCCCGGGGCACAAGTCCGTGAAGCTGTTAACGGTTTGCAGGTGCTGGAAACAATAAAAAAAGAACACCTGGACCTGATTTTAATGGATGTTCAGATGCCCCAGATGGATGGGCTTGAGGCGACCAGGAAAATAAGGGAATGGGAGTCAAAATACCCAAGCTTACTCCCTGTACCTATCATAGCACTTACAGCCGGAGCTTCCAAGGAAGAACAACAGGCAGCATTGCGCAGTGGAATGGACGACTTCCTGTCAAAACCCATTCTCAGGGAAGATTTGGAATCTTACATGGCTAAGTATCTGGCAAGGTTTAACAATTCCAAGGATCACTTCAATTATGTGGATTTTCTTGATGCGATGGGAGGAGACACGGAAATGGTCAAAAAAATGCTCATGGTTTCCATATCGGACATGAAGGAAAAACTGAATGATTTTGAACTAGCAATAAACAAGGGTGATGTCCGTCAAATTGTTGCACTCGCCCACTATATTAAAGGGGGAGCACTAACAGCCAGGTATAAATCAATGGGAACAATGGCTGCCCGCATGGAAATGATGGCAAAAGAAGGCATCCTGGATACAATGGAAAGCAATATCAAGGCGCTGAAAAATGAGTGGCAAAAGGTATTGCATGAAATTGAAAGGCACATATAATAACGGCATGTTTCTTGTCATGTATATTATGTGCAAAAACAAGAAATATTTTTAGTGACCGGAGCTGCCGGACATTTGGGTTATACCATAGTATCCCAATTACTTGCTGATGGCAGAAAAGTACGTGCTCTTGTACTGCAGGGTGATGTGTTGGCCTCACGCCTGCCTCCACAGGCGGAGATCTGTTACGGGAATGTGTTGGATCCTTTATCTTTGGAAACTTTTTTCTGTGTTAGTCCGGACTATGATATTTTTGTAATCCATGCGGCCGGCATTGTGACCACTTCCCTGAAATACCAGCCTATCGTATATGACGTAAATGTCAGAGGGACAAGAAATGTTATCGACGCCGCCATAAAATTCAAAGCAACCAAACTTGTATATGTAAGTTCGGTGCATGCCATACCGGAAAAACCAATGGGACAGGTCATACACGAGATAGATCATTTTGACAAGGATCTTGTTTACGGGATGTACAGCAAAACAAAAGCCGAGGCCACTCAATACGTTCTGGATGCAGCACAAAAAGGCCTGGATGCCACCATCGTTCACCCGTCCGGTATTTGCGGTCCCAATTCCCACGCTAATAATTACGCAACACAGCTGGTGATTGACTGTTGGCGTGGGTCTTTGCCCATGGGAGTCGATGGGGGCTACGATTTTGTAGATGTACGCGATGTGGCATCAGGCACCATATCCTCCTGCAGGAAAGGGGGCAGGGGGGAATGCTACATCCTGGGTAACCGATATATATCCATAAAAGAATTTTTTCGAACTTTTCAGAGTGTCACAGGTAAAAAAACACCCAGGCTTATGGCTCCCATGTGGCTTGCAAAAGCTGCCCTGCCTTTCTGTTCTCTGTATTACAAGATTAACAAACAATTACCGCTTTTCTCATCCTATTCACTATACACCCTGGCCACCAACGCCATATTCTCCTCTGACAAGGCACGTCTGGAACTGGGTTATGCCACCAGACCATTAAAAGATACCCTTGCCGATACCGTGGAATGGCTAAAAAAAGAAAAAAGTATCTATTGACACGTGTCATATCCCAATTTTTCCTTACTTTTGCAACCCCTTAAGACTCATTAGGCATAGCAAGAAAGGGCATGAAAACGGAGAGATGGCAGAGTGGTCGATTGCGGCGGTCTTGAAAACCGTTGACCCGCAAGGGTCCGGGGGTTCGAATCCCTCTCTCTCCGCCACAAAAAAACAAAAGGCCGGCTTTGCCGGCTGAAAAAAAGAAAACTTCCAAAAAACAAATTCATTTGCTTTTTGGAAGTTTTTCTTTGTGCAGCACGTAGTGCTGTTTTTGTTTTTTTGTGAAGCCTCCCCCAACGGGAACACCGAGCGCCGCAGGCGCGAAGGTAATCCCGTTGAGTGTTTTACTGCTTTGCGTCTTGGTAACTGAAGCCTCCCCCAACGGGAACACCGAGCGCCGCAGGCGCGAAGGTAATCCCGTTGAGTGTTTTACTGCTTTGCGTCTTGGTAACTGAAGCCTCCCCCAACGGGAACACCGAGCGCCGCAGGCGCGAAGGTAATCCCTCTATTTACAGCAGCCCGTACACATATCCCGACAGCGTAGCCATAATAACGACCAGCCCTATGTATACGATAGTCTTTTTTACTCCCATCACCTTGCTTATTACAAGCATACTGGGCAGGGATAGCGAAGGACCTGCCAGCAACAAAGCCAGGGCCGGACCCTTGCCCATGCCAGATGCCAGTAAACCCTGAACAATCGGAACTTCGGTCAGAGTGGCAAAGTACATGAATGCCCCGGAGAAACTTGCAAAGAAATTGGACAACAGCGAATTTCCTCCTACAGCCCATTCAATCCAACGGTTGGGTATGATGCCCGGAATTGCGGTGTTCTCATGTGTGGATCCCAGCAGGAAACCTGCGATGAAAACACCTGCCGCCAATAAAGGCATGATCTGTTTGGCAAAGCCCCACGCAGACAGTGTCCACTCCCTGTTTTCTTCATTATGCTTGTCCAGCAAAGTCATCAGGCTCAGAGAGATGATTCCTGTAATCATAGGTACCAGTGGAACAAAAGCAGGATTTGCAATAAATGCTTTAGCTGGTATGATGGACCCTGCTGTAGCAACGGCTCCCAGTAAAACCCAGTACCACTTGATCTTTAGAAAACGGACCAATGAATAACATAGTAGTAAAGCTAAACCGCCGGTTATAAACCACTTGAATGAAAACAGGTAATACCATACACTGGTAGTATCTCCTGCTGCGGGTTTTCCCCAGTTTGCAAAAACCAGGATGGCCACCAAAGTGAAAAAATGAATAGCGGTCTGTCCTAATGGACGTTTTTCCTGTACCGGAGGAAAGTTCATTTGCTCGTTCTTTTTCACCTTCTCTTCCTTCCTGTATATGAAGGCCATTAGCAGACCGATTACTATGGCAAATGCAATGGCACCGATGGTACGGGCCAAGCCCATTTCCCAACCAAGGATCCGGGCTGTCAGGATTATGGATAAAATACTGATTGCCGGACCGGAATACAAAAAAGCCACAGCAGGGCCTAATCCTGCTCCCCGTTTGTAAATACTCGAGAATAACGGGAGAATGGTGCACGAACAAACGGCAAGGATCGCTCCCGAAACACTTGCCACGGTATAGGAAAGCCATTTTTTTGCATTGGCCCCGAAGTATTTCAGCACGGCTTCCTGGCTTACAAAAACCGAAATGACCCCGGCTATGAAAAAGGCCGGTAACAGGCATAAAACAACGTGTTCACGGGCATACCATTTTGCCAGGTCCAACATGGCAGTTAAAGCTGTCTGAAAAGTCTGGCTACCGACGGGCAAAAAGAATACAGCCATGAAGACGGCCAGGATCCAGAAAAGGATCCTGAGTTCCTTTTTCAATTCCATTATCTATAATCCCAATGCTTTTCGAACCTCCGATTCCGATGGAACCCTTCCTTTGATCTTTACCTGCCCATCGACAACTACTGCAGGGGTAGACAGCACCTGGTAACTCATGATCTCCATCATGTCCTCCACTTTTTCAATATTCGCGTCAATATTTGCCTCGGCAACTACTTTTTCAACAACGGCGACAGTGGTTTTGCATTTGGCACAACCTGCCCCCAGAATTTTAATTTCCATAATTGCATTACTTTTTTTTATCCAAAGGTTTTTCACCCGTCACAGTAATAGAAAGGACGGTAAAACTTCCATCAGAGAGACCAGCCACATTGTCTGGCAAGATAATCTCATTTTCTTTCCGGATAGACACCTGTACAAAACCGGCACGGGCAATATATTCCAGGTACCGGTCCTTCTGGATGGCTCCTGATATGCAACCGGTATAGAATTCAACGTCTTCTTTCAGAGCGGCAGGTAATTCACCGGTCAGAACAACGTCGGAAATACAAAAATGTCCTCCCGGTTTCAGTATCCTGAATATTTCATGAAAAATCTTATCCTTGGATGGCAGCAGGTTCAGTACGCAATTGCTGATCACCACGTCTGCCAATTGATCGGGGAGGGGCATATTCTCGATATCACCCTTATGAAAAGTTACATTGGAGTATCCAAGAGCCGAGGCGTTCGATTTTGCCTTTTCCACCATCTCCGGGGTAAAATCTATCCCGATGACCTGACCGGTTTCCCCCGTAAGGGCCCGGGCAACAAAACAATCATTCCCTGCACCCGATCCCAAATCTATAACGGTATCCCCTTTCCTGATCTGTGCATATTCGGTAGGCAGACCGCAACCCAGACCGTAATCTGCAATGCTCTCATATCCTTTCAGGTGACTATAATCCTCTTTCATAGTAAACCGCATATCGCCACTTGAACAGCACCCCGTTCCGCAACACGAAGAAGTTTTTACGATCTGTCCGTATTTACTTCGGACAGTGTCTTTGATCTTTTCTTCATTCATAGTGGATGTCTTTAGTGAATAATTTTTCAAACATTTTTCCTGCTTCAGCCCAATTCTCCCTGTTGATGCAATACTTAACGGTCGGAGGAGTAATTGTCCCCTGAATAATGCCTGCATCTTTTAATTCATTAAGATGTTGTGAAAGCGTACTCTTGGCCACGGGGATCACCTCGGACATGTCTCCGTGATAACAGCATGACTGGCTCAGCAACATTTCAATAATTGCGATGCGTACAGGATGTCCCATGGCTTTAGCCAGACGGGCCAGCCTTTTTTGTTCATTGGTATAAGATTTTTTCCCTGTCATAAATATTTTTTGTGTTCGCAAATATACGAATAATTCCATATGTTCGTATATTTACGAACTAAAAATCATACAGTAGAGTATCAACGGGTACAGGATTTGTATTAGCTTTAAATCGATTATTCTACAGTATTAAAATATCGGCACTATGGAAACAGCAGAAAAAAGAAAAATAATGATCCTGGTAGGGATTTCGATTTTTGTAGCCGCATTGATAAGGATCCCTCAAATCTTCGGTTTTGATGCCGGGGTCTCTTTCTTTTACGAAAAGAATGTCGTACTTTTTGTATTTCTTGGAATAGCCCTATACGTGATCCTGACAGCGGAAACTTTACGTAAGAGCCACCTGGTTGCAACACTCGTCTTTTTTGCAATATGCACTGTGTACATCAACCTATTGCCGGCAAACATAAATAAGGACGTGATGCAACTGGTGTACCTGCACATGCCACTGCTGCTATGGTGTTTTTACGGGCTGGTGTACATCGGTTTTGATACAAAAGATATAGGTAAAAGGATGGTTTACATCCAGTACAATGGCAAGATAGCCGTTCTTGGTGCAGTGCTTATGATTGCAGGCATGATCCTCTCTGCAGTGACCATTGGCCTGTTTTCTGCCATTGACATGAAAATTGAAGAGTTCTACATGGAATATATCGCCATGACCGGGGTGGCCATTGCTCCCATTGCACTAACTTACATCATTGAGAAGTATCCCCGGATAACCCATAAGATCATTCCTTTGGTGGCCAACATATTCACTCCCCTGGTAGTCATCATTCAGGTCGTTTTTCTGACAGTAATGCTTGTCTCCGGAAAAAGCCCCTTCAATGACAGGGAGTTCTTAATGCTGATCAATGTGCTTCTGGCTGTTGTGACGGTATTGGTTGTTTTTTCCATTACAGGAACCGCCTCGGAAAAGAAACAAAGTTACACCCCTGTTGTGCTGTTACTGCTTACTGCAGTGACACTGATAACCAACGTGGTAGCCCTGTCTGCCATCATATACAGGCTGGGAGAATTCGGGCTTACCCCAAACAGAACAGCGGTTCTGGGCGTAAATCTTCTGATTTTCGTGCACCTGGCGCTGATGGCTATTGACCTTTTCAGGACTGTATTTGGAAAAAGAGAACTGAAACGGGTAGAACGTACCACAGCCCTGTATTTGCCGGTATATGCGCTGTGGACGATAATTGTTGTTTTTCTGTTTCCCTGGATATTCGCTACATCCTGAAATTGGTCAGCTCTGCAGTAGTATTAAAATCGTAGCAGGGGTACTCAAATATTGCAAAGCAGGGCTCTGTCTCCCCTGTGGTATAACTCCAGATGGTAGCATAATCGTTGGGATTTTCTCCCATTTCTGCCAGTTGCCTGAGGTAGGCTGCTACCGATTTGTTTTCAACAATATAGACGTCATCCATTTTGTCAATCACTGGACTGTGCATGCGGGTGCGGTCATGATCAAAACTTAGGATGCGTTTTCCCTGTGGTGTAAGGCCCACCATTTCAAATGTCATGCTTTTACCTATGGCCGGAAGGTTTAACATGTTACGATCAGTTGCCAGGAAAGGCAAATTGTGTTCTTTCAGAAAATCCTTTAGATCCTTGTAAATGTTACCACTTTTTTCAAACAAATTACACAAGGCCTCCTCCTGTTCCGGTGTGAGCCGGCCAAATACTTTTTCTTCTTCCCGCTCCTGGATGGAACGGCAATTGGGTGCAAAGAGGGCATAATTCTCTTCAAAACCTTTGACTGTAAATGTATAATAACAAACCACCCCCAGTTTGTTTAGCTTCCGTCTCAAACGTGCCGTATGGCCCCTCCTGGAGGCGGCCACCGTGAAAACCAGCTGGTTGGTTATAATCCAGCCAGTGGAAAGAATTTTCTTGATGGCCCGTTTGGCCTCCAATGTAAGTTCCAGGAGACTCTCAAAATGTGTCTGAATAATGAATTGGCTGAAGCCGATTTTGGATGCTTTTTCCCTGAATTCACGCAGGATACCCAGCAGTTCATCATCCACGCGCATGGGAAGGTAAGCCAGAAGCCTTGAACCGAGACGGATCCGCTGCATTTCTGCATACTTTTTCCCATCCGGGCGCTTTTTATTCGCTTTCTTTTTCCGCAGCGCCATTTTATAAACCGCATCCAGCATGTTTCTCAGGGTTTTGTTCTGGCTCATCAGGGCATCCCCTCCGGTGATGAGAATATCCCTCAGCTGGGTGTCTTTTTCAAAATAGTGCATTAGCTTTCTGAGCTTTTTATTCCATGTCACCTGCGGCTTTAGATTTTCCAATTCAAAATTAAGGTGCTGGTTCTGAAAATCATACATTCTCTGGCAAGGTGCACACAATCCGCCGCAAGCCCTTCCTATGGAATCCGGTATAAGAATGGCCACATCGGGATAGCGGCGGTGAATACTGTTCTGGTTTGGCAACATCCAACCCGCAGCATTCGGTGTTCCGGGTTCAACCTGATCTTCCCGCTCCCAGGCTACAATGCTCCCGAACGTGTTGACCAATTCCCTGGAATAGATCACGTAATTTCTTATTGCCAGGTCGTTGTATGCCTGATTGGAAGCATCGAGCAGCGATAAATAATATGGTGTAGCAAAAGTCGGAATGCCTTTATTCCGTGCCTCCTTCAGTAAACTCATGGTTTCCTCCGACAGGGAGTTGTTCAGCATCAGGTTTATATCCGAAGGCTTACGGGCAGCCATGGCCAGCTGGAAACGGAAATCGTCCCACCACTTATCCACCATGTTGAATTTGGCCACATAAGAGATCCCATCTGGGAAGACATACTTTCCGGTGTGCCTGTTTTCAATTTTGGCCATAAGGATCCGGATGATACGTTCCTTGTTTTCCTCCCTTATATGTACCAGCCGGGGACTCAGCCCGGATTTCCATTTCCTCATCCAGTTGATCACTTTCGTTTCCGATGGTTTCAGGACCTCTGGATTTTCCAGCAGCTCAAACTGGTGGTACAACTCAAGAATGAAATCGGTATTGATTGCAACGTCCGGTCCGCCATTCGGCTCATCCTGCAGCCATTTCCACAAAAGGGTCATGGTCCTGATCTCAAGATCTTTTTCTGTAGATAATTCATGGACGTAAGTGCCATCGTTGTTGATCAGCCTCCGGAGGCTGAATGCAGCCTTGGTTTCATGATTGGGATGTTCTGCAATGTACCGTTCCAGGTTTTCCCTGAACTGCTCAATAGTTCTGCTTTCCATTGCCAAACTTACAAGTTCCGGGAATTGCCCGCAGAACAATCTCTTTAATTGTTGATTATTTAAGACAAGAATGTCAGTCTGTTTCTTCATGGTCAGATGTTTTAATGAATCCGTTAAAAACACCACTGATTGGGGAGTATAAACATGGAAGAATGCCCATTCTCCTGAACAGCGACACACAAAGATAAAAAAAATAAAAAAACAGGTCTAAAAAAGCTTTTTAAGCCATTTGATGGTAGCGCCGGAATAAGGACGGTACCGCAGGGATGGATCCGGCCATATCCCTTTATCAACAATGCTTTTGAAATGCGTGAAGGTATCATAGCTTGCCTTACCGTGGTAGGCTCCCATTCCGCTGGCACCCACCCCCCCAAACGGGAAAGTGGAAGATGCCACGTGCAACAGGGTATCGTTTACACAACCACCGCCAAATGATAATTCACGAAAGACCCTTTTTTTCACACTGTTATCTTTAGTGAACAGGTAAAGGGCCAGCGGTTTCGGCCGGTTTCTTATAAATTCAACGGCCTGGGACAGGGTGTTGCAGGTGATCAGCGGAAGTATGGGCCCGAAAATTTCTTCCTGCATGACGGGGTCATCGGGCAATACACCGGTCAGCAGGGTAGGATTGATAGTCAGGGTCTGACGCGAGCTTTGCCCTCCCTTGATGATCTTTTGATTTTGCAGCAATCCCAGCAGCCTGTCAAAGTGCTTTTCATTCACAATACGCGGATAATCAGCAATGAAACCATGTTCATCGGCCGGATAGCATACATCAATCCAGTGAATGAGCCTTTCCTGCAACTGATCCTGCAGGCTTTCCGGCACCAGGACATAATCGGGTGCCACGCAGGTCTGTCCGGCATTGATGAACTTACCGAAGACGATCCTTTTGGCTGCCAGGTCCACATCGGCGCTTTTTTCTACGATCACCGGGCTCTTCCCGCCCAGCTCCAGGCTCACCGGGGTTAAGTTTGCCGAGGCGGCTTCCATGACCTTTTTCCCCACGGAGGGACTTCCGGTAAAGAAAATGTAGTCGAAGGGTTGTTCAAGCAGCCAGGCATTCTCGGCCCGTCCCCCTTCCACGACGGTAATGTATTCCGGAGGAAAGCACTCACTGACCATATGGGCGATCACACTAGAGGTATGGGAAGAATAGGCAGATGGTTTTACAACGGCGCAGTTCCCGGCGGCTATTGCTCCCACAAGTGGTTCTACGGAGAGCAGGAACGGGTAATTCCAAGGTGACATAATGAGCACTACGCCATACGGATCACATACCCGGTAGGACTTTGCAGGAATGAGCATCAGGGGAGTCCTGGCCCTGCGGTTTTGTGTCCACCGTTTCAGATGTTTTGATATGTAACGGATCTCTTCGTTCAGTACCCCGATTTCCGTCAGGTAACCTTCTGTTCCGGATTTGTTAAGATCTGCTTTCAACGCTTCCAGGATAACCTGTTCGTGTTCTTTTACCCATGTAGAGATTTTACGCAATGCATCCAGCCTGTATTTAAGGTCGCGGGTGCATCCGGAGTGAAAATATTCCCTTTGTTTTGTTACGATCTCCGTTGTGATCATGATGTGTGAATAATTATAAATTGAAAAACTTTCTCAAATCGGTAGCTTTTTTCAGGCGGAAGTGTATAAAGAGCAATATGGCCGATATGGCAACCATACACACCAGAAGGATCAGGCTCCAGTGCAGCGTTAGCGCGTTGTGCATGTTGAGGGACAGAATGCCCTCGGTGCAAATACCAGTCATGGCAATGGCAAGAAGGACATACGCAATAAGGTTCACTCCCTTTTGTCTGGATTTTTTAATGATAAGAGCCAGGGCCAGCACTATCAGGTATATGCAAAATAGCAGGGGAATGCCCATGGTAACAGCCCAGTCCATGCTTTTGTTGATCCAGTCCAGCAGCAGTATCAACAGGGATGAAGCAATGAATCCCGACAAGAGAAGGGGAACAGTCCTTGCGTGCAGGAATACGATAAGGGAAATGTGTATGACCAGGGCAAGACCGACCGTAATGGTATATTTTGACCAGGTAATATTTTTATTGATGATCAGGTCAATGACAGTAGAAGTAAGGATGCCTGCCACCAATACAATCAGGGACAGGTCCCAGAAAACCTTCCTTTTCTGGACATTTGAAAGTACCTGAAAATCATAAGTTTCATCCTTCGGAAAAAGGGGTGCCTCACTTGTTGCGTTTGCTTTGTGCCCGCAAAGGGGGCAATAATTCATATTTATGTCCAGCTCGACGCCGCACTTTTTACAGACATTCATCATGACAGTTTCTGTTATATGTTATGGTGACCGGAATGTTTTCAGAAGCCAGGAAGCGAAAGAAATTCCGTTCCAGCTCCCTGCTGCGTGTAATGTTCCCGAATGTAATGGCTATCCGGTCGTTGAATCCTATCATCCCGCAACTCACTTTTGTAAGCTTGTTGGGAGGGGGGGGAACAACCATCACCGATTCAATATGTTCCATCATTGAAGGGGGAAAATGGATTCCCCCAAGGTTAGACAATACTCCGGTATACTGACTGCAGCCCATTTTTTTAAAGTTCATGCGCAATATCGGGTTTTTGATGAAAAGAGGGATCGCCCGGACGATAATGTTCCGTTCACTGCCCACATTGCGGGAAAGAATCTTATTGACCAGTTTCACATCTGTTTCCAGCTGCATTTGATGAAAAACTGATTCCAGTATTTCGTCAAAAGTATAATGCCCCAACCTGCGGTCAATTTCCGGCATGACGAACAGGGAAAAATTACGCATGGTCTTGCTGGGGTAAAGATTGCGCGTGTTTATCGGGATCTGGACGCTTATCTTCCCTGTTTTTTTCTTTCTGCCCGGCCATGCCGGATCTTCGTATATTTGCTGTACAGCGTAGAAATATACGGCAGCCAGGTAGACTGTGAGGTTCACCTGCTTTTCCCTGGCTTTTTCTTTCAGTGCGGAAACCGGCAGGCTAGCAGTGATGATCCCCAGACGGGGTTTCATGTTTAACGGGAATGGAAGGTGAAAAGCTTTGGGTCGCCTTGTGTTTACCGGGATATGCTCTTTAAAGAAACGGTTATAGGCATCTTCAAATTCTTCAGGGTCGGGTTTCCCTGATGGATCCATATATGTAAACTCAGGGGGTACTTCTATGTGTCTATTTAATAAATACCGGGCCAGCAAGGTTTTGAAATACTCCTGTGCACCTCCCCCGTCGGTGAGCATATGGGAAAATTCTACGCTGATCCGGTTGTCGGCAACCAGAATACGCAGCAGGGGTCCTTCCTTGTCAAATCTTCTGCAGGGCATGCTATCGTCAACCACTACCGGAGTAAGGAAACAGGCTGATTCCAGGTAATACCAGAAAAATCCCCTTTTCAACAAAACCTTATAATAGGGAAAGCGTGATTCTATGGTACGTACGGCAGCAAAGAGAGAGCTTATGTGTACCTTGTGTCTGAGTACGACTGAAAAACGGAACACAGATGTGATCTCATCGTTTATAACTGCCGGAAAAATTTTTGCAGCATTGTCCAGGGGATACCAAAAAGCCTGATCGCGCATTATGGGGTTTGCGTTTCAAAAAAAGACATTTTGCCCATGAAGAGTATTACACCTGTGCTTTTTTCTTTAATGATGTAAATGAAAGAACGGTTGACAGTGAATTGGAGCGGATCGTCAGGACCGGCACTCTTTTCGATGCCCACAATGGTAACCGCGGCAGCTTCTGTGCCTTTTTCATTGATTTCTACATATGTTTTCTGCTTCACGAGTCCAATATAGAGGCCGGTTACCGGAGAAAGGTTACTGAAATCGGCCGCGCCCTCAATAAAGGGAAGCTCCATTCCCATGGCCTGAAGGGTTGGTATAAGGTCCTTTTCGTATTCGTATTTGAATTTTGGCATTGAAATGGTCAGCTTTCTGTCAGATTGCTTCATTTTTTCTACAATCCCTTTCCAGGTCGGCAGATTCATTTCTTCTTTTATCACCCTGTCCGTATGTATCCCAGGCTTAGGCAGGACCAGTACCATGGAAAAGGCCTGGTTCCCGTATGGGAGCTCGGCCAGCATGGCATATTCCGTTTCCGTGTAAGGAAAGGTTTCTGTCTGGATCATGTAATCCACTAACTGGGAAGCTCCCTGGTCCGGGTAGAAATCGGACCTGTAGGAATGGGTCTGATCAAAGGACTTTGTCCAGGTTCCCTTAAAATACAGGGCATTGATCAGGTACATGAGCATCTGGGGCGGAATTTCATCAATGATCTCATCAATCTTTCCTTTTGTTTGGTCTGAACACCAGTTGTTTATGGTCTCCAGGGCCAGCGGGGAAGAAAAGTCCAGCTCCTCTATCATGGCCAGATACCATGTTTTGACCAGTTGTTTGAAAGAGTCACGTACAGGGAATCCTTGACGGATCCAGATGGAATTGGCAATGCCCACTTCTGTCAGTCTGTCGGCATCTGTCAATTCCCGGGTCATGGTCCGGAAAAATCCGTTCATATCCTTGTAGGAGAAATCTTCAAATCCCAGGACCTTTTTCATCTCATCGGCCGTGGCCCCGGCCGTTCCGTTAGCGGTCATGGACAATGCCAGGGAGGCACTCAGGGGTGAGATAAAGAAATTCTCATCTTCTGTGGATACTTGTCCGAAAAGATCAAATGCAAAGCGGTTGACTTCGGCCGAAATGGCTTGTTCTGTCCTGGTCAGGATAATATCCTTCCGCTGGTTGGCCTGTTGTGACAGCCTTTCACAGCCGCCGGAAAAAACAGACAGCAACAGCGTGGTGATAATCAAATGTACCGTTTGTTTCATCAAAACAAAGATACATTTATTATGCATATTGCTGCATTTACTGCTCGTAATAGAGGCCTTCACGAGACAAAAGATGGTCCAGGTTGGCCAGGTTGTATACGATAACTGCCTGTACAACAGATGTGTGCTCCTGATATTCTCCTATGCTCTTGGTATACAAGTCACGCTCCGTATGCCAGATTTCCCTGTAATTGAAGTCGTATCCCTTCACATCGCGGTCACGCAATGAGATGGTGGGTACTCCCTTGATGGCAAAGACCGAGGCATCTGTTCCTCCGGGTTGTGCTGGCCTGGGACGCGGGGGAATGGTGTCCACGGTAAACGGGAAATCAGGATTGATGGCCGGGATGTGTTTCGAGGCTTTTACAAAATCTTCGTACATGGCTTTGGGTACCGCTACCCCGGTTGCGGCCAGCGGGCCTCCATCCCTGTTGAAGAGATTGGATATCTGTTCCAGTTTGTCTTTATGTTGTTCCACCCATGCGGTGGCTCCCAGCAATCCAAACTCTTCGCCGGCAAAAAGCACAAACAGGATGCTTCTTTTTGGTTTTGCCCCTGCAACGGAAAGCAGCCTGGCCGATTCCATGGCAGGTGTAACCCCTACACCGCAATCCACTCCCCCCGCAGCCACATCATAGGAATCCAGGTGACCGCTCACCATCACATATTGATCCGGGTAATGTGTTCCGGTGATCTTTGCGACCACGTTATGGAACTTGACCGGGCCGGGCCGGAAATGGTTCCTGATGTCAAACTCCAGTGCTATGGGTTGTCTTTCCTTTACCAGTTGGTATATATATGCGTACTGGTGTTCATCCAGTTTAATATCGGGTATTGAGGGCAGGTTCTCAAAAGAGGAAGTTTCGCCAAAAACCGTTTCCTTATCCCACAATGCGGTGATGGGAACTGGGGCAGACTGGATCAGACCCAGAATACCGGCTTCTGCCATCTGCCTGTAAAACAGAGCGGGCTCGTCGGAGGTTTTACGCAAACTGTCTTTCAGGGCTTCCTGCATTTCATCTACATTCATTCTCCTGTCACCCGAGCGGGCACGGTAGCGCCGTATGACATCGTTGTTGTGACGGGTCACCTCTTCGTTCAGCTGGATCAGGGAGTCCCTGCGTTTGTCGCCCCGGAAAGACCTGTCCACAGGCCAGCCTGTATTGGTTCCTGTCACCAGCACCCAGGCTCCTTTGAGAACGCCCTTCATCCTGTCAAATTCTGCCTGGGTTTTGGGTTCTATGACCACATGGCCACGTTGCAAGCCTCTTGTCCCGGATGTATAAGAAGGAGTGGCAAAGTGCAGGTGAATGCCGTCACCACCGGGGAGTATCCCGCCATAAATTTTCCCTGACCAGGGACCGCGGCTGAATCCCACGCGTGTCTCGCCTGCCTCTTCAATAGACACCTCCAATCCCCAGGATTTGAACTGCCCGGCAGCCCAAAGGACTGCAGCATTGTAGGCGTCCGATCCCAAGGGCCGTCCTCCTATCCGGTTTGATAGAATGTCCAGGTGTTTCTGCGTCTGGTTGTTGGTGGTCCCCTCATGTATGATCTTTTTGACCACGGCATCCTGTGCCTGTAAATTGGGGGAAAATGCTAAGAGGCTTACTGTCAGCAGCAAGCTGCAATAAATGGGGTTCTTTCTCATCTACTATTATCTGTTTGAATACTAGTGTAACAAATGTAGTGATTTTTCTATCTTTGCGTTATGATCAGGTTCAGAGAAATCGTCAGCGCCTTCATGGTCCTTTTTGCCGTGATTGACATCACTGGTTCTATTCCCATTATCCTGGACATGAAATCCAAAGGGCGTACGTTCAAGCCCTTTTTGGCCACCATTATATCCACTGCCCTGATATTCCTGTTTTTATTTGTGGGAGAAGCCATCCTTGGACTGTTCAGTGTAGACATTTCTTCCTTTGCCGTTGCCGGGTCACTGGTGATCTTTGTCCTGGCAGTGGAAATGATATTTGGTGTAGAGATCTTCAAAAATGACGGACCTCCCGATGCATCCACGATCGTTCCCCTGGTTTTTCCGCTGATAGCCGGAACAGGAACCCTTACCACCGTGCTGTCCCTGCGGGCCGAATACAGCCTGCCCAATGTAGGCATTGCCATTGTGCTCAACATGATCATTGTGTACGTTGTATTGAGGCATGTGAATCTGGCAGAAAAACTGCTAGGCAAAGGAGGAATCTACATTTTGAGAAAATTCTTCGGCATCATCCTGCTGGCCATATCTGTTAAGCTGTTCGCTTCTAACGTAACAGGGCTGTTTACCTGATTGGCTATGAAAAAAAAGGTTTTGCTCTTAATCATGTCTGCTTTTTCCCTGGCTTGCGGATGCTGTAAGGATGAACCCGCCCCGGGAACTGATCCGGTGGAGCAGCCGGACTGGATAGTGGGGGCGGACCTCTCGCTGCTTTCAAGAATCCAGCAGGCAGGAGGCGTATACAAGGACAGCCAGGGCAAAGATGTGGAAATATTCACTTTTTTCAAGGAAAAGGGATTCAATTACGTGCGTGTCCGGCTTTTTGTGAATCCCGACCTGCAATCCACAGCCAGCCAGAACCTGCCCTATGTGCAGGATCTGATAATGAAAGCAAAGGTAAAAGGATATAACGCATTGCTGAATTTTCACTATTCCGACACCTGGGCGGATCCGGGAAAGCAATACAAACCTGCTTCCTGGAACAGCCTGGGAGCCGATGCCCTGGCAGAAAAAGTCTATACCTACACCAGGGAAACGCTATCGCAGCTAGTGGCCAAGGGGGCAGCTCCCGACATGATACAGATAGGGAATGAGATCACCAACGGTATGCTTTGGGACTCGGCCCGGGCCGATGTCTGGACACAGGAATGGAACACCCCCGGGCGCTGGGCGTACTTCTGCCGGGTGCTGTCAAGGGCATCGGAAGCCTGCCGCGAAATTTGCCCCGGTTCCTGGATCATGGTACATATTGACCGTGGAGGAGACAGGGAAACGGCACTGCGCTTTTTCAATAAAATGGAGCAGTACAAAGTGGATTACGATATCATAGGACTGAGTTATTACCCTTTCTGGCACGGCCCCTTATCTAGTTTGCGTTCCTGCCTGAACGGACTGCAGATGAATTTTCCCGAAAAAAAGATCAACCTGGTTGAAGTCGCATACCCCAACCAACCCTGGGGGATCCCGGACAATGCCGGGTATACGCCTGAATATGAAGCTTCACCGGCCGGACAGGCCGCCTTCATGGAAGACTTTATCGATACGCTCAGGGATTTTCCCAATGTGAACGGATTCATGTACTGGTACCCGGAAGAGACCTACATACCGGGCGGAAACATCCTGACACTGCACAGGGGGGTATTTGACATCCATACCGGCAAGTCATTACCGGTGACAGACGTTTTTACCCACTAGGAACCTGCGGGGTTTGCATTTACGGTAGGTTCCCCCGTAAGGCAACGGAAGTTCCCTCGCAGTAGCCAGCCATATGGCTGTAGAAGCGCCCCGGGCAGGGGAACTCAACAGGGGACGGAAAAAAATATTCACCAGCGGATCCAGAGCATTGTTCATTGTCACCAGGGGCGTATTTACGGCTCCAGGATCGGTTGACACTACCTGAATGCCTTTAGATTTTAATCTTTCTGCGAGGGAAAGGGAAGCATAATAAAGCGCCTGCTTGGTATGACCGTAACGGATCACACGCCCGGCCCAGGTTTTCGGTACATGCGTAAGGAATGAAGGCCTTAGCCTGAAAACCAGGCCAAAGTCCACGGTGCAGGACAAGGTAAACAGGACCCGGGCCCCGTCTTCTGTGACCGACCCCTTTTCCAGCTGAGGAACCAAAAGACGCGTCAGATAGAGAGGAGCCCTGTAATTCACCTGGGATATCATCTCATACCCGTCTTCTGTCAGCCGGGTGCTCCGGGGCAGGATCCCTGCGTTGTGAATCAGCCTGTTGATGGTAGTACCCGACAGTGCCGAGGCAAATGACCTGACCGAGGCAAAGGAAGCCAGATCCAGCTGTAACATCCTGATGGAAAGGGATCCTTTGGGATGAATGTACTGTTCCTGCAGTTCCCTGAAAAAAGGCATGGCCGCCTCCGGCAGGAGGCAGGCCATGATCAGTGAATACCCGTTATCGAGTAACGAACGGCAGATCTCGCGGCCCATGCCACCATCTGCTCCGGTGACAATGGCCGTCTTCATCAGGCTTTATTATCCGAGCCCAGTACGTTTATGTTTTTGTGCTTGTAAAGCTCTTTGAGCTTGTCCCGGGCCGGTCCCAAATATTTACGGGGATCAAATTCATCCGGTTTTTCCACAAAAACCTTGCGGATGGCTGCTGTCATTGCCAGCCTGCCATCGGAGTCAATGTTTATCTTGCAAACGGCCGAACCGGCTGCTTTCCTGAGCTGTTCCTCGGGGATTCCGATGGAATCTTTCATTTTGCCTCCATAGCGGTTGATTTCCTCTACGATATCCTGGGGAACGCTTGAAGAACCGTGCAGCACTATGGGGAATCCGGGAATGCGTTTTTCTATTTCCTTAAGGATATCCAACCGGATTTCGGGCTTCTGTCCCGGTTTGAATTTGAAAGCACCGTGGGAAGTTCCTATGGATATGGCCAGGGAATCAACGCCGGTACGCTTTACAAAGTCTTCCACCTCTTCCGGCTGGGTATAGGTGTGATGCTCGGCTTTCACATCATCCTCCACCCCGGCCAGGACGCCCAGTTCGCCTTCAACGGTAACATCAAACTGGTGTGCATAGTCCACCACGCGCCGGGTCAGGGCTATGTTTTCTTCATAAGGCAGGTGTGAACCATCTATCATGACTGAGGAGAATCCGAATTCAATGCAGTTTTTGCATAATTCAAAGGAATCGCCGTGGTCCAGGTGAAGCACTATCGGGATGGGATAACCCAGCTCTTTGGCATACTCGACGGCTCCCTGTGCCATGAAGCGCAGCAGGGTCTGGTTGGCATACTTGCGCGCCCCGCTTGATACCTGGAGAATAACAGGTGATTTTGTTTCCACACAGGCAGCGATGATGGCCTGCAGCTGTTCCATATTATTGAAATTGTAAGCAGGTATGGCGTAGCCACCCTGCATTGCTTTGGCAAACAAATCCCGTGAGTTCACCAAGCCTAGTTCTTTGTACGATATCATATTTTACTTTTTACAGTCTGCAAAGATAAGAGTTTTGCTGTATATTTGGGCCGTAATAAACCGTAAAATAATGAAACCTTACCTGCTGGAGGAAACAAACTGGCATTCTGTGAAAGAAATGGAGTACCAGGTTGCGCTGTTGCCCTGGGGGGCTACCGAAGCTCACAATTACCATCTGCCTTACGGGAGCGATACCTGTATGGCCACACACGTTGCCCGCTGCAGTGCCGCCATTGCCTGGGAACGGGGCGTGAAAGCCCTGGTCCTTCCTCAGATCGCCTATGGGGTGAACTCGGGTCAGATAGACATTCCTTTCTGCATGCACATGAATCCTTCCACTCAGCAACGCATCCTGGAGGACATTGTTACCGTGCTGTTGCACCACAAGGTTAACAAGCTGGTCATTGTGAACGGGCATGGGGGAAATTCCTTTCAGAATGCCATCAGGGAACTGGAGCTCCGTTTTCCCGGCATGTTGATTTGCATGGTCAACTGGTGGCGTGTCTGCCCTGTAAATGAGTATTTTGACAACCCGGGGGACCATGCCGACGAAATGGAAACCTCGGCCATGATAGCCATCCGGCCCGAACTGGTGCTGCCCCTGGAATATGCAGGGAGTGGAAAAGAGCACCGTTTTACCATAAAAGGGCTCCGGGAAAAATGGGCCTGGGTATCCAGGCGCTGGATTTATACCACAGATGACACGGGGGTGGGGGACCCGTCCCTTTCCACACCCGAAAAAGGCAAACGTTTCCTGGACGGCTGCATTGACAAAGTGGCGGATTTCCTGGAAGAATTTTCAAAGATCGAAAAAACAGAGGATTTGTATGAGCGATAAGAAAGCATTGATTTTTTCGGCACCTTCCGGGGCAGGCAAATCTACCGTGGTAAACCATCTTATGGAGACCTTTCCCCGGCTTGATTTTTCCATTACCGCCACCACCAGGCCAAGACGCGGAACAGAAGAAAATGGCAGGGAATATTACTTCATCAGCAGGGATGAGTTCCTGAAACTTATTGAACAGGAAGCCTTTGTGGAGTGGGAAGAAGTGTATAAAGGCAGTTATTACGGCACCCTGAAACTGGAACTCGAACGGATGTGGAACAGGAACAAAGTCGCCGTTTTTGACGTAGATGTGAAAGGGGGAATCAACCTGAAAAAAATATTCGGGGACCATGCCCTTTCGGTATTTGTTGCCCCGCCCTCGCTGGAGGTTTTACGGGAACGCCTTACTAAAAGGGGTACGGATTCGCCGCAGGCCATTGAAGAAAGACTGGCCAAGGCCTCCTTAGAGATGCAGGATGCCCCTTATTTTGACGTGGTCCTGGTTAACGACCACCTGGAAGACACCCTGGACAAAGCCACAGAAATTGTAGCTGCTTTTATTTATTGATATGAAAACCTGCGGATTGTATTTTGGTTCTTTCAATCCCTTCCACATAGGGCATCTTGCCATTGTCAATTACCTTGTTTCCTTTACCACGCTTGACAATGTCCGGCTTGTCGTCTCACCCCTCAATCCGCTGAAGTCCGACCGTGAACCCTGCTTTCAATCGCCCCGGGAGCGATTGCTTCATATACGCAATGTCATGGAAGCAAAGGAACTGCCTGTAGAAGTTACGGATGTGGAATTCAACATGCCCCGTCCGCTTTATACCATCAATACGCTGCATCATTTGCAGGAACAGGAGCCCGGGGTGAACTTCATACTGGTGATAGGAGCAGATAACCTGGAGCGGCTGGAAGAATGGATGGCCTGGGAATCCATTTTAACAGAATTCATCCTTTACGTTTATCCGCGAGAAGGAATCAATGCACAAGCGCTACGCTCAAAATATGTTTCCCGGGCACGGGAAATTGTCCTGCTGCCGGCACCGCTGATAGCCGTCTCATCCACTTTCATAAGGGAAGGTCTGGCTCAGGGTAAAAATATGAATGGGTTTATAGTCTGATTTACAGGTTATGAAAATTTACCGCACAAAGGACATCGGCGTTATAGACCGTTTGTATATGGAAAAAACGGGTGTGAGACAGCAAGATCTGATAGATCGTGCAGCGCTCGCCTTTGTGCAGGCTTTTATATGCGAGGAAAAGAAACCCGGCAGGGTACTGGTGGTCGCCGGCCCGGGCAATAACGGGTCCGATGCACGGTCTGTTGCACGCTTGCTCCCTGAGCATGGGTGGAAGACAGATCTATGGGATTTTTCAGATAAAGACATGTTGGAGGGGCAGCAGGCAGAATGGACAGCTTACCTGGGAACCCTTTCTTCAGGGATTGTGGTGGTTGACGGATTGTTTGGATCGGGACTGACAAGGCCCGTCACAGGCCCTTATGCCCAGATCATTGAGGGGATCAATTCGCTGGATACCAAAGTTTATGCCGTGGATATCCCTTCCGGGTTGCCCGGTGACGGCATGCCTTTTACCAGCGGGGCGGTGGTGAAAGCCTCGGCAACTTTTACTTTTCAGTTTCCCAAATTGTCTTTCTTTTTTGCCGAGAACTACCCTTATGTGGGCCGCTGGGAGGTTCTTGACATTGGGATGGGAGGGATGGTTTACCCCGAGGTTGAAACACCTTTCAGGATGACAGAAGAGTCTGATATCCATAATCTTTTTCCCCGCAAAAGACACCCCTTTTCTTTCAAGAACAACTACGGACACGCCCTGCTTATAGCAGGGAGCGTGGGTAAAATGGGAGCTGCCATTCTTTCTGCCCGTTCCTGCCTGCGCGTGGGTACCGGCCTGCTGACAGCCCACCTTCCGGGCCGGGGAGAGATTCCCATGCAGACATCTTTGCCCGAGGCCATGGTTTCCCTGGACAGCCACCGGGATGTGGCCGGTGACCTGCCGCAGGGGCTCCTAACACCAAAACCACCGTATACTGCCATAGGAGCCGGACCTGGTCTGGGAAAATCCCCGGAAACGGCCGACCTGTTATTGAACCTGCTTAAATGGTGCGGCAACAAAACACCCTGTCCATCGCTGGTGCTGGATGCAGATGCCCTGAACATCATTTCTGAGCATCCGGGCATGATGGAACACCTGCCCAGGGGAACGGTGCTGACACCCCATCCCGGAGAATTCGACCGTCTGGCCAGGGCCAGTGGCATGGCCCGTGCCGAGAGCTCTTACCTGAGGGCCATACAGGCCATTGAAATGGCGGTGGAACACAAGATCATTGTTGTGCTCAAGGGAAGGTATACCCTGATAGCGACACCAACAGCCCCCCACTGGTTCAATCCCGCAGGAAATCCGGCCATGGCCACCGCCGGCAGTGGTGATGTCCTGACAGGGATCATCCTGGGGTTGCTTGCACAGGGATATGAATCCCGGACTGCAGCCGTTTTAGGCGTATGGCTTCATGCCAGGGCAGGAGACAGGGCTGCTGCGGAGGGAAGATTTCTCCTGGCTGGAGATATTATTGAGAATCTGTGACTTTTTTCCCGAAAACAGACCACGGGGCCACTATCTGGACCGGTTCCCTGCTGACCGGATGGATAAATGCCAGGCGGTAAGCATGCAGGGAAATACCCCCGTCCGGATTGGCATGCCCTGCACCGTATTTGAGATCGCCTTTAATGGGACACCCCATGGCCGCCAACTGGCAGCGGATCTGGTGGTGCCTTCCTGTCATAAGTTCAATTTCCAGCAAATGGTAATTCCGGATGCTTCCCAGCACCTTGTAGCGCAACCTGGCCTCCTTGGCCCCATGCGCCGGTTTATCCAGGGCATATGATTTGTTCTGCTTCTCGTTTCTGGTCAGGTAATGCACCAGGAGCGCCTCGTCTTGTACGGGTTTATTCTTAACAAGGGCCAGGTAGGTTTTGGTGACCACCCCTTGGTTAAACATCCTGTTCATGCGCCCGAGCGCTTTGGAAGTCTTGGCAAAAAGACAGAGTCCGCTCACCGGGCGGTCCAACCGGTGGGGTACGCCAACAAATACATTTCCGGGCTTTGCGTCCCTTTCTTTAAGAAATTGCTTGAGGGCTTCGCTCAGCGGGGTATCTCCCGTGATATCTCCCTGAACAATTTCTCCCACCCGTTTATTGACCACTATAAGATGGTTATCCTCGTAGAGGATGCGGGTGACCAGGTCCGTCAGGATTGCATATGACATGGTGACAAAGATAGTCAATCCCGTAAACTGCCAACCTGTCAGCAAATGTCTTTTGGCATAAGTATTGAGTATGACAGGGCAGTAATCTGAATATAATCATTAAAGAACAAATAAATTATGGGTAAAATTATTGGTATAGACCTGGGAACCACCAACTCCTGCGTTGCCGTCATGGAAGGTAACGAACCGGTAGTAATCATCAATTCGGAAGGAAAACGCACAACCCCTTCAGTGGTTGCATTTGCAGACAATGGTGAACGCAAGATAGGTGATCCCGCAAAACGTCAGGCAATTACAAATCCTTTGAAAACCGTTTATTCTATCAAGCGTTTCATGGGAGAAACTTTTGACAAAGTGGCGCTGGAACGCAACCGGGTTTCGTATGCTGTGGAAAAAGGAGACAACAATACGCCCAGGGTTAAGATCGATGAGCGTTTGTACACTCCGCAGGAAATATCTGCCATGGTCCTGCAAAAGATGAAGAAAACTGCAGAGGATTTTCTCGGACAGGAAGTGACCGAAGCTGTGATAACCGTTCCCGCCTATTTCAGTGACTCGCAAAGGCAGGCAACCAAGGAGGCCGGCGAAATTGCAGGGCTCAAGGTCCGCCGCATCATCAACGAGCCAACGGCTGCTTCACTGGCCTATGGTCTTGACAAGAAGCACAAGGACATGAAGATTGCCGTATATGACCTGGGAGGCGGTACTTTTGACATATCCATACTTGAACTGGGAGACGGAGTGTTTGAGGTGAAATCTACCAACGGTGACACGCACCTGGGAGGCGATGACTTTGACCAGACTGTGATTGACTGGCTGGCCGGAGAATTTGCTTCTGAAAACAGCGGACTGGACCTGAGGAAGGACCCCATGGCCCTGCAGCGCCTGAAAGAAGCTGCCGAAAAGGCCAAGATCGAACTCTCCAGCCAGAATTCCACAGAGATCAACCTGCCGTACATCATGCCGGTGGACGGGATGCCCAAGCACCTTGTCAAAACATTGACCAGGGCAAAATTTGAACAACTCATAGACAACCTGGTGCAGCGCACCGTGGAACCGTGCAAGAAAGCACTCTCAGATGCCGGAATGAAGGCATCCGATATTGATGAAGTTATTTTGGTGGGTGGCTCCACCCGTATACCGGTCATTCAGCAACTGGTGCAAAATCTGTTTGGAAGAGTACCCGATAAAAGTGTCAATCCGGACGAAGTTGTTGCCATTGGTGCTGCCATTCAGGGCGGCGTGTTGTCGGGAGATGTCAAGGACGTGCTTCTGCTGGACGTCACCCCGCTCAGCCTGGGCATTGAAACCCTTGGCGGCGTAATGACAAAGCTCATAGAAGCCAATACAACCATACCTACCAAAAAATCTCAGGTTTTCTCCACAGCCAGTGACAACCAGCCTTCTGTAGAGATCCACGTGCTGCAGGGGGAAAGGTCCATGGCCAGGGATAACAAGACCATCGGACGTTTCCACCTGGACGGCATTGCCCCGGCCCCGCGTGGCATTCCCCAGATTGAAGTATCCTTTGATATAGATGCCAACGGCATATTGAACGTCTCGGCAAAGGACAAGGGAACGGGCAAGGAACAGAAGATCCGCATTGAGGCTTCCTCCGGTTTGACCGAAGCCGAGATAAAAAAGATGAGGGATGAGGCCAAAGCCAATGAAGAAGCCGACAAAAAGGAAAGAGAACGCGTAGATAAGATAAACGAAGCCGACAGCATGATCTTCCAGACGGAAAAACAGCTCAAGGAGTATGGTGACAAATTGCCTGAAGACAAGAAAACCCCGATCCAGGAAGCCCTGAATCAGTTGAAAGAGGCCCATAAGTCACAGGATGCCGGAGCAATTGACAGTGCCATGGAAACTCTTAACAAAGCATGGCACGCCGCCTCGGAAGAAATGTACAAAGCTTCGCAGGCTTCCGGCGCCGGAGCACAACAGCCCCCCTTTGAAGGAGGTGCCCCCAATAACGGGGCAGGAGCCGCACAGGAAGAAGGAGAAGTCAAGGATGTAGATTTTGAGGAGGTCAAATAAGATGCAGGCTGAAAAAAAGAAACATCAGGCCCAGGACGGGCCTGATGTTCCCCATTTTGATAAGGATACCACGGCATCGGCACCGGAGGTGAACGGGAAGGCGCCCGGGCAGGAAACAACGGAGCAAAAAACGCCTGAACAGGACACACCCGACCTGTCCCAGCTGCAGCTTAAGCTGGATCAGACCAATGACAAACTGCTCAGGTTGCAGGCAGAATTTGACAATTACCGCAAACGCACGGCAAAGGAACGCCTGGAGCTGATTTTAACAGCCTCTGAAGATGTGATAAAGGGTATGCTCCCGGTGCTGGATGATTGCCAGCGGGCTCTCAGAACACTGGAAAAACTGGAAAATGCAGATCCGGTATCTGTGGAAGGAGTGAATTTGATATACAGCAAATTGCTGACATACTTACAAGGAAGGGGATTGAAGATCATTGAGGCAACAGGAAAACCGCTGGATACGGATTTTCATTGTGCCGTGGCAAAAACTCCCGTTAAAGAAAAAAAACTGAAGGGAAAGATAGTGGATGTTGTTCTGGAGGGATATACCCTGAACGGAAAAGTAATCAGGTTCGCTAACGTGGTAGTGGGCGAATAAGATACAATATGTCAAAAAGAGATTTTTACGAAGTATTGGGCGTAGACAAGAGCGCCTCTGCGGAAGAGATCAAGAAAGCTTACCGGAAAAAAGCCCTGCAATTCCATCCGGATAAGAATCCCGGTAACAAGGAAGCGGAAGAGAAATTCAAAGAAGCGGCCGAGGCCTACGACGTTCTGAGCGATCCGTCCAAAAAATCGCGTTACGATCAGTTTGGCCATGCGGGTGTGGACGGGATGGGTGCCGGCGGACCAGGCGGATTTGCAGGCGGGTTCACCATGGACGATATTTTCTCCCGCTTTGGAGATATTTTCGGCGGGGCATTCGGGGGCAATCCCTTTGGGAGCGCCTTTGGCAGCCAGGCCGGCACCCGGCGTGGGGTGAGACGCGGATCCGATATCCGCATCCGGGTGAAACTGAACCTGGAAGAGATTGCTCATGGAGCCGATAAGGTGGTAAAGATCAACAAACTCAAATCCTGCAGCCATTGTGGGGGAAAAGGAGCCGTTTCAGAATCCGACATGAAAAAATGTCCCACCTGCAACGGTTCGGGAGTATTTACAAGGATTACTCATACTTTCCTGGGACAGATGCAAAGCAGCAGTCCCTGTCCTCAATGCAACGGCGAGGGCAAGACCATCACCAATCCCTGCAACGTTTGCAAAGGGGAGGGTGTTATCAAGCAGGCCGAGGAGATATCCTTTTCCATTCCCAAAGGAGTGGAAGAAGGGATGCAGCTTACCATTTCGGGTAAGGGGAATGCCCCCAAAAGAGGGGGTGTCAACGGCAACCTTTTGGTTGTCATTGAAGAAGAACCCCATCCACAACTGCAGCGTGACGGGCATGATCTGATCTATACACTCTTTTTGTCTGTCGCCCAGGCGGCATTGGGAGATGATGTGGAAGTCCCCACCGTAGACGGGAAGGTTAAGATCAAGATTGAACAAGGAACCCAGAGCGGTCGTATTTTGCGTCTCCGGGGCAAGGGACTGCCCGATGTAAACAGCTACGGTACAGGAGATCTTCTTGTATTTGTACAGGTGTGGATACCTAAGAAACTTACCCGGCAGGAGAAGGAAATTTTTTCAAAACTAAAGGATTCACCTAATTTTGCACCGGATCCTGACAAAGAGGAACGGAATTTCTTTGACAGGATGAAAAAAATGTTCTCGTAATGAAACTTCTTGCCAAACAATTACCAGCTCTGCTAGCAGCGCTGGTTTCTGTTTTTTCAGGCCTGCAGGCACAGGTCCCCGTCCTGTCCGGTTATTACGGGATGCCTGTTCGTGTGGAACCTATCTCTCTGAGCGGGAGCATGGGTGAATTCCGGGCCGCGCATTTTCATACCGGTCTTGATTTCAGGGTAGGGGGCGTTTCCGGTGCCCCGGTATATGCTGTGGCGGACGGCTACATTTCACGCATCACGGTTTCCGGCGGAGGCTACGGGAATTGCCTGCTGGTATCACACCCCAACGGGACCATCTCACTGTACGGGCATCTGGATGCTTTTTCCCCGAAGGTGGCAGCTTATGTTGAACAGGAACAATACCGCAGGGAAAGTTTCAAAATCTCCCTGGATTGTCCTCCTGAGATGTTCCCGGTACAAAAAGGCGAGCAGATAGGAAAAGCAGGCGACACGGGCGATTCGGGCGGACCCCATCTGCATTTTGAGATCCGGTACCGGGACTCATTGTACGAAAACTCCCCGGTTACGGCAAACCTGCTCGGTCATGGTGTCTTTAAACCGGATGATACGTTGTCGCCCGAATTCAGAACAGTACGTTTTTATGGATTCAGTACATCGGAAGAAGGAGTACCCTCCACGCGCCTGGTCACAGGCCTGGAAGGCAGCAACAATAACGTGACGGTCAACGTCCCGGACACTTTTTTTGTGGCAGTGGAAGCCATTGACCGCATGAACAACACATCTTTCCGGATGGCCATTCAGACCTGGGAGGTATTCCTGGATCAGGAGCCGTTGTACCGGTTCAGTAATCAGGACCTGCCTTTGGACTGGACCCGTTATATCCTCTCCCTGATTCATTACCCCGATAGAAGCCGTAACGGAAGAAGCCTGCTAAAAACCTGGGTTGAACCGGGCAATGTGCTAATAGACAGGATGTACGCACCCACAGGGGGTTTGTTCACTTTGCCCGATACCCTTTCTCATTCCTTGCGTATCGTAGTGCATGACGCAGCGGGCAACAGCACCGCAAGGACTTATTCGGTCAGAAGAAAAAGCGGCCTGGAAGCCCTTGTATCCCCCGGGGAAAAGGACATGCATGTGCCTGCCGGAGGACTTGCTCCGGAGGAGTACTGGCAGCATTTCTATTGGGACAGGGAAAATTGCTTTGCAGCACGTGACATCCGCATCACAGTTCCCCAAAAGGCACTTTACAGGGATATCCTGTTCAATGTCACACGTGAGGGCGTACTGGAATGGCAACTGCATACGTCCGACGATCCGCTCCATTTGCCCATGCTGGTTGAACTCAGGGTACCGGACACGATACCTGCGGAATTACATGAGAAGGTTGTTGTAATGCGTATGCAGGACAGCGCCCGGGATCCCCACCGGCAGGCTGCCGATCCACGCCTTTGGAGGTCTGTCGGCGGTGTATGCACAGATAGCCTGGTTACCTTTACCACCAGTTCCTTTGGCCGGTTCCGGATTGATGTGGATACGATTCCTCCCGTTGTGACCGCCTCCTTTTCCCGCGGGACCGATCTGCGTGGACGCAAAAGCTTATATTTCACCATAAAGGACGAATGTTCCGGCATCCGTGAATATAAAGTCACCATGGATGGGAAGTGGATCCTGGGTGTGCATGACCCAAAACGCTCCCGGGTTACCTGCAAGCTTGATCCGGAAAGGATTACCAGGGGCACAAAACACCAGGTACTGCTGCAGGTAACCGATCAGAAGAAAAATATTACAGACTATCAGACTGAATTTTTATGGTAAAAATGAAAAAAAGCCCTATGTACGATCCCCGGGAAGGGATAACCGCTTTAGGCCTGATGTCCGGGACCTCCCTGGACGGGCTGGACCTGTGCCTGGCCCGTTTTACCCTCCATAATGGAAAATGGTCCTATGCCATAACTCAGGCAGATTCGGTCACTTATCCCGCGGAGCTGAAAAATGCCCTGTCAACGGCTCAAACCATGACGGCCCTGGATTATGCCCGGTTACACTCCGATTACGGAATATACCTGGGTGAGCAGGTCCGTTTGTTTATGGAAAAGTATGGAGTAAGGCCGCAGCTGGTGGCATCGCACGGTCACACCATTTTTCACCAGCCTTCCATCAGGCTTACAAGCCAGATAGGAAGCGGGGCAGGCATTGCCGCTGAAAGCGGAATCCCGGTTGTCTGTGATTTCAGGACCACCGATGTGGCACTTCACGGCCAGGGAGCCCCGCTGGTACCGGTGGGTGACCGGAATCTTTTCGGCGATTATGATTATTGTCTGAACCTGGGGGGATTTTCAAACATATCTTCCGAGGCTCCTGACGGGTCAAGAAAAGCTTATGACATCACAGCCGTCAATTACGTGCTGAATCATTACACCCGACTTGAAGGGGAAGATTATGATAAAGACGGGCTTCGCGCCCGCCGGGGGAAAGTGCATGAAGCCGTTCTGGATGCTTTGGACCGGCTCCCGTTCTATAAGCAGGGAGGACCCAAATCCCTGGGCAGGGAATGGGTGGAAGAAGAAGTGTTTCCCCTGATAGATTCCTTTGGCCTGGGCACTGATGATGTCCTGGCCACCTATTGTGAGCATGTGGCGGTACAGACGGCATCTCATGTAAAGCCCGGATCCAGGGTGCTGGTTACCGGCGGAGGAGCTTTCAACCGGTATTTAATGGAACGGATGGCCGAAAGGGCACCCCGGGTGGTTTATTTCATTCCCGATGCACTGACCGTAAATTTCAAGGAAGCGCTCATCTTTGCTTTTCTTGGTGTGCTTTATGTATGCGGTATTCCGTCCTGCCTTTCTTCCGTGACGGGGAGCCTGCATGATAATATTGGCGGAGCCCTTTATAAATGTTGATAAAAAGTTTGGGTAAAAGGAAAAAAACGCTACCTTTGCAAGCCCAAAATTAACACCACACGTACTGAGATGGACTTAATTAAAGTAGCAGAGCAAGCATTTAACGGAAACAGCAAGACTTTTCCGGAATTTAAATCAGGTGATACCATTACGGTAACCTATATCATTAAGGATGAAACCAAGGAACGTCTGCAGAAATTCCGCGGGGTATGCATCCAGCGCAAAGGCTCCGGAGCATCGGAAACCTTTACGGTAAGAAAGATGTCGAACGGAGTGGGTGTTGAACGTATCTTTCCGTACAACTCACCTTTCATTGATTCCATTGAAGTCAACAAATACGGGAAGGTCCGCCGCGCACGCATTTTCTACCTGCGGAACCTTACCGGTAAGAAGGCCCGCATCAAAGAAAGAAGGGTCGTTATTGAGAAACCTGCAGAGGCCTAAAAATCATGGCCCCGTAGCTCAACTGAATAGAGCATTTGACTACGGATCAAAAGGTTACAGGTTTGAATCCTGTCGGGGTCGCAAAAGTGAGGATGACTGAAAAGGTCATCCTATTTTTTTAAGCCGAGGCTTCAATCCTTCCCTGCTGGCAGTCTGTCCGGAAGGTCGCTTCCACCACAAAGCCGGGAAACTTTTTCTTTAGCCGAGGTTTCCACCTCCCCTGCAGACGGTTGCCTGAGTGTTAAGAACGGAGTGCTTTTACTTTTAAGCCGAGGCACTCCGTTCTTAACACTCAGGCAACCTTGCAGTTTATGCGTATAGCTGCTCAATTTTCCGTCTAGTGGTCTTTCAAGGCGGTACGCCAAATTCATTTGGCGCTTATAAAAGGCGCTGCTTCGCAGCACCAATTATTGTTTCTTGTTGCTTTGTGGGAGGTGGTAAGTGATGGCTTTGTTACAAAAACCCTTAACCAACTATTATTATGTGTGTTATGGGCGTGAACGCTATTTTCACAACTTACCACCTCCCTGGATTTCAGCGGTTTTGCAGGAAGGTGGTAAGTAACAAGTATGTTACAAAAACGCACAACACCCTGTATATATGCGCATTAGAAGCGCTGTTGCGTTTTTCGCTACTTACCACCTACCCCGGTTTTTACGTTTTTTCCGAAATTTTGGGGGAAGGTGGTAAGTAACAAGTATGTTACAAAAACACACAAAAGTCTGTAAGTGTGTACGATATAAGCATGTGACCATTTTTAGCTACTTACCACCTCCCTGGATTTCAGCAATTTTTAGGGGAGGTGGTAAGTAACAACTATGTTACAAAAATGCATAACAGACAGTATGTGTGCGTATTAAAAACATGTTCACGTTTTTCACTAATTACCACCTCCCAATCAAACCAATTCAAAAAAGGTTAGGACCTTGTCGGCACAGGAAGGAGGTGGAACCTCATGCGCCAAATTTGGGATAGAAATTACATTAACGGCTGTATATTAGAAGCATACATTTTGTTTGCGACAAAAATGGCGCGGGAGGTTCCACCTCCTTTTTGTTGGGCTCAAAGCGAAGCAGGGCGTGTGGCAGTCTCCTCCGCAAGGCGTGTCCACCCCCGGACACGGGCAGGGGGAGAGGCCCAATGGATACAAGTGGTCGCAGACCACGCAGAAGACGTTGCGAGGGGCCGGAGCACAGCAAGTTGATAAACTTGCGAAGCGGAGTCCTTCCGGAGGAGAACTGCCACACGCTGCGAAGTTCGAACCTAATAAATGAAAGAAGCCGGCAAAATCACTTTTTAGTCGGCGCCATTTTTATTGAAGATTGCCTACCTTTGTTTTCATGAAACTGTACTTGCCTTCGGATGAGGAAATAACACTGTCTTCGGAAGAAGAAATGACACTGCCTTTGGTGGAAGGCGTGAAATGCGGATTTCCCTCGCCTGCAGAGGATTTTTCCGATATGCGGCTCAATATCACCGAGGAGATCGTGAAGAATCCTGCCTCTACATTCTATGCGCGGGTGAGCGGCAACAGCATGATCAATTACGGGATAGGGGACGGGGATATCCTGGTGGTGGACAAATCGGTGGACCCGTACGACGGGTGCATTGCCATCTGTTATGTGGACGGTGAATTCACGCTCAAGCATGTTGAGAAGCATGAAGACCACATCCTGCTGGTGCCGGGGAATAAAAAATACAAGTCAATCCGGATCACAGCCGACAATCATTTCATCATCTGGGGCATTGTCCGTTATGTGATCAAAAAACTCTGACCATGTATGCGCTGGCCGATTGCAATAATTTCTTCGTCAGTTGTGAAAGGGTATTCAACCCGGGCCTGAACGGACGTCCGGTCATTGTTCTGTCCAACAACGACGGGTGTGCCGTATCGCGCAGCAACGAAGCCAAGGCCCTGGGCATCACAATGGGTGTTCCCCTTTACCAGATCAGGGATATTGTAGAAAAACACAAGGTGGCCGTATTTTCTTCCAATTTTTCCCTTTACGGGGATATGTCCAAGCGCGTGCACCTGACACTGCGGCAGCTGGCTCCTGCCATAGAGATTTATTCCATTGACGAAGCTTTCCTGGACCTGCGCGGCATGGAGCACACAGACCTGGATGCGTTTGCGAAGAAGGCCTCGGCGTTATGCCTGAAAAACACAGGCATCCCTGTATCCATAGGTGTTGCATCCACCAAGACACTTGCCAAGATTGCCTCCAAGGAATGCAAACACCGTCCGGAATTGCAGGGAGGTTATTTCCTGCACAAACAGGAAGAGATTGACCAGATTTTGCCCACTGTTCCGGTGGAGGATATCTGGGGCATAGGGCGCCGGTTATCTAAAATGCTGCATTCCCATGGGGTACAGACGGCAGCCGGTTTTATACAATTGCCTCCGGAGTGGGTGCAGAAGCAGATGAGCATTACCGGGTTGAGGACATGGAAGGAATTGCAGGGAGAATCATGCATTGATTTTTCGGACCATGTGCCACCCAAGAAGCAGATCTGTATATCCCGCAGTTTTGCCCGTGAGATCACAGATTACGTGAAACTTTCCGAACAGGTTTCATTGTTTGCTTCCATGGTATGTGAAAAACTTCGCAGGCAAAAAAGCGCTGCTTTTCAAGCCATTGTCTTTGTCCTGACCAACCGTTTCAAGGCAAATGTCCCGCAGCAGTATGAAAGCCGTCTGATCACCTTCCCGGTTGCAACATCCAGCACCCTTGAGATCAACCGGGCCGTACTCAAGGAACTGTATTTCCTTTTCCGCAAGGGCTACGCCTACAAGAAGGCCGGTGTCATCCTGACCGGCATCATTCCAGACAATGCGGTTCAATTGGATTTGTATGATACGACAGACCGGTTGAAACATGCACGCCTGATGAAGGTCATGGATGAGGTCAACACCCGGATCGGGCGGGGCACCCTGGCCATGGCCACCGAATCTGCAGAAGGCGTTAAAATGTACCGTCAGCACCTCTCTCCGCAATATACCACCCGGTGGTCCGATATCCCGGTAGTAAAATCTTCCTAATAAACTATAAAAAATAGTTGCATAACTAAAATATTTAGTTATATTTGCAGTGTAAACATGTTTTTATCATGAAACTCACTGCAAAAGAAGAAGAAATCATGTCCTTTTTCTGGGACAAAGGACCTCTCTTTGTACGAGAGCTCCTGGATTGTTATAGTCAGCCAAGGCCGCATTTCAATACCTTATCCACCATAGTGCGTAGCCTGGAGGAAAAAGGATTTCTGGACCACAAGGCCTTTGGCAATTCTTACCAGTATTTTCCCGTTGTAAGCCGTGAAGAATTCAGCAAGTCTTCACTTAATGGAGTTATCCGGAAATATTACAGCAGTTCTGCCTTCAGCGTCGTGTCTTCCCTTATAGAGGAAGAGGCCATTTCGTTAAGCGATCTGAAGAAGCTTATTGCCGAGGTGGAACGCAGAAACGGTTGACCATGGGAGCATTTGTCACATATGTATTGGAAACGGGTGTTTTCCTGTTATTTTTCTACCTGTTCAACCGGCTTTTTTTATCCGGGGAAACTTTTCACAGGTTCAACCGCATAGTATGGCTGCTCATAGTTCCGGTTTCCCTGATCCTCCCGTTCTGCATTCCGGGATCCTTTGATCCACTAGCCTGGTTTGGCCTGCAGGAAGCGCAAGGGCAGGGGGCCATCCATCCGGAAGATATAACCCCGCTGGTGTCAGATCCGTCTGAACTTTCAGGTTCCACCGTGCGTTTGGTGCAATGGTTCCTTTTGATTTACTTCACCGGTGTTTTGGTCAGTTTCATTTTCTACATCATTTCTTACATCAGGCTAACTTCTATCTTGAGGAAAAACAAAGGTAACGGAAGGGCTGCCGCTTACGGGAACCTTCTGGCGCAATGCATTGAAATGACGGGTATAAGCAGGAAAGTCAGGCTTATAGTCCATACATACGAGATAGCTCCCTTCAGCTGGATGCATTATATTGTGGTATCTGAACAGGATATGATCGAGGACGGGAGGGATATCCTTATCCATGAACTGTCCCACGTCCGTAAAGGACATTCATGGGACCTGATAATGACAGACTTACTCATTCTTTTCCAATGGTTCAATCCCGCTGCCTGGCTTCTTAAGCAATCCATGCAGCAGGTCCATGAATTCCAGGCCGATGACGCTGTCCTGAAAGCCGGTGTAAATGCAAAACAGTACCAATTATTATTAATAAAAAAAGCTGTTGGCACAAGACGCTACTCCATGGTCAACAGCTTTAATCACAGCAAACTTAAAAAAAGAATCACTATGATGTGGAAAAAGAAATCAAGCAAATGGGCGTTTGCAAAGTGCATATACGCTCTGCCTCTCGCGTTCATAGCCGTAACGGCCTTTGCAACGCCTGAAATCTCCGGCACGTTGTCCGGGATTTCCTCTGTCAAAGATATAAAAATTTCTTTGCCGCAGGATATCAAACCCCAGGCCCTGCCCGTAACTGCAACGGTACCGCCACCGCCCCCTGTACCCGCTGCCGCCATTCCCGCTAAGCAGGATTCTGTGTTTCCTTTGGCCCTGTTAGACACCAAGCCATTGTTTGCCAATGGCAAAGACGAGAATGAGTTTACCAAATGGATTATTAATAACATGAAATACCCGGAAGAAGCCAAGAAAAAAGGGATTCAGGGAAGGGTTATTGCCAGTTTTGAGCTGTCTGAAACAGGACAGGTGGTCAATGCAAAAATTCTCAGGGGAGTAAGTCCTGAACTGGACAACGAAGTCTTACGCGTTCTGATGTCTTCTCCCGTTTGGGAACGTCCCGGGCAGAATATGGGGAAAACAGTAAGGGTCAGGTATAATTTTCCCGTAAACTTTCAACTACCCAAGAAAGAAGAATCTAAGGCTCCGGAAGGGACAAAGTAAGCTCAAAGATTCCTATCTTTGAGCATGAAAAAATGCATCATATCACTGTTATTGCTGCTGGCTGTCGCTTGCAGCAATTTTTCTTCTATAGAGAAATACCGCATTGGAAAGCCCGAAGATTCGGAAATAATCATGCCTCTTTTCACCAACCAGGTCCCGGAAGAGCTGCAGTTCCTGCGTCTGAAAGCAGGTCCGCTCAACCGGAGAGACATGAAATCAGATCTGTATGCCACCCTTAAGTCCAGGATGATGGCCACGGTCCTGGATACGGCCAACACCGGGGTGGGAATTGCTGCCCCGCAAGTGGGTATTAGTAAACAACTTGTTGCCGTACAGCGTTTTGACAAAGAAGGAGAACCTTTTGAGTTTTATGTCAATCCCATAATTGAAAACTACAGCCAGGAGACCAAATGGGGCTGGGAAGGTTGCCTTTCGGTGCCCGGAGAAAGAGATACCGTACTGCGTTCTACGCAGGTGGTCATAACTTACCGGAACCCGGATTCCTGGGAGATCGTCCGCGATACGGTCTCAGGCTTTACGGCTGTTATTTTCCAGCACGAGATCGATCACCTGTACGGGAAGCTATATATCGACTGATATTATCTGCCATCATGGCAATCAGGCGCTTGCGCGCTTCTATCGAGGCCCAGGCTATGTGCGGCGTAAGGAACAGTTTTGATTTATCCGTTACCCGCCGGTAACAATGATCCGCCGGAAGCGGCTCGGTACTGAAAACATCCATTCCAGCACCGGCCAGCCGGTTTTCGTTTAAAGCCTCCACCAATGCACGTTCATCCACAATGGCCCCTCGCCCCAAGTTGAAAAGATAAGCCGAAGCCTTCATCTTATCCAGCTCGGCTTTCCCTATCAAACCGCGGGTCTTGTCATTGAGCGGAGCGTGGATGGTCACCAGGTCGCTCGTCCGCAGCAGTTCGTCCAGGTCCAGGCGCCTGTACAGCCCGCCGGCGCGTTCCTGTCCGCTGGTGGAAAAATAAACCACTTCCATCCCGAAAGCCGAGGCGATGGCTGCCACTTTCCTTCCGATCGCCCCCAACCCGATGATCCCCAGCCGTTTTCCGCTCAGCTCATGGAAATACCTGCCCCCAAAGTGGGTAGGCAGGCCGCTGGCCGGGTAGGCTTCCGAGTGGGCGTATTCATTGAAATAGGGGCCCTGCTGCACGCAGCAAAGGATATGCAGGAAGGCGGTCTGTGCCACACTGTCTGTTGAATAGCCTGCTACGTTCATTACTGGGATGCCTTTCTCGGCCGCGTAGTCCAGGTCTATGGGATCCAGGCCCGTTGCCGCAACACAGATCAGTTTCAGGTTTCCGGCAGCCTGTATCTGCGCTTTGCCCAGTTTTACCTTATTCAGTAGTACAATATCTGCCTTTTCAATACGCGCAATGACTTCTTCCGGCCGCGTATTGTCGTATACTGTAAGCTCCCCGAATTGTCTGAGAGGGGCCAGGTCTATATCTCCACCCATAGTGGCGGCATCAAGAAAAACAAGTTTCATCATATGGCAATGATTCACGGGCGGTTTGGCGTGTCCCATTGGTGGGTCTGCGTACAGCGGATCATCAGGCTCTGGTCTCCCACAACCATTTTGAAATCACCTTCTTCCAATACCCATTTGGTGTCAATGCCTACAAAGGCAAGGTCGCTTGCCTTGATCTTCAGGGTGACGGTCTTTTGCTCTCCGGGTTTCAGGGATATCTTATCAAAAGCCCTCAGGCGCCGGTTGTCCGGCATGAGCGAGGCGTACAGGTCAGAAGAATATAGCAGTACGCTTTCCTTTCCTTCCACCTTGCCGGTATTTTTCACATCCACGGTAAAGACCAGCTCATCTGCTGCCGTGAAGGTTGTCTTGTCTGCTTTCAGGTTGGAATATTCAAAGGTCGTGTAACTGAGTCCGTACCCGAAAGGCCACTGAATGTTCGTGTTGGCAAAGTAATCGTATGCGCCTTCTATGGTGGAACGCACCTCGCATACTTTATAATCGTAAGTTGTATACCCGTTGCAGCAACTGGGATAAGTATAGGAGAGCCTGCCACTGAAATTGGCATCACCTGCAAGCAGACCGGCCAGCGCATCTCCACCGTAATTACCCGGCAGCATGATATTCACAATGGCCGAAGCCAGTGGTACCAGGTCAACGATCACGCGGGGACGCCCCTCGTTCAGGATCATCACGATAGGTTTTCCGGTTTTGGCCAGTGCTTTGACCAGGTCTGCCTGGTTGGGCGAGATGAAAAGGTTGGGGATATTGCCGGTAGTTTCGCAATAGGAATTCTCCCCGATGCATACCACAATGTAATCTGCCAGCGCAGCAGCGGCTACTGCTTTTTCAATTTCCGGTTCGTTTTCAGCTGTCCAAAAAGCCATTTCATTGTAAATGACCCCGGGTTCGTAGATAACGTTATCCTTTCCGAATTTATTCTCAAGAGCCTCCAGAATGGTATTGAAATGCGCTGTAAACCTGTCGATTCCGCTTCCCTGCCAGGTATAGCTCCATCCTCCGTTCAGACCGCGCATGGTATGGGCATTGGGCCCGGCGACCAGGATTTTTTTGCCTTTGGGCAACGGGAGGATCGCTTCCTCATTCTTCAGCAGCACCATCGATTCTTCGGCGGCTTTCAGAGATACTGCTGCGGCTTCTGCAGATGCAAATTCGGGGTAGTCATCTTTTACGGTGTAAGGAGTTTCAAAAAGGCCGAGGCGGAACTTCAGGCGCAGGATACGCCTTACGGCATCGTCTATGCGGCTCATGGGTACCTTGCCTTCTTCCACCAGCTCCTTCAGGTCTATGCAAAACTGCCAGCTGGAAGGCACCATGGCCATATCCACTCCGGCATTGATGGCCATTTTTACGGCTTCTTTGTATGACGAGGCAATACGGTCGCGTTCATACAGGCTGGTGATATCGGCCCAATCGGTAACGATCATACCGTCCCAGTTCAATTCTTCCTTGGCCCACCGGGTGAGGAGTATGGGGTTGGCCACCCCGTTCACTCCATTGATGGTGGAAGAATTTGTCATCAGGGAGAGTGCTCCGGCGCGCATTGCTTCCAGGAAGGGGGCAAATTGCTTTTCCCGCAGGTCCTGGTCGTTGATTATGGCCGGGGTACGGTCAAGTCCGTTGGCCGGAACGCCGTAGCCCATATAATGCTTAAGGCAGGCTGCTATGTTTTGGCTGCCTATGTTGTTTAGATCCGCTCCCTGCAGGCCTTTCACCACTTCACTCCCGATAGCTCCCCCAAGGAAGCAATCCTCACCGTAGCCTTCCCACTGCCGGGGCCATGCCGGCTGACGTCCCATATCCATTACAGGACTGAATGTCCAGGGGATCCCGGCTGCCCGTGTTTCATAGGCGGTGATTTCCCCGGTCCTGCGGGCCAGTTCCCTGTTGAAGGTGGCTGCCATGTTGACCCCCTGTGGAAAAAGGGTGCCATCGGCCACATAGGTGGACCCATGGATCTGGTCCAGGCCGTACAGACAAGGGATTCCTATCGCTTCCAGGGATTTGTCCTGAACGATCTTTATGAGCCGGTTCCATTCCTCTGAGGTCTGGGCCGTTGTAAACGGGGTGTTCAGGATAGATCCCACTTTGTATTTGACAAACACCGAATCCATTTTGGCCGGATCAAACTGAAAGCCTTTTGTGACCGTTATTTTCTGATAGAGTTTATAGTATTCGAATCCCATCTCCATCCGTTTTTCCGGGTTTGTCATCGCAGCGGCGTCAAACTCATTTTCCAGCCCGTGCTCACTGATCAGTGCGGCCAGCTGTTCCTGCGGCATCATCATCAGTTTCATCATTTCTGCCCTCATGTCCATGCCCAGCAGGTTGATCTCAAGCTGGGTCATCTGACCCACTTTTTCCACCAGGGTCATTTTGGAGATGATCTTATCAATCTTTTTTTCAATGGCCGGATCGCTGGGTATCAGCGGTTTGACCTGGGCATATGCACCGGGTACATTTACTACAGCGCTGCATACAACCATAGCAAGGAGAAGGGTATAAAATTTCTTCATGATTATTGATTTGGATTTTTACAAAGTTAGGAAAAACAGGCGAACCTCATATAAAAGCAGCTATTTCGCAATTTTATTTCAAGTGGCTTGCTGCCTGCAGGATCTTGTTTTTTAGCAGGGGTTCGTAGCGGGGGTGTTCCTGAAGGAAGGAAGCTACGCTGTCGGCGGCAGCGCTGGAGTTGTGCCCGCTTAAACAGGCCGAGATCCAGGATGTGGGGAAAAAGATGTCCCCGGTTTGTTGCACTTCCTCCAGTTCGGCAAGGGCCGGACGGATATATTTCAGGGCGTGTTCCTGTCGCAGGAAATGATTCAGGTAGCCCAGGGCCGGGATAACCCAGGCTTCAACGCTACGGTTTTCAACTGCAAGGAGCGACTGGAAAAAGGTATCCCGTACCACAGGGTCGGGGTCTGTAGCCTGCACTATGAATATAAAGGCTTTCCGGCGGTCGGGGTTGGTTATTCGTTCCAGTTGCTTTTGCCTGATGTATGATGCTTCATCGGGCAGCCGTATCATCAGCTGATATGCCAGCGAGGTCATTTCCGTTTCTTCGAAAGGAAGTCCGTCGAATGATTTGCCATTGTCCCAATGGTCAAACAATTGCCGGGTGATCAGGGAATCGGTAAAGAGCCCGGTAAGGGTACGGTACGCCAGCAAGCGGTATTCTTTGGTTTCCCGGGTGTCGGCGGCGGCTTCAAGCAGAAACACTTCTGCAGGACCGTCTTTTTCCGTGGAGTGACGCACGTATGCTTCTCCCAGGTATGAGAGTGCGGAATTCCGTACAAGGTTGTTGGTCTCGGCAGGGAGGTAGGAGATCAGGGCTTTTATAAAAGCATCAGCGCTGAGGTTCCCTGCCAGCATATTCTCGTACAAGGTCATCAACAGGGAAAGCCGTGTTTCTTCCGCTTCAAACCGGGCCAGGTTGTTCAGCATGTAATCCAGGCTCAAACTGTCCGGAAGGAACATTCCGTAAGCCAGACCGTCGGTGTTAGGGAGGATGTACTTCATGTCCGGGGGTATGGGAGCTTTTATTCCAGCAAGGTCCATGGGAAAACTCAGGGTTTCGGTTTGCTCCCCGTTTGTCAGGGAAAAAGTGATTTTTTGCGGCCACAGAAGACTCCGGTTCAGCGGGTCATGCTGGGTAACCACTAGTGAATCATTTGAAATACGCGCTTGTATGCGCGGTACTCCTGCACTGTGTATCCATACCCGGCTCCAGCTTTCAAGGTCTTCGGGTGTTTCCCGGTCCAGGATGGATATCAGGTCTTCCCAGGTGGCGTTGCCGTAAGCGTATGTGTGCAGATAATCCCGCAAGCCTTTATGAAAAGCTTCTTGTCCCAGTTTCTCTGCCAGCATGTTCATGACAATGGGGGCTTTGTCATAAATGATATTTCCATAGATCAGGCCGGCTTTATTGAGGTTGTCCAGGGATTGCTTTATGGCGTTAGTACCGGCAGTCCGGTCTACTTCGTAGGCGGTAGCGTAAAAAGCACGCAGGTCGTTCAGACGGTGGTTGATTTCCGGGAACTGCGGCCGGATCATTTGGGCAGCAAAGTAATTGGCAAACACTTCTTTGGTCCAGACATCGTCAAACCACGCCATGGTCACGTAGTCACCAAACCACATATGCGCCGTTTCATGGGAGATCAGGGACATGCGACTCAGTTGCTCCCCGGTGGTGGGGTGTTCTCCCAGGAACATACGGCGGTCATTATATAAAGTGGCTCCGGTGTGTTCCATGCCACCATACTGGAAACCGGGCAGGATAATAAAATCGTATTTTGCAAACGGGTAGGGGATTCCGGTGTATTCTTCCATCCATTCCAGCGAAGCGTAAACCTGGTCAAAAATAATACCGGTCTGCGCGATCTTCTGCGGGTCTGTTTCCCTGTGATAAAGCGAAATACTACGTCCGTTGCGGGTTTCTGTCATCCGCTGGAATTTCCCGGCCACAAAAGAAAACAGATAGGTACTCAGGGGCTCTGTAGGACAGAAAGTAATTCTTTTACGTCCGGCTCCTGTTGGGGCTTCTTCTGCAGTAGTAAGGTAAGCAGTCTGTGCCCATGCACCCGACAGCACTTCTTGTTCAGGAGGCGTATTAGAGACGGCTTCCCAATGGACGGGTAGTTCCAGCGTGAGGGTGTAGCTGGCTTTCAGGTTTGGTTGGTCAAAACAGGGGAACAGGGTCCGGGCACGGTCAGGGACCAGAAGGGTATACAGGAACTCTTCGTTCCGGTTTAAGGATTGTTCCCCGGCACGAAAATCAATAGTTATGGTGTTTGTGTCTTTCTTGAAGTACCTGCGGGGTATGACAATGTGCTCATTTTTTATGCGGTACTTTGCCTGTCTTCCGTTCACCTGCACCAATGCTACAGCGGCAGGATCTTCCTTGAAATCCAATATGATTAGCCTCGGCCTTTCCAGCCGGAAACCAATTGTCTGGGAAGCCTGAATGGGAGCCTTCGGGTCCTCAGGCAGATTGAAAAAAAGCCGGTACCCGAGTTCTGAAATAGCTTCCCTGCGTTCCTGAGCCAGCTTAAAACTGACCCCCGCTTCCGGCCCGGAACAGCCAATGAAGGCGAAAACCAGTATCAACAGTGTGAGTTTGCGCTTATACAAATGTAGGTAAAAATGGCAGGTTCTCGTTGCTGCCACCGCAAACAACCGGATGCTTTTCTTCATGCCGGGGCAGCTCTGTGCTTCTGCTGCCTGCTCAGTTGCTGACACCACACGAACGGGAAGCTTTCTCCCTTTTGCCGAGGCTTCCCTTATCTTGTGGTGTCAGCCATAAGTGAGTGCCCCGCAGACTTGATTCGTTTGCCTCATAATCAGTTACATACACGTTTCATACCCCTGGGGGTATGAATTGCATAATGCTTTGAATACCAGCTAAAAGGACAATCTTTGCGGGGCACCCGTTTGCTTATCGTGTTGGTCCCGGACACCGAACAAAACCACTGCTTGGAGGTGCGTGGGGAGGGGTGCAATTCCTAAATATTCTGATTATGGGAATTGATATCTATTCGCTTGCCCTGGATTATCCTGATACAATCATACAGGTAAAGGCAAGCGACCTGGTAGAGGCGGCTCGTGTCTTCATAGAAGATCTCGCCTTGGTACCGGAACAAGAAACAAGGGGAAGAAAAAAAACAACCGAAACAGTAGAACCCGACAAACCGAAAACCCTTTTGACAAAAAGGGAAGTGATGAAGTTGTTGGGAGTCGGTGAGACCACTCTCTGGAGGTGGGCCACAAAGTATGATTACCTGCATCCGGTGATGATTGGCGGGGAAAGGCGCTGGAGGTGGAAGGACATCTCGGCAATCATTGAAGGGGACGTGACGGATTATTACGGCAAGCCGGTCTGGGGGCGTTGAGTGCCGCGTACTTATCGTGTATTAAGCTGTATAACAAATGATTAACAAAAGAGCTCCCCGGGAGAGCTTTTTTGTTATATTACTGATAATCATTTAAATGAATAAAAAGTACGCGGTACTCTGACTGCAAGGTCTCTTAGCAGTCAGGCGACTGCCTGCAGGAAAGGTTGAAGCCTCGGCCTAAAGAAATGCTTCCCGATCTTGTGGAGAAAGAGACCGTTCTTTGCTTATCTTTGTTCCATGTCAAAATACGGAACTGTCATTTGGATTGGATTGCTGGCGCTGATTGCCGGTTTTCTGATTTATCCCCCGACGCACAAGGTGTTTGTGGACGTTACGGCCCGGTTTCCCTATATCTCGGGATTTGTAAAATTTGCCATACTTTCCATGATGGGAGAGTTCTTGGCTGCACGGCTGGTGCATAAAAAATGGGTGAGGGTCAGGGGGATGCTGCCCAAGATGGCTGTCTGGGGCATCCTGGGGATGATGATCGTGCTGATGTTCTCGGTTTTCTCCGCAGGGGTTGATGGTGCGGCTTCCCAGGGTTTGCTCATCTCTGAGTGCAGCGATACCTGCCCACCGGTGGTGCAGTTCATTTCCAGGCTGCGCCGTGCGTTGATGATCTCGGCACTCATGAACCTCACCTTCGGGCCAGTGTTCATGGCAGCGCACCGGATCACCGATGTCTATATCGATAAGCGCTACTCGGGGGAGAATGTGACCTTTGCCGGGGTCATTCCCCAGATAGACTGGGGACGGTTCATCAAAGAGATCGTAGGGGTGACCATACCGGTGTTCTGGATACCGGCCCATACCATAACCTTCCTGCTGCCGGGGCAGTACAGAGTGCTGTTTGCCGCCTCGTTGTCCATAGTGCTGGGACTCATCCTCTCGTTTGCCAAAATGCGAAATATGAAAAATTCAAACATAAAACAATAAACCATGCGCTACTTATTGTCAATAATTTTTATTGCAACACACCTGGGGCTTCTTGCCCAAAATGTCAATAAACAATATTTTCCCGAAAGGAAAGCTGCCAACAGGGTGGAGATGGATTTGCCGGAAGTGAACGGGTATACCGTCCTGCGATGCGACTTTCATTCCCACACGGTGTTTTCCGACGGTCTGGTCTGGCCCACCTACCGCATTGGGGAAGCCTGGATACAGGGGCTGGATGTGCTGGCCATCACCGATCATATCGAATACCGTCCGTTCAAAGAATATATGGGCGGGGATTTCAACACATCTTACGAACTGGCATTGCCTGTGGCCCGTGAGTATGGCATCATACTTATCAAAGGTACCGAGGTGACCCGTAAGCAGGGCGTCATTGGTCATTTTAACGCTCTTTTCATAAAAGATGCCAATGCCATTGACAAGCCCGATCCGGAAGAAGCGTTGCAAGCCGCTTTTGACCAGGGAGCGTACATCATGTTCAACCATCCGGGATGGGCGGTGGACACCTGCCTGCTTACGGAGTTTCAGCAGAAGATGTTGGATAAAGGCCTTGTCAGGGGGATTGAGGTCTTCAACCACCACGAGTTTTATCCCCGGGCGCTTTCCTGGAGTCGGGACCGGAAGCTGACCGTTTTTGCTTCTTCCGATATTCATGCGACCATCAATGATGTGATGGAAACCCACGTTTTGCAGGATGCGGTGAAAACGTTCCGCCCCATGACCCTGGTATTTGTGAAGGAAAAAAGTGAGGATGGGATTCGGGAAGCCCTGGATGAAAGGCGCACACTGGCTTATTTTTCCAATAACGTGGCGGGCGAGGAAAAGTGGCTCAAATCACTGTTTCTGGCCTCGGTCCAATGGGAAAAAGTGTCGGAAAGAGGCAAATCCATCTCTTATCGTGTGACGAACCTTTCTGGTATTCAATACAAGTTTTCCATAGGCGCTGCCGAATACATCCTGGATGGGGGAGCCTCCATTCAGATCTCCCTGCCTGCAGGTAAACGGGAAGTATCGCTGAACGTTCTGAATATGCATTGCTACGAAGGCAAGCACCCCGAGGTAAGCATGGTGCTGTAAGCCTATCCCGTGTTGTGACTTACGGATTTACTCTACACGGAATTTCACTTTTATAATAATTGAGACTTCGTTTTCACAGGGGTATCCATTTGTCTGAATTACATATCGTTTTAATGGATCCAACTCTTCCTTAAGCGGTATTTCTCCGTAGTCGTAGCAAATAAAGTAAACATATGTGTCATCCGCTGCCACTACCCGCATTGGAGGCGCTAGACTACTACCTATTGATCTCCAACGTATGCCAGATGATTCGCCTTTAAAGAAATGCCATACTGACGATTCTTTACCATAAGCAGTAAAAAATACTCCATTATCCAGAAAATAAATATCTGACACATACTTATAATAATCAAGGCTGAAAATCTCTTCAATATTTTCCCACGGATTATTGACTCCAAGGAATGCATAACCAGCAGGTAATGTCTTATCTCCAAAATCAAAATGGATTCTTTTCTTCAATTCTCCATTTTCATATACAAGACAGGATTCACTTGAGGATCCGGGAGCGAGAACATACCGGTTTCCGGATGACTGTGTAACAGGTCTAAAAAAATCCGCGTCTATGTTAAAATCCTTCCGTTTCAACTTCTCTCCCTTGTAAAGACCATTCCGATCGAAAAGTTTCAGGCAATAAAAATCCTTTTCGAAATTTGCAAGATCTTCATAATCAGGATTCGGCACATACAACATAAAACCGCCATTTTTCAATGGTATGATTCCGATCGCATTAAATGGTTCGATTTCAATCTCTTCAATTAAAAAATGATTTACCAGGTCATATTTTTGAATTTTGGGTGGGAATGAATAACAAAGACACCAGACTTCCTCTTCTGTGTTGTCGAGACATATGTCGAAAACGGAAAGATATTCTCCAGGCCCTCGACCGCTTTCTCCATATTGCCTGACAGTTTTGCCGTCCTTAGTCAAAGAAAAAGCAGAACCGCCTGCCAAAACGATGAAGTTGTCTTCCGTTACGAGGATCTTTGATATAAGATTCAAACTAACACCAGCATAGTTAACAATGGGTATTATCTCCAGAGAATCTATGTATTGAGAAAGGTTATCAATCTCAACAGTGGAGTCGAGAGGCAAGATTGTCTCGTCAACTATTGTTTCCTCTTTATTACCATTTGATCGACAACTGGCAACAAGCAAGATCAGCAGTAGAATAATACAAATTGAACGAAAATTACTCATATTTTACAGATTATTTAGGTTAACTAAATAAGTTCCAGCACTAAATATAATTATATTACCATTACCAATTCGTTAGTTTCGTACTTCTTACAGTATTTACCTATTTGAATGGGGTGGAGGGGGTTTGGAATTCCGTCCAGAAAGAACGGCAAATCACCATGGTGTATTTTATTTATATAAGAGGTTCCTTCTTGTGCTATACATCAGTAAATAAGCACGTTTGTCAGGCTCACTTAAAAAAGAATGACTTACTAAGGTCTCTACAAATGATTGCTTCTCTAAAAAAGGATTCAATAGTTTCTCTATTCTGGTTTCGATTAATCCAATTCTTTTGGCAAATTCTATAAAATCATTCTTTGATGGGTGCCCTCTTTTTTGATATTCTTCACTTTTGAAATCATCTGCAAACAGCCCTTTATTCAATGCAAAATCGGAATCACCCACGTGGAGTCTTGTATTTATCAAATCATAAGCCGGGCTTAGCAGATAATCACCTTTTGATGACTCAAGTAAAGAGAAATTTTTAATATGTGCGTCACCATTTGAGAATAGAAAATTGAAGACAATCAAAGAAAAGTATTTTTCAATTTCCACTCTCCATGCCGGAACATATTTTTGTATAAGCATTCCAACCTCTTCATAACTGTACTCATATTTAAAATTAGCTCCTGCATTATCTTTAGTTCTACCGGCAAGTGATGCGAAATCTTCTTTTCCCCATTTACTACCATCTTTTTTTACATCAAATCTTTTAGTGATGTAGGCAGGTGTCCCATCTCTAAAAAATATTATGGCGTTATCAGCCGTGTTTATTCCATAGACTTGTTTCGCAATTTGCATTGTCAGGTGTTCGTTTGCCGGAACCTGGTCAACTTTTTTTAAATCCCATGGTATTGGTTTAAGTATGTAAGTTCCATGCTCTCCTTCTTTAGTCAGGCGTAAAATATTCTTGTCAAGAATAAAACTTAACTTCTCCTGAACGCCCGAGATAGAAATGCGTTTGCGGTTTTCCATAAACTGACCGGCAACTTCTTCGCTTTTATGTGGATTCTCATAAGGTAATATATGGCTTACCTTTTTACCGTTAAACATATTCCTAAGACAACTTTGGCTATAAGTTTTGTGACCTGCGGCTAATGTACCCGGGCAGTATCTTATATCATCAAGGTTCATTTTGTAGAGATTGGTTTTACAGTAATAACTCCAATAGTATCATTTTGCGCTGTTGCCATTAACAATCCAAACTCATCCTCTTCATCAATATGCAACAAAGAGCTTTGTAATTTTCTATTTACGCCTTCGCTTAGTATGTTAGAGAAGAATGGAAATAAAAACTCACTTCTGTATTCCTTCTTAGTTTTAGGAAGTGTTAAACTGATAGCCGGTTTGTTAATATCAGTAAAATAAAAATCGTCGTACATGAATACGTATTGATTACGGTTTTCTTCTATCAGTGTTCCTGCAAAGATTCCGCTACGATAAACTTCCATTGCTCTCATTTACTTAATTGTATTTTTTTAACATCCAGGATCAGTTCCATTCCCAAAACATCAGCCAATTTATTAATTACTTCCAGTGAAGGATTTCCTTGCCCCCGCTCCAATTTATATAGGGTATTAGTACTAATTCCTGCCAGCTGGGCCAGATGAGGCTGAGTTATATTCAACTCCTTTCTCCTTTTTCTTATTGTTTCTCCAAGTTGTCCGACTAACATTATAGTGTGATTTTATTGGTAAATGTAAATAAAAATATCTAAATAAACAACAAAATCACAATAAAATGTGAAATACTTTTCCAGATTCGATCACCCTATATTTCGGCAGCATTCGTATTTTACTGCCAATTTATATATTCGATATCTCTATTGGTGTCATGTTAGAAATCGATTTTCAAATTAGCGGAACTTTTTCGGAACAAAACAGAAAAAGCAAATTAAGTGCCCAGGCCAAGATTGACTCGCAACCGGGGTTGCTCGTCGGACTTGATTTGTTGCCCAGGCCAAGATTGGCTTGCAACCAGGGTTGCTCGCCGGACTTGATCTCTCCCACGGGGTGGCTTACGGAATACAAAAAAAGTGAAGCGTTGCACGCATTTTTTTATTTCCTGACTGCCTTCTTTTGCAAGCAAAAGCGGCAGTCCGGAAATAAAAAAGTCCTGCTATGCAGGACTTCACTTTTTGGTATCTACGTGCCCAGGACAAGACTCGAACTTGCACACCGCAACCGGCACCACCCCCTCAAAGTGGCGTGTCTACCAATTCCACCACCTGGGCAATTTGCGCGGCAAATATAAGATAAATTTCCTTATTCTTCCTATATTTGTTTGGTAAAAATCTGATTATGGATACGCAAAGCATATTGTTACCCAAGGTGGTTGAAATGATGGCAAGGCTTCGCCGCGAAGGAGCTGATAAACCGGCACCGGAAGAATCTTACGGACTTTTCAGGAACAAGGGAGACATGATCTATCTGGTGGGCGAAACCGGATCTAAAGAAGTTAACCTGGATAAGGACTACAAGATCCAGAAAGTCATGCTATCTGCCATGCGCAAGAACCTTGTATCATGTGTCCAGGAAGTATCAGATGGCGGGATTTTTGAGGCATTGCTCAGGGCTGCCATGCCTGCCGGACTGGGATTCGACATAACGACTGATTCCGAGATACCAGAGGAGCAGTTCCTTTTTGAAGACCCGGGAACTTGTGCTGTAGTGGCGGTTCACGCAGACAAAGACGAGGAATTGGTCCAATTTCTTTTTGACAACCAGGTAACTGTTATGACACTGGGCCACGTAACCAAGGGGGAAATACGCATTGATGACCAGTCCTACGGAAATATCCGCCAGATATGATCTGACCAACGGGATCTTCAACGACATTGCCGCCAGGTACGAACGGACAAACACGCTGGTGTCAATTGGTTTAAACCGTCTGTGGCAACGGAGATTGATTCGTCAGGTCCAGAAGGTTCCACACCTTAGGATCCTGGATCTGGCCTGCGGCACCGGTACGCTCACCAGGAAACTGGCGAGACTTGCCGGAGCGCAGGTCACCGGCCTGGACCCTTCGGACAGCATGCTAAAGGAAGCCAGGCGCAGAAACCCAGAATACAGAACTTCCGCAGATAAGAGCAGTACCCCGGACAGGCCTGACATCGTTTATCAAAAAGGGTATGCCGAGTCGCTTCCCTTCGCTGACAAATCCTTCCAGGTGATTACCGTCTCTTATGGGATCAGGAATTTTGCCGATAGGGATGCCGCGTTCCGCCAGGCGCTGCGGGTGCTGGAACCGGCCGGAAACCTGTTCATCCTGGAATTTACACTAAAGGCGAAGCCAGGCGCAGGGATGCCTATACAACGATTTTACATCCACAGGGTGCTTCCCCTGTTGGGGTGGCTCAGCACCGGGAAAAAAGACGCTTATGATTACCTCAGGAACACGATAGCTTGGTTCCCTCCACCCCAGATGATCTGCCGTGAGCTGGAAGAGGCAGGATTCGTGCAGGTTTCATACACCAGGCTCTCCCCTGGAGTTGTGGTATTGTTCACAGGTCAAAAAAATGGAGATGACAAATAATAGTATCAGTTCAGTCATAAGCCTGTTGCTCTATCTCTTTTACCTGGGACTGGCCCTTTATTTTATATATGACCTGATATTCAAAAAACATAATCCTTCCAAATCCCTGGCCTGGATTGTTGTGATGCTGCTGCTTCCCTATGTGGGGCTGATCATTTACATTTATGTAGGCAGGGATTTCAGAAAGAACAAAATGTACAGCCGCAAAGGCCTTCATGACGAACGTCTTAAACGTGAGCTGAGCGCACTCCAGGTTGAGCAATTGAATCAGGCCCAGGAAAATTTGCCTGCCGATATCGCTTCGCATAAAAAACTCGTTTTTCTTGCACTGAACAACAGCAGGAGCATTCTTACCGTCCACAACAGCACCCGGCTGTACTATACAGGTAAGGAAGCCCTGGAAGCCATGTATGAAAGCGCCGGAAAAGCCAGGCACCACATCCACCTGCAATCGTTTATCATAGAAAATGATTCGGTAGGTACACGATGGAAGAACCTGCTCTGCAGAAAGGCTATGGAAGGAGTGGATGTTTGTGTCATATACGATGATTTTGGCAGCTGGTATCTGCCCAAATCTTTTATTAAGGAGATACGTACGGCAGGAGTGCATATTGAACCTTTCGGAAAAGTGGGTTTTCCAGGGCTGAGGGCTATGATCAATTACAGGAATCACCGCAAACTGTTGATTGTGGATGGGGAGGAAGGGTACCTTGGAGGGGTGAACATAGCGGACAGGTATTATGACGGCGGATCCAGCCTGGAATGGCGTGATACCCAGATCCGTATAAGGGGAGAAGCGGTCAAACAGCTAGAGTCGAGTTTTTTAATGGATTGGTATTTCATCACCCATAAAAACCTGAGGCGCAGGAGATATTACAGTTACCAGCTTCCTTATCTTGAAGAAGACACAGTTCCGGAGACCTGTTATATGCAAATTGTCAGCTCCGGGCCGGACAGTGACTGGGCCGACATCATGCAACTGTACCTGACCACTATCACCGAAGCCCGGAAATGTATCAGCATAACCACTCCCTACTTTATACCAAACGAAAGCATCCTGAATGCCCTAAGGACTGCAGCATTGGGAGGCGTGGAAGTGCGTATCATGCTTCCCCAGGAATCCGATGCGCGTTTTGTGCATTATGCCAGCCTGTCCTATGTTACGGAACTATTGGATGCCGGTGTGAAGGTATACATGTATACCAAAGGATTCATTCATTCCAAGACCATCAGCATAGACGGGACCTGTTGTGTGATTGGATCTGCCAACCTGGATAACAGAAGCCTGGAACATCATTTTGAAGTGGGTGCTATCATATACAACCCAGCAGTCAGCATAGAGGTGGAAGATCAGTTTGACAGGTACCTGAACGATTCCCGTCTTATTATCCGCAAGGCATGGGACAAAAGGCCTTTCCGCCATAAGGTCTTCGAGCAGCTTACCCGTTTGCTGAGCCCCCTGCTGTAAAAGAATCCCGTTTTTTTTTTCGTATGTATAAGATTAGTATATTTGTAACAGCATTTACTATATGATATGTTACTAAGTAAAAAAATGGGTGTATACCTGAACCAGGCACATTTCCTGTTCAAACAATGTTTCCTTACGGAATTGGTAAACAACAACGTGGATATTACCCCGGAACAATACCTGCTGATAGACCTGCTCTGGGATGATGGCCCTCTTACTCAAAAGGAAATTGCGGACAGGATGCAGAAGGATAAGAATTCCATAACAAAACTGATAGACAGATTGGAAAAGAAAGGCTATGTGATAAGGAAAACAGATAACGATGACCGTCGCAAGAATGTTGTGGAAGTAACGACTTTCGGCCAGGCACAAAAACAGGAGATCACGCACATTGCCATCAATGCGGCTGACAATATCCTGGGGGGAATTCCCGAAGATGAACTGGCAAAAGTGGTGGAAGTGCTGAACAAGCTCAATAAAAACATGAAGAAACTCCTGAAAAAGAAATGAATATGGCAGCAGCATATCTTTTGCAAAATTGTGCAACAGGACGGGTTTTTGAAGATTCCGGCTGGCTGCTTTCCGACCCGCATTATCAGGGCCATTCCCTGATCAGGGCTTTGTATCACAAGAAACAACTGGATTACAGCGATCATGGCAAGGGATTCTATCGTTTTGCCGACTGGTTGCCCGTAAAGAGAATCCTGCCCAATTCTGCAGCACCGATAACCTACAAGAGTGAAGGTCTTGCCCGCCACATAGGACTTAAGAACCTGTACATTACATTCAGCGGATACTGGCCGGAAAGAGGTGCTTTTATGAAGACATGCTCTTTTAAGGAGACCGAGGCCTATTCTGTTTGTGCCCACATTCCTGAAGGTGAAAAGCGCACCATGGTTGTGGCCTCTGCGGGAAACACCGCGCGTGCATTCGCAAAGGTATGCTCGGATAACAAGATTCCCCTTCTTCTTTTTGTGCCTTATGACAACCTGGATACCATGTGGTTTGATACAGCCCTGGATCCGTGTGTGCAACTGCTTTGTTCTCCTCCGGGTACCGATTATTTTGATGCCATAGAGCTGAGCAACAGTATTTGTGAAGATACCGGTCGTTATTTTGCCGAGGGAGGGGCTAAGAACATTGCCCGAAGGGATGGCATGGGAACCACCGTCCTTTCAGCCACGACCTTCATCGGGCGTATCCCCGATTATTATTTTCAGGCTGTGGGAAGCGGAACCGGGGTGATAGCTGCCTGGGAAGCGAATGCCCGCCTGATAAGGGACGGTCGCTTTGGGAATCACCTTATGCGGCTTGTTGCTTCACAGAATGCTCCCTTTTTACCGATTTATGAAGCATGGGAAACTACGGGCCGTGAAATGAAGTTCATGGAACCCGAAGAAGCCAGGCAGAAATGTGCCTGCATCAAAGCCAGGGTTTTGTCAAACAGGAAACCACCTTACGGAATTTCCGGAGGCCTCTACGACGCATTGGTAGATACGGGAGGTTATATGGATTACGCCACCAACGAGGAGCTGGAACGGGCCATGGATATATTCAGGGAACTGGAAGGAATCGATATTCATCCTGCCGCCGGTGTGGCCACCGCCAGCTTGATGAAAAATGTAAAGCAAGGAAAAGTGGATGCCTCGGCTGTTGTCATGCTCAATATTACAGGAGGTGGGGAGGAAAGGTTCAAAAAAGAGAATGACCTATGGTACCTCAAACCGGTAGAGCAGGCTTCATTGCTTAGCGCCTGACAGGGGAGAGTCGGGTTCTTTGGCCATAACACGGTATTCAAGCCTGGAAACTAACCGTGGAAAGAATTTTGACAGCCATACGGTAGCTTTCCCCAGTGATGTCAGGATAACAAAATTCTTGCGTTTTCTGATCCCTTTGAGCATGGCCAGGGCAACTTCCCTGGCAGTCATCATTTTTTCTTCGGCCCTGGGTGTAGCACCTTGCGGTGTTCCGTCTGCTGTCAGGGCAGCAATGCGGACATTGGAGGCCGTAAATCCCGGGGCGAATGTCATAACGTGCAAGCCGTCGTAGAGGTGCTCGGTGCGCAGGGTGTCCAGAAAGCCATTCATGGCAAATTTTGAAGCCGAATAACCGGTGCGGGCCGGAAGCCCCTTGAATCCGGCTATGGATGTTACCCCGACCACAGATCCTTTGCTTTCAAGAAGCCAGGGCAAGGCATACCTGGTGCAATACACACATCCCCAGAAGTTGACGTCCATCAGTCTTTTCATAACAGACAGGTCCAGGTCTTTGAACAGGGCACGCATGGAAAGACCGGCGTTGTTGACCAGGATGTCTATCCTGCCAAAACGGCTGATGGTCTCTTCTACCAGGTGTTTGCAGTCAGATTCAACGGTTACGTCTGTAACTACCGTTAGAACAGGTTGGCCGTGCAATTCTTCTTCCAGGTCTTTGAGTTTGTCGGCAGAACGTGCTGCCAGCACCACAGAGGCTCCCTGGGCGGAAAACACACGGGCGCACTCCATTCCGATTCCGGAAGAGGCGCCCGTTATGATGGCTACTTTACCCTCGAGACAGCCAGCCATAGTTATTTAACGGCCATGTCTTTTATTTCACCGCCCTTATACAAGCCTTTTTGGAGTTTTTTCTGGATCTCGCTAAAAGCGTTGAGGGTGTATTCCACGTGTTCCAGGGAGTGCATGGCAGTGGGAATGAGCCGGTACATGATCACATCACGGGGTACTACCGGGTATACCACAACAGAGCAGAATATCCTGTAGTTTTCCCTCAGATCTATCAGAATGTTTGTAGCCTCGGTAAGTTCTCCTTTGAGGAAAACGGGAGTAACGCAGGCTTCAGCCGGTCCAATGTCAAATCCATTCTTTTTCATTCCTTCCTGGAGTCTTCTCGTGATAAGCCACAATTTTTCCCTTAATTCAGGCATGGTCCGGATCATGTCCAGGCGTTTGAGCAATCCTTCCACCATGGCCATGGGAAGGCTCTTGGCATAAATCTGGGAACGCAGGTTGTACCTCAGGTAATTGATGATCTCCGAGGGTCCTGCGACAAATCCTCCAATCCCCGCCATGGACTTGGCAAAAGCTCCGAAATACAGGTCAACTTCATCCATTACGTTAAAATGTTCCGAGGTGCCCCGTCCGTTCTTTCCCATAACTCCGAATCCGTGGGCATCGTCAATCAGGATGCGGAAATTGTATTTTTTCTTAAGCGAAACAATCTTATCCAGAAAACCCAGGGCACCAGTCATTCCGTAAACACCTTCGGTAATGAGCAGGATGCCTCCACCGCTTTTTTCGGTCAGGCGTGTGGCCCGTTCCAGTGCTTTGTCGCATTTTTCCAGGTCGTTGTGGGGGTAGACTATGCGCTGACCCATATGCAGGCGCATCCCGTCCATGATGCAGGCATGAGCCTGTGAATCATAGACCACAACATCCCGCCGGTTCAATAAGGCGTCAATGGTGGAGACCATCCCCTGGTAACCGAAATTGAACAGGTAAGCGTCTTCTTTCTTTTCAAAGTCAGCCAGTTCCCGCTCCAGACGTTCGTGCAGGGAGGTATGACCGCTCATCATCCTGGCACCCATGGGGTAAGCAAGGCCCCACTTTGCTGCCGCCTCGGCATCGGCTTTTCTGACTTCCGGATGATTGGCCAGCCCCAGGTAATTGTTGAATGTCCAGGCCAGCACCTGTTTCCCCTGGAATGTCATATAAGGCTCAACGGGCCCTTCCAGTTTTGGGAACATGTAATATCCGTGTGCTTTCCTGCGGTATTGTCCCAGGGGACCCCCTTCATCCCGGTTTATTCTTTCAAAAATATCCATGATTATGCGTCTATGTTAGCGTATTTGGCGTGTTGTTCAATGAACTCCCTTCTGGGCGGCACTTCGTCACCCATTAGCATGGAGAAAATACGGTCCGCTTCTGCAGCATTATCGATGGTGATCTGCCTGAGGATCCTGTTTTCCGGATTCATGGTGGTATCCCATAACTGGATGGCATCCATTTCTCCCAGACCTTTATACCGCTGGACGGAAACAGAACTCTCTCTCCCTTTTCCGATTTCTTCCACAGCAAGCCGTCTTTGCTCCTCGGTCCAGCAATACCGTTCTTCTTTTCCTTTCTTTACCAGGTAAAGCGGTGGAGAAGCAATGTATACGTGGCCCCCGCGGATCAGGTCGGGCATGTGACGGAAAAAGAAAGTAAGCAGCAGGGTGTCAATATGGCTCCCATCCACATCGGCGTCGGTCATGATTATCACACGATGGTATCTGAGCTTGCTCATATTCAGAGCCTTGCTGTCTTCCTCGGTACCCCGGGTAACTCCAAAGGCGGTGTATATGTTGCGAATTTCTTCGTTATCAAAAACACGGTGCTCCTGTGCTTTCTCCACGTTCAGGATTTTGCCGCGCAGGGGAAGGATCGCCTGGAATGAACGGTCCCTTCCGCTTTTTGCCGTGCCGCCTGCCGAGTCTCCTTCAACCAGGAAAATTTCGCTTTGTTCGGGATCCCTGTTGGAACAGTCTGCCAGTTTCCCCGGTAATCCCGCTCCAGACATCACATTCTTGCGTTGGACCAGCTCACGGGCCTTACGGGCAGCGTGACGTGCCGTAGCCGCTATTATCACTTTTTCTACAATGGTTTTGGCATCCTTGGGATTTTCTTCCAGGTAGTTTTCCAGCGCAGTGCTTACAGCCTGCGAAACGGCGCCCGTCACTTCGCTGTTGCCCAGCTTGGTTTTTGTCTGTCCCTCAAACTGGGGTTCATTGACTTTTACCGAGATGATGGCAGTCAATCCTTCCCTGAAATCGGCAGGATCGATGTCGAATTTCAATTTGCTGAGCATCCCGGTCTTATCGGCATAACTTTTGAGTGTGCTGGTCAGCCCCCTTCGAAATCCTGTCAGGTGGGTGCCCCCTTCTATGGTATTGATGTTGTTGACGTAGGCGTGTATGTTTTCAGTGAATCCCGTATTGTACTGCATGGCAATTTCAATAGGGATATTGGTTTTGTTGTTTTCCAGGTAGATGGGATGCTGGGTAAGTGGTTCTCTTGTTTTATCAAGAAATTCCACGAAATCCCGCAATCCTGCCTCGGAATAGAACTCATTTTTGAGAAAACTCCCGGAGGAGGGTGTCTCCTCATCGGCATCTTCGGAAAAAGTGTCTTCCCCATTATTTACCCTCTGGTCTTCAATGATCAGGCGAACACCCTTGTTCAAAAAGGCCAGCTCACGGAGCCTGGCAGAGAGGATCTCGTAGCTGTATTCTGTTCCCTGGGTAAATATTTCCTTATCCGGCATAAAGTAGATATCGGTACCTGTTATCTCTGTATCTCCCAGGATTTCTACCGGGGTCTGGGGAACTCCGCGTGAATAGGTCTGCCTGAATATCTTTCCCTCCCGGTAAATGGTGGCCACCAGTTTACTGGACAGTGCATTGACACACGATAATCCTACTCCGTGCAGACCGCCTGAAACCTTATAGGAATCCTTGGAAAATTTTCCCCCCGCGTGCAACACGGTAAGAACCACTTCAAGAGCCGATTTCTTTTCCTTTTCATGCATCCCGGTAGGGATGCCGCGGCCGTTATCAATCACGGTAATGCTGTTGTCGGCATTGATGACAACTTTTATCAGGTCACAATAACCGGCAAGAGCCTCGTCAATGGAATTGTCTACTACCTCATATACAAGATGGTGTAATCCTCTGGATGCGATGTCCCCGATATACATGGAGGGACGTTTTCTGACTGCTTCCAGGCCTTCCAGCACCTGGATGCTTTCTGCAGAATACTGATTCTCTTTACTCACTTTTTCTTTCTTTGAATAACGAGCAAAGATACACAAAAAGCATCATAAATCCTAATCAGAAATGCAAGCTGATTCCACCTCCAAAAGTCAATCCCGGATTGGGATAGAGATATAAATAGGAGATTTTCCTGTTCAGAAGATTGTTGCCAAAAACATATACCCCGAAAAACCTGTTTACAAGGTATTCTATACGGGCGCCCAGATCAAAAAAATCAGGCACGCTTACGGCTGGGTTTCCCGCGATCCAGTCCGGGGCAAAACAGGCGGCCCGCCAATACCCGGTTGCCGATACAATGATGCGTTCCCTCCAGCTGTAGCGGGCATAGGCTCTTATTTCCCATGATGGTTTGTGCCATGGAGGGTTCCCCGAGCTGAGTGTATACTTATGCCATTGGCCCGAAATATTTGCCTCAAAGGGTTCTGAGCGGAAAGACATGGATACCCCGGCGGTATATCTGGTTTCATCCGAATAACTGAGCGTGTACAGGCCCGGATAACCCTGCACTGAAACCTGTGTTCCGTAAAAAAACTGGTTCTTAGTATAGCGGTAGGCTCCAAATAACCTGTAATGGAAGCGGTCGCCCAAAGAGCCGGTAAACCCGGCCTGCACATCCCAGGGAACTGTTGCATCGTACATCTGGTTGGCAAATATCCAGGGATTCTCGGTTATTCTATCCTGGTAGGTGTTCAGACTGTGGTACCCTTTCATCCCTGCATAGAGTGTAAGCCAGTCTCGGGCGATGGTAAGGTGCGCGTCAAACCAGGGAAAAATGCCAAACTGATTTCCATCCGGACCAAGCAGGTAACCTGCGCGCAGGCCGGCGCCCACCTTGTATCTTTCTCCGGTCAGGATCACATGGGGGAATATACCGACTACTGCCCTCGATGATGATACCCCGTCCAATGTCCACCGGTCACTGGCAAAACGGGTAGTCGCACCTAGGTTGATGGAAAAACTTTCTATCAGGTTATAACCGGCTACCGCGTCTATATCCAGGATATTCTCCCGAATTAACGGCAGGCTGTCATATGTGCCGGTGATGTTGTTCTTCGCGTGATTGTATCCCGATTTCCAGTAATAATGCCAGGAGCCTGCTGTCCTGTTCAGCGCATATGTTTCAATGGCCAAACCTGCATTGTAGTAGTTCTGGTATGCCAGGCCGGAGGGAGATAAGACATCCACAACCGTGAAGTCGTTTTTCAGGTGTTCTCCCAGGGCACTGATCCTGAACGTGTTCTTCTTTCCCCTGTGCTCCAGGGTTAACAAACCGTCTGAGCGCATTCTTTTTTCCCCGCTGAGCAACGAACGGTGACGGGCCTGCAGACCTGCATACCAGCCCGAACCAATGGGGACCTGCAAAAGGATGTCTCCCCTTGGTGTCCAGGGATAGCCTAAGCCAAGGTCTATGGTAAAGTAACGTTTGGTCATCACCCCGGAGGGTCTTACAACGGCAGGCGGTAACGGAATGAATTCATAAAGATTGACCAGGGGTTTGTCAAAAATACTGTATTGAAAGGAAGTGTTGAAAGTTCGCAGCGAATCCGGGATCTGTGTGTCCAGCAAGGGCTTGGTGACCTCTATCAGATCGGCATCGTACAGACGTTCTACCTGGATCACGGGATTGATCTGATTTTGCGCGTTCAGAGAAATGCCAGCCAGGCAGGAGGCTATGAATAACCATCTTTTCATTGTGCTTCTTCCTCACATTTTTTGATCCGCAGTGTGACAATCTGTGCTATATCGTCCGGTTCCGAAGATTTATAACCTTTTTGTACGCTTTCGTAAGTGGCTCTGGCCTGTGTCCATTCCCCCCTTTCTGCAAAAATGTCCCCCAAAAGAATAAAAGCACGGGCTACCCAATATTCCTGTGGCGTTTCGGTATCGGTAAAATTGTAGATCATAGTCTCGCCCTTGTCAAAATCCCCCGAATCGAAAGCGTCCTTGCATAGCAGATAGTAGGCTTCGGCCCCGATGGCCGTATGGGGTTCGCGGGAGAGTTCTTCCAGCAGCAACAGCGCTTCCGCTCTTTCGCCCAAAGCCAGGTGGCTCAGGGCTTTGACATATTTTGCCGAAACATGAACAGTGTTGTCAAAAGATTTGTTATCGAGCACTTTATCAGACTGAACAACGGCATTTCTATATTGCTTGTTTTTATAAAAAGACCACATCAGCCCCTTCTGTGCGTCCAGGCGGTTGTTCTCTATCTGTGCGATATCATAAAGGCTCATATAGGCATCTACCGCATTGGCATATTGTTCCAGGTCATACTGGATAAACGCGTAATTGCGGGTAGCAAGCTCGGTGAAAGATCCTGATGGTTTTTTCATGACTACCAGGTATGCATCGGCAGCCAGCTGCATTTTTCCAAGTTTCGAATAACACTCGCCCAGGTAAAAATGGGCCGCAGGGATTTTCACACTTTGCGGGTACTGGCTGATGAATTTGTTCAGGGCAGTAACGGCAGCTGCCGGTGAATCGTTCAGAAACAATTGCTCGGCCGAGGTGAAAACCATCATTTCCTTTTCATCGGGGCTTTTACCCGAATCGATCCCCAGGCTTTCGAGGTAATCGAAAAATCCCTGAGAGTCGTTCCGTGCCATGTAAACATTTTCTATCCCGGCCAATGCATTGGCTGCATCGGGTGAATCGGGATACCTGCGGAGCACTTCCTTGTAATAATCCAGGGCTGCATCGGGATTCTGCATATTGATCCTGATAAGACCCAGTTCTACTAATGCCTTGGCGTGGAAGGCGCTGTGTGTGGCAAACGAAAGGATCGTGTTGAACCGTTCTTCGGCTTTTTCGTATTGGTTTGTCTGGACATAAGTCCTGCCCTGTTCAAAAAGGGCTGAAGAAAAGAAAGAGGATGTGGGGTACTCCTCCATCAAGCGGTCAAGTGTTATGATTTTTTCTGTTTCCCGGTTCAACACTCCCTGGGCCATAGCTATCTGATACAGCGCATAGTCGGGAGAGGTGGTTTTATAATCCAGCGCATGTTGGTATTCCCTGGTGGCTTCCTGGTGCTGGTATTGGGCAAAGGCACAGTCCCCCAGCCTGAGGTAAGTATCCGCCGCAAGACTCCTGTTGCTTGTTCCCAGCCGCAGGTATCTATTGAACCAGTCGGCAGCGTTCTGATAATCCTTCATTTTGAAATAGGCATAGCCAATATTGTAATGGCTGGTGCGGTATTTTTCCGGATTGGAGAAGGATCCGCTCTCTCTGATGAACTGCTTCCAGATATTTATTGCATTGTTGAACTTATTGCTTCGGTACAAACATTCCGCTATCCAGTAAGGTTCCTGTGCCAGTGAAAAATATTTTTCCGCATCCCGGAAAGAACCGGTCTGGTACAACTGGATGCCTCGCAGGAAAGCGGCCTTTTTCAGATCCCGGCTGTTATCAGGAGTAGGATTTTTCAACGCCTGCAGCGCTTCAACGGCCGAGGCATAATCCTGGTTTACAAAATAATTAGCTGCAATATATGTCTGGATCTCGTCCAGTTTTGGAGAATCCGGATATTCTTTCCTGTATAAGGACAAGACTCCAATGTCCCCGTTCAGGTCAAATGACAACTTGGCGTAATTGTAGAAGGCATCTTCCCGGATGTCCAGGTCGTAAGACATAGCACTGGCTCTTTTAAAGGATGCCAAAGCATCTACCTTGTCCCGCAGCCGGATGTAGGATTCTCCCAGGTGGTATAGTGCATTCTGGCCCAGGCTGTCCTGCCTTTCTCCCACTATGGCAAGTTGTTCTGCGGCCCGCATGTAATCACCCAATTTGAAATACAGCATCCCGGAAAAATACCGGTCGGTCAATGTCAGGGTGCTGGCATCTTTCAGGTAATCATCAAAGAAACTGCGCGCCTCCACAGTCCGGTCAAGAGCAAAATATGCTTCTGACAAGGTTTTTGCCAGGGTGGTACGCAACGAAGGATCTGCATCCTTGTAGACTGGTACACCCGTCTGGATTACGCGTTCATATTGTTTCAGGTAAAATAAGGCCTGGAGCAGGTAAGCCGAGGAAAGGGAGGCATACTGGGGCACCTGTGTGAGTGGTTCGAGCAAAGGAACAGCCTGATCAAAACGCCCTTCCGAGTAATGAATATAACCCCTGTAATATCTAGAAGCCCATTTATATGACTCACCCTTGGGGTAATTTTCTGTTTCCAGGAATAGGGTAGCGGCTTTTTCCATATCGCCGCACTGCATGGTTGCATATCCTTTTCTGAATGTGTAGGCAGCGCGTTCCTTTAAAGGCAGACTGCCTATTTTTACTTTTCCGTAGGCTGCCGCGGCTTCGCTGAACAGGCTTCGGGATGAATAAAGGTTCCCCAGGTTAAAGTAAACCTGATTTTTAAACGGGGCCGAAGGGTACTGTTGTTCCCAGCGGGCAACCCGTTTTTCCACCGCCTTATCTTCCAGTGCAATTTCACAAAGTAGCCTGTATGAAGCCGACAGGGAAGCTTGGCCGGTGGTATTGTCTTTTTCCACTCTTCCGAACAGCTCGCTTGCGCTCCAGTATTGCTCCTGCCTGTAGAGTTCAACGGCCCTGGCAAACAGATCATCACCGGCACGTTGCGGCTCCTGGCCGTAGGAAGACGTGGTGATCAGGAGCGTGACAGTGGAGAAAAAAAAGCGCAACCAGGATGTCATTTTGAAGTATGATTATATGGCAAATATACTGTTTTTAAAGAATCATACCGATATTATGGCCGAGGATGGTGACTCAGGACCGTTTGTTGCCAGAATGCCGTATCAAGATGTGTATAGATTTCGGTGGTCAGAATACTGCTGTGGCCCAGCATTTCCTGAACCACACGCAGGTCTGCACCGTTTTCAATCAGGTGGGTGGCAAAGGAATGACGGAAGGTATGTGGGGAAATGGTCTTTTTCAGGCCGGCTTTCTCTGCCTGCTGACGGACCATATGGAACACCATGTTGCGGGAAAGCGGCCTGCCGTAGTGGTTCAGGAACACATAGTCTTCATGGGCGGAACGAATATTCAGTGAATTTCTCCAGGGATAGTACAGTTCCAGTGCCATGAGCGCATGGGATCCGATCGGGACCAGCCTTTGCTTGTTTCCTTTGCCGAGTACGCGGATAAAACCTTGTTGTGCGAACATCTGGGAAAATTTCAGTTCTGTCAGTTCACTCACGCGCAGACCACATCCGTAGAGCACTTCAACTATGGCTTTGTTACGATGTCCTTCCGGGATACTCAGGTCAAACGATTCCAGCAGCATTTCAATTTCCTGCACAGACAGCACAACAGGTAAATGTCTGCCCGTTTTCGGGGTTTCTATAGAAGAACAGGGATTGGAAGCTATGCGTTTCTCCATGGCGAGAAAGCGAAAAAAAGCATTAAGCCCCGATAGGATCCTTGCCTGGGTTCTGGCAGAAGATCCCGACCTGGTTACCACAGCAAGAAAGGTTTCTATATGTTTTGCAGTGATATTTGAAAGCCGTGGTGGTACTGCCCCTCCAGGAGCTGCTTCCTGCAACTGTTTATGGAAGCGTGTTATGTCCTGGAGGTATGCCTTCCTCGTATTTTCGGACAGTGACCTTTCCAGGCGCAGGTACATAAGAAAATCACCGACTGCTTCATTCCATTCCGGGTCCATCCCGGTTAACGGTTTCATTGAGGATTTTGTTTTTTGTAAGTGTCGCACCAGGGAGCAAGACCGCAGGTTGTGCATTTCGGTTTTCTGGCTGTGCATACGTACCTCCCGTGAAGGATCAGCCAATGGTGAGCCCTTGCCCTGAGTTCAGGCGGAAAATGATGGTTCAGGTCGTTTTCCACAGACAAAGGGGTTTTCCCGTCAGACAATCCCAGCCTGTGAGAAATCCGGAATACGTGCGTATCCACCGCAATAACCTCTTTACCAAACGCAACAGATGCGATCACATGGGCGGTTTTTCTGCCTACACCCGGCAATTTCTGAAGGTCTGCGGGGTCGGAAGGTATTTTCCCATCAAAATGTTCCATGACACTGCGGGCCATTCCGGCCAGGTGTTGTGCCTTGTTGTTAGGATAAGTTATGGAGCGGATATAAGGAAAAATATCTTCCGCTCTTGCAGTTGCCATGTCTACCACAGTAGGGAAACGCTCCAAAAGGGCAGGGGTTGTCATGTTCACACGCTGGTCTGTGCATTGCGCCGAGAGGATCACGGCCACCAACAGGCTGTATGGATCTCTGTATTGCAATTCTGATCTGGGGTCCTCCATATGGGTGCTGAACCAGGAGATGATGTTCTGAACTTCCTGTTTCTTTTTCATGATTCCATAAAGCCTGAAAGATCAATTTCACGGCGGTCGGCAACTTGTGTGCATTTACCGGCCTCACACCGGAATATCCTGCCAGGATAGCGTTGCAGCAAGCTCAGGTTGTGCGTTACCACCATCATGGCAGGCTGCTGTTTTTCATGGATTTCCATGAAAAGCTGCATGATTTCCTGCTGCGTGTCACTGTCCAGGTTCCCGGTAGGTTCATCTGCTAAAATAATCTCCGGATTGTTGAGAATGGCGCGGCCAATGGCAACACGCTGCTGTTCACCGCCGGAGAGCTGATGTGGCATCTTGTGTTTTTTATGCAGCATTCCCACGCTTTCCAGTGCCTGCTCAATACGCTGCTGCATGTCCTTTTTATTTTTCCATCCGGTAGACCGGAGAACAAATTCCAGGTTGTCATAGGCAGATCGGTCCTGGAGTAATTGGAAGTCTTGAAAAACGACACCTATTTTTCTTCTTAAATAAGGTATTTGTCTTCTTTTCAATTTTAACAGGTTGAAACCGGCTACTTCCGCTTCTCCTTTTTTCAGCGGGAATTCGCCTATCAGAGTTTTGATCAGCGAAGTTTTTCCTGTTCCTACACGGCCTACCAGGTATATGAAATCACCTTTTTCCAGGGTAAGGTCAACCCCCTGCAGGATCAAGTTGGAATCCTTTATCACATCTACACCGGAAAGCCTTATAATAGACATATTGCTTATTTTATACAAATATAGCAAAAGGGCACATTTGATAAAAAATTGAAATTTTTTTGAATATTGAAAAACATGTTTACATTTGCAGTGTACTAATGAACTAATACACTAAATAATGATTCAAATCAAAAACCTATCTTTCAGTTATTCAAAGAATAACGTCTTTCGGGATCTGTCTCTTTCATTGTCTATAGGCAACATATACGGCCTGTTGGGACAAAATGGAGTAGGGAAGACCACATTGCTTAAACTAATGTCCGGTTTGCTCAAAAGTGATCAGGAAACCTGTACGGTGAACGGCTGCCATCCCTATAAAAGGAAGCCCGATTTTCTTCAGGACATTTATTTCCTGCCCGAAGAACCGGCGTGCCCGCTGGGAACAGTTGCCCATTTTGCACAGAACAACGGGTCGTTCTACCCGTCTTATGACAAAGAGTATTTTTATGAATTGCTGGACCGTTTTGAAGTAGACCCGGAAAAACGATTCAGAGACCTTTCTGCCGGACAGCTGAAAAAAGCATACGTATCTTACGCGCTTGCCCTCAATACCAAAATACTGCTCCTGGACGAACCCAGCAACGGGATGGATATTCCATCCAAGACAGTTTTTCGCAGTATCGTTTCCGGACAGATCAATGAGGGTCGGTTGATTGTCATTTCAACACACCAGGTGCGGGATCTTGAAAACCTGATAGATCCTATCATAATTCTCGACCGCAAGGATGTCCTGTTGCATGCATCCATTGAGGAAATTGCCCAAAAAGTATGTTTCATCAATGCTGCCGATAAGCAGGATGACGCGCTCTATTGTGAAGAAACCCCGCTTGGTTATTCCCTGGTTAAGGCTAATACGGCCGGCATTGACACAAAAGTCAATCTGGAGACTTTGTTTAATGCCGTTTTAATGCATAAAGAATGGTTTAAGGAACATTTTAACACGACAACAATATGAGCAACCTGTTTAATATAAAACGCTTTTACGCATTTGTCTGTAAGGAATTCCGGGAATTGCCGGGAAAATACGGACTGACCATTATAAGTATGATAGGGGGATATTTGTTCTTGCTTCTGCTTCTAATGATGCTCGGAGTCTCTATCTCACCTTTTACAAGGATGACCGTGATAATGATATACGTTATGATAACCATCATTTTTGCCCCGTCCAAACTTCACGGAAACGTAAACCACACAAGAAAAGGATTGTGTTATGCAATGCTGCCTGTTTCTGCGCTGGAGAAAACACTCAGCATGTTTGTCATTAATTTTCTCTGCACTTCAATACTAATTACGGCTGGCCTTTTTGCAGCCGATATGCTCCTGTACCTTATTGTTCCTTCCCGTATGGAGGGATTTCTGCTGAACTATGAGACAGCACGCCTTTTTGGAGAAGAGCTCATAGAGTTGTTCTTTTTACAATCGATTTTCATCCTTGGCAATATGGTTTTCAAAAGACAGAAAGTTGCAAGAACGTTTATAAGCCTTATAGGGATTGGCTTCCTTCTTGGCCTGGTAATGCTTCTTGTTTTCCGCGCCATTGGGCTTGAAAACATTGAAAGGTTTGCCGACTCCATTCTGGCTGAGTTTCCCAAGGAAATTGACAACTGGGACATATTAAGCTATAGTACTTTCAATAGCACGTACAGGCATATTCCCCTTATCAGGAACATAATCATTATTGCATATTCTGTTACTGGACTGATCACGGCCACGTGCTGGGTAGGTGTATACCGTCTTATTAAAACAACAAAATATTGATTCTTATGGAATTTAAAGAAAATCAGGCCATATATCTGCAAATTGCCGAATCTTTGTGCGAGAGAATTCTGAGCGGGAAGTGGGAGGCAGAGGACAGGATGCCGTCAGTCAGGGAACTTGGAGCAACTTTGGGAGTGAATCCCAACACGGTGGCCAGAACCTATGACTATTTGCAGCAAAAGGAAATCATCTACAACAAAAGAGGCATTGGCTTTTTTGTTGCGCCGGGAGCGCGTCATGAAATCATGACAGCCCTTAAGGAACAATTTTTGCAGGAAGAACTTCCTGTGTTTTTCAAACGAATTGATCTGCTTTCCATACCTTTTAAAGAAATTCAGGATCAGTATAACAAACAAACAAAATGAAATATCTGTCAACACTTTTAGTGTTTCTCGTTCTGGCTACAGGAAATCTTTTTGCAGCACGCAACACATCAGCTATCAAAGGGATTGTTATTGACAAGGAAACACGCAGTCCTCTTTCCTATGCAACGCTGGCCGTCAGGGACAGCTCTAATTCAGTCATTACGGCTGCGACAGCCGGATCAGACGGTGCTTTCACGTTGGAAGGAATACCTTACGGATTATACCAGCTTGTTGCGACTTTTATAGGATACAAGGAGCAATCAAGGAAGATTGAACTAACCTCTGCACAGACAGATGTCGGGTTCATAGAGATGGAAGAAGATGTGCAGACACTTGAAACAGCCGTTATCACTGCAAGAGTCCCGGTCATTGAGCAAAAGATCGACAAAATTGTCATGAATGTGGCCGAAGCGGTCTCCACAGAAGGGAGCAATGCCCTTGAAGTATTGCGCAAAGCCCCCGGAGTTACCATTGACATGGACGGGAATGTGAAGCTCAACGGCCAGGCGGTCAGTGTCTGGATTGACGGACGTCCGTCCTACCTGAGCGGACTGGAGCTCGAAGCGCTCCTTCGTTCCACGGACGGTACCACCATTGACAAGATTGAACTCATGGCACACCCTTCGGCAAAATATGATGCAGAAGGAAGCGGAGGCATCATCAATATCAAGATGAAGAAAAACCTGCTCAAGGGATTCAGCGGAACAGCCAATGGCTACTATGGGGGGATGAAGCACAAGCGCTATGAGCAGGAAGCCGGTGGAGGACTGAACATGAACCTGCGCACCGATAAGACCAACACCATGCTCAATTACAGCGGCCGCTACGATAACATTGGAGTACAGCTGGATACGCGCACGATCATTGGGGACGCCACTAGTTTTGAACAAATCTCACATTCCGATTTTCTGATCGGTTCGCAAAGCCACACGGTAAAGCTGGCCAACGATATTTTCCTGAACAAAAAGAACACGGTAGGTTTTATCGTGACCACCATGTTCCGTGGCCAGTCACAGGATAACTACGGGGATGATAACCTGACTACAACCAAACTCAACGGTAATCTGATCAGCAGCATGAATAGCATCATCAGGACGAATACCAGTTACGATAATGTGACCGCCAACGTCAATTATACCGGGGTGTTCAACGAGGAAAAGTCACAGGAACTTACTTTCAATGCAGATTATGCCTATTATGATATAATGTCGGGCAACTATCAGAATAACAGCATTGTGTCAGGCTTTGGATTCAATGAAATATTCCGTCAGAACAGCCAGCAATTCATCAACCTGGTTTCAGGAAAGATTGATTACCAGCAATCGTTCTGGAAAACAGGGATGCTGGAAGCCGGGCTCAAATGGGCCATGACCCAGACGAATAACGACCTGTTCCGGGAAGATTCGCTTACAGGCGGCTGGATTCCAAACACCAATATGTCCAATGAATTTTTGTATACCGAACATATTGCAGCTGCTTATGCATCGGTGGGCAGGATGCTGGGAA
>MTKX01000618.1_pt3 | contig 122742 bp, 101 predicted proteins | sample 1042771 | NCBI WGS metagenome assembly MTKX01 (sample SAMN06212183, study PRJNA360534) | anaerobic digester metagenome | biome: Wastewater treatment plant; material: sludge; isolation source: anaerobic digester fed with sludge from wastewater treatment plant | place: Denmark: WWTP Randers ...
GCGGACGACGACCACTGGCACGGCACCCACGTCGCCGGCATCGCCGCGGCCGACACCGGCAACGGCGCGGGCATCGCCGGAGTGGCTTGGAACTGCCGGCTGCTGCCGGTCAAGGTCACCGACGCCTCCGGCGACGGCTATTACAGCTGGATCATCGACGGCATCGTCTGGGCCGTCGACGCGGGGGCCGACGTCATCAACATCAGCATGGGCGGCGAGTACGACGACGCCTTCCTCGAGGACGCCTGCAAGTACGCCTTCGACCGCGGCGTCGTCGTCGTGGCCGCGGCCGGCAACGACGGCGGGGCCCGGGTCCTCTACCCCGCCGCCTACGACGACTACGTCCTGGCCGTCGCCGCCAGCGATTACGACGACGAGATCGCGTCCTGGTCCAACTACGGACCCCAGGTCGACGTCGCCGCCCCGGGGGCCTACATCCTGTCCACGGCGCCGCGGGCCTACGTCGGGAGCCTGAACCCGCCCTACCTCTTCGCCTCCGGGACATCCATGGCCTCGCCCCACGTCGCCGGCCTGGCCGCCCTGGTCAAAAGCCTCAAGCCCGGGCTGACCGCGGCCGAGGTCATGAACGTCATCCGCTACACCGCCGACGACGTCAACGCCGCCACCGCCCCCGGCTTCGACGACCACGCCGGCTACGGCCGCATCAACATGGAGAGGGCCCTGACCCCGTACATCATCCGGTGACGGCGCGACGACCATGATCAAGTTCCTGCGCGTCAGGAATCTGGCCACCATCGAAGACCTGACCCTGTCGTTCGAGAGCGGCTTCTCCATCCTGACCGGCGAGACGGGCGCCGGCAAGTCCATCATCATCGACGCCATCCGCCTGATCCTCGGCGAGAAGGCCTCCCCCGACCTGGTCCGGACGGGCCGCGCCGAGGCCCTGGTCGAAGCCGTCTTCGACGTCTCCGGCGAGCGGCTCGAGCTCGAAGGCCTGCCGGGGCCGGAGGACGGCGAGCTGCTCGTCCAGCGCTCGGTCACCGCCCAGGGCGCGGGCAAAGCCTCCGTCAACGGCGTCCTCGTGCCCGTGCGCCGGTTGCGCGAGATCGGCGGCCGCCTCATCGACATCTACGGACAGAACGACCACGTCTTCCTCCTCCACCTCGAGAACCACCTGGCCTATCTCGACGCCGCCCTCGACGAGCCGGCCCTCGTCCGGGACACGGCCCGGGCGGCCCAGGACCTCAGGCGCCTGCTCCAGGAGAAACGCGACCTCGAGGCCCGGGAGAAGGCGCGCGAGCAGCGTCTCGACTTCATCGCCTACCAGGCCGGTGAGATCGAGGCGGCCGGCCTCAAGCCCGGCGAGGACGAGAGCCTGCTGCGCGAGCGCGACATCCTCCGCGACGCCGGGAAGATCGCCGGCCTGGTCGACCGGGCCCTCGACGTCGCCTATCTCGGCGAGGACTCCCTCGTGCCGCGGCTGGCCCGGCTGCGCTCGCTGCTCGGCGAGCTCGGCGCCTACGACGCCTCGTTCGGCGACTTCCGGGCCGGGCTCGAGGAGGCCGCCATCCTGCTCCAGGACGCCGCCGACGCCCTGGTCCGCTTCAAGGACCGGCGGGCCGAAGCGCCCGAGGACCCCGAGGCGGTCGAGGAGCGCCTGAGCGTCATCGAGAAGCTCAAGCGCAAGCACGGCGGGACGATCGAGGCCGTGCTGGCCCGCGGCGAAGAGCTCCGCCGCGAGCGGGCCGCGCTCGAGGGCGGGCGCGACCGGCTCCAGGAGCTCGGCTCGGCCATCGAAGCCCGGTTCGCCGACTACGCCGCCCTGGCCGCCCGCCTGGGCACGGCCCGCCGGAGGGCCGCCGGGGCCCTCGGCCGGGCCATAGAGAAGGAGATCGCCCTGCTGGGCATGTCCAAGGCCCGCTTCGAGGTCCGTTTGACCCCGGTTCCCCCCTCCCCCGACGATCCCGCGACCGTCCGCGACCAGGGGGCCGAGGACGCCGAGTTCCTGCTCTCGCCCAATCCCGGCGAGGAGCTCCGGCCCCTGCGCCGCATCGCCTCGGGCGGCGAGCTGTCGCGGATGATGCTGGCGCTGAAGTCGGCCGGGCGGGACCGCGAGGACCGCAAGACCCTCATCTTCGACGAGATCGACGCCGGCATCGGCGGCCGGACGGCCGAGTTCATCGCCCGCAAGCTCGGCCAGCTGGCCGCCCGCCACCAGGTCGTCTGCATCACCCACCTGCCGCAGATCGCCGCGGCCGCGGCCCACCACTTCCACGTCGACAAGCGGGTCGAAAAGGACCGGACGTTCACGGCCGCCCGCCGGCTCGGGCCAGATGAGCGCGTCGAGGAGATCGCCCGCCTGGTCGCCGGCAGCCGGCTGACCGAGGCCTCCCGCCAGACCGCCCGCGAGATGCTCGAGGGGACGCCCGGGAAAGGACAACGCCCATGACCAAGCCCGAGACCGCCGTGGCCCTCTTCCGCGAGGGTTTCAGCTGTTCGCAGGGGGTCTTCGCGGCCTTCGCCGCCGACCTCGGCCTCGACCGCGAGACGGCCCTGAAGCTGGCCCAGCCGTTCGGCGGCGGCATCGCCCGCCGGGCCGACTGGTGCGGCGCGTTGACCGGGGCTTTCCTGGCGGTGGGCCTCAGGCACGGCCGGGTCCGGGCCGAGGACGCCGCGGCCAGGGACCGGACCTACGCCCTGGTCAACGAGCTCGTCCGACGGTTCGAGGCCGCCCACGGCGCAGTCCGCTGCCGCGACCTGCTCGGCTGCGACATCGGCACCCCGGAAGGCCAGAAATGGGCCGAGGATCGCAAGCTCCACCAGACGACCTGCGAACGGCTCGTCCGGGACGCCGCGGCCCTGCTCGAGGAGATCCTCTGAGACGGCCATGACCCTGCCCCTCGCCGGCCGGAAGGTCTTCGTCCGGACCTTCGGCTGCCAGATGAACGAGAACGACTCCGAGCACATCGCCGGCGTCCTCGTCCGGGCCGGCGCGGTCCAGGTCGACGGTCCCGAGGACGCGGACGTCGTCGTCGTCAACACCTGCGCCGTGCGCCGGAAGTCGGAAGAGAAGCTGTTCTCGTACCTCGGGCGGCTGTCGGGGCTGAAGCGGCGGCGGCCGTTCCTCCTGGGCGTGGCCGGCTGCGTCGCCCAGGTCCGCCGCGAGGACATCCTGGCGCGGGTCCCGTGCGTCGACTTCGTGGCCGGGCCCGACAGCTACCCCGACCTGGCCGACATCGTCGTGCGGGCCGCGGAGGCACCGGCGGTCCGCACGGACCTCGGTGGCGACTGGCGCGAGGTCGGCCCCGGATCGACGGCCCGGGGGAACTCCTGGAGCGTCTACGTGCCGGTCATGGAGGGCTGCGACAACTTCTGCGCCTACTGCATCGTCCCCTTCAGCCGGGGCCGGGAGAAGTACCGGCCGCTCGGGGCCGTCGTGGCCGAGGTCCGGGCCGCGGCCGAGGCCGGGGCGCGAGAGGTCCAGCTCCTCGGCCAGAACGTCAACTCCTACCGCGACCCGGGGACCGGGGCGGACTTTCCGGCTCTGCTCGAGGCCGTCTGCGCCGTCCCGGGGCCGGACTGGGTCCGCTTCATCACCTCCCACCCCAAGAACTTCGGCGACGGGCTCGTCCGGGCCATGGCCGGGCTGCCCAAGGTCTGCCCGGCCCTCCACCTGCCCGTCCAGTCGGGTTCTTCGGCCGTCCTGGCCCGGATGAACCGGGGCTACGACCGGGAGGATTATCTCGGGCTCGTTTCGCGCCTGAAACGGGGCGTGCCGGGCCTGCTCCTCTCGACCGACGTCATCGTCGGCTTTCCCGGCGAGACCGAGGAGGACTTCGAGGCCACTTGCGGGCTTCTCCGCGAGGTCGGTTTCGCCGGGGTCTTCTCGTTCCGTTACTCGCCGCGCCCGTTGACGGCCGCGTCCGAGCTCGCCGACGACGTGCCCCTCGAGGTCAAGCGCCGCCGCCTGGTCGCCCTCCAGGCGCTGCAGAGGTCGCTGCAGGCCGGGATGTTCCGCTCGTTCGTCGGCCGGGACCTCCGGGTCCTCGGCACCGGGCCCAGCCCCAAGGGCGGCGGGCGGTTCTCGGGCCGCACGGCCGGCAACCTGGTGGTCAACTTCGATGCCCCCGCCGACCCCGCCGGGCGCTTCGTCGACGTCCGGATCACGGGCTCCGGCCCCTACAGCCTCCACGGCTCCGCCGTCTGATTGCACTTTGACCGCGATTCCGATATAATCCCTCGCCTTGAGCCCCTTCGCCCGGGAATTGAGAACAGCGGATGAAAGTCAACGTCTGGAATACGATCCTGCAGCTCAGCAAAGAGCGCAGCGTCGAGCCTCGCGTCATCATCCAGGCCATCGAGGAATCCCTTAGGGTCGCCTCGGCCAAGTTCTTCTCCCAGAAAGAGAACGTCCAGGTCCTGTTCAAGCCCGAGAAGGGCGAGTTGCGCGTCTTCGCCGTCAAGCGGGCGGCGGCGGCCCCCAAGAACCCGGCCGAGGAGGTCTCCCTGGCCGAGGCCCGGTCCATCCGCCCGGACGTCAAGGAGGGCGAGACCGTCGAGATCGACCTGCCCTCGGACACCCTGGGCCGCATCGCCGCCCAGGCCGCCAAGCAGGTCATCTTCCAGAAGGTCCGCGACGCCGAGCACGAGAAGATCATCAACGAGTTCGCCCCCCGCATCGGCGAGATCGTCACGGGCGTCGTCCGCCGCATCGAGGACGGCGTCGTCGTCCTGGAGGTCGGCCGGACCGAGGTCTTCATGCCCCTGCGCGAGAAGCTGCCCGGCGACGAGCTCAGGCGCGGCGACCTGGTCAAGGCGGTCATCACCCAGGTCCTCAAGGGCTACCAGGGGCCGCAGATCATCGTCTCCCGGGGCGCCAGCCGGTTCCTGGCCCGCCTCTTGGAGAACGAGATCCCCGAGATCGCCAACGGGACCATCGAGATCAAGGACATCGTCCGCCAGGCCGGGGAGCGTTCCAAAGTGGCCGTGGCCAGCCGCGAGCGGGACATCGATCCCGTCGGCGCCTGCATCGGCGTCAAGGGCAACCGCATCCTGGCCATCTCCAAGGAGCTCCAGGGCGAGAAGATCGACATCATCGAGTGGTCCCCCGACCTCGTGAGCTACGCCAAGGCCGCCCTCAGCCCGGCCAAGGTCGAACGGCTCCAGATCGCCAGCAAGGTCGAGAAGGCCATCCTGGCCGTCGTCCCGCAGGACCAGCTGTCGCTGGCCATCGGCAAGAAGGGCATCAACGTCAAGCTGGCCTCCCGCCTGGTCGGCTGGAAAATCTCCATCAAACAAGAAGACGCTCATGACTGAAACCACCAAGAAGCCCGCCGTGAAGAAACCGCTCAAGGCCGAAGCGGACAAGACGGCCGCGGCGCCGGCCAAGGCGCCCTTGAAGCCGGCCGTCCCGCTCCGCCCGGCCAATCCCATCAGACCCGGCGCCCCTCGCCCGCTCGCCCCGGCCCGGCCGCTCCAGGCCGGCCCGGTCAAGCCGGCGGCGGGAGCTGCCGCTCCGGCCAAGCCCGGGGCCGTCCCCCTGAAGCCGGCCGTCCCGCTCCGCCCGGCCAGTCCGCTCAAGCCCGCCGCCCCGGCGGCCAAGCCGGCCGCGCCCGCAGCGAAACCCGCGGCCCCGGCCAAACCCGCTCCGGCCCCCGCGCCCAAGCCCGCGGTCCCCAAGCCCGCGGCTCCTCCGGCGGCGCCCAAACCGGCCGCCCATGCCGCTCCCCACGCCGCGCCGCCCGTCCGGCCGGCCGCGCCTCCGGCGCCCCCCGCGGCCCCGGCCAAGCCCGCCGCCCGCCCGGCCCCCGCGCCGGCCGTCCGGCCGTCGGCTCCTTCGGCGCCCAAGGCCCCGGCCCCTCAGGCCGGACCGGCCAGGCCCGCCGCCCGCCCGGCCCCCGCGCCGGCCAAACCGCCCGCCCCGCCGGCGCCCCCCAAACCCCGGGAGAGGATCGCCCTGCGCGAGGGCTGGCTGATCAAGGACGCCGCCGAGGCCATGAAGGTCCGCCCCAAGGACCTCCTCGACCGGCTGGCCGCCAAGGGATTCCCGGCCGATCTCAACGATTTCGTCGACGCCGAGGTGGCCGCCGCCGTCGCCAAGGCCACCCATTTCGACGCCGAGTTCGTCACCCTCGACCAGGCCATGCGCGCGCTGGCCGAGGCCAAGGCCGCCGACCTGGCGCCGCGCTCCCCCGTCGTCACCATCATGGGCCACGTCGACCACGGCAAGACGACCCTCCTCGACGCCATCCGGTCCTCCCATCTGGTCGACAGGGAGTCGGGCGGCATCACCCAGCACATCGGGGCCTACCGGGTCCCGGTCAAGAACCGCTTCATCACCTTCATCGACACCCCGGGCCACGAGGCCTTCACCCAGCTCCGCTCCCGCGGCGCCAAGGCCACCGACATCGTCGTCCTGGTCGTCGCCGCCGACGACGGCATCATGCCCCAGACCAAGGAGGCCATCGACCACGCCCGGGCCGCCGCGGTGCCGATCATCGTGGCCATCAACAAGGTCGACAAGCCCGAGGCCAATGTCGAACGGGTCAAGCAGCAGCTGGCCAAGGAGAACCTCCTGGTCGAGGACTGGGGCGGCAAGATCATCAGCGTCGAGATCTCGGCCAAAGAGAAGAGGAACATCGACGACCTGCTCGAGATGATCCTCCTGCTCAGCGACGTCCAGGAGATCAAGGCCAATCCCCGCGTCCCGGCCCAGGGCGTCGTCCTCGAGGCCCGGCTCGACAGCCAGAAGGGCCCGCTGGCCACGGTCATCGTCCAGCAGGGCACGCTCGAACAGGGCCAGGCCTTCGTTTCCGGGCTGACCATGGGCAAGGTCCGGGCCATGTTCGACGAGCACGGCAAGGTCCTCAAGAGCGCCGGGCCGTCGGTCCCCGTGGAGATCATGGGCTTCGCCGACGTCCCCGTCGCCGGCGACCCGTTCCAGGTCATGGGCGATCCGAACGAGGCCAAGCTCGTCGTCGAGTACCGCAAGACCCGGGCCAAGCGGCCCGAGTCCGCCCGCGACAGCGGCGTGACCCTCGACGACCTGTTCAAGAAGATCGAGGGCGGCCAGGCCAAGGAACTGACGCTCGTCGTCAAGGCCGACGTCCAGGGTTCCGTGGAGGTCCTCAGCGACATCCTGCCGCCGCTCAGCACGGACAAGGTCAAGGTCCGGATCGTCACCGCGGCGACCGGCAACATCACGGAGGCCGACGTCCTGCTGGCCTCGGCCTCCAAGGCCATCGTCATCGGCTACAACGTCAAGCCGGCCCCCAAGGTCCTCGACCTGGCCAAGAAGGAAGAGGTCGAGATCCGGACGTACAAGATCATCTACCAGCTCACGGACGACATCAAGAAGGCCCTCATCGGCCTGCTCGAGCCGGTCATCAAGGAGACCTTCCTGGGCCGGGCCGAGGTCCGCAGGGTCTTCCAGATCCCCAAGGTCGGGGCCATCGCCGGCTGCTACGTCCAGGACGGCCGGATCACCCGCAACGCGGAGGCCCGGATCCTGCGCGGCCGCGAGGTCCTGCACCAGGGACGGATCACCTCCCTCAAGCACCTCAAGGAGAACGTCACCGAGGTCAAGAAGGACTACGAGTGCGGCATCGGCGTCGGCGGCTTCAACGATCTCCAGCCCGGCGACACGATCGAGGCCTTCGTCCGCGAGAAGGTCCAGGCCATCTGACGGAGACGGAGGTTCCCGATGGTCGTCGGCGTCCTGACGCTCGATCTGTTCTTCCCGCACGCCCGGTCCCTCAAGGATAAGCGCCGCATCCTCCACGGCTTCAAGGACCGCCTCCGCCGCCACAACGTCGCCGTGGCCGAGATCGAACACCAGGACCTCTGGCAGAGGGCCCGTCTGGGCGTCGTGGCGGTCCACGGCCACCAATCCGTCGTCGAGGACATCCTCGGCCGGGTCCTGGCCGACGCCCGCGGCCTCGAGGAGGCCGAGATCGCCGGCCAGGAGGTCCGCTATGCCTGAGAGAGGCTTCCGGACGAAGCGCGTCGCCGAGCTCGTCCAGGCCGAGATCGGCCGGCTCCTCATCGCCGAGTTCCAGGACGCCCACTCGGGCCTGCTGACCGTCACCCGGGTCGAGATGACCCCCGACCTCCTCACCGCCCGGGTCTTCGTGAGCGTGTTCGGCGCGGACGACCCCGCCGCCCTGCTCGACCGCCTCGAACGGCGCAAGGGCTACATCCGGAGGACCCTTGCCTCCCGGATCGAGTTGAAGTATAATCCCGAGCTATTTTTCGCCCTGGACCCCGGTCCGGGGCAGCAGGAGCGCATCGACCGGCTCCTCGAGGAGACCAAGAGACATGGGCGCTGACCCGAGAGAGCTCATCGCGGCCCGGCTCAAGGCCTCACGGCGGTTCGCCGTGACGTCCCATCTCCGGCCGGACGGCGACTCCCTCTGCACGGCCCTGGCCTTGGCCGGCATGGGGGCGCTGCTCGGGAAAGAGGTCGCCATCGTCAACCGCGACCCGACCCCGGTGCCGTTCTCCTCGTTCCCCGAGCTGGCCGGCGTGCGCGTCGGCCAGATCCGGGCCGCCGACTACGACACGGTCGTCCTCCTCGAGTGCGCGGACGTCTCCCGATCGGGCCAGGAAGGCCTGGACGGCTCGTTCAAGATCAACATCGACCACCACTACTCCAACACGCCGTACGCCGAGATCAACTGGATCGACCCCGAAGCGCCGGCCGTCGGCGAGATGGTCTTCGAGCTGTCCCGCTTCCTGGGCGTCCGTCCGACGCCGGAGATCGCCGAGTCCCTCTACTGCGCCATCTTCTCCGACACGGGCTCGTTCCATTTCTCCAACACGACCCCCCGGGCCCTGGCCGCGGCCACCGAGCTGGCCCGCCTGGGAGCCAGCCCCAACCGCGTGGCCGAGAAGATCTACTACAACAACCGTCCCGAGAAGATCCTCCTGCTCGGCCGCGTCCTGTCCTCCCTCGTCATGACCGGCGGCGGAGCCATCGCCGTCATCACCATGCACAAGCGCGATACGGAGTCCCTCGGCCTCCGGGAGGTCGACACGGAGGACATGACCACGCTGGCCCGGTCCATCCAGGGCGTCGAGATGGTCATGTTCTTCAAGGAGATGGGCCCCGAGACCTACCGGGTCAGCCTGCGGTCCAAAGGCAGCGCCAACGCGGCCAAGGTGGCCGAGCACTTCGGCGGCGGCGGGCACGTCCACGCCTCGGGCTTCACCGTCTACGGGCCCTACGAACGGCTCATCCGCGAGGTCCCGGCCACGGTCGAGGGCCTTCTGCGCGAGGCCCGCCGCGACCTGTCCGACGGCCGGGCCGGTTGAGGCCGGGGACGGCCCCGATGCCGCCCGACGGCGTCCTCGTCATCGACAAACCGGCCGGCCCCACCTCCCACGACGTCGTCCAGCGCGTCCGCCGGCTCCTCGACACCCCGCGCGCGGGCCACGGCGGCACGCTCGATCCGGACGCGACGGGGGTGCTCCTGGTGGCCGCCGGGCAGGCGACCCGCTTCTTCCCGTTCCTCGCCGGGGGCCGCAAGACGTACGAAGGTCTCATCCGTCTCGGGTTCGCCACCGACACCTACGACGCCTCCGGACGGCCGCAGGGCGAAGACCGCCCGGACTTGCCGGAGAGGGAGGCCCTCGCCGCGGCCATGGCCGCTTCCGTCGGCGACATCCTCCAGACGCCGCCCCGGTTCTCGGCCAAGAAGCTGGCCGGCCGGCCCGTCCACCGGCTGGCCCGGGCCGGAGAGTCTTTCGAACTGGCCCCCTCCCCCGTCACCGTCTTCCGGTTCGACTTGAAGGATTACCGGCCGCCCCTGGCAGCGTTCGAGGCCGAGTGCTCCTCGGGCACCTACATCCGCTCCCTGGCCCACGACCTCGGGGCCCGGCTCGGCTGCGGCGCCCATCTGGCCTCTCTGCGCCGCACGGCCTCCGGCCCCTTCGACCTGTCGCAGGCCGTGACTTTGGAGGCGCTCGAGCAGGCGGCCGACCGGGGCGAGGCCGCCGGCCTGCTCGTCCCCCTCGAACGCCTGCTGCCCGAGCTCCCGGCCGTCGCCGTGCGGCCGGAGGCCGAAGCCCGGGTCCGGAACGGCTCGCCGCTCGAGGCCGCGCACCTGGCCGCTCCCTGGCCCGCGGCCGGCCCCTCCCCCGCCGGCGGGCCCGCTTCCACAGGCGTCGTTCGCCTGTTCTCGGCCACAGGGAGGCTCCTGGCCCTGGCCAAGCCCACGCCCGACGGCGCCGGCCTCCACCCCTTCCTGGTCCTGGCCTGACGTCCCCGGGCCGGGGCCGGCGACGCTCCCCTCGGAGCCTCGTCGCGACCCGGGAAAAGAGCCTTGAATTTTGGCCCCGGGTGGTGTAAAGTAGCGGGGTTATGCGGCTGAACAAGAACCAGCTCGAGCACCTCGCTTCGGCGATCCTGCGCAACCTGTCCAAGGAAGGCAAGCTCATCGTCGAGGACCGGGGCCGTCTGCTCGAGGAGATCACCAACCTCCTGTTCGAGGAGTTCCAGAAGGAGGACCGCCTCGACCAGGAGGTCCGCGAGCTCCTCAGCAAGCACATGGAGAAGATCCGCCGCGAGAACATCGAGTACCAGCAGATGTTCAAAGAGGTCAAGAAGAAGCTGGCCCGCGAGAAGGGGATCGTGCTGTGAGCAGTCGCCTGTCGCGGGAGAAGATCAACTACCTGTCCCGCCAGGTCCTGACCGTCCTCGAGCAGGACGAGCAGGTCGATTTCCTGGACGATCCCAACGAGATCCGCCTGGTCATCGTCAAGTCGATCGAAGAGGAGATGAAGCTCTACGAGTCCCTCGACAAGAAGGCCATCGACAAGATCCAGTCGCAGAAGAAGGCCATCGAAGAGGGGTCCCGGGAGTGGGAGATCCTCTACCGCAAGTACTACAACGACGAGCTGGCCAAGCTCGGCAAGCTCTCCGACTGAGCCCGTCCCCCGTATCCTCCGCCGACCACCCCGTTCCCCGTCCGCCCAAAAAAAAGGGCCGGGGACCTGCGTCCCCGGCCCGTGTGAGCCGCTGTCGCGGGCGCGATCAGAACAGGAACCGGAACCCGAGGCCCGCCTTGTAGTTGGAGTCGAAATCGCGGCCGAGGGGGGCGCGGAACTCCGCGAACACCTGGCCCTTGCTGGTCCACTTGTCGAAGACCTGGAAGCCCAGCTGGAAGGGGATGTCGACGCCGAACTTGTGGAGGTCGTCCTTGGGCATGGTCGCCGAGCTGACGCCGATGCCGGTGCCGATGAAGAAGCTCTGGAAGTGGCCGTTGATCAGGGCGTCGCCGGTGAAGACCAGCTTCCAGGGGTCGCCCTTGAACGGGATGCCGCCGCCGGCGCTCAGGGTGAAGCTCCACTTGTCGGGCGTGATCCAGGCGAACAGGCCGGCGCGCAGGAAGCCGTAGAGGGCCGTGCTGCCGCCGTAGAGCCCGAGGCCGCCGCCGACGGTCCAGAAGAGCTTCTTCTGGGTCACCTCGAAGGTCAGCCGGCAGGGATCCGACGCGGGCGACTGGGCGCCGTCGTTGTCGAAGACGGTCGTGTTGATGGTGTAGGTCCCGGCCTTGGTGAAGACCTTCTCCCAGACCCAGGGGGCCCGGGTGGTCACGCAGGTGTCGATGACGTTGCCCTGGGCGTCGAGGAGCTCGAAGACGACCTTGACGATCTTGCCGTCGGGATCGCTCGAGCCGGAGGCGTCGAAGGTGATGGGCCGGCCGACGTAGTCCTCGCAGGGCATGCAGGAGGTCCACAGCTTGCAGATGGGCGGGAAGTTGATGGAGACCTTGCCGGCGCAGGGGTTCGACGTGGGCTCGCCGGCCATGTTATAGGCGACGCCCTTGAAGGAGTATTCGCCGGGCTTGTCGAACTTGGTCTGCCACTTGGGCGAGGCCGGGGTCAGCTCCTGGGTGGCCAGCTTCTGACCCTGCGAGTCATAGACCTCGACGGTCATGGACTTGGCGTTCAGGGAGCCGCTCATGTCGACCGTGATGGGGTCGTTGGCGTTGGCCCGCTCGGGGACGAGGACGAGGGCGCAGACGGCCGGCTTGATGGCGTCCACGGGCGGTTTGCCGCTGAGGGCGATGTTGCCGCAGCCCTTGGGGATGACGATCTCGTAGATCTTCCAGTCCTTCTCGATGTTGACGATGAAGACCGGCAGGGGCTCCTTGCCCGCCCACTCGATGTTGCGGGCGACCTTGACCTGGTCGTGGGACTTGAAGAGCATCCAGGGCAGGACCTCGCCGACGGGCAGGGTCGTGTCCTTCCACTCGGCCGTCTTCATCTGCTCCATGAAGGGCTGGTAGAGCTCGGGGTTGCCGGCCAGGTCGAAGCCGGTCTTGACGTCGGCCGCGTGGGCGTCGAACAGCCCCTTCATCGTGGCCGGGGTCGGGTCCTGGCCCTTGATGGTGCCGAACGTGTAAAGGCCGATCCTTTTCAGCTTGGTGGTCTGGGCGAAAGATACCGCCGTCGTCACGGCCAGCGCCAGGACGACGAAACAAACGAGGGATTTACGCCAATTCATGCCGATCCTCCTGATATTTATATGAGTCCGAACGAATCCCATAGGTTTTTATAGCCCAAGCGGACGGCTATTGTCAAGCTTTATCAAGGGTTTCCCGGGCCCCGCGGTCAGAGTCCGAGGAAGCCCCGGACGACCCGGTGGATGAGACCGCTGTCCCGGGGCGCCCGGGCCAGCGCGGCCAGGCAGGCCTCCCCGCCCCCGCGGGCGCCGCGGGCGGCGAAGTCACGGAGCGTCCGCAGGCCGTCCGGGACGTCGATCTCCGGGTGGCTCTGGATGCCCCAGACGAGCCCGTCCCCCGTCCGGAAGGCCTGGACGGGGCAGGCCTCCGTCGAAGCCAGGACCTCGAACTCCGGGGGCAGGCCGCGGACCTCGTCGAAATGGACCGAAAAGACGTGGTGGACGGTCCCGGCCGGGCCGAGCAGGGCGCTCTCGCGGCCGGCCCGGACGGCGATCCAGCCGATCTCGGGGGACGGGCATCGCCCGACGCACCCCGGACCGGCCAAGGCGTGGGCAATGAGCTGATGGCCCCAACAGCTGCCGAGGACGGCCGTCCCGCCGGCGACGGCGGCCCGGACGAGAGCGGCCTCGGCCTCGACCCAGGGCTCGCGCTCCAGGATCGAGGCCTCCGAGCCGGTCAGGATGAGATGGCTGAACCCGGCCGGATCGGGGAGCTCCCCTTCCCGCGCGGTGAAGGCCCGCCAGGGGACGTCGAGATAGCGGCTCCAGTGCCCGACCGGAGCGTAGATCTCCGGCTCGATGGAATTGTCGACGATGGCCACAGAGATCCGTTCGCGTCGCGGCATGGCGCCCTCCGTCGCCCCATTATACGGGCCGGCCGGCAAATGGCAAGGCGCCTTGCCGCCGTCCGCGGGATTCTGGTATAATGCGCTGCCGATAGGAGAACGACCGTGACATCCGTGAGCGAAGACACCGAACTGACCGTGACCACTCCGGACGAGCCCGGCATCTTCGGGCGCGTCCTCGGGACCCTGGCCAACGCGGGGGTCAACGTCCGGGCCTTCTACGTCTATTCCGAGGCCGACCGGGGCCACTTCCATCTCGTCACGTCGGACGCCAAGAAGGCCGAGACGGCCCTGCGGACCCTGGGCTACAAGGTCAAGTCGAAGAAGGTCGTCACGGTCCGGGTCACCGACCGCATCGGCGCCGGGGCCGAGATCGGGGCCCTGCTCGGCAACGCGGTCATCGTCATCCACTACGCCTACGGATCGTCGTCGGGCGAGGGCAAGAGCCTGCTCGTCTTCCACACGAGCAACAACCGCAAGGCCCTCGACACCCTGAAGTGAGGCCGTCGAAAAGCCGTTGACAACTCCCCGGAGTTGTCCTAAAATATCTGCCTTAGAGTTGTATTAAGGAGGCCACCGTGTCCAAAGCCGAGCCCAACGTCGTTCCCCTCTGCGACGTCCTTCTCGTCCTTCTCATCATCTTCATGGTCATCACGCCCCTCGTCCAGAAGGGCATCGACGTCAAGCTGCCCGAGACGTCCGACTCCTCGAGCGGCGGCGGCCAGCCCACCGGCCTCATCGTCGTCACCCTCCAGGCCAACGACGTGGTCGAGATCAACCAGATCAAGTACGAGCTGCGCGGCCTCCTCGAAGAGCTCCGCCGCCTCTACAGCACCCGCCAGGACAAGACCATCTTCATCCGCGCCCTGGCCAAGCTGCCCTTCGCCAAGGTCATGGAGGTCATCGACATCGCCCGCGGCGCCGGGGTCGAAACGCTGGCCCTGATCCCCGAGTACATCGAGTAGGCCCCGCCGGCCTCTCCCCGGGCCTCCCGGCCCGGCCTTCGTCTTTATCGATCCCCCGTTCGTCCCCGTGGCGGACGGGTCCGTTCCCGGGAAGACCGATGGGCGCCGCGCCCGCGGGACCGGCCCGCCGGGCTAGCGGCTCTTGATGGGCCCGATGACGTCGCGGGAGATGACCAGGCGCTGGATCTCGTTGGTCCCCTCGTAGATCTGCAGCAGCTTGGCGTCCCGGACCAGCTTCTCGACCGGGTAATCCTTCATGTAGCCGTAGCCGCCGAAGATCTGCAGGGCTTCCAGGGCGTTGCGCATGGCGACGTCGGAGCCGAGGCACTTGGCCATGGCCGATTCCTTGCCGTTGGGCTTGCCCCGGTCCATGAGCCAGGCCGCCCTCCAGACGACGAGGCGGGCGGCCTCGACGTCCATGGCCATCTGGGCGATCTTGAAGGCCGTGGCCTGGAAGGTGGCGATGGGTTTGCCGAACTGGACCCGTGTCTTGGCGTAGTCGACGGCGTGCTCCAGGGCGGCCCGGGCGATGCCGACCCCGGCCGCGCCGACGGCGGCCCGGGTCTTGTCGAAGGTCCGCATGGCCACGATGAAGCCGAGCCCCTCGCGACCGATGAGGTTGGCGGCCGGCACGCGGACGTCCTCGAAGAACAGCTCCGTCGTGTTCGAGGCCCGGTGGCCGAACTTGTCTTCGACCTTGCCGACCGTGATGCCCGGCGTGTCCCGGGGCACGGCGAAGACGCTCAGCCCGCGCGGCCCCTTTTCGGGGGCCGTGTTGGCGAAGACGACGTACAGGCTGGCCACCCCGCCGTTGGTGATGAAGCACTTGGAGCCGTTGATGACGTAGCCGTCGCCGTCCTTGCGGGCGGTCGTCCTGATGGCCGAGGTGTCCGATCCGGCCTCCCGTTCGGTCAGGCAATAGGAGGCGAAGGCCATGCCCTTGAGGAAGGGGGCGAAGAGCCGCTTCTTCTGTTCCTCGGTGCCGAACAACAGCAGCGGGGTGAAGGCCAGCGAGTTGGCCATCATGGTCGTGTACATCCCGGCGCAGCCCCAGGCCAGCTCCTCGCTGACGATGGCCGTGTCGAGGTCGCCCAGCCCGACGCCGCCGTGCTCGGCGGGCACGGTGCAGGTCAGGAAGCCGACCTCGAAGGCCTTGCGCATGACGTCTTCCGGGAAATCGTGGCCCTGGTCGTACTTGGCCGCCTTCGGCCGCATCTCGTTCGCGGCGAAGTCGTGGGCCATCTCCCGCAGGGCGATCTGGTCTTCCGTCAGCTCGAATTCGATCACGGATCACTCTCCCCGTTGGAATATGACACGAGTCTAGCGGATGGGGCCGGGACTGTCAATTTCTCAGGCGGACCTCGTCCCGGCGGACGAGGAACTCGGGGTGCTCGGCCCCGAAGACGGCGCCGGCGATGTCCTGGGCCCGGATGCCGCGGGCCGGGACCGGCGGCAGGAGGAGGACGAGCCGCCGGCCGGCCAGCCGGTAGCCGATCTTGTCCCCCGCCCCGCTCGCTTCTTTGAAAGCCTCGAGGGCGGCCCTCAGTTCCTTGGCGCCCGGCCGCCGTCCCAGGTCCGGATCGGCCCGGTCGACCGAGTAGACCAGGCCCTCCGTGGCGTTGGCCAGGGACGGCGCCCCGGCCGGGACGGCCTCGAGCCTGGAAAAACGGATGCCGGGCGGCACGGCCCGGTTGATCCGGGCCAGGAAGTCCGCCGCCTCGAGCCGCCGCGGCGAACGGAACTCCAGGACCTCCCGCAGCGCTTCCATCCCCAGCGGCAGGGCCGGGCCGTAGGCGAAGTCCATCTTCGGGTGGAAGCCCTCCGTCTTGCGGACCTCGATCCCGGCCCGGCGAAAGCTCCTCTGGAGGACGTGGATGAGATCGATGTGGGAGAGGTAGCGGGCCTTGCCCCGCTTGGCGTAGATGGCCCGGTAGCGCACGATCTCCGGCGAGGGCTCGCCCGCCGGGGCCGGCGGGGGCGGGACGGGCCGGATCCGGGCCGGACGGGCCGGTTTCTTCCAGGCCCGGCTGTCGCAGCCCCCGCAGACGCCGCAGGAGCGCTCCTCGCAGGACGGCGTCCGTTCGGCCCGCAGGGCGGCCGCCAGCTCGCGCGCCAGGTGGGACTTGCGGATCCCGGTGTCGGCGACGTCCCACGGCAGGGGCGCGTCCACGGGCAGGGGGCCGAGGTAGTCGCGGCGGTCGACCCCGGCGGCTTCGAAAGCGCCCTGCCAGGCCGCCGGATCGAGCTTGTCGTCCCAACCGTCGAACCGGGCCCCCCGGCGCCAGGCCTCGAGCAGCACGCGTCCGAGCCGCCTGTCGCCCCGGGAGAAGACGGCCTCGAGGAGCGACGTCGCCAGCGGATGGGTCTTGACCTCGACGCCTCGCCAGCGCCGCAGCTCGGCGCGCAGGGTGGCCTGCTTGGCGGCCAGCGTCGCCTCGTCGTCCATGCCCAGCCACTGGAACGGCGTGTGGGGCTTGGGGATGAACGAGGACACCGAGACGTGGATCCGCGGCGTCGAGCGGAGGATCGACCGGCCGAGGCCGGAAGCGTCCCCGACCAGCCGGACGATGCCGGCCAGGTCCTCGTCGGTCTCGGTGGGCAGCCCGACCATGAAGTAGAGCTTGACCAGCTTCCAGCCGCCCTCGAAGGCGAAGGTCAGGGCGTCGCGGATCTCGGCCTCGTCGAGCTTCTTGTTGATGACGGCCCGCAGCCGTTCGGTGCCGGCCTCGGGCACGAGCGTGAATCCCGTCTTGCGGACCCTGAGGATCTGAGACACCAGGTCCCTCGACAGCCGGCCCGGCCGCAGCGAGGACAGGGACAGGGAGATCTTCTCGCGGTCGAGCTCCTCCATGAGCCGGCCGACCATCTCCCCGAGGCGGGGATGGTCGCCGACCGACAGGGCCGAAAGCGAAGCGTCCTCGTAGCCCGTCTGGCGCAGGCTGCGGACGGCCGTGCGGTGGACGGTCCCGGCGTCCTTGGGACGGTGCGGGAAATAGAGGCTGGCGGCCTGGCAGAACCGGCAGTTCTGGGGACAGCCCCGGGCGGCCTCGACGGCGACGCGGTCGAAGACGACGCGGAGGTTCGGCACGACGATCCGTTCAGGGAAGAAGGAGCGGGCGAAATCCCGGGCCAGCCGCTTGCGGACCGACGGCGGGGCGGCCGGGTCGGCGGGCCTGGGGACGGCCAGGCGCGATCCCTCCCGGGGCTCCGCGGTGTAGAGCGAAGGCACGTAGACGCCGGGAATGCGGGCCAGTTCGCGCAGCCGCTCGCGCCGGGCGACGCCGCGCCGTCCGAGGTCGGCCGCGGCCCGGACGATGTCCAGGAAGCCTTCCTCGCCGTCGCCCAGGAAGACGAGGTCGAAGAAGTCGGCGACCGGCTCGGGATTGAAGACCGCCGGCCCGCCGGCGACGACGAGCGGGTCCGCCTCTCCCCTGTCGGCCGAGGCCAGCGGGATGCCGCCGAGGTCGAGGACGGTCAGGACGTTGCTGAAGTTGAGCTCGTAGAGGAGCGAGAACCCGACGATGTCGAACTCCCGGAGCGGCCGGCCCGTCTCGAGGCTGGCCAGGGGCAGGCCGGCCGTGCGCAGCTCGCGTTCCAGGTCGGGCCAGGGGGCGTAGACGCGCTCGGCCAGGACGTCCGGGGCCCGGTTGAGCAGCCCGTAGAGGATCTTCTGTCCCAGGTAGGACATGCCGATCTCGTAGACGTCGGGAAAGGCCAGGACGACCTTGGACCGGACCCGGCCCGGATCCTTGCGGACCTCGTTCCACTCGCCGCCGACGTAGCGCCCCGGTTTCTCGACCCGGGCCAGGACGCGGGCGAGCGGGTCCCGCTCAGACATTGGCGAACCGCCGCATCCGGACGTTGAGGACCAGGCCGACGGCGATGAAGTTCGTCAGCAGCGACGAGCCGCCGTAGCTCAGGAACGGCAGGGTGATGCCGACGACCGGGAAGAGGCCGATGATCATCGTGATGTTGACCAGGAACTGGAAGGCGATGAGCAGGGAGGCCGTGAAGACGATGTAGACGCCGGCCCGGTCGCGGGCCAGGCCCACCGAAAGGAACATCCGCGCCAGCATGAAGAAGTAGAGCCCCATGACGACGAAGACGCCCAGGAAGCCGGTCTCCTCGCCGATGACCGAGAAGATGAAGTCGGTGTGCCGGGCCGGCAGGAAGCGCAGCCGGCTCTGGGTGCCGTTCATGAAGCCCTTGCCGGCCAAACCGCCCGAACCGATGGCGATCTTGGACTGGATGACCTGGTACCCCGAGCCGCGCGGGTCGGACAGCGGATTGACCAGGGTCGTCAGGCGCCGTTTCTGGTAGTCCTTGAGGCCGATCTTCCAGCCGCCGACGCCGAGGACGACGGCGGCCAGGAGGAAGACGATCATGGTCCTCTTCCTCAGCCCGGCCAGCACGAAGGCCCCGCCGACGATGGCCAGGAAGGTCATGGCCGTGCCCAAGTCGGGTTGGATGACGATGAGGGCCAGGGGCACGCCGGCGACGAGGACGGCCATTACGGTGGCCTGCCGCGTCATGGAGGCCCCCCGGTAAGCCGAGAAGAGCCGGGCGAAGACGAGGATCATGACGATCTTGGCCAGCTCCGAGGGTTGGAGCTGCATCAGCCCCAGGGTGATCCAGCTCCGCGTCCCGGCCACCGGCCGGGCGAAGACCAGCGTCGCCGCCAGGACGCCCACCGTCATGACGTAGAAGTAGGGCGAGAGGGCGACGAAGAACTTGTAATCGATCGACAGGACGACGAGGAGGGTGGCCAGGGACACCCCGATCCAGACGAGTTGGCGGACATGGAAGCCGCCGGGCAGGAAATGGGACGAACTGTAGATGAAGACCACGCCGATGAGGGCTTGGAGGAGGACCAGGCCGAGCAGCACCCAGTCGATCTCCCGGAACAGCCGGCGGTCGATCATCATCGGGGCTCGATCTCCCTGGCGAAGGCCTCGAAGATCCGGCCGGCCACGGGGGCGGCCGTGGCCCCGCCGCCGCCGCCGAATTCGACCAGGACGGTGACGACGATGCGCGGCCCGACGCGCGGGGCGAAGCCGCTGAACCAGGAGTGCGTCTTGACCTCGCGCCCGGCCCGGGCCAGGGCCGCGGCGCTGTCCCGGCTCATGGTCTGGGTCGAGCCCGTCTTGCCGCAGACGTCGAAGCCCTCGACGCGCGCCCCTTGTCCCGTGCCGCCGTCGTTGGCCGACCTCCACATCCCGGCGATGACGCTTTCGTAGGCCGCGCGCCCGAACGCGGCCCCGGCCGCTTCTGGCGCGGCCGGCGCGTCCGTCCGGGCGCCCTCGCCGGCGACGAGGTGGGGCGGGGGCATGGCCTCGCCGCGCCGGGCGACCAGAGCGGTCAGGGCCGCGATCTGCAGGGGCGTCACCTGGAGCTGGCCCTGGCCTATGGCGACCGAGATCGTCTCTCCGGGGTACCAGGGCGCCTTGAGGGCCGTGCGCTTCCACTGCGTGCTCGGGACGAGGCCCTCTTTCTCCCCGACCAGGTCGACACCCGTCCGACGGCCGAGGCCCAGCCGTACCGCGGCCGCCGCGATGGGATCGATGCCCATCCTCTGGCCGAGCCGGTAGAAGTAGATGTTGCACGAGTTCTTGATGGCGTTCTCGAGGTCCATGGCCCCGTGCCCCGGCGCGTACCAGCAGTGCCGGACGGCGCCGTAGATCTCGGTCGACCCGGAACAGTAGACCGAGGTCGAAGGATCGACGAAGCCGTTGGCCAGGCCGCCCAGGGCCATGACCAGCTTGAAGATCGAACCCGGCGCGTAGAGCCCCCGGATGGCCCGGTTCTCCAGCGGCGAGAGCGGATCGGTCATGAGCTGGGACCATTCGGCCGGGGTGAACCGGGTGATGAATTTATTCGGATCGTAGGTCGGGTTGCTGGCCAGCGCCAGGATGCCGCCCGTCCCCGGATCGAGGGCGACCACGACGCCCTCCCGGCCCTCCAAGGCCTGTTCGGCGATCCGCTGCAGCCGGATGTCGATCGTCAGGACCAGGGGCGTTCCGGGGGTGGGATTCGTCCGGGCCCTGACGCTCTGCACCCGGCCCAGGCTGTCGACGGTCTCGTAGAGGGCGCCGTCGGCGCCGCGGAGGAGATCGTCGTAGACCCGCTCCAGGCCGCTGCGCCCGATCATCTGGCCCGGCCGCAGCCGGGCTTCCGGCCGGGATGTGATCTCGGCCGGGGTCGGCTCCTGGAGGTAGCCCAGGACGTGGGCCGCCAGCGTCCCGCCCGGGTACCAGCGCTGCGGTTCGGCCTCGACCTCGATCTCGCGGAACTCCCGCCGCCGGCTCTCGATGGGATAGATGTCCTCCGGCCTGAGGCCGTCGGCGACGACGATGGGCTCGAACAACGGCAGGTCCTTGTGCAAGTCGAGGCGGGCCCGCAGGGTGGACTCGTCGAGGCCCAGAAGGCCGCTCAGTCGGGCGAAGGAGCCGGCCGGGTCCTTGATCCGCTCGCGCACGAGGGAGACCTTGAAAGCGGCCCGGTTGTCGGCCAGGATGACCCGGTTGCGGTCGAGGACGAGGCCGCGGGGGGCCGTCTGGACCCGCATCCGGGTCTGGTTGGCCTCGGCCATGCCGGCGAACTTGCGGTGCTCGAGGATCTGGACCTTCCAGTAGTAGACGAGGACCAGGGCCAGGACAGCGGCCCCGGCCAGGAACACGGCCCGGGCCCGCCGGCGGACGAGCGTCAGGTCCTCGTAGATCCCGTCGACGGGCATCAGCCGCCTCGGGCCCGCCGGGCCCCGATCCGCCGCTCGAGCACCGCGAGCGAGCTGGCCAGGACCGCGGTGACGAGGGGCTGCACGAACAGGAGCCCGCCGTGCAGGGCGATGGATTCGAGCCGGACGACCGCGGTGATGAGGACCCACAACAGCATCTCGGCCACGGACATGACCAGCAGGAACAGGGCGTGCCGGCCGAACGGCGCCACGTCGATGCGGCGCGAGACGTAGCCGGTCCAGAAGCCGAGCAGGGTCTTGGTCAGACCGGCGACGCCGAAGACCCCGAGCGTGAAGGCGTCCTGGACGAGGCCGCAGGCCGTGCCGAGCAGGGCCCCGAAGACCTCTCCGCGGCGGACCGAGAAATGGAGGACGACGACGGAGAAGGCGTTGAAGACGACGAGCCACTCCGGCGCCGCGGCGCCGGCCAGGGCGTAGGCCCCGACGGCAGCCAGCACGGCCGCGAGGGCGACGAGGGCGTCCTTGGCGACGGTCTCCCTCACGGGCGGCCTCCCGGCCCCTTGGTCAGGACGGCCACGACGTCCAGGGCGTCGAAGCGGAGATAGGGGGTGACGGTGATGCGCCGGAACACGGGCGAGGCCTCGTCCGGCTCGATGCGGCGGATGGTGCCGACCCAGATCCCGGCCGGGTAGATGCGGTCGAACCCGGTCGTCAGCAGCTCTTCGCCGACCTCCCCGCCCTGGACCGAGGCCAGCACGTAGCGGAGCTCGCAGACCGGGCCGGACTGGCCGGTCAGGGAGCCCGTCAGGCCGGCCACCGCCGAGGTCACGCTGACGCTGCTGTCCTTGTCCGTGACCAGCTGGACCATGGCCTCCTTCAGGCTGACCGGGGCGATGGTCCGGCCGACGAGGTGGCCGAAGCGGTCGCAGACGGCCATGTCGGGGCCCACGCCGTCGAGACTGCCCTTGTCGATGAAGACGGACTGGTGGGGATTGGCGCTGTCGACCCCGATCGTCCGGGCCACGACGAGGGAGTCCCTGAACCGGGCCAGGCTGCGTCGGAGCTCGTCCTCGGAGGCCTGGGCCCGCAGGCGGTCCCCGAGGAAGCGGACGTCCTGGTTGAGGAAGAAGATCTCGCGCTTGAGCTTCTGGTTCTCGGCCCGGACGCCGCGCAGGTCGAAGTACCCTTGCCAGGTCGAGACGACGCCGCGGACGACGGCCGCGGCGGCCCGCTCGACCGGCGAGAAGACGAAGAAGACGGAGCGCTCGAAGAGCGATTTCTCCGCCCCGCGCGGGACCTGGATGGAGATGAGCAGGATGTGGAAGGCCGCCAGTCCGGCGAGGACGAGGGCGCTTCGTCTCTTCTCCCAGAAGGGCATGACACCTCGCGGGCCTCGGCCGGGCCCCTCTAGATCAACGAGATCTTCTTCAGGAGCTCGAGGTCGTCGAGCATCTTGCCCGCCCCCAGGACGACCGTCGTCAGGGGGTCCTCGGTGATGAAGACGGGCAACTGGGTCTCCTCGCGGATCCGCTTGTCCAGGTTCTTGAGCAGGGCCCCGCCGCCGGTCAGGATGATGCCCCGGTCGATGATGTCGGCCGACAGCTCGGGCGGCGTCCTCTCCAGGGCGATGCGGATGGCGTTGACGATGGCGGCCACGGTCTCCTCGATGGCCTCGCGGATCTCCTGGTCGTCGACGACGATGGTCCGCGGGATGCCTTCCCTCAGGTCGCGGCCCTTGATCTCCATGGTCATCGGCTCGTCGAGCGGGTAGGCCGAGCCGATCTGCATCTTGACGATCTCGGCCGTGCGCTCGCCGATGAGCAGGTTGTACTTCTTCTTGAGGAAATGGATGACGGCGTCGTCCATCTCGTTGCCGGCGACACGGATGCTGTGGTTGAAGACGATGCCGTCGAGGGAGATGACGGCGATGTCGGTCGTGCCGCCGCCGATGTCGACGATCATGTTGCCGGTCGGCTCGGAGATCGGCAGGTCGGCGCCGATGGCGGCCGACATGGGCTGCTCGATGAGGTAGACCTCCGAGGCCTTGGCCCGCATGGCCACGTCCTTGACGGCCCGCCGCTCGACCTGGGTGATGCCGGTCGGGATGCCGATGACGATGCGCGGCCGGAGCAGGAAGCCGCGGTTGTTCATGGCCTTCTTGATGAAGAAGTCGAGCATCTTCTCGGCGATCTCGAAGTCGGCGATGACGCCGTCGCGCATGGGCTTGATGGCCATGACGCTCGTCGGCGTCTTGCCGAGCATCTCCTTGGCCCGGGAACCGACGGCCTCGACCTTGCCGGTGGCCTTGTTGACCACGACGATCGAGGGCTCCTGGACGATGATGCCCTTGCCCTTGAGGAAGACCAGGGTGTTGGCCGTGCCCAGGTCGATGGCCAGGTCGCAGAATAGCCTGTCTTTCAACCAGCTGATAAGGCTCATGTTGCTTCTCTCTCCGCCGGGGACCTTTGTAACACAATTCGCCCCCCGAGGCAAATGCCTCTTTCCCGGGGACGGGCCGGCTTGACTTGGGGCCGGTTTCCAAGTAAGAAAAGAGGGCGCCCGCGCGCCCGAGCCTACGGAAAGGAGTCCCCGCTTGAGCCATCAACCCTACGTCCCCGAGAAATCGGACATGAAGGAGTTCACCCTCCGGGCCATCCTCATCGGCCTGGTGCTGACCGTCATCCTCGGCGCGGCCAACGCCTACCTCGGCCTGCGGGCCGGCATGACCATCGCCGCCACCTACCCGGCGGCCGTCATCGGCATGGCCGTCCTCAAGGTCATGAAGGGTTCGATCCTCGAGGAGAACATCGCCCGGACCATCGGCTCCATCGGCGAATCGATCGCCGCGGGGGCCATCTTCACCATCCCGGCCTTCGTCATCGCCGGGGCCTGGACGAACTTCAACTCGTTCGACGCCTACATCAAGTCGTCCATGCTGATGTTCGTCGGCGGCCTGCTGGGCATCCTGTTCGTGACCTTCCTCCGCCGGGTCATGGTCACCGACCCCGACCTCGTCTTCCCCGAGTCCGTCGCGGCGGCCGAGATCCACAAGGCCGGCCAGAAGGGCAGCCAGGGCTCCCGGCACCTCTTCCAGGCCATGGGCCTCGGCGCCCTCCTCTATTCGCTCGGCGTCATCCAGCTCTTCGCCGCCAGCAAGGACTTCATCATCCGGGTCGGCCGGATCGGGGCCAGCTTCGTCCGCCTCGGCGCGGCCAAGGACGCCCCGACCCTCGGCGCCGGCGGCACCGTGGCCGTGTCCGGACCGGGCATCTTCCCGGCCTACATCGGCGTCGGCTACATCATCGGCCCCCGCCTGGCCGCCCTGAACTTCGCCGGCGGCGTCCTGGCCTGGGGCCTGTTCGCGCCCCTGCTGATGTTCTTCCTCGGCCCCCAGCTCATCCCCGTCTTCTACGGGCCCGGGGTGGCCGCCGCCGACGTCAACTGGATCGACATGGTCACCAACGTCTGGAAGTTCATCATCCGGCCCATCGCCGTCGGCGGCATGCTCGTCGGCGCCGGCTACACCCTCTACAAGATGCGCAAGAACCTGGGCGCCGGCCTGAAGCGTTCCATCGGCGACGTCAAGAAGGCCGCCGGGCAGGCCGAGGTCGTCTCCCGGGTCGAGAAGGACCTCAACATGAAGGTCGTCATGGTCCTCATGGCCCTGACGTTCCTGCTCATGGTCTTCGTCTACCAGACCTTCTCGAAGTCCTTCGGTTCGGCCCTCCTGGCCGCGGTGGTCATGGCCATCGCCGGCTTCTTCTTCGCCGCCGTCTCCGGCAACCTGGTCGGGACGATCGGCTCCTCGAACAATCCCATCTCGGGCCTGACCCTGTCGACGCTCATCATCGCCGCCCTGCTCATGGTCCTCGTCGGGGCCACCGGGCTCGAGGGCGTCGCGGCCGTCCTGGGCGTGGCCGCGGTCGTCTGCGTCTCCTCGGCCGTCGCCGGCGAGATGCTCCAGGACCTCAAGGTCGGCCACATCCTCGGCGGCACGCCGTACAAGATGCAGATCGGCAACATCTTCGGCATCCTCATCGCCTCGCTGGTCATGTACTTCCCGCTCATGCTCCTCAACGGCGCCTTCACCTTCGGCAGCAAGGACCTGCCCGCCCCCCAGGCCGGCCTGATGGCCGCCCTGTCGCAGGGCATCGTCGGCGGCGAAATGGCCTGGCCTCTGGTCATCGTCGGCATGCTCATGGGCTTCGCCCTCATCCTGGTCCAGGTCAAGTCGCCCATGCTCGTGGCCGTCGGCATGTACCTGCCGCTCGAGACGACCTTCGCCATCTTCGTCGGCGGCATGATCAAGGGCCTGGCCGACAAGGCCATGGCCAAGCGCAAGTTCAACGCCGCGCAGACGGCCCGGTCGACCAACGTCGGCATCCTGCTCGCCGCCGGCTTGATCGCCGGCGAGGGCCTCATGGGCCTCGTCCGGGCGGCCTGGAAGTTCTTCTTCCTGCAGAACGTCATCTCGTTCGACATCCCGGCCGTCTTCAAGAGCGGCAAGTATTTCGGCGGCGTCGACCTCTACGTCGGCGGCCTGGTCGTCCTCGGCCTCATCGGCTGGTACTTGATCCGGATCCCGCTCAAGAACGCCGGCGCCGCGGACGAGCCGCCGCCTCCCTCCGCCGTCATCTGATCTCCCAGGGGGGCATGGACCGGACGGTCCATGCCCCTTCTTTTTGTCAGGTCGGCCGATATCGGGCGGCGAGGGGGGCAGGCGAGCCCGATTTGGAAAATTTTAGCCGGGCCGCGTGGCGGAAGAGGGACGGCGGGAAGCGGAGTCCCCGAAGCGACCTGCAGAATCGTGGCCGCGTACTTGAGGCCACGATTCTGCGAAGTATCTTAGGAGAGCTCTTTCCGGATATTTCCCAGAAGTGCGGCTACGAGTCGCTCCGCCGTACTTCTGATGGTCGCTTCCAAGAGTTCGCTCCCTGCCGGCCGAAGTCCGGCGCACGGAACGGCGTCTTCAAAATTTTCCCATGAGGGCGAGGCTGGCCCCTGAGACGCCCGGAAGGCCGACAAAATAGGCGCTTTTGCAGGAACGGCGGGTTTTCGGCTAAAATAGGCGCGGGATGACAAGATGGCCCTGAGAGAGATCCGCATCATCGGCGACCCGGTCCTGGCCTGCAAGGCCGATCCGGTCGAGCGCGTCGACGAGGACATCGTCCGCCTGGCCCGCGACATGGTCGAGACGCTCCACGCCGCTCCCGGCATCGGCCTGGCCGCGCCCCAGGTCGGCGTCGGCCGGCGCGTCATCGTCGTCGACCTCTCCGTCGGAGTGGACCCGGAGGCCCTCCACATCGTCGTCAATCCGGAGATCGTCGCCAAGGAAGGCGAGTCCGTCTGCGAGGAGGGCTGCCTGTCGGTCCCCGACATCCGGGAGAAGGTCGCGCGGCCTTACCGGGTCGTCGTCCGCGGCCTCGACCTCGAAGGGCAGCCGATCGAGATCGAAGGCGAGGACATCCTGGCCAGGGCCTTCTGCCACGAGATCGACCACCTCGACGGCATCCTGTTCGTCGAGAAGCTCTCGCCCCTCAAGCGGGCCCTGGTCCGCAAGAAGCTCAAGAAGAGCGCGTCGGCCCCGGCCCGGGCATGAAGACCGTCTTTTTCGGCAGCCCGGCCGCGGCCCTGCCGTCCCTCGAGGCCGTCCTGGCCGCCGGGCACACCGTCGAGCTCGTCGTCACCCAACCCGACAAACCCGCCGGACGCGGCCGCCGTCTGACCCCGTCCCCGGTCAAATCCCTGGCCCTGGAGAAGGGGCTGCCCGTCATCGAACCCGCCCGCATCCGGACCGACGCCGCGGCCCTGGAGCGGATCACGGCCGCCGGCCCCGATGTCAACGTCGTCGTCGCCTACGGCCAGATCATCCCCCGGGCCGTCCACTATTTCCCCCGCTACCATTCCCTCAACGTCCACTTCTCGCTCCTGCCGAAGTACCGCGGCGCCGCCCCGGTCCAATGGACGGTCCTCAACGGGGACGCCGAGACGGGCGTGTCCATCATCGAGCTCGACGACCGCATGGACGAAGGGGATATTCTGGCCGTCGAACGGACGCCGGTCGGACCCCGCGAGACGGCCGCGGCCCTCGAGGACCGGTTGGCCGTCCAGGGCGCCCGGCTGCTCGTCACGACCCTGAGCAGGATAGACACGGTGCCCCATCTCCGGCAGGACCACGCCCTGGCCACCCTGGCCCCCAAGGTCCGCAAGGAGGACGGCCGGCTCGATTGGGCGCGGCCGGCCGATGAGATCGACCGCCGGGTCCTGGCGCTGGCCGACCGGCCTGGGACCTACACGTCTTTCGGCGGCCTGCGCCTGAGCGTGCTCGAGGGGCGGATCTGGTATGCCTCCGTTCCTGCCGACGAGAGAACCGGCCGGATCCTGTCCGTCGGCAAGCCCGGGATAGCCGTAGGTTGCGGCGGCGGGACGGCCTTCCTCATCGAAAAGGTGCGGCCCGAGGGCAAAGGCGACATGACCGCCCACGCCTTCTCCCTGGGAGCGAAGCTCTCCCCCGGCGATCTGTTGGGGGAATAGCCCGAAGGGGGCGGGGCTATTCTTCGAGCAGGAAAGACCGCGGATCGACCCTCTTGCCGTCCCGGAAGACCTCGTAGTGGACGTGGGGGCCGGCGGCCTTGCCGGTCTGGCCGATATAGCCGATGATGTCCCGCCGCTTGACCCGCTGGCCGGCCTTGACGTTGAAGTTGCTCATGTGGCCGTAGACGGTCGTGAAGCCGTTGCCGTGGCTGATGGTGACGTTCTTGCCCAGGTACTTGTCGGTCTCGACCTTGATGACGATGCCGTCGGCCGTGGCCAGGATGGGGTTGCCGATGTTGGTCGAGATATCGAGGCCCCAGTGCATGACCCAGGCCCCGGTGAAGGGGTCGTTGCGGTGGCCGTAGACCGAGCTGATCCAGCCGGCCGCCGGCATGATGGAGGGGGTCGTCGCCAAACGCAGGCTGTCGCTCTCGAAGAAGCTCAGCAGGCTGTTGAGATTGCTCTCGATGCTCTGGGCCTTCTGGCTGAGGTTCTGGATCGTCCCGGGGGTCAGGACCTGGGGGCCGCTCCCACTCGGGACCTGGATCGGGTCGGGCTCGGGCTCGGGAACGTCCTTGTCGGGCTCTCCCCCGCCGATCCCGGCCGGGGCGGTCAGGACGTCGGGCGATTTCAGGCCGGCCATGACGTTGAGCTTCTTGGTATAGCTCTCGAAATGGGAGATGGTCGACCGAAGCTCGGTGATGGACTTCTCGTAGCCGGCGATGAGTGTCCTCTGCTCGGCCGTTTCCGCCTTGAGGGCCTTGTACCGGCCCCGGATGACGCTCATCCGGACGTAGTCGACCAGGACGGCCGTCAGGAAGAGGGCCAGGACCGCTCCCGCCGCCGCCAGGATCTTCAAGGTCCGCCGGGAGAAGCACAGCGTACGGGTGCTGGTCTTCGTATGGGGGACGATGATGACCGAGAGGTGATTTTTGGGCATTTGACCTCGTTCTTTTCTACCATACGGGCCGAAAAGGTGTCAATACTTAAAAAGGGGGAATCTCCGCCCCCCTCCTTTGGCTAGCCTGGAATGCCCTCATCCCCCGCAGAGGACGGCCCCCCCGTTGACGTCCAGGATCTCGCCCGTGATGTGCCTGGCCAGGTCGGAGGCCAGGAACAGGATGGGCCCGGCGATGTCCTCGGCCGGGGGGATGCGCTTCAGGGGGATGGACAGGCGGACTTTCTCCTTGAAATCGGGGTCGCTGAAGCTGGGGGCGCTCATGTCGGTATCCACCCAGCCGGGAGCCACGCAGTTGACCCGGATGCCGAAGGGGGCCAGTTCCACGGCCAGGGACTTGGTCAGGGAGTGGAGGGCCCCCTTGCTGGCGGCGTAGTGGGAGTGGAAGGCCTCCCCCCGGACCCCGGCCGTCGAGGTGACGTTGACGATCCAGCCCCGGCCACGCTCCTTCATGGCCGGAACCACGGCATCGATGCCGTAGAAGACGCCGTCGACGTTGACGCCGATGGTCTCCCTGTAGACGGACTCGTCCATCCGGCCCATCTCCAGGTAGGTCCAGATGCCGGCGTTGTTGACCAGGGTGTCGAGCTCTCCCCACTTGGACTGGACGTCGCCGACCATGCCATAGACATCCTCCCGGGAAGACATCTCGGCCTTGTAGGCGAGCGCCCGCCGCCCCAGCGCCTCCACCTCGCGGACGACCTCGTCGGCCGCCTTGCGGTTGGTGGCGTAGCTGATGGCGACATCGGCCCCGGCCCGGGCGAACAGGAGGGCCGCGGCCCGGCCGATGCCCCGCGACCCGCCCGTGATGAGGACCTTGCGGCCGTCGAGGCGGATCATCGGACGTACCCCAGGCTGAAGTCGCCCATCTTGTGGAACTCGAGATAGCGGTAGATCTCGGCCGCCTTGGGCAGGACCTTCTCCTTCATGACGGCCATGTACTCCTCGACCGTGGGAATGCGGCCCTTGAGGGCCGTCAGGGCGGCCAGCTCGGACGAGCCGAGGTAGACCCGGGTGTTGTCCCCCAGGCGGTGGTCGAAGTTCCTGGTCGAGGTGGCGAAAACGGTCGTCCCGGCCGCGACCCGGGCCTGGTTGCCCATGCAGAGCGAGCAGCCGGGCATTTCGGTCCGGCCTCCGAACGAGACGAAGACGGAGTAATAGCCTTCCCGCATGAGCTGGGCGGCGTCCATCTTGGTGGGCGGGGTGATCCAGACCTTGGCCGACGGCAGGCCGGCTTTGTCGAGGATCGTCCCGGCGGCCCGGAACTGCCCGATATTGGTCATGCAGGAGCCGATGAAGACCTCCTGGACGGGATCGCCGGCGATGGCCGACAGGGGCTTGACGTCGTCGGGGTCGTTGGGACAGGCCACCAGGGGTTCCGTGATCTCGGCCAGGTCGATCTCCAGGACGGCCTTATACGAGGCGTGGGGATCGGCCGTGAGAAGCGACGGCTTGGCCAGCCAGGCGTTGCAGGCGTCGATGCGCCGGCGCAGGGTCTCGGCGCTCTGGTAGCCCTCCTTGATCATCTGTTCCATCAGGGCGACGTTGCTCCGGAGGTACTCGGCGACGCGCTCCTCCTTGAGGGAGATGACGCAGGCGGCGGCGGAGCGCTCGGCCGAGGCGTCGGTCAGCTCGTAGGCCTGGTCGCCGGTCAGGTCCTCGAGGCCCTCGATCTCCAGGACGCAGCCGTTGAAAACATTCTTCTTGTTCTTCTTCTCGACCGTCAGAAGGCCTTTCTTAACGGCGAAGTACGGGATGGCGTTGACGGCGTCGCGCAGGGTCAGTCCGGGATTGAGCCGGCCCTTGAACCGGACCAGGACGGATTCCGGCATGTCCAGGGGCATGAAGCCCAGGGCCCCGGCGAAGGCGACCAGGCCCGAGCCGGCCGGGAACGAGATGCCGATGGGGAAACGGGTGTGGGAGTCGCCGCCCGTCCCGACCGTGTCGGGCAGGACGAGCCGGTTGAGCCAGGAGTGGATGACGCCGTCCCCGGGCCGCAGCGAGACGCCCTTGCGGGCGACCATGAACGGCGGCAGGGTCCGGTGGACCTTGACGTCGGCCGCCTTGGGGTAGGCGGCGGTGTGGCAGAACGACTGCATGAACAGGTCGGCTTGGAACTCCAGGCAGGCCAGTTCCTTGAGCTCGTCGGCCGTCATGGGCCCGGTCGTGTCCTGGGAGCCGACCGTGGTCATGTGGGGCTCGCAGGCCGTCCCGGGCAGCACGCCGGCCAGGCCGCAGGCCCGGCCGACGATCTTCTGGGCCAGGGTGTAGCCCTGGTCCGGCTTGGGCTTGGGGTTCTCGACCGTGGTGAAGAACGGGGCCTCGCCGAGCCCGAGGGCCTTGCGGGCCTTGGCCGTCAGCTGGCGCCCGATGATGAGGGTCAGCCGGCCGCCGGCCCGGAACTCGTCCTTGAGCGTCGGCGGCTTCACTTCGAGCTTGGACAGGACGGCCCCCGCGGCGTCGCGGATGGCGCCGGCCGCGAAGTCGAGCGTGATGAGGTCGCCCGTCTTCATCCGGGTCACGTCGGCCATGAGCGGCAGGCCGCCGGAGTCCTCGGCGGTGTTGAAGAAGATCGGGGCGATGAGCCCGCCGATGACGACCCCGGCCCGCCGCTTGTTGGGGACGTGGGGGATGTCCTCGCCGATGTGCCACATCAGGGAGTTGCAGGCCGACTTGCGGCTCGAGCCCGTGCCGACGACGTCGGCCACGAAGGCCACCCGGTGGCCCTCGTCGCGGAAGGACTTCATGACGGCGTTGCCGCCGGGGAAGCGCTTCTCGCCCATCGATTGGGCGTGGAGGGGGATGTCGGGACGGGTCGGGGCGTGCCCGGCCGGGGAGAAGTCGTCGGTGTTGATCTCCCCCTCGACCTTGAAGACCTTGAGGACGAGCGTCTCGGGGAAAGCGGGGCGCGACAGGAACCACTCCCCCGCCGCCCAGGACTCGAGGACGGCCTTAGCGTGGGGGTTGGCCGCGGACATCTTGAGGATGGTCTCGAAATGGCCGTAGACGAGCACGGTCCTCTTGAGGGCCTCGGCGGCGGCCGCGGCGAGGACCGGGTCGGACAGGGCCTCGACCAGGGGATCGACGTTGTAGCCGCCGAGCATGGTGCCGAGGAGGCTCACGGCGTCTTCGCGCGTGACGGCCGCCGACTTGACCGTCCCCTTGGCCACGCCGGCCAGCCAGCCGGCCTTGACCTTGGCGGCCGGGTCGACGCCGGGCGCCACCCGGTCCTCGAGCAGGCGGCGGAGGGCCGCGCCGTCGTCCTTGCCGGCGGTCTCGAGGCCGCGGCAGACCTCTTCGACCTCGGCCGGCGTCAGCGGCAGGGGCGGCAAACCGGCCTGGGCCCGTTCATTCTCCATGGTCCGATAAGCGTCGAGCATCGTTCTCTCCTTGGTCCGATTCGGTCCGTCTACTTTATCGGTTTTGCGGTCGTCTTGTCAAAGCCGGGCGGGCTTGCAAAAGGCCCCGATTCCGGTTAGAATCGGGGCTCTGATCTTTGTCCGAAATCCCCTTAGGAGAGACCGACACATGCGCAAGAAGATCGCCCTCATCGGTGGCGGCCAGATCGGCCAGATCCTGGCCATGCTCGCGGCCCAGAAGGAGCTGGGTGACGTCGTCATCCTCGACATCCCCGAGCTCGAGAACCCGGCCAAGGGCAAAGCCCTCGATCTCATGGAGATGGCTCCCCACGGCAATTACGACGCGAACCTCACCGGCACGTCCGACTACAAGGACATCGCCGGGGCCGACGTCGTCATCATCACGGCCGGCAGGCCCCGCCAGGCCGGCATGACCCGCGAGGACCTCCTCGCCGTCAACCTCGACATCATCACCAAGGTCGCCGCGGGCGTGAAGCAGTACGCCCCCAAGGCCCTCTGCATCATCGTCACCAACCCGCTCGACGCCATGGTCTACGCCTTCTACAAGTTGACCGGCTTCCCCAAGAACCAGGTCATCGGCATGGCCGGCACGCTCGACACGGCCCGCTGGCGCGCCTTCGTCGGCATGGAGCTCAACGTCTCCGTCACCGACGTCGCCGGCACGGTCCTCGGCGGCCACGGCCCCGACATGGTCCCCCTGCCCCGGCTGACCACGGTCGGCGGCGTGCCCCTGACCGAGATCGCCACCAAGGAGCAGATCGACAAGCTGGTCACCCGGACCCGCGAGGCCGGCACCGAGATCGTCAAGCTCTTCGGCAAGGGCTCGGCCTTCTTCAGCCCGGCCTGGAGCGCCATCGTCATCGCCGAGTCCTACCTCAAGGACAAGCGGCGGGTCCTCCCCTGCGCCGCCCTGTGCGAGGGCGAGTACGGCGTCAAGGGCCTGTTCATCGGCGTGCCCTGCCTCGTCACGGCCAAGGGCGTGGAGAAGATCTACGAGATCTCCCTCAACGACGAGGAGAAGGCCATGCTCCAGAAGACGGTCGGCGTCGTCCAGAAGACGGTCGAGGAGACCAAGCTCTAAGGCCGTTCGCTTTTAACGCTCACCCGGCCGGAGGCGGGCTTCCCGCCTCCGGCTTTTTTTAGTGCTTCTCCCGATTCCGGGAAGTCCCTCTCTCGGGTTTGGGCTTCGGGATATGCCTCTTGCTCCCCGGCCCCCCGGGGAACCAGTTCGCACGGTTCCCCCCCGATCCACGGGTCCCCTCCTCCAGCAACGGGGATCTTCGAGGCAACATCCCTTGCCCCCTCGAGAGGGAAGCCCGGAAATGGGAGAAGGACCAATTCTCATCCGGGCGAGTGTTCCCGGCTTTACCGCGGGACAGAAACGCGGTATCGTTGGGCTCCCATGCGTGTCCAGGAATACCGAGCCAAACGGCTGTTGGCCGCGGCCGGTATTCCGGTGCCGCGGGGCGAGATCGCGGAGACGCCCGAACAGGCCAGGTCCGCGGCGGAACGCCTCGGGATTCCCGTGGTCGTCAAAGCCCAGATCCTGGCCGGAGGGCGTGGCAGGGCGGGCGGCGTCATCCCGGCCCGCTCGGCGTCCGATGCCCAAGCCGCCGCGGCCCGGCTCCTGGGAAATCCCCTGGTCACAGAGCAGACCGGTCCCCGCGGGTATCCCGTCCGCCTCGTTCTGGTCGAGGAGGCCCTCGAGACGGAGCGCGAACTCTATATGGGACTGACGATCGACCGGGCCCGGGCCGCGTTCACGTTCCTGGCCTCGCCGCGGGGAGGGATCGACGTCGAGTCCCTGTCGGCCGACGGACCCGGACTCGTGCTCGAAGAGCCGTTGCTACCCCAGGCCGGGCTCACCGCGGCGCAAAGCGAACGCATCGCCGCGGGCTTGGGATTCACCGGCGGGACGGCCGTCCGCGCCCGCGACGTCGCGGCCGGGCTCGCCGCCGCCTTCGGCGCTTCCCAAGCGACCCTCCTCGAGATCAACCCCCTCGTCCTCGTCCGCGACGGCCGCCTCGTCGCCGCCGACGCCAAGGCCGAGATCGACGACAATGCCCTCGCCTTCCGGACCGACCTGCGGGAGCTCCGCGACCCCGACGACGGCACGCCCGACGAGCGCGCCGCCGCCGAAGCCGGGCTGAGCCTGATCCGTCTCGACGGGGACATCGGCTGCGTCGTCAACGGGGCGGGGCTGGCCATGGCCACGATGGACCTCGTGGCCCTGGCCGGAGGCCGGCCGGCTAACTTCCTCGACGTCGGCGGCGGCGTCTCCGAGGACGCCGTGGCCCGGGCCTTCTCGCTCCTCGCGTCCGACAGCGGCGTCCGCGCGGTCCTGGTCAACATCTTCGGCGGCATCGTCCGCTGCGACCTCGTCGTCCGCGGCCTCGTCCGGTCGGCCCGGTCCGGCGGGACCCGGGTCCCCGTCGTCATGCGCCTCGAAGGCACCAACGTCGAGGAGGGCCGGGCCCTGGTCGCGGCTTCGGGCCTGCCCTTCGTCCTCGTCCCCGATATGGGAACGGCAGCCCGGGAAGCCGTCCGCCTGGCCCGCGAAGGGAGAGGACCGCGGTGAGCATCCTCGTCGACGCCTCGACCCGCGTCGTCGTCCAGGGCTTGACCGGCGCCGAAGGGACCTTCCACGCCGCGCGCATGCTCGAATACGGCACCCGCGTCGTCGCCGGGGTGACCCCGGGCAAGGGCGGCTCGGCCCATCTCGACCTACCCGTCTTCGACACGGTGGCCGAGGCCGTCCGCGAGGAGGGGGTCGACGCGTCCGTCGTCTTCGTTCCCGCCTCCCGCGCCGCCGGCGCCGTCGTCGAGGCGGCCGAGGCCGGGCTCCGGCTCGTCGTCTGCGTCACCGAGGGCATCCCGGTCCATTCCGTCATCCGCATGCGCGAAGCCCTCGCCCGGACCCGGGCCCTGCTGATCGGCCCGAACACGCCCGGCGTCATCTCCCCGGGAAGGGCCAAGCTCGGCATCATGCCCGGGCCCATCCACCGGCCCGGACCGGTCGGCGTCGTCTCCCGCTCCGGCACCCTGACTTACGAGGCCGTCGACCAGCTGACGCGGCTCGGGCTGGGCCAGTCGACCGCCGTCGGCATCGGCGGGGACCCCGTCGTGGGCCTGTCCTTCGTCGACGTCCTGAAACTGTTCGCGGCGGACCCGGAGACCGAAGCCGTCGTCCTCATCGGCGAGATCGGCGGCGCGGCCGAGGAGGAGGCCGCCGCCCTCGTCCGGAGCGGTTATCCCAAGCCGGTCGTGGCCTACGTCGCCGGACTCGCGGCGCCGGCCGGCCGGCGCATGGGCCACGCCGGGGCCATCGCCTCCTCCGGCCGGGGCACGGCAGCCGGCAAGATCGCCGCCCTCGAGGCGGCCGGGGCCCGCGTCGTCCGCGATCCGGCCCGCATCGGGGCCGCCGCCGTCGAGGCCCTGACGGCCCCCTAGCCCCTTGATTTTCGGCCGGTTCGGCCTATAATATCCCCCATCGCGCTTTCCCCCAGAGACACTCCAAGATACCGCCCAATCCCCTATCAAGGTCCATCTATGAACGACGACAACGGTTCGCTCGGCAGGAAGATCCGGCGGACCCTCATCGGCAAGCCCCGCGACGTCAAAGACCCGTCCCTATTCCACAAGATCGCCCTCATCCCGGTCCTGGCCTGGATCGGGCTCGGCGCCGACGGTTTGTCCTCGGCCTCCTACGGCCCCGAGGAGGCCTTCAAGGTCCTGGGCGAACATACGTACCTGGCCCTGGCCCTGGCCGTGGCCACGGCGCTGACCGTCTTCATCATCTCCTACGCTTACTCCCGCATCATCGAATATTTCCCGACCGGGGGCGGCGGCTACGTCGTCGCCAGTCATACCCTCGGCGAAAAGGCCGGCGTCATTTCCGGATCGGCCCTGCTCGTCGACTACATGCTGACCATCACCGTGTCCATCGTCGCCTGCGGCGACGCCCTGTTCAGCTTCCTGCCGGCCGCCTACCAGCCGCTCAAGACCCCCTTCGAGGTCGCGGCCATCCTTTTTCTCGTCGTCATCAACCTGCGCGGCATCAAGGAGTCGGTGACCCTGCTGGCCCCGATCTTCGTGCTCTTCGTCGTCACCCACGTCCTGCTCATCGGCTACGGCATCCTCAAGCACGTGCCCGAGATCGGGGCCGTCGCCACGGGCGTCCACTCCGGATTCCAGGGAGGCCTCGCGACCATCGGGCTGGGCGGCATGGCCCTGCTCTTCCTGAAGGCGTTCTCCATGGGCGGAGGCACGTTCACGGGCATCGAGGCCGTTTCCAACGGCCTGCAGATCATGCGCGAACCGCGGGTCCAGAACGGCAAGAAGACCATGGTCTACCTGTCCGTGTCCCTGGCCCTGACGGCCGGCGGCATCCTCGTGTGCTACCTGCTCCTCGGGGTCAGCCCCGTCGCCGGCAAGACCCTCAACGCCGTCCTGGCCGGGGAGGTCTTCGGCGGTTGGAGCTTCGGCGGCACCCTGGCCCTGGTCACCATCTTCGCCGAGGGGGCCCTCCTGCTCGTCGCCGCCCAGACCGGCTTCGTCGACGGGCCCCGGGTCATGGGCAACATGGCCGTCGACTACTGGTTCCCCCACCGCTTCGCCTCCCTGTCGAGCCGCCTGACCATGCAGAACGGCGTCCTGCTCATGGGCGGAGCGGCCATCGCCCTCCTGCTCTACTCGCGCGGCCGGATCACGACCCTCATCGTCATGTACTCCATCAACGTCTTCCTGACCTTCTCCCTGTCCCAGCTGGGCATGGTCCGCTTCTTCGTCCGCAACCGGCGCACGGACCGGCACTGGAAGAAGCACCTGCCCGTCCATCTCGTCGGCCTAGCCGTCTGCCTGGCCATCCTGACCGTCACGGTGCTCGAGAAGTTCGGCCACGGCGGCTGGCTGACCCTGCTCATCACCTCGATCGTGGTCGGCCTGTGTTATCTCATCAAGGGCCACTACAACCGGGTCCGCAAGGGCGTCCGCGAGCTCGACGACATGCTCGTGGCCATCCCCCATCGGGGCGAGTACAACGCCGAACCGACCGATCCCCGCGAGATGACGGCCGTCCAGCTCGTCGGCGGCTACAACGGCTTCGGCGTCCACACCTTCCTGTCCATCATCCGCGGCTTCCCGGGGCTCTACAAGAACTTCGTCTTCGTCTCGGTCGCCGAGGTCGACGCCGGGGCCTTCAAGGAGACCGAGTCGGTCGCCCGGCTCACCGGCAAGGCCAAGGACGACCTGCGCAAGTACGTCGAGATGGCCCGCAAGCTCGGCTTCCCGGCCGAGTCGCGCCTAGACACCGGCATCGACGTCGTCGAGACGGCCTCGGCCCTGTGCGAGACGGTCGCCCGCGAGTTCCCCCGCTCGACCGTCTTCGCCGGCCAGACCGTCTTCCGCCGCTCCGGCATCATCAACCGCATCCTCCACAACGAGACGGCCTTCGCCATCCAGCAGGAGCTGCGCTGGAAAGGGATCACGACGGTCATCCTGCCCATCCGCATCAACATCTAGGCCCGTTGACAAAAGCCCTCGGGGCGGATATTAAGGAAGCGCCCCACGATCCCGAGAGAGGTGTCCCATGACGAGAGCCCTGTCCCTGCTGATGGCCGTCCTGCTGGCCGGACCCGTCCTGCTGGCCGGGCAGACCCCGCCGGCCAAGACCGCCCCTACGCCGGCGCCGCTCACCGTCCAACCCGTCCGCGGCGGTTTGTACCTCGTCAAGGGCGGCGCGGGCGCCAACACGGCCTTTTTCGTCACCAAGAAAGCCGTCTTCGCCGTCGACGCCAAGATGACCCCGGAATCCGCGGCCGCCATGCAAGCCGAGGTCCGCAAGGTCACCTCGGCCCCGCTGACGACGGTCATCATCACCCACAGCGACGGCGACCATATCAACGGCCTGCCCGGTTTCCCCAAAGGGTTGAGCATCGTCGCCCACGACCGCTGCCGCGACGACATCGTCGAAGCGGCCAAGGCCCTGCCCGGGCTCGGCGACTACGTTCCGAACAGGACTTTCGACCGGACCCTGAAGCTCGGCTCGGGAGCGGACAAGATCGCGCTCTCCCATTTCGGCCCTGCCCACACCGGCGGCGACACCGTCGTCCACTTCCCGGCCCTCCGGACCGTCTTCGTCGGCGACCTCCTGTTCGTCGGCCGCGACCCCCTCATCCACCGGAACAAGGGCGGCAACTCCTTCGGCTACGTCAAGACGCTCGAGGCCCTGCTGGCGCTCGAGCCGAAGGTCGAGACGTTCCTTTCCGGCCACGCCGATCCGCTCGGCCGGACCGAGGTCGAAGCCCTCCGGGATTCCATGTCCGGCACCCAGGCCAAGGTCAAGGCCCTGGTCGCCGAGGGCAAGAGCCTGGCCGAGATCAAGAAGGCCTTCGGGATCGACGACCCGCCGGACGCGCCGGGCGGCCGCCGCCGCTGGCTCAGCCTGGTCGAGACCGTCTACCTCGAGCTGACCGAGAAGAAATAGGCCGGCCGCCGCGCCCGTCCTTTCCAAGGAGCCGCCATGAAGAAGCCGTTTCACGCCGCGCTGGCCGTTCCGGTCGCGGCCGCCGTCCTCCTCGCCGTCCTGTCCGCCGCGCCGGCCTGCCGTCCGTCCTCCTCCGGGGGGGCCAAAGCGGTCGAGGCCAAGGAAACCGTCCGCACCTACCCCTTCTCCGACCCCGATCCCGTGCCCATCTTCGCCCGGTCCTCGATGGGAGGGCAGGGCGCGCGGCTCTACCCCTATTTCTTCTTCGACCGCTATACGGCCGAGCCGGTCGACAAGGCCTGGACCATCGTCCGCCTGAGCAATCCCTACGTCGAGGTCGCCGTCCTGCCCGAGGCGGGCGGCAAGGTCTGGGGGGCGAAGGACCTGGCCACGGGCCGGGAGTTCCTGTACTGGAACAAGGTCCTCAAGTTCCGCCAGATCGCCCTGCGCGGGCCGTGGACCTCGGGCGGCATCGAGTTCAATTTCGGCGTCGTCGGCCACGCCCCCTCGACGGCCACGCCCGTCGATTACCTCGTCCGGCAGGACCCGGACGGCGGCGCCTCGGTCGTGGTCGGGACGATGGACCTGCCCTCGCGGACCCGCTGGAGCGTGACCGTCCGGCTGCCCAAGGACAGCGCCGCCTTCGAGACCAACGCCCTATGGGTCAATCCGACGCCGTTCAGCCAGTCCTACTACGCCTGGTCCTGCGCCGCGGTCAAGACGGCCGACGACCTCCGCTACGTCTTCCCCGGCCGCTGGTCCATCGGCCACGATTATTCGGTCCCGCTCGAGCCCTGGCCCGTCGACCGCTCGGGCCGCGACCTCTCGTGGTACCGCAACAACGCCACGCCCGGCTCCAAGAGCTACTTCACGGTCGGCGAGCGGGCCGATTTCTACGGCGGCTGGTACGAGAAGGCCGACGCCGGCTTCGGCCATTGGTCTCGCTACGAAGACATGCCCGGCCGCAAGGTCTGGATCTGGGACCTGTCCCGTTCCGGCGAGATCTGGGTCGACCTCCTGACCGACGCCGACGGCCAGTACACCGAGCCCCAGGCCGGGCGCCTGCTCAACCAGTCCGACCACGGCGACTTCGCGCCCGGCGCGGCCGACCGCTGGCAGGAGCAATGGTTCCCCTACCGCGGCATCGGCCCCATGGCCCAGGCCTCGCCCCACGCCGTGCTCAGCGCCTCGCGCGCGGGTGAGACGCTGTCGTTGGGGCTCTTCCCGCTTCGGCCCGTGGCCGACGATCTGACCGTCACGGCGGCGGGTCGAGAGATCTTCCGGGAGCGTTTGAACCTCAAACCCGAACAGACCTGGAAGTCGGATGTCCCGTTGGCCGGCCTGCCCGCCGGCGCCCCGCTCGTCGTCCGGCTCGGCGCCAAGCTCGTCTACGAGACCGCCCCGGAGGCCGACGACCTCGACCGGCCGCTGCGCTTCAGCACGCCCGCGGGCGGTTCGGCCGAGGCCCTCTTCCTCCAGGCCCGCGGCCTCGAGCGCGAACGGCGCCTGGACGAGGCCCTCGACAAGTACCTGGCGGCGATCGCCGCGGAGCCGCTCCACGTCCGGGCCCTGGCCCGGGCGGCCGAGCTCCGCACCCGCCGCGGCGAGCCCGCCCAGGCCATCGAGCTCGCCGGACGGGCCCTGGCCGTGTCTATGTACGATCCCGAGGCCAACTACGTCTACGGCGTCGCCGCCCGTCGCCTGGGCCGCCTCGTCGACGCCAAGGAAACCCTGGGCTGGGCGGCCCGGTCTCCCCAGTTCGAAGCCGTAGCCCTCGTCCAGTCGGCCGAGATCGCGGTCTTCGAGAAGGACTTCGACCGGGCTTCGGAGCTGGCCCTGCGGGCCCTCGTTTCCGACGACCTCAACGTCAACGCCCTCGAGGTCCTGGCCGTGGCCCACCGGCTGGCCGGTCGAAAGGGCGAAGTCAAGCGCGTCCTGGGCTGGCTCGGCGAGGTCGATCCCCTCGACCACCTGGCCCGCTTCGAGCGCTACCTCGGGAGCGGCAAGCCGGAGGACCTCGAGGCCTGCCGGTCGCTCATCCGCAACGAGCTGCCCCACGAGACCTGGCTCGAGATGGCCGCCTTTTACGCCCGCCTGGGCCTCGACGCCGACGCCGCGACAGCGTTGCGGGCAGCCCCCGAGCAGACGACCGTCCTCTACACCCTCGCCTATCTCCTGCGCGACAGCGCCCCTTCCGAGAGCGCCGCGCTCCTGGAGAAGGCCTCGGCGGCCTCGCCCCATCTCGTCTTCCCCTTCCGTGAGGAGGAGATCGCCGTCTTCTCCTGGGCCATCGCGGCCCGCCCGGCCGATTGGCGGCCGAAATACTACCTGGCCCTCATCCTGTGGGGCAAGGGCCGGCTCGAGGAAGCCAAGGACCTCTTCGAGATGGCCGAAGGCGCCGACTACGCGCCGTTCTACCTGGCCCGCGGCGCCTTCTTCGAGCGGACGGACGCCGTCCGAGCCGCCGGGGACATGGCCAAGGCCGTCGCTCTCGACCCGGCGAGCTGGCGGGCCCGCCACTCCCAGACCGCCTTCCTGCTCCGGCAGGGCCGGATAGACGAGACCCTGGCCGCGGCCCGCAAGGCGGCGGCAGACTTCCCGGTCGAAGCGCCGCTCCAGGTCGATCTGGCCGAAGCCCTGCTCGCGGCGGGCGACCCGCACGAAGCCGCCACCGTCCTCGACGCCGTGGCCGCCCTGCCCTACGAGGGCGCTAGCGACATCCTCGGCCTATACGTCCGGGCCCACGTCGCCATCGGCCTGGAAGCCATGCGGAAGGGGGCCTGGGCCGAGGCCGTTCGCGCCCTGGAGCTGGCCAAGCTCTATCCGGAAAAGCTCGGCACGGGCGCGCCCTTCCATCCCGACGGCCGGATGCAGGACTACCTCATCGCCCTCTGCTACGACAAGCTGGGCGAGAAGGACAAGGCGGCCGGCTTGCGAGGATCGATCCGGGACTACACCCTGACGTATTGGGACGAAGCCCAGCCCCACGGCTACTTCGGGGCTTTGGTCCTGGAAAAGCTCGGCCGCAGGGAGGATCGCCTCAAGGCCCGCGAGCTCTTCAGCCGCTCGGCCAAGCCCGCGGCGGACGTCCTGGAGCTCCTCAAGAGGATGAACTAGGTCCCGTCGGCGCGTCTCCGGACGGTCCCGGCCTCACCAGGCCTTGTAGGGCACGACGGCGGGCGCCACCTTGCCGGCGAAACGGAGGATCTCGAAAAGCCCTCCGGCCTCGGGCAAGAGCTTGAACTTCCAGTACCGGACGAAGCCGTAGGCGGACTGCGGTTCGAGCAGGCAGGGGACCAGGTTGGCCGCCGGCTGGTCGCAGGCCACGAAGAAGTCGCCCTTCTTGACGGGGACCGTGACGGCCTTGGCGGCGACCTCGATCTTCGGCGGCGCCTCGTAATCGACCTCGGACGGGACGACGGCCGTGACCTCGTAGACCTCGGCGTCGACGATCGCGTCGCGGTCGAAACGGCCGACCTCGACCCCGAGGGCCAGGAGCGTCTCGGCAATATCCTGTCGCGCGCCGGGGACGATATAGCCCGCCGGCCGCTTCACCGAGAGCGTCGGCTCGACAAGGGGGAACCAGTGTTTGACGACCTGGTCGACGACCCTCGCTCCTCCGGGCTCCACCGGGACGAAGTCGGCCGCCGTCACCGTCTCCCCCGCCTTCTTGTCGACGCGGAGGACGCGCCCGCCGGCGGAGGCCCCGGCGGCCCGCTCGAACCGCTTCAGCCGGAGCTCGGGCACGGCGGGATCGCGGACGTACGCCATGCGCAGATGGACGGGATCGTCGGCCGCCCGGGCCGCGGCCCGCTCGAGCAGGCGGGCCCGCTGGCCGCCCACCATCCTGACGATCTCGGGACCGTGGCCGGCCACCGACTCGAGGAAGGCCCGCAAACCGGCGTACTGCCAAGCCGTCCGGGCCTCGAGGGTGTCGATATCATGGCGGGAGGCGCCCTCCTGGATGAAGGACATCGTCTCGAAGATGCCCAGGCTGTTGCGCCCGTCGTTGAGGTCGGTCGTCGAATAGCGCTTCATCTCCTCGCGCGGACCGCGGCCGCCATCGGGGCGGGCCGCTCCCGAAGAGGTGTCGACGCCCAGGTCCTCGGTGACCAGGTACTCGAAGAAGGCGATGTTCTTCTTCGCCAGCGCCTTCCCGACCTCGGCCAGGACGGTCCCGCGGGAAAAGTCCTGGAGGGCGGCGGCGATGTTGGCGTTGGAGACGCAGCCGATGGAGACCCGGTAGTAGTCGTCGCCCTTCTCGTGGACGTCGATGGTCACCTCGGGACGCCAGGCCGTGAAGACGCGGTGGATGGTCCGGACGCCCTCGGCCTCGAGTTTGACATGGTCGCGGTTCATGTCCAGGTCGAGCTCGTTCACCCGGACGTCCCGGAAGTTGCCGTAGGGATTGGTCTGGGGCATGACCAGGACGTTGACCTTCGCGAGCAGGGGCTTCAGCTCGCCCGCGGCCAGGTCGCGCAGGAGCCGGAGGACGGCCTCCTTGGCCGATTGCTCGTTGCCGTGCTGGGCCGCCGTGAAGAGGACGGTCGGCTTGGACCGGTCGAGGTCCGCAGGGCTCGCGGCCGGCTTCTGGGCCAGGACGGCCAGGAAGATGTCCCGCGCCCCGTATCCGTCCCCCGGAAGGGAACGACCGACGGTCGAGACCCGCAGCTCCGGCGTCCGGGCCGCCAGGACGCTCAGGAAGGACGCGACGGCTTCGCTCTGGGTGTAGGCGAGGTAGTTCGCCTCCTCGGCCGGCGTCTTGACCGCGGGCGGCGCGCTCATGGCCAGCGCCAGGCCCGCGGCCAGGAAAACGGGGACGCTTCTATTTATTTTTTTCATCTTCGGCCCCTCACTTCCCGTCGCCCGCGGCGGCCCTCTCGCACTTGAACGGAACGTCCTTGACGGCGCCGGCCCGCAGGACCTTGAACGCGATCTCGTCGCCGCAAGCGAGCTTGGCCAGGGTCATGCGCAGCTCGTTGATGTCGGTGTAGGCCTTGCCTTCGACCGACAGGATGATGTCGCCCTTCTCGAAGCCGGCCCGGCCGGCGACGCCCTCGGTCGGCTTGGGATCGACGACCAGGTTCTCCAGCCCTTCGACGGTCTTGAGGCCCAGACCGATGTTGGGAAAGGCCGGCTTGGCCTCCGGGGCCAGGCCGAACACATAGTCCGCGATGGCCCGGGAGACGGTCACACCCTTCGCCCCGGCCGGGACCTCGACGGCGACGACCGTCTTCGACGGCAGCTTCGACCGCTCGGAGGCCCGCCGGTTGAGGCCGAGGTTGTAGAGCAGATGCCCCGAACCGACGCAGACCATGACCCGCCGCCCCTCGGCCTGGGCGGCCCGGACGGCGTTCCAACCCATGACCTCGTCCCAGGCCGATTGCGAACGGTAGAGGCCCTCGAACATCCGGTCCAGGCCCGGGCCCTTCATGGCCTCGGGGATGTCCTCGGATTCGAAGACCGTCCGGATGAGCGTCCGGTGGTCCGCGTTCGTGAGATCGGGCTCGACCGGGAAGAAGGCCTTTTCCTCGTCCGTCAGGGCGGCCCAGCCGCGCATGCGCATCTTGGAGATGACCTCGCGCGGCGCGTTCAGGGCATAGATGGGCAGCCGGTGCTCCCGGGCGAAGTCGAAGATCTTCTCGTAATATCCGAAGTTGAAGTTCCAGGTGACGTACCAGCGGATCTCGCGGAGGAACTCCTCCTTGGTCAGGATGCCCGCGGTCCACTTGTTGAGCGTCTCCTGGAGCGTCACCGGGACCATCTCCAGCCCGACGGCCAGGTGCCGGTCCTTGGCGTAGAGGGCCCGCAGGACCTGGAACTGGATCTCGTGCATGGCCATCGAGTTGTGGGTCTCTCCGACGTGGACGATGCGGGCGGCCATCATCTCCTCGATCATGCGCTCGAAGCCGACGGAACGTCCGGTGGGGCCGGCCAGCAGGGCCCCGACGCCGAGGTCCATGGCCTTGTCCTTGAGCTGGGGATCGCCGATCTTGAGCGTCAGGGTCGGGTCGGGCTTGGCCGCGGCCGGCGCCTGCGCCGCAGGCGGAGTCTGGGCGGCCAGGCCCGCGGCGAACAGCGCCAACGCGGCGAGAACGGCACGAAAGCGTCCGGGATACATCATGGGGTCCTCCGTCCGTGGGATCGCCCCGTATCATACCAAAATGGGGGACATGATACCTATTCCCCGTTTATTCCGGGAGCACGCGCTTGGAGAATCCGGGCCGACGCGCTACAATCACCGCCACGGAGAGAGACCCCATGCCCCCGGAGACCCTTCGCGAAACCCCGCCCGAGACCAAGAAGACCATTCGGACCTTCGCCGCCGCGTCCTTCCTCAACGACCTGGGCTCGGACATCATCAATCCCATCTGGCCGCTCTTCGTCACCCAGGTCCTCAAGGCCAACATGGCCGCCCTGGGTTTCCTCGACGGCCTCGGCGAGGCCATCGTCTCGCTTTCGCAGGCGGTCGCCGGCTACTATTCGGACCGCATCCGCAAGCGCAAGGTCTTCATCTGGACGGGCTACCTCTGCGGCGCCGCCTCGAGGCTCGGCTACGCCGCTTCCTCCGTCTGGCCCCACCTCGTCCCCTTCCGGATCCTCGACCGGGCCGGCAAGATCCGCGGCGCGCCGCGGGACGCCATGCTGGCCGACGTCTCGACCGACGCCGACCGCGGCCGTCACTTCGGCCTGCTCCGGGCCATGGACAACGCCGGCTCCGTCGCCGGCATCCTCGTCTCCATCGCCCTCATCGACGTCCTCGGCTATCGGCTCCTGTTCGCCCTGGCCGCCGTTCCTTCGCTCGCCGGCGCGCTTCTCGTGCTGCGAAACATCCGGGAACCGAAAAGCCCCGCGACCCGCGTGTTCAAGGGGTTGTCCTTGCGGGACGTCGACCGGAACCTGGCCCTCTATTTCGTCCTCAACGCCGTTTTCGCCCTGGGCGCCTTCACCTATTCGTTCCTGCTCCTGTTCGCCAAGTCGGAGGGCTTCCGGACGGGCGCCATCCCCGTGCTCTTCCTGGTCTATTCGGTCGTGGCCGCGCTGCTCTCCTACCCCTTCGGCCGCCTGTCCGACCGCATCGGACGGAAGCCCGTCATGTTCATCGCCTACGGGGCCTGGGCGGCCGTCTGCGCGACGGTCCTCTTCCTCGGCGGCGGGCTGGCCGCGGGCGTTTCCCTGTTCGTCCTCTACGGCGTCCACAAGGCCGCTCTCGATCCCGTCCAGAAGACCATCGCCGCGGAGCTCGCGCCGCAGCCCTATCGGGCCTCGATCCTGGGAGGGTTCCAGATGGTCATCGGGCTGACCGCCCTGCCCGCTTCGGTGCTGGCGGGCCTGCTCTGGGACAAGGCCGGACGGACGACGCCCTTCTTCGTCTCGCTCGGGTTGACGGCCGTCGCCGCCCTGCTGCTGATATTCGTCAGGGAAAAGCGCCGGGCCGGGGTCTAGTCTTCCTCTTCCGGCTTGACCCGGCCGTCCTTGACCGCTTCGGCGATGATCTTCTGCTGGATGTGCGAGGGCGCTTCCTCGTAGTGGCTGAATTCCATGAGGAAGGAGCCGCGGCCGCCGGTGATCGAGGTCAGGGTCGGCTCGAAGTCGAGCATCTCCGACATGGGGACCTGGGCCTTGAGGACGCGCATGGCCCCCTTCTGCTCCATGCCCTGGACCTTGCCGCGCCGGCCGTTGAGGTTGCCCATGATGTCGCCCATGTAGGCCTCGGGCGTGTAGATCTCGACGTTCATGACCGGCTCGAGCAGGGTCGGCTTGGCCTCGCGGATGCCCTTCTTGTAGGCCTTGCTGGCCGCGATCTTGAAGGCGATGTCCGACGAGTCGACGTCGTGGTAGGAGCCGTCGTAGAGGATGGCCTTGAAGTCGACCGTCGGGTAGCCGGCCAGGACGCCCTTCTTGCGGGCCTCCTGGAGCCCCTTCTCGACGGACGGGATGAAGTTGCGCGGGATCGACCCGCCGAAGATCTTGTCCTCGAACTCGAAGTCCTTGCCGCGGGGCAGGGGCTCGAACTTGATCCAGGTGTCGCCGAACTGGCCCCGGCCGCCGGTCTGCTTCTTGTGGCGGCCCTGGACGTCGGACCGGCCCTTGATGGTCTCCAGGTAGGAGATCTTGGGCGGCTTGAGGTCGACGTCGACGTTGTAGCGCTTCTTCAGGCGCTCGGTGATGATGCGGACGTGGAGCTCGCCGTTGCCCGAGATCAGCAGCTGCGAGGTGTTGGGGTCCCGCTCGATGCGGACCGTGGGGTCCTCTTCGGTGATGCGGTGGGTGGCCTGGGAGATGCGGTCCTCGTCGGCCCGCGTCTTGGGCTCGATGGCGAAGGAGATCGACGGCAGCGGGAAGGAGATGGGATCGAGGACGATGCCCGAGCCCTTGGCGCTCAGGGTGTCGCCCGTGACGGTCGTCTTGAGCTTGGCCGTGGCCACGATGTCGCCGGCCTTGGCCTGGCCGGCCGCGACCTGTTCCTTCCCCTGGAGGAAGAACAGGCCGCCGAGCTTCTCGTCGGTGTCCCGGCCGGGATTGAAGACCGTGCCGTCGGGATTGACGCGGCCCGCAAAGACCCGCATCAGCGAGATGCGGCCCGTGTAAGGGTCGGAAATGGTCTTGAAGACGACGGCGGCGAAGGGCGCCTCGGGCGACGGTTCGACGGACGACGCCTCGCCCTTGACCGTCGCCTTGACCTTCCCCGCCTCGACCGGCGAGGGCAGGTAGGCCAGGACGCCGTCGAGGAACGTCTGGGCGCCGATGTTGGCGACGCCCGAGGCGGCGAAGACGGGGTAGATCTGGCGGTTGAGGATGCTCTTCTTGAGCCCGGCCCGGAACTCCTCGGGGGTCAGGGCGCCGGTCTCGAAGTATTTCTCCATGAGCTTCTCGTCGGACTCGGCGACCATCTCGAGGAGCTCCTTGTAGCGCTTCTCGACCTCGTCGGCCATGGCCGCGGGCACGGGGCCCTCGGTCATCTTGCCGCTCTCGTCCTTCTCGAAGAGGGCGGCTTTCTTGGCGACGATGTCGACGACGCCGGCAAAGGCCTTCTCCTCGCCGATGGGCAGCTCGACGGGGACGGCCTGGCGGCCGAAGAACTCGCGGACCGATTCGAGGGCCCGGTTGAAATGGGCGTTCTCGCGGTCCATCTTGTTGATGACGATGATGCGGGGCAGGCCGTGCTCTTCGAGCATCTCCCAGACCTTCTCCGTGCCGACCTCGACGCCGGCCACGGCGTCGACGAGGACGGCCGCTCCGTCGACGGCCCGCAGGGCGGCCCGGGTGTCCCACAGGAAGTTGCTGTAGCCCGGCGTGTCGACGACGTTGACCTTGTGGTCCNNGTGTCGAAGAGGAGGGCGGCCGCGAGCGAGGTCTTGCCGGACGAGCCGTGCCCGACCAGGGCCACGTTGCGTATCTTATCGACGGTATAGTCTTTCATCCTCGAGCCTCCTGGGGATCTCGGAAAAACGAAAGGCTATTTTACCCAATTCCCGGGGCTTCCTCAAGGGAAAGAATGAAATAGGGTCGCCGGCCCGTTTTTACAGGCCCAATTCGCGGGCGACGACCGCCTCGAGGTCGGGCGGCAGGGGCGAGGCGAAGGTCAGGCGCTCCCCGGTCGCGGGGTGCAGGAACGACAGCGTGTGGGCGTGGAGGAAGATGCGCGGGAACTCCCGGGGCTCCCGTTTCCGGCCGTAGACGGGGTCCCCGACGACGGGATGGCCGGCCGCGGCCAGGTGGACCCGGATCTGGTGGGTCCGCCCCGTCACCGGCTTGACCTCGAGCAGGGTCGTGTCCTTGAAGGCCCGCTGGACCTGGAAGAAGGTCTCAGCCTTCTTGGGGCTGCGGGTCCGCACCGACATGCGCGCCCCCTCCGTGGGATGGCGGCCGAGCGGCCAGTTCAGGCGGCCTCCCGTCTCCGACATGCGGCCCCAGGCCAGGGCCAGATAGGTCTTCCAGACGACGCGGCGGCGGAACTGGTCCTGGAGCGAGGTGAAGGCCCGGGCGCTCCGGGCGACGACCATGACCCCCGACGTGTCCTGGTCGAGCCGGTGGACGATGCCCGGACGCTCCTCCGAGCCGATGAGGGCGATCTCCGGGAAATGGTGGATGAGGGCGTTGACCAGGGTCCCCGACGGGTGCCCGGGGCCGGGATGGACGACCAGGTTGGCCTGCTTGTCGAGGACGATGATATCGGCGTCCATGTAGACGATCTTGAGGGGGATGTGCTGCGGCACGAGCTTCCCCTCGGGCTCGGGGATCTCGTATTCGGCGTGGACGCGGTCGCCGGCCTTGAGCTTGTAGCCGGCCTTGCGGGCGTAGGAGCCGACCCGCACGCCGCCGCCGTCGATGACCCGGCGGACCTGGGCCCGGCTGAGCCCCGGCAGCTTGTCGGCCAGAAAGACGTCGAGACGGGCCCCTCCCCCGTCCTCGGCCGTGACGACGAGATCAGACTTGGGCACGGGGACGCCGCTTCAGGACGACGGCCAGGATCGCGCCGGCGACGAGCCCCAGGACGCAGAACAGCTGGGGGTAGGACAGGCTGGTCAGGGCCGAGGCGCCGCGGATGAAGTAGATGGCGTCCTCGTGGTCGCCGCGGAAGTACTCGGTGAAGAAGCGGATGACCGAGTAATTGAGGATGTAGAAGGCGAAGACCTGGCCGTCGAACTTCTTCCTCTTGAGGATGAAGAACAGGACCGCGAAATTGAGGAAGTTCAGGGCCGCCTCGTAGAGTTGGACGGGGTGCATGGACTCGTTGAGGTGGACGCCCGTGAGCTGGGCGGCGTACTCGTTCTTGAAGACCACGGCCCAGGGCGCCGAGCACCCGCTGCCGTAGCAGCAGCCGGCGCTGAAACAGCCGATGCGGCCGAAGCCGTGGCCCATGGCCAGGGCCGGCGCGATGAGGTCGGCCGTCTTCCAGGTCGGGATCCTCTTGCGGTGGAAGTACCACAGGGCGAAGACCGTGCCGAAGAACAGGCCGCCCTGGAAGACGCCGCCCGACCGGGCCAGCGAGAAGAGCTCCTTGGGGTAGCTCGTGTAGTACGAGAAATTCGTCGCGAAGAGCAGCAGCTTGGCCCCGACGAGCGAGACGATGATGGTGTAGAACGCCGCGTCCATGATCCGGGCGGCGTCCAGGCCGGCCCGTTTGGCCTGGGCGTAGATGAACCACAGCCCCAGGGCCACACCGACGGCCATCAGGAAGCCGTAGGTGTGGATGGTCAGCGGGCCGATCTTCACGAGGATGGGGAACATGCGGGTTTCCTCCTGAACAGGGTCGCTATCATGAGCACGGCGCCGATGGAGATGCAGGAATCGGCCACGTTGAAGAAGGGCCAATGGGCGCTGCCCACGTAGAGGTCGAGGAAGTCGACGACGTAGCCGCGGACGAGGCGGTCGAACTGGTTGCCCAGGGCCCCGGCCGCGATGAGGGTCAGGGCGATCCTCATCAGCCGGTCCGAGGCCGGCGTCTTGAAGAAGTAATAGACGACGAAGGCCAGGGCGGCCAGGGACGCCGCGGTCAGGAGCGCGAAGACGAGGGCGCTGTCCGTGCGCGAGAAGGTGCCGAAGATGGCCCCCTTGTTGTGGATGCGGGTGATGCTGAAGAAGCCTTTGACGACCGGGACGGACTCGTACAGGGCGACCTTGGCGGCGACGACGTTCTTGCTGACCTGGTCGAGGGCGACCAGGACGACGGCCAGGACGAGGTAGGGCAGGTTCTTCCTCACGGCCGGCTCCCCTCGACGGCCTTCTCGCAGCGGGCGCAGAAGGTCGGGTGCGACGCGCTCGTCCCGACGAAGGTCGAGTAGTTCCAGCAGCGCTCGCACTTGGCCCCCTCGGCCTTGGCGACCTCGACGGCCGGTTCGGTCAGGCCGGCGTCGGGGACGACCGCGACCTGGGAGACGATGAACAGGGCCGCCAGGTCGTCCCGGCGGGCCTCCAGGAACGCGGCTTCGGCGGCCGGCGCCCGCACGGTGACCTTGGCCTCGAGGGCGTTGCCGATGAGCTTGGACTCGCGGGCCTTCTCGAGCTCCTTGAGGGCCTTCTCGCGGACGGCCAGGAGGCGCTCCATGTCGGCGACGAAGGAGGCCGGCTTCGAGGCCAGCCAGTCCGTCGGCCCGGGGAACTCGCCCAGGTGGACCGACGCGTCCTTGCCCGGGAAGTCCGGGACGAAGGCCCAGGCCTCCTCGGCGGTGAAGGACAGGATGGGGGCCATGAGCAGGAGCGAGTCGCGCAGGACCGTGAACATGGCCGTCTGGGCCGAACGCCGCTCGGGCGAGCCCTTGGCCGAGCAGTAGGCCCGGTCCTTGACGACGTCGAGGTAGAAGGCGCTCAGGTCGACGGTGAAGAAATCGAGGATATCGTGGAGGATGGGGTGGAACTCGTAGTCGGCGTAGGACTGGACGACCCGGGCCCGGACCTCCTCGAAGCGGTGGAGGATCCAGCGGTCGAGGTCGAGGAGCTCGGCCTCGGCCACGGCGTCGCGCCCGGGCGCGAAGTCGGAGAGGTTGCCGAGCAGGAAGCGCCAGGTGTTGCGGATCTTGCGGTAGGCCTCGACCAGGCGCTGCTCGATCTCGGTCCCGAAGCGGGCGTCCTCCTTGTAGTTGAGCATGGCCGCCCAGAGCCGGACGATCTCGGCCCCGCTGCGCTTGATGACCTCGCCGGGCTCGATGACGTTGCCCAGGGACTTGGACATGGCCCTCCCCTGCTCGTCGAGGATGAAGCCGTGGGTGATGCAGGTCCGGAAGGGGCTCCCGCCCTTGGCCCCGACGCCGATGAGGAGCGAGCTGTTGAACCAGCCGCGGTGCTGGTCGTGGCCCTCGATGTAGACGTCGGCCGGCCAGGAGTGGCCGGGCTCGCGCTCGATGACGTTCTGCGAGGCGCCCGACTCGAACCAGACGTCGAGGATGTTGTACTCCTTCTCGAAGTCCGTCCCGCCGCACGAAGGGCAGGCGGCGCCGGGCGGCACGAGCCCGGCGGCCGGGCGCAGGAACCAGGCGTTGGAGCCCTCGGCGGCGAAGACCGCGGCGACGCGGCGGGCCACGGCGGCCGAAGCCAGCGGGGCGCCGCAGCCCCGGCACTTGAAGGCCGGGATGGGCACGCCCCAGGAGCGCTGGCGGGAGATGCACCAGTCGGGCCGGCCGGCGACCATGCCGTCGATGCGTTCCCGGCCCCATTCGGGGATCCAGGCGACCTTGGCGATGGCCTGGCGCGACTTCTCGCGCAGGCCGCCCTTGTCCATGGAGATGAACCACTGCTCGGTGGCCCGGAAGATGACCGGCTTCTTGCAGCGCCAGCAGTGCGGGTAGGAGTGGGCGATGGCCGTTTCCTTGAGGAGCGTGCCGTCGGCCGCCATGTCGGCGGTGATGCGGGGATTGGCCTCGAAGACCTGGAGGCCGGCGTAGCGCGGCACCTCGGGCGTGAAGCGGCCGCCGTCGTCGACGGGCGTGTAGATGTCGAGGCCGTAGGCGACGCCGGTCAGGTAGTCGTCGTGGCCGTGGCCGGGGGCCGTGTGGACGGCGCCCGTGCCGTCCTCGAGGGTGACGTAATCGGCCAGGACGAAGAGCGACTCCCGGTCCGCGAAGGGATGGCGGGCCTTGAGCCCCTCGAGCTCGCGCCCGGCGAAGGTGGCCAGGACCTTGGGCGCGGGCCAGCCGAGCTCCTCGGCGACGACCGGGAGCAGGCGCTTGGCCAGGATGTAGACGTCCGGGCCGACCTCGGCCGCGGCGTACTCGTGCTCGGGGTGGAAGGCGATGGCCAGGTTGGCCGGCAGGGTCCAGGGGGTGGTCGTCCAGATGAGGACGTGGGCCCTGCGGCCGGCCAAGGCCGGGAACTTGGCGCCCAGGTCGGAGACGACCTCGAAGCGGACGTAGATCGAGGGCGAGGTCTTGTCCTTGTACTCGATCTCGGCTTCGGCCAGGGCCGTGCGGCAGCTGACGCACCAGTGGACGGGGCGCTTGCCCTTGTAGACGTCGCCGCGCTCGAAGAAGGCGGCCAGATACTCGAGGACCTTGGCCTCGTAGGCCGGGTGCAGGGTCAGGTAGGGCGTGTCCCAGGCGCCCAGGACGCCCAGGCGCTTGAACTCCTCGCGCTGGATGCCGATGAACTTCTCGGCGTACTTGCGGCACTCCTCGCGGACGGCCGTGACGTCCATGTCCTTCTTCCTGTCGCCGAGCTGCTTGTCGACGTGGATCTCGATGGGCAGGCCGTGGCAGTCCCAGCCCGGGACGTAGGGGGCGTAGTAGCCGAGCATGGACCGGGACTTGACGATGAAGTCCTTGAGGACCTTGTTGAGGGCCGTGCCCATGTGGATGTGGCCGTTGGCGTAGGGCGGGCCGTCGTGGAGGATGAAGGGGTGGCGCCGGGCGGCGGCCCGCTTCTCGAGGATGCGCTCGTAGAGGCGCCCGGTCTCCCACTTCTTGATGGCCTCCGGCTCCCGTTGGGCCAGGGAGGCCTTCATGGCGAAATCGGTGCGGGGCAGGTTGAGCGTGCTCTTGACGTCGGGCTTGTCGGCCATAGGGTTCTCCGATCGGCGATATACAGTCGGCTATTATAGCGGGAAAAGGGGGCCGTTTCTATTTCTTGATGTAATGGGCGCCGCGGGAGGCGGGGTTGGCCAGGGCGGCCTGGGTGATCATCAGGGCGACCAGGATGCCGTGGCGCAGGCCGACGATGTCGGGGGCGAGGCGGGCCGACTGGTAGAACTGCTCGATGCGGTGGCGGAGGTAGTCGAGGTCGGCCTTGGCCCGCTCCAGGCGGCGGCGGGTCCGGATGATGCCGGCGTAGTTCCACATCGTCGAGCGGATGGTCAGCCAGTCCTGGTTGACCAGGGCCGGGTCGACCGGCTCCTCGTCCTTCGGGTGGTACCAGCGGTGGATCTCGGAGGCCCGGTAGGGACGGCTGTCGTCGAACACCTCCGCGATGTCGCGGGCCGCCCGGGTCCCCCAGACGAGGCCCTCGAGCAGCGAGGTCGAGGCCAGGCGGTTGGCCCCGTGGACGCCGGTGCAGGCCACCTCGCCGACGGCGTAGAGCCCGGCGAGAGAGGTCCGGCCGCGGCCATCGGCCAGGACGCCGCCGCAACAGTAGTGGGCCGCCGGCACGACGGGGATGGGCGAGCGGGTGATGTCGAGCCCGTCCTCGAGGCAGGTCCGCAGGATGGTCGGGAAGCGCTCGCGGATCGTCCGGGGCGGGGCGTACGAGGCCAGGTCGAGCAGGACGTGGTCCGTGTTGGTCAGGATCATCTCCTCGTAGATGGCCCGGGAGACCTCGTCGCGCGGGGCCATCTCGCGGCGCGGCGAGTACTTGCCCATGAACGTCCGGCCGTCGCGCGTCTTGAGGCGGGCCCCCTCGCCGCGGACGGCCTCGGAGATGAGGAAGCCGTCGCCGTTCTCGCGCATGTAGACGGTCGGGTGGAACTGGATGTACTCCATGTTGCCGATGCGGGCCCCGGCCCGCAGGGCCATGGCATAGCCGGAGCCGTCGGCCCCGGCCGGGTTGCAGGTGTGGAGGTAGACGGCGCCGCAGCCGCCGGTGGCCAGGACCGTGAACGGGGCGAAGACGCGCCCGACCTCGCCCGTGGCGTTGTCGAGGACGTAGGCGCCGATGGCCCGCGGCTCGCGGTAGTAGGCGACGGGGTTCTTGGAGTGATGGGGCACCGTGAGCAGGTCGACGGCCGTGCGCCCGGCGAGGAGCGCGACCCGCGGGTGCCGGCGCAGGGCCCGCAGGAAGCGGTCCTCGATGGTCCGGCCGGTGGCGTCGGCGACGTGGAGGATGCGACGGCGCGAGTGCCCGGCCTCGAGGGCGTAGTCGAGGGCGTCCGGGGAGCTGCGGGTGAAGGGGATCCGCAGCCGGTCGATGAGCGTCTCCTGGACCAGGCGCGGCCCGTCATCGACGAGGATGTCGACGGCGGCGGGATCGCCGGCGCGGTCGCCGGCCTCGAGGACGTCCTCCTTGAGCAGGTCGGGACGGTCGTCCGGGGCGAACGAGACGATGCCGCCCTGGGCGTAGTAGGTGTTGGATTCCTCGGCCCGGGCCTCCTTGGTCAGGACCACGACGCGCAGGCCGGCCTCGGCCGCCTCGAGCGCGGCGGTGGCGCCGGCGATGCCGCAGCCGATGACCAGGACGTCGGCCCGGATGTCGCTCGCGCTCATGAGACCCTCAATGGACGAAATCGAGGCTGATGTCGACGGCCCGGGCCGAATGGGTCAGGGCGCCGACGGAGATGAAATCGACCCCCGTCTCGGCCACGGACCGGACGCGGTCGAGGGTCATATTGCCGGAGGCCTCGAGGGGGACGCGGCCGCCGGCCAGGCCGACGGCCTGGCGCATGGTCTCGAGGGGCATGTTGTCGAGCATGACCATGTCGGCCCCGGCGGCCAGGGCCTCGCGGACCTGCAGGAGGTTGGCCGCTTCGACCTCGATGCGGACGCCGGGCCGGACGCGGGACCGGGCCCGGCGAACGGCCTCGGCGACGCTGCCGACGTGGCGGAGGTGGTTGTCCTTGATGAGGACCATGTCGGACAGGCTGACGCGGTGGTTGGTGCCGCCGCCGGCGCGCACGGCGTACTTGTCGAGCAACCGCAGGCCGGGGACGGTCTTGCGCGTGTCCAGGATGCGGGTCTTGGTGCCGGCCACGGCCTCGACGAAGCGGCGCGTGACCGTGGCCACGCCGCAGAGGTGCTGGAGGAAGTTGAGGGCGGTCCGCTCGCCCTTGAGGAGGGCGGCCGTCGGTCCCTTGACCCGGGCCAGCTTGTCGGACTTGCTGAACGAGGCGCCGTCGCGGAAGCGCTCGATGAAGATGACCGCGGGGTCGATGCGCTCGAAGACGCGGGAGGCCACGGCCAGGCCGGCCAGGACGCCGTCCTCCTTGGCCAGGAAGTAGGCCTCGGAGCGGGCGTTGGCCGGGATGATGCTGTCGGAGGTGACGTCCCCCTCGGGCATGTCCTCGCGGAGGGCGGCGTCGATGGCGGCGTCCACGGCACGGTCGAATTCGGGCGTTCCCATGGGAGAAGGATTATAGGCCAGGCGGGTGGGGCCGTCAAACCGCCGGGATTTGCAGGGTCCGCGGGAATGTGCCATCATGGCCGGGACATGCCCCTCCCCTACGTCGACCACTTCGGGATGAGCGCGGCCGAGCTGCGGGCGGTCCTCGAGACGGCCCTCGCGAGCGGCGGCGACTTCGCCGAGGTCTTCCTGGAGCACCAGACCTACGACGGCATCTCCATGGAGGAGGACATCGTCCGGGAGACGGCCGAATCGGTCGGCCTGGGCCTGGGCGTCCGGGTCATCAAGGGCGACCGGACCGGGTACGGCTACACCAACGACCTCGCGGCGGACAAGGTCCGCCGGACGGCGCTGACGGCGGCGGCCATCGCCCGGGGCGCGGCGCCGGCGGGGCGGCCGCCCGTCCTGAGGGACCGGACGCGGGCGGCGGGCCCGGACCGCTATCCGGCCCGGCGGCCGGCCAGCGCGGCCGGGCTGCGCGACAAGATCCGGCTCGTCCGCGAGGCCTACGAGGCGGCCAAGGCCTTCGATCCGCGCATCGCCAAGGTCAAGGCCTATTACTCCGATTCGCTCCGGCACATGTGCGTGGCCAACTCCGAGGGCCTGCTCGCGCGCGACGTCCGGCCCATGGTCAAGCTCGTCTGCGTGGCCATCTCCGAGAAGGACGGCCAGCGCGAGTCGGGCTATTGGGGCGGCGGCGGGCGGGTCGGTCTGGAGTACTTCCGCGGGACGATGACGCCGCGGCGGATCGGAGAGGAGGCGGCGCGGGAGGCCGTCACGCTCCTCGGGGCGGTCCCCGCTCCGGCCGGGGAGATGCCCATCGTGCTGGCGCCGGGGCACAGCGGCGTCCTCATCCACGAGGCCGTCGGGCATCTCGTCGAGGCCGATTTCAACCGTAAGAGGACCTCGGTCTTCTGGAACAAGATGGGCAAGCGCGTCGGCTCGGAGCTGGTGACGATCTACGACGACCCGACCCTGCCGTCGCTGCGCGGCTCGTACGCCGTGGACGACGAGGGCACGGCGCCGCGCAAGACCCTGCTCATCGAGAAGGGCGTGCTGCGGGGGCTGCTGCAGGACCGGCTGTCGGCCCGGCTGATGAAGGGCGCCGCCCTCACCGGGCACGGCCGGCGCCAGGACTACAGCCACTGGCCCATCCCGAGGATGGCCAACACCTACATCGCCGCCGGCGGGGAGGCGCCCGAGGACATCGTCCGGTCGGTGGACAAAGGCTTCTACGTCGCCAGCCTGTCGGGCGGGCAGGTCGAGGATTCCGGCAAGTTCACCTTCTCGGTCACCCTCGGGTATCTCATCGAGGGCGGCAGGCTGACGGCGCCGGTCAAGCAGGCCACGCTCATCGGGACGAACATCGACATCCTTAAGAAGATCGACCGCGTCGGCGGCGACCTGGCCTTCGGGCTGCCGACGGGGACGTGCAGCAAGGACGGCCAGGACGTGCCGGTCACGGACGGCTGCCCGACGCTGAGGATAGCCGGGATGACGGTCGGAGGGACGTCGTGAGCCGGGCGCGGCGGCGGGAGGCGGCCGGGGCGGGGCGGGCGGCCGTGGCCCTGCGCGACCTCGCGGAATCGCTTGTCGCCTACGCGCGCAAGTGCGGGGCGGACGAGGCCGAGGTGTCCGTCGCCGACGGCTTCGAGTTCAACGTCGACGTCCGCAAGGGGCGGATCGAGACGCTCGTCGAGGCCGGCTCGCGCTCGGCGGGGCTGAAGGTCATCAAGGACAAGAAGACGGCCTACGCCAGCTCGTCCGACCTCGATCCCGGCACGCTGCGGCGGCTGGTCCGGAACGCGGTGAAGAGGGCGGAGCTGGGCAGTCCGGACGAGTGCGCCGGGCTGGCGCCGAGGGCGGACGGTTTCGTCGACGCGGCGGCCCTGCGGCTCTACGACCCGGCGGTCCGGGAGCTCGACTCGCGGCGGATGATCGCGCTGGCGACCGAGACCGAGAGGGCGGCCCTGCGCGACAGGCGCATCACGAACTCCTACGGGGCGACCTTCGCCGCGAACGAGGACCGCTCGGTCCTGGCCCTGTCGAACGGCTTCGTCGGCGAGTACGCGCAAACCTACTGCGGCCTGGGCGTGGGCCTGCAGGCGGGAGGCACGGACGACCGGGTCGAGGACTCGTGGTCGTCGTCGAAGCGGCACTTCGAGGACCTGGAGACGCCGGAAGCCATCGCGAGGAAGGCGGTCGAGCGGACGGTCCGGCAGCTCAAGCCGCGCAAGATCCGGACGCAGAACGTGCCGGTCATCTTCGAGCCGACGCAGACGGCCTGGCTGATGGGCTTTTTGTTCGGTTGCGTGACGGGGACGGCCGTGTATCAGAAGACGACGTTCCTGGCGGGCCGGCTGGGGCAGCGGATCGGGAACGAGCGGATCACCGTCGTCGACGACGCCCTCATCCCGGGCGGGCTGGGCTCGCACCCGTTCGATTCCGACGGCCAGCCGGCGCGGCGGACCGTGGTCGTCGAGAAGGGGGTGCTGAAGAGCTACCTGTGCAACCATTACGCGGCCCGGAAGCTGGGCTTGGCGTCGACGGGAAGCGCGGACGGGGGCGGCGTGGGGCCGGCCAATTTCTATCTCGAGCCGGGGACGGGACAGGGCGCGCTGACGTCGGCGGACATCATCGCGGGGACGAAGCGGGGGCTGCTCCTCGTCCGGACGCTCGGGCACGGCCTGAACTCGGTCACGGGCGACATCTCGCGGGGGGCCTTCGGGCTGTGGATCGAGGACGGCGAGATCGCCTATCCCGTGAGCGAGATCACCATCTCGGGCAACCTCGGGCGCATCCTGGAGTCGGTGGAAGCGGTCGGCACCGACCTCGAGTTCCACAGCCCGGTCACCGGCCCGACGGTCAAGATCGCCGAAATGACCGTCGCCGGTTCTTAGTTCGGGGTCAGACCCCAGCTTCTCTCATATTTACAGCACTTTACAGATTTTCCGTTGAAGATTTAAACTATAGATCACGCAAATATCGCGTTTTTTTGCCCAAAAAAACGACGATTCACAGGACTATCCAACAGCCGGCTCAATCGCCTCTTTTTCTCCCCTAAAACACTAAAATGATCTCGGCCTCCGCCTGACAGCAATTTGGCCGCGAGAGCTATCTCAATGATTAAATTGGAGAAGCTGGGGTCTGACCCCTCATCGATGGATTGATTCCCTGCTCCGGGTCGGCTAGAATGAGCCGACCAAATAAGACTGGAGGACCAGATGACGACACTCAAACGGATCGCGACGACGGCCGCGCTCGCAGCCTTGTCCCTCTTATTCCACCCGCTTGGACTCGCTGCCCAACAGGGCCAGGGCCGGGGAGGCGGACGGGGAGCAAGCCTCCTCGGCGTCTTGTCCCGCCCCAAGTTCGTTACTATGCTGGTCATCGGCCTGATCGCCGGCGTCCTTCTCCTGACCCGCAAGATGAGGAACTCCATCAAGGTCCCCATCCTGCTCCTGTCGACTTTTCTCTACGGCGTCGCAGCCAACCTTCCGCTCAAGCTCTTCGCCGGTTTCTCGATGCACCCCTCCCCCGTCTGCTCCGCGACCAAATCCCTCCTCTACGGTTTTCGCCCGCCGATGATCGCTTTCCTCGCGGTCATCCTCGTCCTGACGCTCATCGGGCCGAAACTCTTCTGCGGCTGGGTCTGCCCGGTCGGCGCCGTCCAGGAACTCATCGCCATGCTGGCCGACAAGCTCCGCATCCGCCGCCGCAAATGGAATTTCCGCTGGACCCAGGGCGTCCGCGTCGCCATCTTGCTCGCGTTCGTCTTCCTCAGCCTGACGGCCGTGCTTCACACGACCGCTCAGAACGGCCAGGTCACCGCTCTGTCGCTGTACGACTACATCAACGCCTTCCACGGCTACGAGATCGGCCTCCAGCCGACCCTGCTCGACAACGTCTTCCACTACCTGCCCTTCATCCTGACCCTCGCCTTCGCCTTCGTCACTTACCGTCCGTTCTGCTACCTGGTGTGCCCCATCGGCCTGCTGACGAACCTCGTCGAGAACTTCGCGCTCTTCCGGGTCGTCCTGAAGAAGCCGGCATGCAACGACTGCGGCGCCTGCGCCAAGAAGGCCCCCTGCCCGACCGTCCCGGAGATCCTCAAGGACGCGGCTTACCGGCCCGATTGCTTCTCGTGCACCGTTTGCGTCGGCAAGTGTTGCCCGTCCGGCTCCCTCGAATTCGGCGTGGGTTTCAAGAAAGAAGGGAACTGCTGATCGATGGGGGTCAGACCCCAGCTTCCCGTTTATCATCAGCTAGATACAGGATTTCGCGAAGATGCCTGCCCCTGAGGCATGGTCAAAATCTCAGCTTTTTGCCCTCAAAAAACTCCGGCCCGATTCTGAGCCCTTGACACGTTTTCTTGGGCAAAAAAAAGCGAAATTCTTGGTCTCCCTGCCTTTCAGAATACCCCTTCGGATAGCCATCTAACTGATAATTTTGAGGAAGCTGGGGTCTGACCCCGGAGGATCAGAGCCGGAAGGCCCGGCGCGAGCGGGTCCCGGCCATGCCGCCCGGATCGGCCGTTCCGCCGCCCGTCTCGTCGACAGCGAAGAAGGCCAGATGGACGACCCGCTCATCGACGGCCAGCGCCGAGCCCACGATCCCGGGACCCGCGTAGCGGTAGGCCCAACCCATTCCGACCGATTCGTACTTTTTCTCCTCGCACGCCCCTGCCGACGTCAGGAACGCGCGCGCCTCCTTCTCTGTCGGGATGGCCGCCGTCTTGGCCGCGCCGCTCTTGCCGCGTCCCCGCCGCCGCCTCTCGGCGACGAGCATGGCCTCCATGGCGTAGCTCTTGACGAGCTTGGGGAAGAGCGCCGCGAAAGCCGGACCGCTCGACAGGAAGTCCAACCCGGCCGGCCGCCCGTCGATGAAGACGAGCACGCCCTTGGCCGCCTCCCCCGCCCGGAACGCCTTGAGGTAGCCGTCCAGGTCGGCGCCCTTGGCCGCATACACGTCGTTCATGGCCCCGGTGTCCGAGGGGACATCCATAAGGCAAGTCATCTCGGCCACCTTGTTCCAGATCTCGCCCTGGTCCGACCGGAACGACCGGTCGCCGCGCTCGAGGCTGGCGTTGACCTTGGAAACGTTGGCCATCCTCATCTCCCGGTGCATGACGTGGCCCGATTCCTCGAACTGTCTTGAAACGTAAGACCACCGGCCATGTTCGACGCAGCTGACCGGCACCTTGACCGTCGAGCGCGGGCCGACCAGGATGGTCGTGTTGAGGACGCGGTTCTGCTTGGCCCCGCGCACCTCCTCGCCGTCGAGGAGCAGGACGGCCACATCGCCCTTGTTCGCGACCAGGAGCTCGGGCACGGAGCCGCCCTCGCTGACCTCGGTCACGGTGAAAACGCCNNGCCATGTTCTCGAAGCTGTGCGCCGCGCCCAGCTCCATCTCCAGCAGGCATGTTCCGACAGACTTGTCCATTCGTGTGTCCTTTCGTTTTGATTTGACCGATCTCAGAGACCCGACGCCCGAGCGGACGGCCGGCCGGTCCTCGGTCCCGGACGGGCCGTCCCCCGCGAGGGCGCTAGGTGTACCCGGTTTCGAAGTGTCCCATCATCGACCTCCCTTGTCCCGTTCCTCTATGTCCTCGATCATTTCCGTATCGGCCTCAAAAGACCTCTCCGACCTCTTTCTCGAGCTCCCCCACGGTCAGGCCGGCCATCTCCGCGGCCGCCGCGATGTCGAGGATGCCCTGGGCCACGGCGTAACGGAGCAGGCGGCGGTATCTCGTGGCCCGCTCTCGGCCCGTGTAGGCGACGGGCTCCTCGACGGTCCACCCTCTGGCTTTGATCGTCTCGCGAAAGGCCCTCAATTGCCGGTCCGTGACGAAGCTGAGCGAGTGGGCCCGGTACATAATGGCCTGGAGCGATATGCCGAAGGCCTCCTTGATCTCGCCGAGATCCGCCAGGGTCACCCTACGGCGGCCGGCCGGGGCGAAAACGCGCTCGAGCGCGGCCCGCGGCAACAGGAAAGCGGCGCCGAACGCGTGGCAGTCCCCTTCGGGGCCGGAGCCGGACGGGGCCTCGGGATCGCACAGGATGTGCCCCAGCTCGTGGGCGGCCGTGAAGCGCACCCGGTCGGCCGGGAAATCCGTGCCGACGGCGACGAACGGCCGTCCGGCGTACCGCCCGGACAGGCCCTCGAAGCCTTCGAGGCCGCGCGTCTCGCAGACCCGGACGCCGCGGTCCTCGAGCAGGCCGAGCAGGTTGACCACGGGGCCGGCCCCGAGCTCCCACCGGCCGCGGACCTCGGCCGCGGCGCGCTCGATGTCTTCGGTCGTCCCGCCTCCGGCCCGGCGGCCGTCGAGCGGGTTCTCGAATGGGGCCGCCGCGCCCAGCATCGACTCGAGCTCGGCGTAATTCCGGAGGTGTTGGGCGACGCGGTAGCGGAGCGCCTCCTCGGTCTTGGCCGGGAGCCTCTCGCCGGCCCGGAACTGGACGCGGTCGACCCCGGCGCCGGTCCGCCACGCATCGACCAGCCGGGCCCGACGGGCGGCGACGGCCGTGAGCGCTTCCGGCCCTCCGGATCGCTCGCCGCGGCGTTCGACTGCCTCGATGGACGATGGGAGGCTCAATCGAAAGAACACCCCCTCCGGGCCTTCCTTTGCGGGCTCAGAACATCCCTCCGCCTCGGGGACCTCTGAACGGGAAATGATCGAGAAATGGACCGGCTGGGGCCCGCCCGCCAGCCGTCTCAGTAGCCCGCGTCGACGATAGCCCGTCGAGGATATGCCGGACTCGGCAGCGTCCGCCGCGGGCAAGCCCGGAAGACCGATCTGTCGCTCGCCGAGGCCGTCCTCGAGGCGCAGCGGGGACGCGCCCCAGGTGGCGTCTTTGAGGACCGCGACCATCCGTTCGAGGACTTCAGAGGACGGCATCATCCGCCCCTGTTCGTACTTGCTGATGGCCTGTTTCGTGACCAGGCCGCCGAGCCTGCCGGCCAGGTCCTCCATGCTCAGCCCGGCCATCTTGCGGGCCGCTCTCAAGCGCACCCCGAACGGCGTCCCGGGAGCTTTGCGATTGATATCTTCGACCATCGGTTTCCCCTGTAGGTAGACATAATAATACATATATGTCCATTTGTCAACTAATATTTTATTCGGGGTCAGACCCCAGCTTCTCATTAATAATAAATAAGATATTGTTACAGAGCTGTGCCCGTCCGCCTGACGACATGAGCGAAATACGGCTTTTCCCCCTCAAAAAATCGAACTGAAGTCGATAGACCGAACGGGATGTTCTTTTGCCCTTAAAAACTCGATATTTGCTGGAATCTCCCCTGAACAAGGGAAACTCGGAAGGGCTATCTTGTTGAATACTTTTGAGAAGCTGGGGTCTGACCCCCAAGGTCGAGCTTCTTGATCTTACTGAGCTGAGCCTTAGCGGTTTCGACGGCCTTGCCGATCTCCGCGTTCTCCGGATCGAAAGCCAAGGCCCCTCGCCAAATCCCGATGGCATTTTCGAGCTCGCCTTTTCGGTAGGCGGCCAAGCCGCGGTCCAGGATCCCCCGGCTGCAGGTTTTGACGGCCGCCGCCAGCCTCCCGGCGGTCAGCTCCGTCCTGTGCTTCCCCAGCCCCTCCAGTCCGGCGAACGCCCCCGCGTGCTTTTGCAGCAAGGCATAGGTCCTCCCCGCCGCCGCCTGGTCCTTGTCGGCCATGGCCCTGTCGGCCTCGACCTTGAGGGCGACGACCGCGGCCGCGAACGGTGCACTCAGGGTCTTCTCCCCCGGCTGAGCGGCGAGGGCCTTGCGCCAGACCGCCAACGCCCCTTCACGGTCGCCTGAGTCCAGCATGCGCTTGGCTTGTTCGTTCGTCAGGGCGGCGAGACAGGACCGCTTCCCCGCTTCGGCGTCACTCTTCCCGAAGGACAACGCCGCAGCCAGAGCCGGATCGGGATCCCACCCATCGACGAGCGCGCCGTAGCCGGCGGCCGCCTCCGCGTATCCGGCCCGGCCGCGGGCACCGTCGGCCGCCTTTTTGATCGTCTCCAGGGTCTGGACATAGCCCGCCAGGACGCGCTTGTTCTCGGGATCGGCCCGCCGCAGCGCTTTCTGGGACTCGATAGCCTTGCCGTATTCGCCCGCGGCCAGATGGCGCGCGACATCGGCCTTGCTTTCCTTGACGGTCGTCCGTTTCACGGAGGCGCAGGCCGCGCCCAGGATGACCGCGGCCACCGCGACGAGTCCGACTCCCGTCCAGACCGCTCTCCGCGGACGCCCCCGGCCGGCGCGATCGACCGTCGCTCTCCTCAAGCCGGCCCTCCCGTCCCCATGATCTCTGCCGACTCCGCCGCGGGCCGGTCGCCGCCGCCGGGACCCGCGACCGGAAGGCTCCTCGCGTCCCGTTCCCTGATGCCCACGAAGATCCGCGCGAAGGCCGGGTGGAACTGCGTCCCCGCCGATGTCCGGACGATCTCCAAGGCCCGCTCCCGGCTCAACGCGTCGCGATAGGGCCGGTCCGAGGTCATGGCGTCATAGGCGTCGGCCAGCGAGATGATGGCCGCCTCCTCGGGGATCATGTCCCGGCTGAGGCCGTCCGGATAGCCGCTGCCGTCATACCATTCATGGTGGTGGCGCACGGCCGGGATATACTTGAAGAGAGACCGGGCTTTGCTCAAGATCTCGGCCCCGTACTCCGGGTGCCGCCGCATCTCGCGCAGCTGGGGCGGATCGAGCTTGCCCTTCTTGTGCAGGATGGCGTCCGGGATCTTGATCTTGCCGACGTCATGGAAGAGACAGGCGATCTCGATATCCTCGACCCGTTCGTCGCTCAGCCCCAACTCCCGGGCCAGCTCCACGGCCAGCTCCGACACGCGCGTCGAATGGCCCAGCGTGTAGCGGTCGCGGGCCTCGATGGCCGCGGCCAGGACCCGGATCGTCGCCACGTAGGCCTCCTCGAGATCGCGGGCGTATTGCCCGAGCTTCTCCCTTTGCCCGGTGATGATCTCGCTCATCTCGTTGAAGCTGGCTGTCAGCCGCCCCAACTCGTCGGCCGAATAGACGCGGAGAGGATGGCCGCGCTTCCCCTGCTTCATCTCCTCGATGCCGTCCGTCAGCTGCTGGACCGGCCGGGTCAGGCTGGACGAGAGCCAGACGCTCGTCGCGACGCCGAGCCCGAGGATGATGCCGAACACGATGGCCAGCTTGCGCTTGGCCTCGGCCCGCGCCGACGCCAGGACCGACCAGTCGACGTCCAGGACGACGGAGCCCAGGTCCTTGCCCATGAAAGCGATCGGGCTCTCGACCGAGAACGAGGCGGCCTCGCGCGGCCCCGTCTCCATGATCCAGGTCCCGTCCGGGGCCCGTCGCACGACCCGCCCCGGCGCGGGCGTATAGGCCGTGCCGGCCCGGCCCGCCTCGCTATGGACGACGGCCTTCTTGTCGGGTCCCAGGATAGCGATCGACAGGATGTCCGGATTGCTGCCCTTGATCTTGAAGACCATGTTGTCGAGGGCCAGCAGGTCCTCGAGGATGAGGTTGTATCCGGCGGCCGAGGCGATGCTCCGGCCGAGAGACGTGGCCCGTTTGACGATCTCCTCCCGGACGTTCCCGTTCATGACCCTCAAGGTGATGGCGTAGGCCGCGACCACCGTCCCTGCCATGAGCAACAGGATGGAGAGCGCCACCTTAGCCCGTAGGCTCTTGAACGGCAGCAGTGTTAGCATGGACGTCACCGGAGCCCACAGGGTAGCTCCTTGGAGAGCGGCCGTAATCCCTCAGGCCGGTGAATCGGGGGGTGAGTTCACCCGGCCCGGCCTCACCTCCCGCGAGGGTCACTTGCCGGGGTCAGACCCCAGCTTCTCTTTTTATTTCATACACATAGCTGAGTTGCGCAAGAATTCCAATCTAGTCTGGATCTGAATTCCGTGCTTTTTCCCCCAAAAAAAGAAGACGTGCAAGATTTGGAGATCGGGAGCATGCTTTTTGCCACTAAAAGGGCGATTTGAAAAGCGCCCCGCCTGAAGAATGGCCAGTCGGGTCGATTATCTAATTGATTTCATTCGAGAAGCTGGGGTCTGACCCCGGAGTAACCGCCGCCTATCTCATCTCCCGCGAGGGGGTCTCGTCTGGGGTCTGATCCCGAAGTGTGCTAAAATCCGCGGCATGTCCGCCGTCCGAAAGGAGACCCCGATGAGCCGTGTCCGTCCCGCAATCCTCGCCGCGTTCGCCTTGGCCGCCGTCCTCACCCTCTCCGCCTCCTCCCCGACCGCCGCGCCCCCGGCCGCCCAAGCCGCCCCTCCCGACGCCCCGGCCTGGTTGCGCTACCCGGCCATCTCCCCCGACGGCCAGTCGATCGCGTTCGCTTGGAAGGGGGACATCTACCGCGTCCCCGCCGCCGGCGGCGCCGCCGTCCCCCTCACAACCCACGAGGCCCACGATACCCTGCCCGTCTGGAGCCACGACGGCCGGACCGTCGCTTTCGCCAGCGACCGCCACGGCAACTTCGACGTCTTCGTCATGCCCGCGGCCGGCGGACCGGCCCGGCGCCTGACCTTCCATTCGGCCGCCGAAACGCCCTTCTCCTTTACCCCCGACGACTCGGCCGTCCTCTTCGGCGCCGCCCGCCAGGACCCCGCGGCCAACCGCCTCTTCCCGACCGGCTCCCAGCCCGAGCTCTACCGCGTCCCCGTCGCCGGCGGCCGCGCCACCCAGCTCCTCGCCGTCCCCGCCGAGGACGCCCGCTTCTCCCGCGACGGCCGCTTCCTCATCTACCACGACAAGAAAGGCGGCGAGAACGAGTGGCGCAAGCACCACACCTCGGCCATCGCCCGCGACATCTGGGTCTACGACACCCAGGGCGGCACGCACCACAAGATCACGACCTTCGCCGGCGAGGACCGCTCGCCCGTCTACACCCTCGACGAGAAGGCCTTCTACTACCTGTCCGAGGAGAGCGGCTCCTTCAACGTCCACCGCATGGCGACGGGCGGCGGCCCCTCGACCCCGGTCACCCGCTTCAAGACCCACCCCGTCCGCTTCCTCTCGCTCGCCGACGACGGCACGCTCTGCTTCGGCTTCGACGGCGCCATCTACACGCAGCGCGGCGACGCGCCCGGCGCCGAGCCCCGCCTCGTCCCCGTCGCCATCGCCCTCGACGCCCGGGCCAACAACGAGATCGTCGTGCCCGTCAGCGGCGGGGCCCGCGAGTTCGCCGTCTCCCCGAACGGCAAGGAGATCGCCGTCGTCGCCCGCGGCGGCATTTTCGCCGCCAGCGTCGAGGGCGGCGTCACCAAGCGCGTCACCTCTTCCCTCGGCCAGGAGGCCTCGGTCTCCTTCTCGCCCGACGGCAACGCCATCCTCTACGCCTCGGAGCGCGACGGGCGCTGGGGCGTCTACGAGACGCGCCGCGTCCGCGCCGAGGAGCCCTACTTCTACGCCTCGACCCTCCTCAAGGAGACGCCCCTCGTCGTCAACGACCTCCAGAACGCCGCCCCGGCCTACTCCCCCGACGGCAAGCGGCTGGCCTTCGTCGAGGACCGGGCCACCCTCAAAGTCCTCGACCTGGCTACCAAGCAGGTCGTCACCCTCCTGACCGGCCGCGAGCTGGCCCCCTCGGCCGACGGCAGCCAGTATTTCCAATGGAGCCCCGACGGCCGCTGGATCCTCTTCGACTACGCCGTGCCCGGCTTCGCCCCGGGCGAGGTCGGCCTCGTCCGGGCCGACGGCTCGGCCAAGGCCGTCAACCTGACCGAGAGCGGCTTCGACGACGGCCGGGCCAAGTGGATCCTCGGCGGCCAGGCCATGATCTGGGCCAGCAACCGCGACGGCCTCAAGGGCGCGGCCCAGAGCGGCGGCGCCCAGAACGACGTCTACGCCCTGTTCTTCAGCCGCGACGCCTGGGACCGCTTCCGCCTGACCAAGGAGGAGGCCGCCCTGCTCAAGGACATCGAGGACAAGAAGGCCAAGCCCGAGGCCGCCAAGGACAAGAAGGACGCCGCCGACAAGGACAAGAAGGAGGAGATCAAGCCCGTCGAGATCGACTGGGGCGGCCTGGCCCTGCGCAAGGCCCGCCTGACCATCCACTCCTCCTCGCTCGGCGACGCCCTCGTCAACAAGGACGGCGACACGCTCTACTACCTGGCCCGCTTCGAGCGCGGCCTGAACCTGTGGACGACCAACCTCAAGACCCGCGAGACCAAGATGCTCGTCCCGCTCAACGCCAACGGCGGCCGGATGGCCTGGGACAAGGAGCAGAAGTCGATCTTCCTGCTCTCCGACGGCTCCCTGGCCAAGATCGATCCCGACGCCGGGAAACGCGAGCCCATCGCCTTCCGCGGCGAGATGACGATCGACCTGGCGGCCGAGCGGGCCGCCCAGTTCGAGCACGTCTGGCGCCGGACCCTGGAGACCTTCTTCCGGGCCGGCTACCACGGCGCCGACTGGAAGGCCCTCAAACCGGTGTATCAAAAGCACCTCCCCGGCGTCGGCGACGGCTACGACTTCGCCGAGCTGCTCTCGGAGCTCCTCGGCGAGCTCAACGTCAGCCACAGCGGAGCGCGCTACGGCGGATCGATGGAAAACGCCGACGAGACGGCCTCGCTCGGGCTCTTCTACGACCCCGCCTACGCCGGCCCCGGCGTCCGCATCGTCGAGGTCATGGCCGGCGGCCCGCTCGACCGGGCCGGCCTCGACGTCGTCCCCGGCACGGTCATCGAGGCCGTCGACGGCGAGCCCGTCGCCGCCGACAGGGACATCGAACGTTTCCTCAACCGCAAGACCGGGAAGAACGTCCTGCTGACGCTGGCCGCTCCGTCCGCGGGGACCGCCGCCTCGCCCAAGGCCGGCAAGGGCGGCGCCCCGGCGGCGTCCGCGCCCGCCCGGCGCGACATCACGGTCAAGCCCGTCTCGGCGCGCGAGGAGAGCCAGCTCCTCTACCGGCGCTGGGTCCTGCGCAACCAGGCCGAGGTCGAGAAGCTGAGCGGCGGCCGGCTGGGCTACATCCACATCCCGGGCATGAGCGACAGCGCCTACCGCTCGGCCTTCGAGGAGGTCCTGGGCAAGTTCGCCAACAAGGAGGGCATCGTCGTCGACACCCGCTTCAACGGCGGCGGCGACCTCGTGGCCGACCTCGACATGTTCCTCAGCGGCAGGAAGTTCTTCGACTACACGACCGACACCCGCAGCACCGGCTACGAGCCGAACTTCCGCTGGACCAAGCCCTCGATCGCCATCGTCGGCGAGGCCCAGTACAGCGACGGGCACTGCTTCGCCTTCGCCTACCAGTTCATGAAGATCGGCAAGCTCGTCGGCATGCCCGTGCCGGGGACGTGCTCGTTCGCCGGCTGGGAGATGCTGGGGGACAGCGGCGTGCGCTGGGGCGTCGTGCCCGTCGGGGTCAAGGTCGAGGGCGTCGGTTACCTCGACAACCACCAGACCGAGCCCGACGTCCGCGTCGCCCTCGGCCGCGAGGCCGTCGTCAACGGCCGCGACGAGCAGCTCGAGGCCGCCGTCTCCGAGCTCCTCAAAGGATTGAAATAGGGGGTCAGACCCCAGCTTGTTATTTAGAATCTAGGAGATACGGATTTGGGGCCGGGCCGCTCCAGGCGGGCGGCGAACCAAAATTGCGTAATTTGGGCCTAAAAAAGTGAAAAAGCCGCTCAAAGCAGCCCCCCTCTTGGAGGTCTCGACGCGCGCCGCCTGGCGGGCCTGGCTGCGCCGCCACTACAAGTCGGACACCGTCGTCTGGCTCGTCTTCCACAAAAAGCACACCGGCCGCCCGCGCGTCGCGTACGGGGACGCCGTCGAGGAAGCCCTGGCCTTCGGCTGGATCGACAGCACCATCCACCGTCTCGACGACGACCGCTACGCCCAGCGGTTCACACCCCGCCGCCCCGGCAGTCCCTACTCCGAATCGAACCTGGCCCGGCTGCGCTCGATGGCCAAGGCCGGCCGAGTGGCCCCCGACGTCCTGGCCAAGGTCCGGCCGCTCCTCGCCGCCAAGCCCGTCCGCGTCCCGCCCGATATCCTCGACGCGATCAAGGCCGATCCGGAGGCCTGGCGCCATTTCCGGGGCTTCTCGGAGGCCTACAAGCGCATCCGCATCGACTACATCGAGCACGCCCGCGCCCACCCCGAGGAATTCGCCAAGCGCCTCCGCAACTTCCTCCGGATGACCCGCGCCGGCCGCCTCATCGGCTTCGGCGGGATCCACAAGCACTACGGAATGAGACTCGCGCCGAAGAACAAGCGTCCATCTTAACGTGAGCCCTCAAGGGATGTCGGCATGACCAAGAGCCGGGTGGATAGCGGCAACGCGCCGCCGAAGATCGAGATCAACCCGGGCTTCCGCCGCGCCCTCGACCTCATGGAGGGCACGACCCGCCACGTCTTCATCACCGGCAAGGCCGGAACGGGCAAGTCGACGCTCCTCGAGCTCTGGCGCGGCCAGACGCTCAAGCGCGTCGCCGTGCTGGCCCCGACCGGGGTCGCCGCCCTCAACGTCCGCGGCCAGACCGTCCACTCGTTCTTCGGCTTCAAGCCCGACACGACCCCCGAGTCCGTCCGCAAGCTCCCCAAGGGCCGCGGCGCCGCCGCCGACCGCGTCGCCCTCTACCGCAACCTCGACGCCATCGTCATCGACGAGGTGTCCATGGTCCGGGCCGACCTCATGGACTGCGTCGAGAAGTTCCTGCGCCTCAACGGCCCGCGCCCCAAGGAGTGGTTCGGCGGCCTGCAGATGATCCTCATCGGCGACCTCTACCAGCTGCCGCCCGTCGTCACCGGCCAGGAGAGCGGCCTGTTCGCCCCCGACCCGCTATCGCTGCGCCGCCGCGGGCCCGCTGCCGGGCCTCCCTCTTCTCTCGCCTCCGGTCCCGCCGTCCCCCGCTACGAAACGCCCTACTTCTTCTCGGCCCGCATCTTCCAGGAACCGGGCTTCGACCTCGACTTCGTCGAGCTCGAGAAGGTCTACCGCCAGAACGACTCCGCCTTCATCGCCCTGCTCAACGCCATCCGCAACCGCACCGTCGACGACATCCAGCTCGACCATCTCAACGGACGCTGCGATCCCGAGTTCGTCCCGCCCGAGGACGAGTTCTACATCACCCTGACCAGCACGAACGACCTGGCCGCCGCCCGCAACCGCGAGAAGCTGTCCGCCTTGCGCGGCCGCTCCCGCCGCTACGAGGGCGCCATCGACGGCGAGTTCGAACGACGCTCCCTGCCCACCGACGAGGCCCTCGAGCTCAAGGCCGGGGCCCAGGTCATGCTCCTGACCAACGACCGCCGCGGCCGCTGGGTCAACGGCACGATCGGCCGCGTCACCTCCATCCGCCGCTCCGAAGACACCGACGGCGACGACATCGTCTCGGTCGAGCTCCCCGACGGCGACGAGGTCGACGTCACCCCGGCCACCTGGGAGCTGTTCCGGTTCCGCTACGACGCCGACGCCGACCGCATCGAGTCGGAGGCCGTCGGCTCCTTCACCCAGTACCCCCTGCGCCTGGCCTGGGCGGTGACCATCCACAAGAGCCAGGGCAAGACCTTCGACAAGGTCGTCATCGATATCGGCCGCGGCGCCTTCGCCCACGGCCAGGTCTACGTCGCCCTCTCGCGCTGCACGTCGTTCGAGGGCCTCGTCCTGCGGACGCCCATCCGGCGCGGCCACATCCTGATGGACTGGCGTATCGTCCGCTTCCTGACCCGCTTCCAGTACCGCAAGGCCGAGGAGGCCCTCCCCGCCGCCGCCAAGCGGGCCCTGCTCCAGGAGGCCATCGCCGACGGCCGAGAGGTCGAGATCGTCTACCTCAAGCCCGACGACACCAAGACCCGCCGCCGCGTCACCCCCGAGTCTGTCGAGCAGATGGAGTACCGCGGCCGGACGTTCGAGGGCCTGCGGGCCTACTGCCACAAGCGCCGCGAGAGCCGGACCTTCCGCCTCGACCGCATCCTCGAGATCATCTAACGCGGGGTCTTCTGCGTTTCGCTCCGGTGCCCGATCTTAACGATCTCGACGATCCCCCCGACTTCGGCGGCGAACCGGCCGAGCGCGGTGACGACGGCCTTGGTCCGCCACGGCGCGACGCCCGTCCTGAGCATGACCCGCACGTCCGGCGCGATCTCGTAGGAACGCCAGACCTCCGGCTCGGCCAGCCGGGGCTCTTCGTAAGCATCGTGGCCCTCCGCCACCCCTCCATTCGTTTTTCCGTCGCGGCTCCCACTTATGCTCCCGTCAGGCTCGAACCAGACCATCTTGCCGGCGGAAGGGTCCTGGTCGCGCCCGCCCGGAGCGTCGCCGCTCGCTTCTCTCCCTCCGAGCCCCCCGCCTTCATCCAGCTTGTGCCCGATCTCCGCCAATCTCATCCCCCGGGCCTGGAGCTCACGAACGGCTCGGATCCGGTCCCTGTGGCTTTTGCCGTAAGCGGCGCGCCGGCCGGCCCGCAGGGGCGGTTCGACAAGCCCCTTGGAGATATAGAACCGGATGGTGCGTTCCGCGACACCCGTCTCGGCGGCCAGTTCCCGAAGCGTCCACTCCCTGGGCTTTCCTTCGCTCATCGGCAGCTCCTATTTGTCCCTATGCCCTCATTATACGACATTTATTATCAGTGTCAAGTAGTGTCGTATAGATATTTCCGTTTTGCCTTGTCCCGGCCCGCATTGGATGTTAGAGTTCGCCCCTAGGAGGGATTCATGCCTTCCCGAAAGCCACACGCCCGCAAGCCCGCCATCAAATGGATCCGCCTGCAGGAGATCTGCCTCGACCTCGCCGGCCCGGGCATCACCCTCCACGTCCACGCCTCGACCGAGGTCCCGCCCGACATGTGCGCCGCCGTGGAGCGTGAGGACGACCGCATCGACATTCTCATGAACATGCTCTATAACAAAACCCTCGAGGACGTCGTCGACAATCTGGCCCACGAGATGGCCCACATCGTCCTCTCCGACCCGGACCACGGCCCGGCCTTCCGCGAGAAATGGGACGCCCTGAGGAAGGAGATCACCCGGGAATACGAATCGCGCGAGGCCCGCTAGCCCGTCCAGGTCGCGAACACGACCTCGACCGGGCCTTCCCGCAGGATCCGCTCGAGCTCGTAGGACCGTTGGCCCGTCCAGGACCCTGCGAGGATGTCGAGGATGCCGTCCCCCGGTCCCCCGCCTAATAGCTCGACGAGTCCGCGGACATTCTCGGGAGGCAGGATCCTGAAGGATTCGACTTCGCCGTCCGCGCTCAACGGACGCGTCACAGGCCCCAGGTCCTGGCCGTCGATGTGGAGCTGCCCGGCCGTGTCGAGGTAAGCCCAAAGGCGCAGGCGTGATCCGTCGGCCCGGTCTTCATCCCTCAGGACGACGGTCGGCTCGGCCGGCTCGGCCCGCACGATCCTCACTTCCGTTTCGCCGACGTAGGCCATCAAGTCTCCCTTTCGTCAGTCTCCCTCTCCCTCACCGTCAATGTCCAGCGCTTTTCGATCCGGATGTACGGGCCAAGGACCGCTGCGGCCTCCGCGCCCCACTTCCCCGCCAGCACCGCTTCCTCGAGCGCGTGCGGGTCGAGCGCCGCGACTTCGTCCCAGACGCCGAGCTCCCGCAGCCTCGCCTCGAGCGCGCCCCGCTCCTCGGTGCCCTTCTTCGGCGACGCGACGGCCTCCCGCGAGGTCACCCGGAGCTTCGCGTCCGTACCGGCGAGGACCTGGACGCCCTCCTTCTCGGCGTAACCGATGGCCGCCTGCCGCAAGGCCTCCATCTCGGCCTCGAGCGTCTTCCCCTCAGCTTCGAGCGCCCGCTTCCTCCTCCACCTCTCGGCGTACGAGTCGACGATGACGACCCCGGGCTCGTTCCGCCACTTTTCTTCCGGGAGAGACTCGACCTTGACCAAGTGCTTCTTGGCCGGACAGAGGTCCCAATACGGACACCAGCCGCACAGGGCGCTTTCCTTGAGCGGGAACTCCTTCTCCGCCTCGATCCGGTCGATGAGCGCCGCCACCCGCGCCTTGAGCTCCCCGAGCGACTCGGCCGACCGCACGGAGCGCATCTCGACGTCGAAGGCCACTTCGTGCCAGACGAGCCGCACCCCGCGCTCCCGCGCCTCGGGCCAGAGCTCCTCGACGCCGATCTGATAGAGGGCCAGCTGACGGTCGGCGTCGATCTCCCGCTGGTCCGGGAGCTTCGAGCCGGTCTTGTAGTCGTGGACCTCGAAAGCGCCGTCGGGCGCTTTCATCAGCCGGTCGATGATGCCCTTCATCCGGTACCGGCCCGCGCCGTCGAGACGGAAGCGGATGTAGCGCTCCAGGCCCAGCACCTGCCCCTCGGCGAACGGGTGGTGCCGCTTGTAATAGGCCTCGATGAAGCGCCGGCCCATGAGCCGGTAGTCGTCGGCGGTCCGCCCGGCCTTGGCGATCTTGATCTCCAAGTGCCACCGGTTCGTCCAATCCTTGTCGTAGTAGGTCAGCACGTCCTCGAGCGACGGGACGCGGACGGCGATCTCGCCGTAGAGCCACTCCATGGCGTCGTGGAAGCGCTGGCCCAGGTAGGCCTCGATGCCCTCCTCGCGCCGCTTGATGCCGTCGACGTAGCTGAACTTGTACTGCAACGGGCACTGCTCGAATGTCGAAAGCTGCGAGTTCGAATATTCGGCCAAGTATACCTCCGCCCTCCATCATGTCAGAAGGACTATCAGGAACACGGTCAAGGTCGCGCCTATTACGAAGAGCACCGGGGCCAGGCACCCGCTCCCACCGGTCATCGGCTTTGGGAAGTTCCTGTCGGGGATGCCCCTGGACCAGGGAAAGCCGGCGCTCTTGCGGACGTCGAGCTTATCGGCCGCTTTTTCGACCAACCGTTTCAGGAATGATCCACCGAACATCGCGTCCCGCCTCCCCGCTCAGCATAGCACAGACCGCCCGAATTCATTGTGCGCCGGCTCAGGCGCGCCGGGCTTCGGCCTCGGCCTTGAGGCTGGCGAGCCCCTGCTCCAGCGCCCTCGCCAACGTTCTCTGCATGACTCCCGGCAAGAGCTTCGCCAGCCAGCCTTCGAACGACTCCTCGGTCCGGACGTGCGTGCCGGCGCCGCTTTCGGTGAGCTTCCAGACGTGGACCGCCCTGATACCGGTCATCTTCCCGGTCCAGGCGATCCGCTGCGGCGGCTCCACATCCACCAATCGAGAGGCGATCTTCATTCCGCCTGAGCCCCAACGGAACTCCGCGCCGACCTTGACCGGGCCATCCACGGAGATCCGCGACACGCCCTTGTTCCATTCCGGCCATCCCGGGAGGTCGCTCAAGATGCGCCAGACGACCTCGATCGGCGCGCCGATATGGGCTTCGGCGGCCCCGATCACGGGAGCGTTCCGGTTGACGTCGATTCGACTCATGGTTTGGGAAGCCCCTCCACTCGGACCCCAATTACCTCAGCCATAAAGATGTTATTGATCCTCATGAAGCTCCCTGGCTGGAATGGTATAGCCAGAGTTCGGGAATAGTCAACACCGTCGATCATGAGGCCTGGAATTCTCATCGGATCGGAGGTATCCTTAGCCTTCCGTTTTCTGGAGAGTTTGACATGCCCGTGCTTGTCGAGGCGATCAGCGTCATCGTCCGCAGGGAGGCGATCGAGCGGAAGATCGCGGGCGGCTGGGACGCCTTCAGGAAGACCGTCCCCAACCGGACTTTGTGCGCGGACGAGGAGATCGCCCGGGTGGGCTTCATGAGCCCGTCCGACACCCGGATATATATCGAGACTTTGGAAGGCCTCGGCTTGCGGTTCCTCGTGGGCGGCGAAGCGGTCGATATCGCCGTCGTCGACCAGCTGGGCGGGCCCACGGTCAAGTGCCGCTGGCTCGAGTTCGGGCGCCTCACCTACGGCGGGGAAGGACGCACGATCGCGGCCTGCTGGCTCGTCGAAAGCTTGAGGACCGGATCGAAGACCGATGAGCGCCCTAAAAGCGTGAACGTCGAAGTGCCCGAGGGCTGGGGGGATGCAGGACCGATACCCGCCCGGCGCCCTCAGTGCCCGCCGAAGACCACATAGCCGCGCTTGCGCAGGTCCTCGGCCAATTCCACCTCCATGACCTGGGCCGCGCCGAAGGACATCGGATTGAGGTGCTCGTAGAGGACCGGCACGAGCCGGACGCCGTACTTCTTGACCACGGCGGCGGCCTTGATGCCGTTCTTGTGGTTCTCGAAGCGCTTCCGCGGGTCGAGCCCGGTCATGCCGACGTAGTATCCGGCCCGGCCGTCCCCGTTCGGGTTCTTCAGGTAGACGACGTAAACATTGTGATGGGTCTTGCCGAACACCGAGGTCCCTCCTCGCACGCTCTTAGACCGGGTGTCGGCGGATTTCTTCCGGGTTTTTTTCATCGGGGGAACGTCCGATAGAAGAGATCGACGATGTCCCGGAGCTCGGGGGTCAGGACCTCGCGGACCTCGGACACGATCCCGGGCGGGAGGGGGCCGTAGAAGGCCTCGGCGATGCCGCCGGCGATACAGGCAAGAGTGTCGGCGTCGCCGCCGAGCGAGACCGCGTTCCGGACGGCGTCCTCGTACGAGGTCGACTCGAGGAACGAGATGACGGCCTCGGGCACGGTCTCCTGGCAGGATTCGACGTGCCGGTAGGCGGGACGGATCGCGTCGACCGTCCGGTCGAGGTCGTAGCCGAAGCGGGAGGCGATCTCGGCTTTCAGGAGGGCCTTGTCGCGACCCGTGCGGGCCAGGAAGACGGCCAGGGCCGCGGCCTGGGCGCCCTTGACGCCCTCGGGATGGTCGTGGCTGAAGGCGGCGCTGCGGGCAGCCTCCCGCAGGACCTCGTCGACCGAGGAGAAAGCGAACCCGACGGGGCTCGCGCGCATGGCCGCGCCATTGCCGTAACTGCCGTAGGGCTGCGGGTCGGCGGCGGCGAGCCACTGCCGGAAGGAACCCCCGTATCCCCTGCCCGGGTAGCGGCGGCCGAAGTCGAGCGCGGCCCGGCGGTAGTCGCCGTCGGTGAGGATGGCCTGGGCGATGGCCACGGTCATGACCGTGTCGTCGGTGAAGTCGCACCGGGGGCCGAAGAGCGGGAAGTCCTTGGTCTTGGTCAGACCGAATTCGTGGACCGAGCCGATGATATCGCCGGCGATCGCTCCGAGCATGTCGTTCCCTCGAAGTGATTTTGCGGGAGGGCGCGGCCCTGTGTCAAGGAGCGGACGGGGATGTCCCCCGCGAGCGGCGAGAATACCACCCCTCTTTTCACCCCCCGCGGGGATGGAAGGCTAGTTGGCGGGCCTTAAGATGGGGCCGAAAAGAAGTGGGAGCACGTGAAGGAAGGTGAACGATGAACACGCACTGTGAACAGGCGCATGGGCACGGGAACGGCAGCGGGCATCTGAGAGGCCACCGTACGGCCAAGCGGAGCGCGGCCAAGAAGCATGAGGTCGTTTGTCCCTATTGCCGCGAGAAGGACGAGGTCATCCCCATCCTCTACGGCTTCCCGACGCACGAGGCCTTCAAGAAGGCCGACCGGGGCGAGGTCTATCTTGGCGGCCTCGACATCAGCCCGTACAGCTACTACTGCAAGCGCGACGACCGGGAATTCTAGGGGCAGGGCGCAGGGGCAAGCGGGCGGCTTGGACGCGTAGGCCTACTTGACCGCCTGAGCCATCCTCGCCAGTTCCGCGCCCCAAGTTTTGGCCCGCTCGAGTTCACCTTCCTTTATCGGTCCGTACGAGCCCTGGACGAGGAAACGCTGCTTCTTCGCGACGGGCACGTAGCCGAGGTTCTCAAGCATCTTCAGCATCTTGGCGGCCGACCCGCCGGGTGACATCTTGAAGCCCGTCTCGAAGGCGGCGACTTTGACGGATGAGGCGCCCACCTCTCCCTCCCCCGCACCCGACCGACCCATCTTGGGAAGCGCCTCGATCCAAGACCGGATGGACGGGTGCGACAGGTCCGGCGGCGAGGGCGCCTTTTTGTCGGGCCGGGCCTGCATGTCCCGGCGCGTCTTGTCGCTCGGCAGGCCGAAAGCGATGATGGGCGAGCCGGTGACGATGAGGCGAGTGCCCGCGAGCGCGGCGGCCGTGGCCTCGGACGTGGAGAGGGCCCGGGCATCCGGCCCGATGCCCTCGGCGATAGCCTTGGCGACCGCGGCGGTGTTTCCCCAGTACGATTCGTAGACGACGATGGCTTTCATGCCTTGATTTTCAACCTGCCGGCAGGCGCCTGTCAAGCAATTGGGGGTCAGACCCCAGCTTCTCCAATCTAATCAGTAAGATATATAGATTTTGAGGCTTAAAATGGCTCCATTTACTGGGTTTCCCGGGCAATAAACCGCAAGATTGCACCTCCGGCTTTTTGATTGATCAAATGTGATGTTTTGGGGCGTGAAAACATCCAAAATGCCCTGCTTTTGGGCCCCATTATCGGCCTATCTTCATGATCCCATTCAAGAAGCTGGGGTCTGACCCTGTTTTCCTATTCCCCATCTCTGTGATGGGTGCTTTAAGTCACGGCTTGTGATAAAATGGGTTCCAATCCAGTTGTTCCCAAGGGAACACGACCGTCCAACCACCCGGAGGGTGACATGACCGCCGAGCACCAGATCTACATTACTTCTGTCGACAGGGACAAGCTTACCAATATCCTGATGTCCCCGACCATCCAGGCAGGGCCGAACAAGGAGCACCTGGCCGAGCTGCAGAAAGAATTGGAGCGAGCGGTGATCGTCGAACCGCACGAGATCCCGCCGGATGTCGTGACCATGAACTCGCGATTCCGCATGCGCGACATGAAGACGAAGGAGGTCACGGAGTATACGCTCGTATTCCCGCACGAGGCCGACATCGACCAAAGGAAGCTCTCGGTCCTGGCGCCTCTCGGAATGGGGCTTCTCGGCTACCGCACCGGGGACGTCTTCGAATGGGCCGTGCCGAGTGGAAAGCGCACCATCAAGGTCGAAGAGATCCTTTACCAGCCGGAGGCCTCAGGCGACCAATAAGTTGGGGTCAGACCCCAGCTTCTCCAATTTATTCAATAAGATAGTTTTATTTTGGTGCCCAAATCGGCCCCGTTTTCGAGCTTTTTGGGGCAAAAACGAAAGACTTCGTCGCCCTATAAGTGGAGGTGGCAAAGTAAACTGTTTTTGGGCCCAAAAACAACAAATATGACCTGCTTTCGGGCCCTTATTTCAGCCTAAATGACTGATCCCATTCAAGAAGCTGGGGTCTGACCCCGCGTCTATTTCTTGATGTTCAGACCTCGTTTCTTCAACAGACCGTCGATCTTGGGCTCGGCGCCGCGGAAGCGGACATATTGGACCATCGGGTCCTCCGTGCCGAACGGCTCGAGGACGTTCTCGCGGAACGACTCGGCCGTGGCCCGGTCGAAGATGCCCTTCTCCTTGAAAGCCTCGTAGGCGTCGCAGTCGAGGACCTCGGACCAGATGTAGGCGTAGTAGCCGGCCGAATAGCCGCCGCTGAAGATATGGCTGAAGTAGGTCGACCGGTAGCGCGGCACGATCTCCGGGATGAGCCCGAACCGGCCCATGACCTCGTTCTCGAACTCGCGAGCCCCGACCCCGTCGGCCGGCGGCGCCGAGTGCCAGGCCATGTCGAGGATGCAGGCCGCGAGATACTCGGCCGTGATGAAGCCCTGGTTGAAGAGGCTGCTCTTGTCCATCTTCTCGACGAGCGCGGCCGGGATGGTCTCCCCCGTCTGATAGTGCTTGGCGTAGTGGTCGAGCAGCTGCGGCTCGAAGGCCCAGTGCTCCATGATCTGCGACGGCAGCTCGACGGAGTCGCGGGCCACGGTCCGGCCGCGGTAGCGCCCCTGCGAGAACAGCGTCGCCAGCGAGTGCCCGAACTCGTGGAAGAAGGTCCCGACCTCGTCGGTCGACAGCAGCGCCGGCGCGTCGGCCGTCGGCCGCGTGAAGTTGCAGGTGATGGTCGAGATGGGCGGCACGCGCACGCCCTTCTCGTACGAGGCGCGGCGGAAGGCGCCCGACCAGGCCCCGCTCCGCTTGCTCGGCCGCGGGTGGAAGTCCATGTACAGGACGCCGAGGTGGCTGCCGTCGGCCTCCTTGACCTCGAAGACCTGGACCTCGGGATGGTAGCGCGGCAGGTCGGGGAGCTCGACGAAATCGAGGCCGTAGAGCTTCTTGCAGAGCATGAAGATGCCGTCGCGGACGTTGTCGAGCTTGAAGTAGGGCCGCAGGGCCTCCTCGTCGAGGGCGTACTTCTCCTGGCGGAGCTTTTCGGTGTAGTACCACCAGTCCCACGAGGCGATCTGGATCTTGCCGGCGCCGAGCTCGCGGTCGGCCAGGGCCTGGAGGGCGTCGGCCTCCTCGCGGGCCTTGACCAGCGTCGGGTCCCAGAGCTCCTTGAGGAAGGCGTCGACGCGCTCGGGCGTCTTGGCCATGTTGTTCTCGAGCACGAAGGCGGCGTGGCTGGCGTAGCCGAGCAGGCGGGCCTTCTCGCCGCGCAGCCGCGCGATCCGGACGGCGATGTCCTTATTGTCGCGGTCGTCGCCGTTGTCGCCCTTCATGAAGTAGGCCCGGTGGAGGGTCTCGCGGAGCGGACGGCGCTCCGAATAGGTCAGGAACGGCGTCATGCTCGGGACGTGGATGGTGAAGAGCCAGCGGCCCTCGGGGAGCCCGGCCTGCTTGGCGGCCGCGGCGGCCATAGCCACGACGGACGCGGGCAACCCGGCCAGGTCGGCTTTCTTCTCGATGACGAGCTTGAAGGCGTTGGTCTCGCCGAGGACGTTCTCGCCGAACTTGACGGACAGCAGCGACAGATCCTGGTTGAGCTCGCGCAGGCGGGCCTTGCCGGCGGCGTCGAGGAGCGCCCCGCCGCGGACGAAGTCCTTGTAGGTGTTCTCGAGCAGGAACAGCTCCTCGCGGCCGAGCTCGAGTCTGTCGCGCTTGTCGTAGACGGCCTTGACGCGGGCGAACAGGCCCTCGTTGAGGCTGATGTCGTCGTTGTGGGCGGCCAGCATGGGCGCGGTCTTACGGGCCAGGGCCTGCAGCTCGTCGTTGGTGTGGGCCCCCTGCAGGGCGCCGAAGACGGCGTTGACCTCGGAGAGGAAGATGCCGGCGTGGTCGAGGGCGGCGACGGTGTTCTCGAAGGTCGGCTTCTTGCCGTTGGCGACGATGGCGTCCACCTCGGCCTTCTCGAGCCGGATGCCCTGCTCGATGGCCGGCAGGAAGTGGTCGTTCGTGATCCTGTCGAAGGGCGGGACGTCGAACGTCGTGCCGTAGGGCTGGAAGAAAGGATTGCCGGCGTTGGCGGCCGCGGCGGCCTCGATGGCCTTGGCGGTCTCGGGATCGGGCGCGGCCCCGGTGCCGTCCCCGGACTTGCAGGAGACGACGGCGACGAGGACGAGGCCGATGAGGACGATCAGGGCGTGTCGCGTCATGGTAGCGCACCTCCGGACGAGATAGGCGGATTATATAACATTTTCCCCTAACCAATCACCCCTGGGGGGGATGGCTCCCGGACCGGGGGCGGTTCAGACTGGGAGGGCTATGACAAGGGCGCTGTTCGTCTGTGGCCGGAAAGAGCCGGCATCGTTCCGGACCGCCGTATTCGCACTCGCCCTGGTCTTGGCGGGCTTGTGGGCGCTTTCCGTCGCCGCCAGGGCAGAGACAGGAACACGCGGACAGGACGAAAATGGCGGGCGGGAAGTCCGGGCACTGGCTTCGGCGAACACGGTCGAGCAAGGGGCGGCCGCGATCGTCATCGCTTCGGCGAGGACGGGCGCCGGCGGGAGCAAGCGGGAGATGCGGGCATTCACACTGGCGGAGGTCCCGGGCCGCGACACCCGCGACATGCGAGATGCCCGCGACGCGCCCAACGCCCGAGGCGCCGAAGCGACGGACCAGAGCGGCGGCGAGGGCGGAACGAGCGCGCCCGGAGTCCCTCGCTCTGTTCTCGACATCCCTCAGGTCATCACCGGCCTCGTTGGCGGCATTTCGAGACGGGGCGAGGGGCAAGAAGCGGAAGCGTGGACGGCCTTGGCTTTCAGGGAGATCGGGCATGAGTTGGCGCCGCTCGGTTTCGAACACGGTCCGTCCGGGCCGCCGCCCGTCGCGCTGTCGGTGTTCATGGGCCATAAGAACGGTGACGTGTTCTCGTCCCTGCACGAAGAATACGCCTGGCGCATGAAGTTCAAGTCGATGACGCTGGGCCTGGGTTTCTACCGGGAGATCGTTGTCGGGGAGAGGGCGCGCATCCTGCCCTATGTGGGCGTCATCCGCTCGAGCCTGTCGTTGAGGCCGGCCGGATTGGCCAGCGAACAGCTCCTCCACGAATATCAGCTCACCGTCCTCTGCTTCGGCCTCCCCCTCGTCATCGGGTTCTGATCGGGGTCAGACCCCAGCTTCTTGAAATTTATCTTACAGTTACCTTATTTTCAGCAGGCTCCCCAAGCAATAACGATCACTTTTATTGGGTCAATAACACTAAATCCTTAGTAAGCTATATCGGCATCGTCGAGAACGCGCTCTGGTGATGTTTTTAGCTTAAAAAGCATCATGTTCAAACTGGAGCCGAACTCGTTTTCTGGGCCTATCTTTCTGATCATATTTGATATCCTGGGGTCTGACCCCGCAGTTATCGGTCTGACCCCGCAGTTATCGGAGAACGCCCATCTTTCTCGTTGAAACCTCATCCCTGGAAGAGGCAAAATGACGGAAAGCGCGACGGAGGCGGCTGATATGAACGGACAACGCAGCTCGACCGGGCTTTGGAATCGGCTCATCCGGATCCTAGCGGTCTTCGGCTTGGCCGTCACCGCGTTCTCCTGCCGCGGTCCGGCGACGGCCCGCCTCCGCGTCTCGCCCGTAACCGTCGAGTCCCTCCTCGGCGAAATGGTCGACCTCGACGCCCTCGCCCTCCGCCCGCAACCGTTCTTCAAGCAAGCCCAGGCCTCGAGCTACGACCGCGAAAGCCACAAGGGCCGTGACGACGCCGGCTGGTTCGCCAACCGCGACGTCGGCCAATACGTCCGGACCGAGACGACGGCCAACGGCCGCAGGGAGCACGTACTCGCGGACCTGACGGGGCCCGGAACGATCACCCGCTTCTGGTCTGCCAATCCCGGTCTCGCCACAACGGCCCGGTTCTACTTCGACGGCGAGGCCACGCCCCGTTTGGCCCTCCCGTTCGCGGACCTGTTCAAGGGGCTGGGCGAGCCGTTCGGCCCCGACTTCTCTTACATCAGCGGCACGGGCGGGAACCTCTACTTTCCCCTCCCCTACGCTTCGTCGCTCAAGGTCACGGTCGAGGAGACGGACCGCCCCCTCCGCCTCTACTACGAGATCGGCTACCGGACCTACGAGGCGGGCGCGTCCGTCGAGACGTTCGACCCGGCCAAGGCGGCGGATTGGTCCGTCGCGGCGGCCCGGACGGCCCGCCTGCTCGCGGCTCCGGCGAAAGCGGTCGCTCCGGAAGAAAGAGCGACGAGCGGGAACGAATGGACCGTCGCCCGTCTGACCGTCGCGCCCGGCAGAACGGCTTCGCTCCCCCGCGTCGATGGCGCCAGGACCGTCCTCGAATGGTCGGCCCGGGTCCTCGGCACCCGCGAGGACGGACCCTGGACCGATCCCCTGCGCGCCCACAACGCGTACCGCCGCCTCGGGCTCGAGATCGCCTTCGACGGCGAGCCCTCGATCGCCGTGCCGCTCGGGGACTTCTTCGGCTCCGGGCCGGGCATCAATCCCTACGAGAACCTGTTCTTCACCGTCGACGGGACGGGACGGATGACCAGCCGGCTGCCCATGCCCTTCGCCCGTTCGATGGACCTGCGCCTGACGAATCACGGGAGGGCGCCGCTGACCGTCGAGCTCGCCCTGCGCGTCGCGGCTCGACCGTTCACCGCCCGGAGCTACCACCTTCGCGCTCAATGGCGGACGCTCACGCGCCGCACCTGGCCGCCCTTCGACACCAACGTCCTCGACACGACGGGGGAAGGCAAGGTCGTCGGCACGGTCTACGAGATCGCCAACGACGGGCTCATCTGGTGGGGAGAGGGCGACCAGAAGATCGCCATCGACGGCGAGCCGTTCCCGAGCACGTTCGGCACGGGCACCGAGGACGACTACGGCTACGCCTACGGCGACAACCGGCCGTTCACGCGCCCCTACCACGCCCAGACGCGGGTCGACGGCCCGGCGAGCGGCGGCCACATCAGCCTCAACCGCTGGTACGTCCTCGACGCCCTGCCGTACCGCGCGTCCGTCCGCTTCGACCAGGAGATCTGGCACTGGATGCCGTGCGTCCCGACCTGGGCCCAGGTGGTCTACTGGTACGCGGCACCCGGCACGCCGGGACCGGTCCCGGTCGATGCGGCAGCGCTCGCCCCCGTCGACCTCGGCCCGCGCGCGGATATGCTCGAGCCGCTCGAGGGCGAGGCGCTCCGCTTCGCGGCGCGCGGCGGGAAGGCAGGCCGGGAGCGACTGGCCAATTGCTCCGGAGCGGAACACCTCGTCTGGTCGGGAGCGGAGCCCGGCGGCCGCCTCGCGGTCCGCTTCACCGTCCTCAGAGCGGGGCGTTACGCGGTCGAGCTCAATCTCTGCAAGTCACCCGACTACGGCCGGTTCGAGTTCGCGGTCAACGGCGGGCGCAGCGGGACCGGGGCTTGGGACTGCTATTCGGAGGGCCTCGGTTGGACCCGGGCCCGCATCGGCGTCTTCGACCTCGCCGAGGGAGACAACACGCTCGAGGTCCGGGCCCTCGCGGCCAATCCCGCCGCCCGGCCCGGCGCCCGCTTCGGCCTCGACTACATCTTTCTCGTCAGGTCGGAGACCTGATTCATTTGGGGTCAGACCCCAGCTTCTCGAATATTATCTGATATTTATCATGCAAAAGGAGAGCCTGCCAATCAATAATAACCGCTTTTTTGGGGCCAAAAACGAAAAAATCCCCGATCTTGGAGGACCGCTGCCGGTAAGATCCTAATTTGATGTTTTTGGCCCCAAAAACATCGTCCTCAAACTGTAGCCAAACTCGCTATTTGTACTTAACTTCCTGTATTCACTTGACTTCCTGGGGTCTGACCCCGAGGGCATTCCAATTGAGGAGGGCGTTCCAGAGCAGCCGGTGGTCGGAGCGGTTGAGGTCGCGGTGGATGGGATTGAAGTTGAAGGCCACGACCCGGCCCTTGCCCACCGCGAAGTCCATGATAGCCGGCCGGCCCTGGAGCTCGTCCTCGCCCTTGAGGGCGCCGCTGACGAGCATCTTGGGCTCGGGTTTCTTGGCCGCGTCGACCGCGCCCGCCCCTGCCGCGCCGGAAGCTCCTGCCGCCGCCCCGCCCGCGCCGCTTCCCTCCGCCTTCCCGGCCTCCGCCGCCTTCTCCTCCTCGCGGTCCTCGGCCCGGAGCTTGGTCCCCCACTGCATGACGACGCTGCCGCGCGACGCCCGCGCCACCTCGTAGACCGGCATGCCGCTGCGGAAGACCGACGTGATCTCGGGCGAGCCGTAGGCCAGCGGGTGATCCGTCCGCACGAACTTGGCCCGCAGCTCGGACCCAGGCGTGAAGAACGCCCCGCGCTGGCGGTAGACGTCGCGCACCAGCCCGCCCTCGAGCGGCAGGGCGCACCCGTTGCCCAGGGCGATGAACACGCCGCCCGCCTGGATGAACTCCTCGATCTTGGCCACGCCCAGCCAGCCGATGCCGCCGGTGATGTCCGCCGAGGCGTCGGGCACGCCCAGGTTCGGCGTCTCCTTGGTCTTCTGGTAGGCCATCGGCCCGAACTTCCTGTCGATGCCGTGGATCTGGTCCTGCAGCCCGAGATAGTTGTGGCCGAAGACGAGCACGTCGTACTTCTCGCGCAGCCGCCCGGCCCGCACATCCTCGTCACGGATATAATTGTAAGGGACCTTCTCCCGATCGAGCACGTACCGGATCCAGCCCACGGCCTCGGTGTCGGCCCAAGTGTGCCAGACCGCGATACGCGGCAGCCGCGATTCGTGCCTGGCGACGCCCTCCGGCACCGCCGCGACGCTCGCGAAGTCGAGGGCCAGTTCGCCCGCCGCCTTCGCCAGCGCCTCCGCCAGCCCCTTCTGGTCGGCGATGATCCACGACCCGGCCGGATACTCGACCTCGCCCGCCTTGAACGGCTTCTCGGCGATCTCGACGCGGAACGCGGCCAGCCGCGCCCGCAGCGCCAGCACGCCCTCCTGGCCCGTGTCCTTCAGCAGGTAGACGGGGCCCTTGCCCTCGACCTTCCCCGTCGTCTTGGCCGCGGCACCGCTCACTGATCCTCCCGCGCCCACCGGCTCGAGCTTGACGACCGCCGCGTCCATGACCTTGGCGTCGTCGATCCTCTTGGCCTCGAGCCCGTAGTGGACGGGCAGCGCCCACGACACGTCGTCGTACGGCTCGTAGACCGCGTCGGTCGGGAACGACTGCGGCGTCAGCAGGTCGACGGCGTAGCCGCGGTAGGGCTGGTCGAGCCGCACGACGTACGTCCCGGCCGCGAACTCCCCTTCCGCCACCTTGAACGCCTCCGCCGCCCGCCCGACTTCGATGCCGTGGGCGACGAGCAGGTCGACCATGTCGGCGACCCGCCGCCGGTCGCCCTGGTCGGCCGCGATGGCGAAGGCGTACGGCCCGCCCTTGACGCCCTTCTGCCACGCGTTCCAGCCCTTGCGGTAGAAGTCGCGCAGCATCTCCTTGGCGTGCTTGGCCGTGTAGTCGAGGGCGGCCAGGCAGCCGCTCTGCATATAGTTCGTGTTGTTGCGCAGCGACCACATGAACTTGCGCGGCGGCGGCATGGGACGGTACCACTCCTGGCTCGTCGCCGGCCGCCCCGCGTAGCGCTCCTCGTTCGCCCTCAGGACGCGCTCGACGGTCTCGGCCGTGCCGTTGCCGAAGGTCTCGTAGCCGCGGCCGATGCTGTTGTGGTTGACGGCGATCGAATCGAGGAAGACGTGCTCCCAGCCGTCGCTGAAGCCCCACGTCCAGACGCCGGGCATGCCGGCCGAGGTCAGGGCCCCCAGCTCGGCGAACGACATGGCGAACCACTCGTTGAGCAGGATGGGGTCGATGTTCGTGTTGAACGGCCCCGTGCCGTTCCAGGTCTGGAGGAGCGGCAGCGACTCGTGGAGGTCGTGGACGACCTGCGGATGGTACTCGAAGAACATCCGGCTGACGGCCTTGGACAGCTGCAGCGCCTCCTGGTGCGAGTCGCGGTTGTTGTCGTGGAAGACGTAGAAGCCCCAGTACGGCGGCGAGGTCGGCGGCAGGGCGTCGAAATCGGTCTTGCCCTTGAGGTAGCGGTAGAACCAATCGACCTGCTTGTCGCGGCCGTCGGGCTCGGAGACGGGGTTGATGAGGACCAGGACCTCGCTGCGGATGCGCTGGATCATGGGCTGGTCCGAGACGGCCAGCCGGTAGGCCATCTCCATGACCATCTCGGGACTGCCGAGCTCGGTCGAATGGAGGCCGGCGTTGAAATAGTAGACCGGCCGGGCCGCGGCGATGAGGGCCTCGGCCTCGTCCGGCGTGGTCTTGCGGGGATCGGCCAACGCCGCCGCGGCGGCCTTGAGCCGGTCGAGGTCGCGGATCCCGGCCTCGTCGGCGATGACGGCGAGCAGGATGTCGCGCCCCTCCTCGCTCTTGCCGATCGTCTGGAGCCGGACGCGCGGCGAGGTCTCGGCCAGCTTGCGGAAGTAGCCGTAGATCTGCGAGACCGACGACAGCTCGCCGGCGGCGCCGACGACGCGGCCGAGGTATTCCATGGGCGAGGGCACCGTGCCCGAATCGGGCAGGTAGGCCACCCACGGGTTGCCGAAGCGCGGGTCGGTCGTGAACTTGGCGATGGCCTCGACCGATCCCGGCTCCACCTTGTCCGGGGCGTAGGGGTTCTTGACCGGGGCCTGCGCGGGAGCGGCGGCGACGAGCGCCGCGGCCGCGATCAGGCAGACGACGACGGGAACGAGCCGACGGGGGTTTTGCATGGGGTGTCTCCTCTCCATGGCCGGTCGATAAGATTAACAAAATCGGGGCCGCAATGCCAATCCGAGGGACCTGGTCTTCGCAAGCCCGGGGGAAATTCGGCGTTTACGAAGACCCGGTCCCTTCTTTATAATCGGGGGAAGATACGAAGGAGGACCGGACATGAAGAGAAATGCCCTCGCCATCGCCATCATCTTCGCCCTCGCGCTCCCCCTCGCGCTTCCCCTCGCGCTCGACGCCGCCGAACCGAAGCTCGTCCTGACGCCCAAGCCCGGCCCGGCGCCCCGCATCAACGGCGCCCGCGTCTTCGGCGTCCGCCCCGGCTCGCCCTTCCTCTTCACCATTCCCGTGACCGGCGACCGCCCGATGACCTACGGGGTCGAGGGCCTGCCCGAGGGCCTCGTCCTCGACACGGCCACCGGACAGATCACCGGCTCGCTCGCCGCGGCCGGCGCGTACGACGTCGTCTTCACGGCGGCCAACGCCCGCGGCACGGCCTCGCGGCCCTTCCGCATCGTCTGCGGCCCGACCCTGGCCCTGACGCCCCACATGGGCTGGAACAGCTGGTACGTCTGGGAGAACCGCGTCAGCGACGCCATCATGCGGTCGGCCGCCGACGCCATGGTCGCGAGCGGCATGATGGACCACGGCTACATGTACGTCAACATCGACGACTGCTGGTCGGTCCGCCCCGAGTCCGACGACCCCGGGCGCCGCGGCGAGCCCCGCGACGCGGGCGGCATGATCAACGCCAACGCCTACTTCCCCGACATGAAGGCCATGACCGACTACATCCACGCCAAGGGGCTCAAGGCCGGCATCTACACCTCGCCGGGCCCGCGGACGTGCGCCGGGTTCACGGCCGCCGCCGGCCACGAGGAGCTCGACGTCCGCCGCTTCGTCGACTGGGGCTTCGACTTCCTCAAATACGACTGGTGCTCTTACGGCGACACGGCCGACGAGACGAACCCCGAAGAGCTCCGCCGGCCCTACGAGCGCATCAGCGGCCTGCTGGCCGCCCAGCCCCGCGACATCGTCCTCAACCTCTGCCAGTACGGCATGGGCCGGGTCTGGGAGTGGGGCCGGGCCGTCGGCGGCCACAGCTGGCGCACCGCGGGCGACCTCGGTCACGACGTCGTCGGCAACCTCTTCCGCGACGGCTTCGACGTCTACTCCGCCAACGGGCTCCACCGCTACGGCGGCCCGGGGGGCTGGAACGACCCCGACTACCTGCTCATCGGCATCCTGAGCTCGGCCTTCGTCGCCGACCGCAAGGAGGGCGGCAACGAGGCCTCGCCCCTGTCCCCCAACGAGCAGTACACCCACGTCTCGCTCTGGTCGCTCGTGGCGGCCCCGCTCATCTTCAGCGGCGACATCACCCGCCTCGACGACTTCACCTTGGGCCTGCTGACCAACGACGAGATCATCGAGGTCGACCAGGACCCGCTCGGCAAGCCCGGCCGGCGCGTCACGAAGACGGGCGACCTCGAGGTCTGGGCCCGCGAGCTCGAGGACGGTTCTCTCGCCGTCGGCCTCTTCAACCGCGGCGAGGGGTTGGCGGCGGTCACGGCGTCGTGGAGCGACCTGGGCATCGCCGGCCCGCGGCGCGTCCGCGACCTGTGGCGTCAGAAGGACGTCGGCGTCCGCGACGGCGCCTTCGAGGCCTACGTCGCCCGCCACGGCGTCGTCATGGTCCGCCTTTATTAGAGCCCGGCGCCGATGCCGTAGGCGTCGCTCACCTTGACCGGCAGGCGGCCCGACGGCTTCAGTTCGCCTTTGAGCGCCTTGATGAAGGAATCGAAGTAGACGGCCTGGTTGCCGAACCAGCCCCGCTCGCCGTAGCCGACCAGGAAAGCCGCGACCTCCGGGATCTTGCGGACGAGCTGGGGATTGCCGTAGGACATGGCCACCACGGCCTTGGGTTTGGCCGCGACGATCTTCTTCAGGAGGGCCAGGTCGGCCTCGCGGAACGGCGCCGGATCGCCCATGCGGTTGCGGGGCACGAAGAGCGAAAGGACCACGAGGTCCGACTCCCCCACGGCCTTCCAGGCCGCGTCGGAAACGGCGGGATCGAGCTCCGGCCGCAGCGCGAAGCTGCGCGCGCCCGGGAAGGCCGCGGCCAGCTTACCCGCCAACAGCGCCGGCATGGGATCGTCGCCGGCCTTTTGCACGGCGATGTTGACGAGCCGCGGCGCCGCCCCCGCCGCGAGGGGCACCGCCCCCTCGTTCTTGAGCATGGTCAGCGACCGGTCGGCGACCTCCTGGACCAGGGCCGCGTGGGCCGCCGTGCCGACGGACGCGCCGACGGCGCCCTCGTCGACGAACCTGTGCTTGTGGAGCCCCAGCCGGGCCTTGAGCGTCAGGAGCCTGCGCACGGCCTCGTCGACGCGGCTCTCCGGGATCCGCCCGGACCGCACCGCCGCCGCCAGCGCCGCGATCGTCGCCACCGGGTCCTTGGGCTTGAGGATGACGTCGTGGCCGGCCTCGAAGGCCTTGACCGCGACCTCTTCGGCCCCGAACCGGGCCGCGACGTGGTCGTACCAGAGATCGTCCGAGGTGACGATGCCGCGGAAGCCCAGCTTGCCCTTGAGCCATCCGGAGACGAGCCTGCCCTCGACGCTCGCCGGCAGCTCGGACCCGTCCGCGACGGACGGCACGGCGATGTGCTCGGTCATGACGAAATCGACACCGGCGTCGATGCCGCTCTTGAAGGCCCGGAACTCTTGGGCCTCGACCGCGGCGGCCGGCTTGTCGATCCAGGCCCAGCCCGGATTATGGGGCATGTTCCGGACGTCGCCCCGCCCCGGGAAATGCTTGGCCGAGGTCAGCATGCCGTGGTCGTGGTAGCCGTGGACGTAGGCCTTGACCATGCGATCGAGCCGGTCGAGGTCGCCGCCGAACGACCGCACGCTCTCGGCCGGGTTGTCGGGGTCCCAGGCGATGTCGCAGACCGGCGTGTAGGTCAAGTGGATGCCCATGGCCCGGCCCTCGACGGCCGCGGCCGAGGCGGCCCGGTACATGAGGTCCTCCGAGCCGGCCGCGGCGAAGGCCATGTTGGCCGGGAACTCGCTGGCCCCGACGATCTGCTGGCCCGGCCCGCCCTCGAAGTCGGCCGAGATGAGGAGCGGCACTTCGGCCGCCCCCTGTAGGCGGTTGAGGAGGTGGGCGGCGTCGCGCGGCGTCCCGCCGTAGAGGACGAACATCCCCAGGCCGTGGTCGCGCGCCAGCGCCAGCCAGCGCTCGAGCCGCGGGTCGCCGTCGGCGATGTAGCCGCCGGCGATGTCGGACGTGACGAGCTGGGCGATCTTCTTCTCGAGCGTCAGCCCGGCCAGGGTCTCGGCGGTCCAGGCGGCGCCCTCGTCCGAGACGTTCATCTCGAGCGTCGGCGCGGGGATCTTGGCCTTGGCCCCGGTCGCCGCCCCCGGGCCGAACAACCGCACCAGGAGGAACGGCAGCGCGGCCACCACGGCCATGATGACGATATAGATTTTGGGGTCAGACCCCAGCTTCTTCATATTATTCTTCATGTTACGTCTCCTTAAGGGCCCGAAAACGGCCCTTTTTTCACTTTTTTCGGGGTCAAAACCTCAAGATCACCCCGGCCTCCCATCTCTCATGTCACGCGTTCGAAAATGATCTCCGCCAGGTCCAGGCCCATGCCCTTGGCCTTGGGATTCGCGCCGACCAGGTTTAGGTATATCGCGTTTTCGCCCTTCTCCAGCGCGAATACCCCGAGCTCGGCCGGCTCTCCCACCGTCCTCTCCGCCGCGTACAGATCGACGGACCGGCCCGCCGGCCGGTCCCTTTCGTAGACGCGCACGATGCCCTGGTCGGGCCCGTGCACGGCTTTGATCGAGACCCGGTAACTCCCCGCTTCCGGCAGGTCGCAGACGAAGGAAACATGGTGAGGCCCGAAGATGTCGGCCCCGCCCGTCCTCAACGAGAAGACGCGGACCCGCTTGTCCCCCACCGCCACCACCGCCTTGGCGAAGGTCGCGTTCTCGAACGACGTCGTGCGGATGGGCACGCTCCAGCCGGGCACGAAGACAACGCGATCGAGCCCCGCCACGCGCCGCTCCTCCGCCGGCCGCCCCGGTTCCAAGCCCTCCGGCCTCCCCTCGGCGTAGAAGTACACGACGCTCGCGTAGTCGGTCGGCACGGCGTTGCCCTCGGGACCGTGCTCGATCGTGTAGTCGATCGACTTAGCGAACGCGTAGGCGTCATTCAGGAACAACCGGTACCCGCCCGTCCGGGCCAGCGGCTTCTTGTAGTCGAGGCAGCCGCTCAGCGCGAGCGACAGCCGCTTCTCCCACCGCCCCGGCACGTCGTACCAGCCGCCGTTGAAGGAATCCTCCGAGCCCGTCCCCGGCACGGCCAGTTCGCCGTCGATGACGGCCCGGTCGTCGCCCTCGAAGAAACCGGTGTGCCCCGATTCGAGGCCCTGGGCCTGCAGGGCGACCCCGACCACGTGGCCTCGCCCTCTCGCGCTCAGATAAGTGTACGGCCGCCCCGTCTCGCACGGATCCTCGCGCCGCCACCTGGCGTAGAACAGGCCCTCGTCCGGGCCCTTACCGGCCGCCGCCGTGACGATCTCCGCCTCGACCTCGACGGGTTCGCCCCCGCTCCTCTCGTCGACCAGCTCGATCCGGGCCGACCGTCCGAAGGGCATCGGGAAATACAGATAACCGCGCCCGTCGGCCGCCGTGCCGAACAGAAGCGACCGCGCCGCCGGCTCGCCGAAGCTGAAGCCGACGAGGTCGCCCACCGGCGCATCGACCGCCGGCTCCGCGTCGCCGTCCCAGTAAGCCCTCAACACGATGTCGCGCCCGTCGCCGGCGAAAGCCGCGGCCGGCCCCAGCCGCAGCCCGACGATCCGTCCGGGCCGGCGGCTCTCGAAGAGCGTCGCCTTCGCCCCCGCGGCGAGCGCGACCCTGACGGTCTTCCGCGAAAGCGCTCCCGCCTCCCCGGCCCCCGGCGCCGCCGGGGCCATCGCGTCACTCACGTCCGTCCCCGTCCGCCGCAGGAGCGCCGCGGCCCGCTCGAGCCGCGCCGCGAAGTCCGGCGCCGGCGGTTCTTCGTAGGTCGGCACATCGGTCCCGTCCGGAAAGACGGCGTAGTTGATGTCGTAGAACTGGAAGGCCGCCGCGCGCAGCAGGATCTTGCAGGACTTGCGGTAGGTCAGCGGCACATAGCTGAAATAGCCCCCGGCTCCCCACCCGGCGAGCGGCGCGACGAACGGAGGCCGCTTGCCGTCGAACAGCTCGACGACCTTCAGCCGCAGCCGCGGCGCCTCTTCGCCGTCGAAATAGAACTCGACGACGTCCTCGGTCGGCGTCGGCGTGTGGATGCGGGTGATGGCCCCCGGCCCGGCGAGGTCGGCCAGGACGAGCCCGTCCGCTTCCTTGCGCACAAAAGAATATTTGCCGCTGAAGCCGTCGTCGTTCCCCCCGCTGCGGTCGTAGCTCGAGACCATCCCGGTCCGGACGCCGTCGCGGAAGCGCGGCAGAAGGTCGGGCCGCGACAGCGCGTCGAGGACGGCGAGGGCCCCGGCCGGCGCTCCCGCCCCAACCGCGACGCCGCCCGCGCCCGCGGCCCCGGCCCCGGTCTCGCTCGTCCGCCCGCAGCCCCAGCCCGACACCGCGAGCCAACCGCCCAACGCCGTCGCCGCGAGCCGTGTTCCGATGCCCATGTCCGCCTCCTCGACCGGGGCGCCGCCGCGCCCGGCCGATCGACCGGCGCCCGCGCGTCGCCCCACTATGGACCAGCCCCGCCCCGCCCGTCAAGCGGCGGGAGGACGGCGCAGGACATTGACGGAATCTTCACAACCCTTTGACAATTCTTCCCCCGCCCCGGCCGATGATAGGACCGTGATGAACGACCGATCGACCGAACGACCCACAGAAAACCGCGACAGGGGGATCTCATGAACGCCTGGACCGTCAGCGCTCCCGCCCTTGCCATCAGTCTCGCCCTCAACTTCTGCCTTCCCGCCCCGGCCCCGTCTCCGGCACATCCCGTGCCCGGCGTCTCCGCGCCCGCTTCTCCGGCCCCGGAGGCCTCACCCGCCCCTCCGCCCGCCGCCCTCCAGTTCCACCCCAAGCCACTCCTGGCCGCCGGCGAGGTCGCCGGCCTCAACTTCGGCGTCTGGGCCTTCCTCCACTACGTCGGCAACGCCTACTATTCTTATATCAGCTGGGAAACCATCCGCGACAACATCCGCGACGGCTGGGAGTGGGACCGCAGCATGTATTTCGTCAACTTCTACCACCATCCCTACCACGGCTACCTCTATTACAGCGCCGGCCGGGCCAACGGCCTCGGCTTCTGGGGGTCGTCCCTGTGCGCCATCGGCGGCAGCCTGATGTGGGAGGTCATGATGGAGAAGTACCGGCCTTCCATCAACGACCTCATCACGACCTCGTCGGGCGGCATCGCCATCGGCGAGATCGGCTACCGCTTCTCGGCCCTGGTCCGCAAGAAGGGCGCCCGCGGGCTCGGCCGCATCTGGCGCGAGGCCGTCGGGACGATCCTCGATCCCGTCGGCGGCGTCAACCGCCTGCTCAACGGCCACAAAGACGAAGAGCCGTGGCTGCCCGGCAGTCCCGATCTCGGCCGCATCCTCGACGGGGAGCTCGTCCTGACCGGTCCCGTCATCGCCCGCAGCGCCGGCCTGACGGGCACCCGTATCGCGCCCGTCCTGGGCTTCACGCTGCGCTACGGCGATCCGGCCGGAGCGGGCTGGACGGGGCGGCCTTACGACGTCTTCACCGTCGCCGGCCGCCTCCGCTGGGGCCCCGACAAGCCCCACCTGTCGCTGGCCATCCAGGGCGCGCTCGTCGGCAAACGCTGGGATGGCCCGCACGGCTCATCGCACTTCGCCGGCCTCTATCAGCACTACGAATACTACGGCATCGACACCATGCGGGTCTGCGGCTCCTCGTTCACGGCCGGCTGGACCTCGACCTTCCGGCCGGGCCCCGAGGCGCGCATCACGGCTTCGGCCCGCTTGGGCTGGCTCGGCCTCGGCGGCTCGGACGATTTCGCCGACGTGGCCGGCGAACGCCGCAACTACAACCTCGCGACCGGCGTCACCGCGTCCGCCGAGCTGAGCCTCGAGGCCAACGGCTACGAATACCTGTCCGCCGGCTGGCGGCACTACACGCTCTTCAACCTCCACGTCGTAGGCAGCCGGCCCGGGCGGGAACACTGGGACATCGTCCAAGCCCAGGTCAGCGTCCCCGTCCTGAAGCGGACCGGGATCGGGTTCTCGGCCGAGTACTGCGGCCGCAACTACGTCTTCGAGGTCGACGAACCGGGCTCCCGCCATCTCCTCGAGGCCCGGGTGTTCGCGACCTGGCAGTTCTAGCGCGGAGGGGAACATGGTCCCGACAATGGACAGACACAGGTTCGGAAGAGGGAGCACGGCGCTCGCGGATGTCCTCACGGCAGCCGCATTTACGGCTTTAACCGCCCTGGCGATCCTGGTTTGGCCGGCCTCGGCCGTCGCGGGCCCCGGCGACGGGCTTTCGGCCCGTCGGTCGGTCGGGGCGGTCGTGGACTTCGGCCTGGCCACCTACGGCGCGGGCGACTTCGGGCGCGGCCCGCGCTACGGCGCCGGCCTGTGCTTCCGCACCGGCCGGCACGCCGCGGTCGAGATCCTCGTCGAGCGCTTCACCGTGCCCGTCGCCGAGGGCGCGGCGGCGACCGAAGACCGGCCCGGGCTGTCGACGGGCCGCCTCGCGAAGACCACGGTCCTCGTCGATCACCACTGGTATCCGTTCTGCCGAGGCCGCGTCCTCCCCTACGCCCTGATCGGGGTGGGATTCGCGATCTTCGGCTACGCTCCCGACGACGAGGCTTTGGCCGGGCGCCGGGACTTCGTCGATCGCCTGGCCCTCCAGCTCGGCGGCGGTCTCGAGTACCGGCTGACCCCGCGCCTGGCGGCCTGCGTCAAGGCCCGCTACGATCTCGTCAAGACGTGGCTCGAGGACCTGCCGCGGACCGCCCCCATCCGCGACACCGACCCCTTGGCCCAGAATATGCTGAACCTCTACGCCCTGGAGCTATCGCTGGGGATCAAGCTCGCTTTTTAGCTCCGGGCGGTGGTCGAGGATACGCAGCACGGCCTCGGCCGCGGCGCCGTTGCCCCAGTCGTAGATCGTGAACACGCCCATGCCTTCGCCCTCGGGGCTGGTCCGGCCGCCGTGCCCGTAGTTCTCCATGGTGAAGCCGTAGTCGGCCGGGCCGAACCACGGGTAGACGCGCTCCCACATGGCCTTGACCTTCGGGTTCTCCGGGCAGTACATCATGACGAAGCCGGCCTCGAGCGCGGCCAGCCCGCGTTCCCGGTAGGCCGTCTCCCCCGTCGCGTCGGCGTAGTCGAGGAAGAGCTCGGCGAACAGGCTCTGGCGCGAGTCGTTCCACTCGCCGTCGGCGTTCATGACCCCGAAACCGCCGAGGGCCGGGACGTGAATGAACGGGGGCTGCCAGACCTGCTGGGCCATCGACAGCTCGTCGAGGGTCCGCCGCCCCCAGTCGAGGTAGAGGGCGCGGCCGGTCGCGCGCCAGGCCGCGAGCAGGGCCTCGGCGGTCCAGAACATCGACAGCGTGTTCTGCTTGTAGAGGGCGTTGCGCTCGACCGGGCGGTCGAGGTAGCGGTCCTTGCCCCAGGCGCTGCACGACCAGAAGGTCTCGAAATCGAGCCAGCGGCCGCGCGGCACGATGTCCGCGACGACCGCGTCGACGGCCCGCAGGGCGGCCGCCCGAAAGCGGGGCTCGCCCGTCATGTCGGCGAGCTTCAACAGGAACGTCGCGCTCAGGCTCGATTCGGGCGTCCGGTTCATGACCGGACCGGGGGCGTGGGTCTCGGGATGGAGCCAGCCGGGGAAATACCCGGCCTCGTCCTGGAGGCGCAAGAGGCGCTCGCCGTAAGCCCGGGCGTAGCCGAGCAGGCGGGCGTCCTTCTCGAGCTCGTCGTGCCAGCGCAGCATGGCCAGGGCGGTCACGCTCATGTCGAGGACGTGGTACCAGTCCGCCGTGATGCCGTGCTCGATGGGCGTGCGGTCGGAGTTCGTCCAGCGGGCCTCGCTCCAGGGCCGGGGCCGGGGCAGCTTGCGGCCGTCGACCGGGACCTCCTCGTTCGGCGTCGCGATGACGGACGGGAAGAGGCCGTCGGCGACGGGCGCGGCCAGGGCCAGGTCTTTCGTCATGCGGGCCTTGGCCATGAGCCCCTCGTCGAGGGTCGCCCGGGCGTAACGGAACAGGCCCGAGGCGCTCCGCAGGGACGAGAACCAGGCCTGGTTCCAGATCGATAGGGACTCGCGCTGGAACCACGGCTCGGGGGAGTTGGGCGACTGCGAGACGTTGACGATGAACTGGGGCGCGCCGACGCGCCGGCCGCCGAGGTCGAACTCCTGCCAGACGAACGGGGCCCAGCCACGGAAGGCCCAGTCGTAGGTCCGGCGGACGTAGCTTCGGAGCGGCCCGGGGATGGGCTCGCCCTTCGCGTAGAGCGGGCGGCCCCAACGCGACCACAGGAAGGACGCCGCGCCGGCCCAGGGGTCCTTGACGGGCTTGGGGTCGACGGCGGCGGAGATGAAGAAGCCCAACTCGACGCGGCCCGGCCGGAAGACCTGGCCGGGGACCTTTCTGAAAAGGACGTGCTCCGGGACATCGGTCTTGGACAGGCCGAGGGCCAAGGCCCGCTTCGGCGCGTCGAGGTCGAGGAACCAGGGGTTCTCGGGCCGAGCGCCGACGAGGTCGAGATCGGGGACGACGGTCAGCACGCGCGGGCCGGCCGCGGCGATGAGGGCCGGCGAGCGGAACACGTGCTGGGCGATGACGGTGCCTTCCTCGGGCGCGAGGTGGGGGGCCCACCACAGCTCGGGCTCGAAGAGGAGGTTGAAGCGGACCGCGAGCTCGTCCTGGGCGACCGGGGCTTCGAGGTCCCAGACGAGGCGGACGCGGCGCCAGCCCTTCTCCGGTCCGTCCAGGTCGGCGACGTCGACGCGCGGCGCCCCGGCCGGGCCGAGCGCGGGCACGGTGAAGGAAACGACGGGCTCGCCGTCGAGGCGCAGCGTATAGCGGGCTCCGTCGCGGTCGAGGCGCGTCGCGCCGGTCTCGACGGCTCGGCAGGCCCAGAATCCGGGAACGGCCGAGAGAAGGACGGCGAGGAGGATAGAAACACGGACGGCGCGCGCGGGGTGGGCGTCCAAGGCGATGGGTCGGCGGGCGCGGCGGGCGAACCGGGATCCGTTCATGGCGGCCTCCTGGCCGAGGAGATAACACAAAAAGGGCGTCAGGGAAATAGGCGAATGGGTCTTGTGTCCCCCATTTGACGGGACTATAATCCGGCCAACCGGAGTCAGAGGAGGGAGCCATGAGCGCCTGTCCATCCTGTCAGACCCAGAACCCGCCCGGCAGCAAATTCTGCGCGGGCTGCGGAGCCGTTCTTCCCAAGATACCCGTTCCCCTGCGTTGCGCCTCCTGCGGAGCCGAGAGCCCGGAGGGCAGCCGCTTCTGCAAGGGCTGCGGCAAACCGGTCGGCGCGGCCCCCGGCGGCGGCGCCGGCCAAGGGCGCACGGCCGCGCCCCCCGTCCCCCCCAAACCCAAAGCCCTGGGCGAGGGTGTCCAGCGCATCAAAACGCTCCTGCTCGCAGGAGCGGGCCTGTACGGCGTGGCCATCTTCCTCATGTATTCCGAACTGGCCCGGATGAAGGCCGCCTTCGGTCCGTACGCGGGGCAGCTTCCGGGAGCCGACACCCAGTGGTTCCTCATCATCCTCGACGCCTGCCTGGCCGCGGGGAACATCTACGCCTCGACGCTGGTCGCCAAAGGCGATCTCAAGTACGCCAAGTGGCTGTTCGCGGCGATGGCCGTCCTGGGGCTCATCTTCTTCGTCCGCGGCCTCAAGGGCTCCATCGTCTTCATCCTGCTCAACGGGGCCGTCATGGCCGCCGGTGCCTACGGCTACCGGCTGGTCGGGCAGGAGCATCGGAAGACCACCCCGGTTTGACCAAGGAGACGCCATGATCGCATGCCCGTCCTGCGCCTTCGAGAATCCCGACGATGGCAAGTTCTGCACCGGCTGCGGGGCCAAGCTGACGCCCCCGCCTCCCCCGCCCGCGGCCCCGGAAGCGGCCGCCGGGCCCGGCGGACCGTCGCGATTCTGCAACGAGTGCGGGGCCAGGGTCCCGGCGGATTCCAGGTTCTGCACGGCCTGCGGACGGTCGACCGAGCCCATCTCCCCGGGGGCCGGCCAGGAGGCCGGCGCGGGAGGGCGGGCCGGCGGGGCCGCTTCGGCCTCCGCCGCGGCCTATCTCGTCGCGCTCGACGAACGCCTGGCCGCCGCCGGCTATGAGAAGATCGACGCGCCGGCGGTGCTCGGACTCGACCGATTCCTCCGCCGCAAGAAGTTCGAGCTGATGCAGATCGGCATGGTCACGGCGGTCTGCGGCGTCAAGGTCCTCGACGGGCCGGCGACGCCGCCCTACGTCAAGGATTACAGCAAGGCCGTCTTCGACGCCGCCGTCGGCAAGAAGGGCTTCCTGGCGCGCAACGCCGTCCAGCAGCTCCTCGTCTATCCCGTCCTGGTCGTCCCTTCGGCCGAGGCGGGCGTGGCCGAGTTCCTGAGCTCCCATTGGCCGAAGCACTGGATGGCCTTCGAGTTCCCGGTCGTCGTGGCGATCGGGACCGGGGAGCTCCTGCTCCACCGGGGCACGCCGGTCTGGCAGGCGCTGTCCCACGGGGGGTTCCGCAAGCAGGCCGAGAGCCTGTTCGCGCTCTAGGTCAGCTTTCGGCGTCGCCCGAGGACGACGAGCCGGTGTCGTCGCTCCCCGAGCCGGATGGCTCGTCCGCGTCGGAAGACGGGGACGATGAAGAAGACGAGTCCCCCGCGTCGTAGTCGGCGCCGGCCGATAGGCCGTCATCGTCGTCGGCGTCGTCCGAGGCTCCGTGATCGACGAGGTGGCCGTCGGCGGGATCGACGACCTGGTCCGCGCCGACCGTGTCGGCCGACGATCCGTGTCCCGTGGTGTCGACCGTGTCGATGCGGCCGTCGCCGTCGAGGTCGTTGGCGACGCTTTCCGAGTAGCCGTCCTCGTCGATGTCCCCGTAGAAGGTGCCGGTGCTCGTCTTGCCCAGTTGGACATCGGCATCGCCGAGCCCGTCCCCGTCCCGGTCGACCTTGGTCCACAGGCTCGAGCCGTCGCCGCCGCCGCGGTCTTCGATCTCGACGATGCGGGGCACGACCTCGGGCGGTCCCTCGCCGGCGCCGTCGGCGCTGTCGTCCGCGTCTGTCTCCTCCTCGACCTCCGTCACCTTGAGATCGTCCACGGCCGGCGGCTCCTCACGATCGCGGCCGGCGTCATCGGGTTCGGCCATATCGTCCTCCTCGGGGCAAGCCCCTACGACTTGGGTTCGATGCTATCGAGCCTGAGGCGGAACACGCCGCCGCAGGACTTGCAGGGGATGTCGAGCCAGGGTTCGGCGGGCCGCGCGACGAGGCGGAACGTGAACGGGGCCCGGCAGGTCGGGCAGGTGCCCTCGAGGAGGCGGGCCTTCGCCCCGGGCGGCGGAGCGGAAGGGGCGGGACCCGGCGCTTTCTTCGGGGGCCGGAACTTCTTCAGGTAGCCCTTCTCGTCGAACAGCCCGTCGAGCCGGGTGCCGCTCGCGGACTCCACCTTCTGTCGGAGGGCCTCGTACTGCGGCGAGGCGGCGAAGTTGCGCAGCTCGACGAGGCGGCTGCCGAGGTAGGGCGTGGCCGAGGTCATCATCTGGCTGACCTTGGTCATGGTCGGATCCTGGGTCTCGGCCTGGCGGATCCAGTCGTCGATGTCCATCTCGGCCAGCTCGCGGCGCGAGCGGAGATGGAGCAGGAAGACGGCCCGCTTGGCGACGTCGAAGCCGCCGACGGCCAGCAGGGCGGCCCGGTCGGCGGTCATGTCGGCCACGCGCATCCAATTGGAGACGGCCGACTCGACGCCGCCTTCGATGACCTTGAGGGGATTGGACAGGAGTCCGACGACGCCCTCGGCCATGAGGTTGGACCGCTGTTGCCCGACCAGGAACATGCTGGCCGTCGTCCACAGGGCGTGCTGGCTGACGAGGTGGCCGATCTCGTGGCCGAGGACGAACAGGAGCTCCTCGTCGTTGAGGAAGCGGGGCAGGAAGGCGCCGATGTTGACGAAGGCGTCGTCGTCCGTGCCGTAGGTCGCGGACTGGTAGCCGCGGTCGAGCTCGACGTAGAAGGCGGGCAGACGGGGGGCGCCGAGGCGCCGGGCGGCCAGGCGGCCGAGCTCGAGGACGCGGGGATACTGCCTGTCCGTGGCCAGGATGCTGTTGAAGGTCGATTCGTACCAGGGCTTGCCGATCTTGCGCGACAGGCTCTCGGCCGATTTGCGCAGGACGAGCGAGCCGCGGAGCATCTGGTTCATCCGCTGCATCGAGGGGTGTTCGAAGTCGCGGGGGGCGAGGGAAAAGGGCGCGGCGGACGTGCCGGTCGGTGGGGCGGCGCCGGCGGCCGAGGCGAGAGGGGCGCCGCACTGGCCGCAGAACCGGCCGTGGTCGGGAACGGGAGAGCCGCAGGCGTTGCAGAACATGTGACCCCACTATTACCCGCTGAATTAGCACACGCGGCAAGGACAAGTCAAGGCGGCAGGCCGGGGGACGAGGGCGGCACGTTCGGAAATATGGGCGATCGGGTCTTGTGTCCCCGTTTTGGCGGGGATAGAATGGCCGGGAACGAACGTTCCGATCGGAGGCTCTCCATGTCCAGGACAAAGACCAATCCGTTCCGTTCCGGGGCGCTCCTCGCCCTTATCGTCGCGACGGCGGCGGTGACCGCCTGTAGCCAAGGCGCCGGCGGCCGCGGCCAGGCGCTGTCGGTCGCGTCGCCCGACGGCAGCCTCGCGCTGACGCTGGCGACGGCCGCCAAACCGCGGCCCTACGCCGAGGGCGAGCGGCTCTATTATCGCGTGACCTACAAGGGAGCGCCGGTCCTCGTCGATTCGCCGCTCGGCCTCGACCTGCTCGGGGCCCCGGCCCTCGAGCGCGACTTCGAGGTCGTGGGGACGGAAACGCGGTCGAACGACACGACCTGGGAGAACGCCTTCGGGGCCCTGCGGACGGTCCCGGACAGGTATAACGAGCTCGTCGTGTCGCTGCGCGAGAAGAACGCGCCGGGGCGGCGGCTCGACGTCGTGCTGCGGGCCTACGACGAGGGCGTCGCGTTCCGCTACGTCCTGCCGAAGCAGGAGGCCGTCGGCGAGTATGCCCTGGCGGCGGAGTCGACCGGATTCTACTTCGCCGGCGAGACGCGGGCCCTGGCGCTCGACCTGGGGCGCTGGGACACGAGCAACGAGGGGCCGTACGCGTGGACGCCGCTCGCGGCGCTCAAGCCGGCGTCGCTCGTCCACACGCCGCTTCTCGTCGAGATGCCGGGCGCCGGGCTGTGGGCGGCCCTGCTCGAGGCCGACCTGACCGATTACGCGGGGCTCTATGTGGCGGGCGCGGCGGGCGTGCCCAACGGGCTCGCGGCCCGGCTGGCCGTGCCGCCGCGACGGGCGCTCGACCGGGCGGTCGTGGGGACGGCGCCGCTGCGGACGCCGTGGCGCGTCCTGATGGTCGGGACGGACCCGGCCCGGTTCATCGAACGGAACTACCTCGTGCTCAACCTGAGCGAGCCCTGTGCCGTCGGCGACACATCGTGGATCAAGCCGGGCAAGGCGGCCTGGGACTGGTGGTCCGGGAGCTACGCGACGGGCGTAGGCTTCAAGCCGGGCATGAACACGGCGACGATGAAGCACTACATCGACTTCGCGGCCAGGCACGGCCTCGAGTACATGCTCGTCGACGCCGGCTGGGCCCCGATGTCGGCGGACGGCCGGATCGAGGACATCCTGAAGTACCGGCCCGAAGTCGACATCCCGGCGATCATCGCCTACGGGAAGGCCAAGGGCGTCGAGACGCTGCTCTGGGTCGAGTGGCGGGCCCTCGACCGGGCCATGGACGAGGCCATGGCGCTTTACGAGAAGTGGGGCGCGGCGGGCATCAAGGTCGATTACATGAACCGCGACGATCAGGAGATGGTCGCCTATTACGAGAAGGTCTGCCGCAAGGCGGCCGAGCACCGGCTGACGGTCGATTTCCACGGCGCCTACAAGCCGACGGGGCTGCGGCGGACCTACCCGAACCTGCTGACGCGCGAGGGCGTCATGGGCCTGGAGTACAGCAAGTGGAGCGAGTCCATCACCCCGGAGCACGACGTCAACATCGTCTTCACGCGCATGCTGGCCGGGCCGATGGATTTCACGCCGGGCGGTTTCCGCAACGCGGCCCGGGGGAAGTTCGAGGCCCGGGACATCGCGCCGATGACGCAGGGGACGCAGGCCCACCAGCTGGCCATGTACGTCGCCTACGAGAGCCCGCTGGTCATGGTCTCCGACTACCCGGAGGCGTACGAAGGGCAGCCGGGGATGGAGTTCATCGAACGCGTCCCGACGGTCTGGGACGAAACGCGCGTGCTGGCCGGCAAGCCGGGCGAGTTCGTGGTCGTCGCCAGGCGCAAGGGCGCCGAGTGGTACGTCGGCGGCCTGACGAACTGGGACGCGCGGGAGGTCGAGATCGGGCTGGAGTTCCTGGGTGCGGGCGCCTTCGATGCCGAGATCTTCGCCGACGGTCCCGATGCGGCGACGGAAGGGACGAGTCTGGCGGTCTCGAAGAAAGCGGTCGCCGCCGCCGACAAGCTGACCCTGCGGCTCGCCCCCGGCGGCGGATTCGCCCTCGGGGTCAGACCCCAGCTTTGAGAATATAATCAACAGGTTAAGTCAGAAAAGAGACCTTCTCATCAGCTTGAAACGCATGTTTTTTAGGCCAAAAACATCGAATTTTATCTCAGAGGACCATTTGGCTCGAGAAGCTGGGGTCTGACCCCAAGGAGGAGGACTGACCCCAAGGAGGAGGAGAAGATGACAAAACATGCGATCGCTGTCGGGGGCATCGCCCTCGCTCTGATCATCATTTCCGTCCCGACCCCAGCCGCCGCCACAGACGTCGACATCAAGGCCGCCATCGCGCCGGCCGCGACCGCCAAGCTCGACAGCTGCACGGTCATCGGGGCCGGCCGCCTGGCCACCGTCGACGGCTCGGTCATCACCTCGCACTCGGATTGCTGCAGCGAGTGCCGCATCCAGGTCGTCCCCGGCCGGCCCTTTCCCAAAGGCGCCATGGCCGACGTCCACTGGGGCATGGTCTACTTCGGGGCCGAGGACGACCGCCGCGCCCTGCCCCTCGGCGACTTCGGTAAGGTCATCGGCCGCATCCCCCAGGCCGAGCGGACCTTCGCCTACTTCCACACCGGCTACTCGCAGATGAACGAGCGCCAGCTGGCCATCGGCGAGAGCACCTGCTCCCAGCGCGCCGAGCTCGACGTCCCCTACGTCGAGGGCCTGACCCGCCAGATCATGACCGTCGAGCAGGCTCAGGTCTTCGCCCTGCAGCGCTGCGCCACGGCCCGCGAGGCCGTCAAGCTCATCGGCTCTCTCGTCGAGACCTACGGCTTCCTCCCCTCCTGCGGCGGCTCCGAGGCTCTCTGCGTCGCCGACCCGCGCGAGCTCTGGACGATGGAGATCTGCAGCGTCGGGCCCGAATGGGCGCCCGGGAGCGGCAAGCCCGGCGCCATCTGGGTGGCCCGCCGCGTCCCCGACGACCACGTCGTCGTCATAGCCAACTACTTCCGCATTCGCGAGATCGACCTCAAGAGCCCCGACACCCTGGCCTCGCCGAACGTCGTCCGGGAAGCCGTCGACCGCGGCTGGTACGATCCCAAGAGCGGCCGGCCGTTCGTCTGGCAGGAGGCCTACGCCCCGCCCGTCCGCGAGGGCAACCTCAGCCGGATGTGGCTCGTCACCAGCACCCTGGCCCCGAACCTTAAAGCCTGGCCGAAGCGGGCCCTCAAGGACGCCACAGGACCCGGGACGATCTACGCCCAGCCGTTCGAAGGCGCCGCGTTCTACCCCTGGTCGTTCAAGCCGGAGCGCAAGATCGGCGTCCGGGACGTCATCGCCTTCCAGCGCTCGGCCTTCGAGGACACGGTCTACGACATGACCTGGGACCCGGCTTGGATGGTCCCGGCCGGGGGCGGGCGCATGGAGAAGAGCCCGATGGCCTCGCCCTTCATCTCGGCCGAAATGGAGAAGGTCCTGCGCGTCCGGCACCACCGGACGATCGCCACCCAGGGCTACGGGATGGTCGCCCAGCTGCGGTCCTGGCTCCCGGACGCGGTCGGCGGCATCTACTGGTTCTACGTCGACAACCCTTCCGTCAGCCCCTATGTCCCGGTCTACGCCGGCGTGACCGGCGTCTCCCCGTTCTACAAGACGTACGACTTCCGCGAGTTCAGCGAGGATTCGGCACGCTGGGCCGTGGACTTCGTCGAGAAGCTCATGCTCCTGCGCTGGCAGCCGGCCATGCGCGACGTCCGGGCCGCCCGCGACCCCGTCGAGGCCGCGTTCTTCGACGAGCAGGCCGCCGTGGATGCCAAGGTCGCGGCGCTCCTGGAGGGGGGCGCCGGCGGGCGCGCCGCCGCCGCGGACTACCTGACCAGCCTGACGGTCGAGCGGATGGAGAAGCTCGTGGCCCTCTACCGCTCGCTCCGCAAGACCCTGCTCGCGAAGTACTCCGGCGACGGCGTCTGAGCCGGCGACAGGGCCGATCCGCCGGGAGCGGTCCCGGCCGTCCGGGGCTTAGCGCCCGAAGCCTTTGACCTTCTTGTAGCCGGCCGGCAGGTCGTAGTGGCCCGCGGGGGCGGCCTTCTCCGTGCATTCGAGGAGCTCGGTCGTGGACTTCATCTCCTGGCCCATGACCTTGGCCACAGTCGTCTGGTAGACGACGACGCCCTTGATCTTCTTCATCTCGGCCAGGATCTTGTCGAAACCGGGCATCGAGGCCATCATGCCGTTGGCCATGGCGAAGGCCATGGTGTAGTCGACCTTGATGTCCTCGGTGGCCCAGGCGTCGCCGGTGGTCTTGCCCATGCCTCCCATGTCGATCTCGAGGGTGTAGCGGCGGGCGTTCCAGCTACCGAACTTCTTGGTCTCGCCGGTATCGGTGACCTTGGCCGACATCCCGCCCATGAGGCCCTTCATCATCCCGGCCATGGCCTTGGCCTGGGCCTTGTCCTCCTCGTCGCCGCCGGCCTCGTCGGCCGCCGCGTCGAACATCTTGCCGAAGTCGAGGGGCATCTCGGAGTACGACTTCTTGTTGTGGTCGATCATGTAGAGCATCTTCTTGTCGGCTTGGAAGATCATCGAGGTGTTGGCCCCCTCCTGGTCCGTGCGGGCCTTGTTGTCGCCCATCCAGAAGACCATGATCTCGTCCTTGGCCGGCTGGGACTGGCCCATCATCGTGAAGGCGTCGGTGTGGGTCTTGTTCTTCATGTAGACGTCGGCCCGGGCCTGCGCCGTCGAGAGGACGAGACAGGCGAGGACGGCGAAAAAGGCGATGCGGATCAGGCGGGATGATCTCATTTTGACCTCGCTTGGGGTGTGGGTTTCAGGCGCCTCCGCGCCGTGATCCCTTTATAATGCGCCCTCCGGGCATCTGTCAAGCAACCGGGGGTCAGACCCCAGCTTTTCGAAAAGAATCAACAGGATAACCCCATTTCGGACAGGTCCCATCAGTTTGAAGCTCACTTTTTTGGGCCCAAAAACATCATGCGCCTTCCCAACGAAATAAGGCTATGTTTTGGGGCCCAAAAACGTGAGATCGAAGCTGAAGGCGGATCCCCAAAATGGTGGTATGTTACTGATTAAAATGGAGAAGCTGGGGTCTGACCCCCGACTAGTAACTGTTCCAATGGAGGACGGCCGACAGGGGGCGCTTGGGGACATGGAGACGTCCGGCCTCGTCCTTCCAGTATCGGCAACTGTCGGCCATGACCTCGGCCGCCGGCTCCTCGGCCGGATAGCCCAGCGCCAGGACGCTGTCGATGCGGTACCCGTCGGGCACGCCCAGCACGCCCTTGAGCTTCTCGCGGTCGATCGACAGCAGCCAGCAGGCCCCGACCCCCTCGGCCAGCGCCGTCAGGATCATATTCTCCATGGCCGCGCCGACGTCGTACTCGAACATCTTTTCGCGCAGCTTCGAGTCGACGAGCGTCACGACGTAGGCCGCCGGTTCCTCCCCCGCCTTCGGGTCCCCCGCCGGCGCGATGTAGGCCGCCCACTTGAGGCACGGGAAGACCTCGGCCGCCCGCGCCGGATCGTCCACCACGACGAAGGAGAGCGGCTGGACGTTGGCCGCCGACGGCGCCAGCCGGGCCGTCTCGACCAGCCGCGTCAGCAGCTCCCGCGGCACCGCCCCCGGCCGGAACCGGCGGATGGTCCGCCGCGCCACCGCGAGATCGTAAACGTTCTGTCCGTTCTGACCCATTGCGCGACTCCTTTCCCGCCGAAGCGACCGGGCTTCCTCACTATTATAAGCCATTGCGCCGTCACCATCGCCATGGCCTTCGCCGGATCCGTCCCCGCCCGGCCGCGGCGCCGAGCCCCTCGTCGCCCGCGGCCCTCGGGTCTCAACGCCCTCCCGAGGCCATCCCCGCCCTCGCCCGCCCCTCCGTCACCGGGGCCTTGGCCATGAACACGGCCGTCGCGCCCAGCAACAGCAGCGCGGCGAACCGGTACATCCAGCGGTATCCCGCCGCGTCCGAGATCCACCCGAACACCGGCGAGCCCAATCCCATGCCGACGTCGAAGAGCGAGTTGTACAGGCTGATAGCCAGCCCTTTGTTCTCCCGCCCCAGGAAATCGATGATATAGGTGCTCAGGGCCGGGAAGATGAGCCCCTGCCCGATGCCGCCGACGAACCCCGTGACCACCAGGAGCGGCAGGCTGCGGACCTGGGCCAGGACGAACAGGTTCCCGGCGATGATGAGGGCCGCCGGCCAGATGACCGTCTTCCGCCCGCGCCTGTCCGACAGGTCGGACAGGCGGACGCGCGTCAATATGGCCGCCAGCGAGAAGACCAGGAAGAACGTCCCCACCCTGGCGATGCCGATCGAATGCCCGAACACGGCCACGAAGTAGATCATGGCCCCGCGGATGGCGCCGTGGAAGACGGGCATGCCGGCGATGATGGCCGCCAGCGCCCAGGGCACGGCCCGCAGCGCCGGCAGCCCGGCCGGCCGCCTNNCCCGGCCGGCCGCCGCCCGCCCTCCCCGCCCCCCCCGTCCTCAGGCCGGCACGATCCTTCTCGCGCCAGCAATAGGCAGACCAGCGCCGCCGCCAGGAACGCCGCGCTGACGTTGTACAGCCGTCCCGGCCCTCCCGCCCCACGCAACAACTCCTCGGCCACGAGCGGCCCGACGGCATTGGCCACCAGCCCGGCGACACCGATGACGCCCATGGTCTTGGCCAACCGGTCGGCCGGGGCCAGGTCCGAGCACATGGCGATCGTCGCCGTCATGCTCACCCCCCAGCCGACTCCCGCCAGGGCCCGCAACGCCAGCGGCAGCCACCCGGCATCCCTCACGAGATGGAAAAGCGGCGTCGTCACAAGCAGCAGCGCCGCCCCGGCGACGGCGAGCCGCCTCCCGCCCCGCAGGTCGATCATCCGCCCGAACAGCGGCCGGATGGCGATGGCCACGACGCTGTAGACGCCCATGATCAGGCCGATGCGGCCCGGGCTCGAACCGAACGACTCGAGGACGACCGGGAAGAGGAAGAAGAGCGAGACGGCCATGAACAGGAAGAAGAAGCCGGCCAAGGCCAGCAGGAAGTCCCGGCTGGTGAACGACCGCGGCGCGCTCATGAGACCGATCCGATCCGCCGCTCTCCGCCCCGCTAGGCCGGTCCGCCGAGCGACTCGACCAGCCGCCGGGCCCGCGCCTCGATCGCCGCCCAGTCCCCCGCCTCGACGGCCTTGGCGTCGACGAGGGCCGTGCCCAACCCGACGCACGCCGCGCCCGCCGCCAGGAAGTCGCGGGCGTTCTCGACCGTCACCCCGCCGGTCGGCATGAGCCGGACCTCCGGCAGCGGCCCGCGCATGTCGCGCACGAACTGCGGACCGAGCGAGGTCGCCGGGAAGACCTTGACGAGGTCCGCCCCGGCCCGCCAGGCCGCGACGATCTCGGTCGGCGTGAAGGCCCCCGGCGCGACGACCACGCCCGCCTCCCGGCAGGCGGCCACCGTGTCGCGGTCGAAGACGGGCGAGACGACGAAGTCGGCCCCGGCCGCGATGACCTCCGCGGCCGTCGCCGCGTCGAGCACGGTACCGGCCCCGACGAGCGCGCCCTCCGCCTTCGCCCGGGCCAGCTCGCGGATGATGCCGACCGCGCCCGGCACGGTCATGGTCACCTCGACGGCCTTCACGCCGCCCCGGCCGAGCGCCGCCGCCACCGCGGCCAGCCGGTCCGCGTCCTTCATCCGGATGACGGCCACGGCCCGCCCGGCCAGGAGCCGCCCGAGGACCTCGTCTTTGGTCATGTTCGCCCTCTCGCCCTACCTCCGGACCCGCCCGGACCGGTCGCCCTTGACCAGCGCGGCGATGTCCCTCTCCGTCGACAGGTTGAAGTCGCCGGGGATGCCGTGCTTGAGGGCCGCCGCGGCCACGGCGAATTCAAGGGCCTCGGCGTCCGTTCCGCCTCCCGGCCGCGTCAGCCCGTGGATGAGCCCGGCGGCGAAAGCGTCCCCCGTCCCGATGCGGTCGACGACCCGGCGGATCTCGTGGATGGGCCCGGTCAGGAACTCCGTCCGGTTCCGCAACACGGCCGTCCAGCGGTTCCAGTCGGCGCTGTAGCTCTCGCGCAGCGTCAGCGCGATCCGCGCCACATTGGGGAAAGCGGCCATGACCTCGGCCGTCAGGTCGGCATAGAGCCGGGGATCGAGGCGCCCTCCCGAGACCTCGGGGGCCGGCCCGATGCCGAGCGAACGCTGGCAGTCCTCCTCGTTGCCCGTGACCAAGTCGGCCAGGGCGGCCAGCTCGCGCATGACCTCGGGCGCCGGACGGCCGTAGGTCCAGAGCTTGGACCGGTAGTTGAGGTCGAGCGAGACCGTCATCTTCCGCGCCCGCGCCGCCCGGGCCGCCTCAAGCGTCAGGGCCGCGGCCGCGGCGCTGATCGCCGGCGTGATGCCGGTCAGGTGGAGCCAATCCATGCCGGCCAGGGCCGCCTCCCAATCGACCGCCCCCGGCCCGGCCTCGGCCACGCCCGAGCCCTCGCGGTCGTAGAAGACCTGGGACGGCCGGGCCCCGGAGCCCGTCTCGGAATAATAGATCCCCAGGCGCCGTCCGCCCCGGACGACGGCCCGGGTGTCGACGCCGTATCGCCGCAGCTCCCGCAGGGCCGCCTCTCCCGCCGGGTTCGCCGGCACCACCGAGATCCAGCGCGACCGGTGGCCGAGCAGGGCCAACGACACGGCCACATTGGCCTCGCCGCCGCCGAAGCCGGCCCGCAGGACGGGCGACTGGAAGAGGAGCTCCCCGTCCGGCGGCGAAAGCCGGAGCATGATCTCGCCGAAGGTCGCGATGTTGGCCATGCCGCACTCTCCCACGGCCTAAGATAGCACAGGCAGCGCCCGCCCCCAAAACCGGAAAATGGGGACTTTGACGTCCCCGTTTCGCACTCCCTTGAAAAGGGCCGGGAACGGAGTACAATACGCCCGAAATTCCCGCGGAGAACAAGGCCCCATGGACAAGCTCAAGGACCGCATCAAGAACGCCCTCTTCATCATCGTCGGCTGCGCCGTCATGGGACTGGCCTACGCCATGTTCCTCATCCCCCACCACTTCGTGCCCGGCGGCGTCTCGGGCGTGGCCATGATCGCGAATTACTTCTCCAAGCTGCCCGTCGGCCTGCTCATCATGGTCCTCAACGTGCCCATCTTCCTGCTCGGCCTCAAGACCATGGGCAAGAAGTACGTCGTCAACAGCCTGGCCGGCATGGTCGTCTCCTCGGTCTTCATCGACCTCTTCTACGAGGTCGTCAAGGTCCCCTCGGCCACCGACAACGCCGTCCTGGCCTCGATCTACGGCGGCGTCATGCTCGGCGTCGGGCTGGGCATCGTCTTCCGCGGCCGGGCCTCGACCGGCGGCTCGGACATCATCGGCATGGTCCTCAGCAAGTACACCGGCATGTCGCTCGGCTACGGCATCATGGTCACGGACTTCCTGGTCATCTCGGCCTCCGGCTTCGCCCTGCGCTCCCTCGAGGCCCCGCTCTACGGCTACATCGTCCTGTTCCTGTCGACCAAGGTCATCGACATGGTCCTCGAGGGCTGGAACTACTCCAAGCTCGTCCTCATCACCTCGACCCGGACCCAGGAGATCGCGGATTACATCCTCCACGGCCTCGACCGCAGCGGCACGGCCCTGCGCTCCCGCTCGCTCTACCTCAACCGCGAGGGCGAGATCATCATGACCGTCATCCACCGCAAACAGCTGGCCGACCTGCGGACCCACGTCCGCCGCATCGACCCCGAGGCCTTCGTCGTCATCAACGACACCTACGACGTCCTCGGCAAGGGCTTCAAGTCCCACCTCATCACCTGAAGCGCCCTTTGGCCCCGGAAATGGAGTAAAATGGGTCCCGGACACCGCCCCGGAAAGGAGCCCCGACCATGCCTCTGAGAACGAGCGCCCTGAGACGGTCCGCCGTCCTCCCGCTCCTGGCCGCCGCCGCCGCGCTGGCCGCCCTAACCGTCCTGTGCGCGACGGCCGCCGCCCAGACCGGCGGGCCCGAGAGCCTGGGCTTCAAGAAGCGGTTCTTCGTCGACCTCGTCAACCCCTCGCCCTTCGCCCTGGAGAACCAGGCCCTGGTCCTCGACGTCGCGGCCATCCGGGCCTCGGTCGCCCCCGACTTCAACACCTACTTCTACGCCCTGTTCGAGGCCAAGGGCGCCGAGCTGGCCCTGGTCGTGACCCAGGCCGACGACCTCGACAAGGACCGCTACCACGACGAGATCGTCGTCATCCGGACCCTGCCGGCCAACTCGACGACCCGCCTGGCCTGCTGGTACACGCCCGAGCGCAGCTTCCAGCTCTTCCCGGCCGACAAGGCCTTCGCCCGCGGCCCCTGGGCGGGCAGCGACGCCGCGGCCGGCTGGGAATCGAACCTGGCCGCCTTCAAGCTCACGCGCGGCCGCGTCGGCCTCTACGGCAAGCTCCAGCCGGACCTCATCCTGAAGAAGTTCCCCGCGCTCGAGGCCAAGCCCGGCGACTGGGGCCAGGACCTCCTCGGCTCCGGCGACGGCCCCGGCCTCGGCGGACTGTCGCTCTGGGACGGCGAAAAGCGCCTGCCGCTCTACGGCCCCGCCGCCCCCGCACCCAAGCTGACCGTCCTGGCCACGGGCCGCGTCCGGGCCCTGGTCAAGGCCGAATACCCGCCCCTGGCCACGTCCCAAGGCGAGGTCGGACTGACCGTCCTCTACTCGACCTTCGCCGACGCCCCGTACTCTCGGCAGGACGTCCTCCTGACGTCCAAGGGGACCGGCGCCATCGCCGTCGGCCCGGCCCTCGAGAACCTGCCCAACGCCGTCTGGACGGTCGACAAGGCCAAGGGCTACGCCGCCGTCTGGGGCCGCGGCGCGGGCAAGGCCGGCGAGATCGGTCTGGCCGCCATCGCCCCGGCGGATTCGATCGCCGCCGTCGCCGAGACCGCGACCGACCGGGCCCTCCGGCTCGACGGCCGGGCCGGCCGCCGGCTGACCTATTGGGTCGCCGGGGCCTGGGAGCGCGGCACCGTCACCCCGCCGACGCCCGGGGCCAAGGGCTGGGCCGCCCGCGCCGGAGAGCTGGCCGCGCGCCTGCTCACCCCGGTCAAAGTGGAGTTCAAGACCAAATGACGAACCGCCGATGCGGCCCGGTGCCGCCCTGCGACCCGGCCTTCGAACCCATCGTCCTCGCCTGGCGCGACTACGTCGCCAAGGCCCGGTCCTCCAGGGCCCAGGCCCTCCGGCTGGCCGTCGAGCGCGAGGACGGACTGGTCTCGGTCTTCGACGCCCCGGCCCCGCCTCCCGACGCCGATCCGGCCGCCGCCTTCCGCCTCGTCGAGCGCGCAGCCAAGTTCCTGCTCTGGTCGCGCGGCGGCTGGCGCATCCATTATCTCGGGCCCGACGCCCTCGGACGGCGGCTCAAGGCCGAATACGCGCCCGACGGCCCGCGCGCCTTCGACGCCCGGGTCATGGGCGGCGTCTACGGCCGGCCGTTCGAGGTCGTCCTCCACAGCCCGGCGACCTTCCCGGAGCCCCGCGAGGCCCTGCACTTCCCCGGGGGCCACGTCCGCGGCTTCCGCATCGGCTTCGACCTCGGCGCCAGCGACTACAAGGTCGCCGCGGTCGTCGACGGCGAGCCGGTCTGGAGCGAGGAGATCCCCTGGTCGCCCTCGACCGAGCCCGATCCCGACTATCACTACCGCATGATCGACGAGGGCCTCCGCCGGGCCGCCGCCCACCTCCCCCGCGTCGACGCCATCGGCGGCTCGTCGGCCGGCGTCATCATCGGCAACCAGGTCCGCATCGCCTCCCTGTTCCGGGCCGTGCCGGCGGACCTGTTCGAATCCAAGGTCCGCAACATCTTCGACCGCCTGGCCGCGGCCTGGGGCGTGCCCTTCGAGGTCATCAACGACGGCGAGGTCACGGCCCTGGCCGGGATGCTGTCGATCGGCGAGCCCGGCGTCCTCGGCGTGGCCATGGGCTCGAGCGAGGCCGCCGGTTACCTCGACGCCGAGGGCCACATCCCGGGCTGGCTCGACGAGTTGGCCTTCGCCCCCGTCGACCTCAGCCCGTCGGCCGTCGCCGACGAGTGGTCGGGCGACCGCGGCGTCGGGGCCAACTACTTCTCCCAGCAGGCCGTGAACAAGCTGGCCCTGGCGGCCGGCCTGTCCTTCCCCGCCGACATGAAGCTGCCCGAGCGGCTCAAGGAGGTCCAGGGGCTGGCCGAGCGCGGCAACATCCCGGCCACGCGGGTCTTCGAGTCCATCGGCGTCTACCTCGGCTACACCGTCCCCTGGTACGAGGTCTTCTACGGTTTCCGCCACCTGCTCGTCCTGGGCCGGGTCCTGTCCGGGCCGGGCGGCGCCCTGATCGTCGAGCGGGCCGAAGAGGTCCTGCGGACCGAGTTCCCGGAGACGGCCGCCCGCGTCCGCCTCCACCTGCTCGACGAGAAGAGCCGGCGCGTGGGCCAGGCCGTGGCCGCGGCCAGCCTGCCGGAGATCCAAGGAGCGAAACGATGAAATTCACCAAGCCCGACGCCTCGGTCTTCGTCCCCGACGGCGCGGACCCCGAGACCGCCTTCCGCCGGGTCACCCACCTCGGCATCGGCGCCCACCAGGACGATCTCGAGATCATGGCCTTCCACGGCATCCAGAAGTGCTTCACCAGCCGCGAGCTCTGGTTCGGCGCCGTCACCTGCACGAACGGGGCCGGCTCGCCGCGGGCCGGCGAGTACGCCGACTTCGGCGACGAGGACATGGCCGCGCTGCGGCGCCGCGAGCAGGAGAAGGCCGCCGTCCTCGGCAACTACGGCGTCCTCGTCCAGCTCAACCACACCAGCGCCGAGGTCAAGGACGTCGGCACGGGCCGCCTCCGGGCCGACCTCGTCAAGGCCCTGCGGCTGGCCCGCCCGGAGGTCGTCTACACCCACAACCCCGCCGACAAGCACGACACCCACCTGGCCGTCGTCTTCACGGCCATCGCGGCCCTGCGCGAGCTGGCCCCCGAGGAGCGCCCGACGACCGTCTACGGCTGCGAGGTCTGGCGCGGCCTCGACTGGATGGACGACGAGGACAAGGTCCCGCTCGACGTCGGCCGCCGCGAGGCCCTGTCGACGGGCCTCATCGGCGTCTACGACTCCCAGGTCGAGGGCGGCAAGCGGTACGACCTGGCCACGCCGGGCCGCCGGCGGGCCAACGCCAGCTACTTCCAGTCCCACCAGACCGACGCGGCCGAGCAGCTCTGGTTCGCCATGGACCTGACCCCGCTCGTCCGGGACGACACCCTCGACGTCGGCCGCTTCGTCCTGGGCCATGTCGACAAGTTCCGGGCCGGCGTCGAGAGCAAGATCAAGAAATTCTGGGTCCGGAAGCGCTGACCGCGCCCGGCCGCGAGGAGGAACCCCCCATGGAGATCATCATCCAGCCCGACAGCCAGCAGGCCAGCCTGGTCGCGGCCCGCGTCGTCGCCCGGACCGTCCGGGAGAAGCCCCACGCCGTGCTCGGCCTGGCCACCGGCAACACCCCGCTCCAGCTCTACCGCAACCTCGTCCTCATGCACCACGAGTCGGGCCTCGACTTCAGCGGCGTGACCAGCTTCAACCTCGACGAATACGTCGGCGTCCCGCCGACCCATCCCTCGTCGTTCCACAGCTACATGTGGGCCCACCTGTTCAGCCACATCAACATGCCCAAGGAGCGCATCAACATCCCCGACGGGCTGACGGCCGACATCCCGGCCGCCTGCCGGAAATACGAACAGGCCATCCGCTCGGCCGGCGGCATCGACATCCAGGTCCTGGGCATCGGGACCAACGGCCACATCGGCTTCAACGAGCCGTCCTCGTCGCTGTCGTCGCGGACGCGCATCAAGACCCTGACCGAGGAGACACGCCTCGACGCCGCCTCGGCCTTCGGGGGCGAGGAAGGGGTGCCGACCCACGTCCTGACCATGGGCCTGGGCACGATCATGGACGCCAAGATGTGCCTGCTCCTGGCCTTCGGCAAGAAGAAGGCCCGGGCCGTGGCCCGCACGGTCGAGGGCCCGGTCACGGCCATGGTGCCGGGCTCGGTCCTGCAGATGCACCCGCGGGCCGTCCTGGTCCTCGACAAGGAGGCCGCCTCCGAGCTGGAGATGGCCGACTACTACCTCTGGGTCCAGGAGCACAAACCCGATTGGCAGAAGCACTGAGTTTGATATAGACTGAGGCCGGAAGGAGCCACACCCATGACCCACCCCATCAAGAACGTGCTCTGGGCCACGGACTTTTCCGCCGAGTCGAAGGAAGCCCTGGCCTACGCGAGCTTTTTCGCCAAGACCTTCAAGGCCAAGCTGACGGCCCTGCACGTCGTGCCCGATTTCGCCCCGGCCCTCTACGAGGCCTGGCCGGAGGCGCAGGCCGAGCTGGCCGGCAAGATCGAGGCCAGCAAGGTCAGCGCCAGGGCCCAGCTCGAACACATGTGCTCGGCCCAGGGCGTCTGCGCCGACAAGATCGTGGTCACCGAAGGCTCGGCGGCCAAGGTCATCCTCAAGACCGCGCAGAAGGAAGGCGCCGGGCTCATCGTGGTCGGCCGCAAGGGCGTCTCGGGGCACGAGCAGAACCTCATCGGCAGCGTCACCCACCGCATCCTGCGCGGCGCCCGCGTGCCGGTCCTGGTGACCAAGGGCACGGACGGCAAGCTCGGCGACCTGACCAAGATCCTCGTGCCGACCGACTTCTCGAACGACGAGGACGTCGAGCGCGACCACGCCTGGAAGCTGGCCAAGGCCCTGGGCGCGAGCCTGACCTTCCTCTACGTCATGGAGCTCTTCGGCCACGACTTCCGGCTGACCGACGAGATGTTCTCCTCGGTCCTGAAGAAGCTCCAGGCCCGCAAGAAACGCGAGCACAAGGCCGTCGAGATGCGCGAGGACGTCGTCAAGGCCGTGCACGGCTACGAGGGCATCATCGAGTACGCCGACAGCAAGGGCTTCGGGCTCGTGGTCATGTCGACGACGGTGCGCAAGCTGTCGCGGCTCTTCCTCGGCAGCACGACCGAGAAGGTCATCGCCCACAGCCGCGTGCCCGTCTTCGCCATCCCGCGCGAGAAGTGAAGTAGGGCCCTGAAGAAAGAATACCGGCCCATGGCCCTGGGCTTCTGGGGCGTGGGCCTGCCGCTCATCCTGTTCGGGCTCCTGTTCTGCCGGACCGCCGCCCAGCGGGTTGCGGTCCTCGGGGCGGGGGCGCTCTTCCTCGCCGTCGGAGCGCTCATCGCCCGGGCCAGGCGATAGCCGATGACGCTCGCCGCGGTCGATTGGCTGTTCATCGGCTGGTACCTGGCCCTGTCGATCGGCATCGGGCTCTATTACTCCAAGCGGGCCGGCCGGAGCATCTCCGAATATTTCCTGAGCGGCCGGACCCTGCCCTGGTGGCTGCTGGGGACGTCCATGGTGGCGACGTCCTTCTCCTCCGACACCCCGCTCGCCGTGACCGGCATCGTCGTCAAGGACGGCGTCGCCGGCAACTGGCTGTGGTGGAACTTCATGCTCGGCGGCGCCCTGACCGTGCTCTTCTTCGCCCACCTGTGGCGGCGGGCCGAGGTCGTCACCGAGGTCGAGTTCATCGACCTGCGCTATTCGGGCCGGCCGGCCCGGTTCCTGCGCGGCTTCAAGGCCCTCTACCTCGGCCTGCCGGTCTCGGCCATCACCTTCGGCTGGGTCACGCTGGCCATGGTCAAGATCATCCAGGCCGTCTTCGGCACGAGCGGCGTCACGGCCCTGGCCGTCTGCCTGGGGCTGACGGTCCTCTACACGACGCTCAGCGGCCTGTGGGGCGTCGTGGCCACGGACATGCTGCTCTTCGGCGTGGCCATGGCCGGGTCGGTCATCCTGGCCGTGGCCTCGGTCGAGCAGGCCGGCGGCATCGGGGCCCTGGTCGAAGCGGCCCGGTCGATGGGCGCGGCGAACGGCAAGGACTACCTGTCGGTCTTTCCGCCGCTCGGGCAGGCCCTGCCGCTGGCCTTCTTCGTCGCGATCTTCGTCCAGTGGTGGGCCGTCTACTACCCCGGGGCCGAGCCGGGCGGCGGCGGCTGGAGCGCCCAGCGCATGCTGGCGGCCAAGGACCCGCGCCACGCCGTCCAGGGCACGCTCTGGTTCACGGTGGCCAACTACGTCCTGCGGCCGTGGCCCTGGATCCTGACGGCCCTGGCGGCCATGGTCGTCTTCCCGGGGCTCACGGGCGCGGCGCCGGGCGAGATGGAGGCGGCCTACCCGCGGATGATCGGCTTCGTGCCGAAGGGCGTCGCGGGCATCATCATCGCCTCGCTCTTCGCCGCTTTCATGTCGACGATCGAGTCCATCGTCAACCTGGCCGGCTCCTACCTCCTCAACGACTTCTACCGGCCGTTCGTCCGCAAGGGCGCGAGCGAGAAGCACTACGTCGCGGCCTCGCGGGTCATCGTCCTGGTCGTCTCGCTCCTCGGGGCCGGCTTCTCGGTCGTCCTCGGCAGCGTCAAGATGGGCTGGCAGCTGGTCATGGAGCTGTCGGCGGGCATCGGCCTGGTCCTGCTCCTGCGCTGGTACTGGTGGCGGATCAGCGCCTGGTCGGAGATCGCGGCCCTGGGGGCCTCGGCGGCGACGGCGGTCTACCTGAAGCTCGCGCCGGGCAACCCGCTCGTGCGCGGGGCCGGGCGGCTGCTCGAACGGTGGGGATTCGCGGCCGACGCCTGGGGCGCCGGCATCCTGGTCATCGTGGCCGTGACCACCGCGGCCTGGGTCGCGGCGACCTTCCTGACCCGGCCGGACGACGAGGCCAAGCTCCTGGCGTTTTATCGCAAGGTCAGGCCGGGCGGGGCCTGGGGGCCGATCGCCCGGCTCGACGGGCGCCGCTTCCGCTTGGGCGCGGCCCCGTTCGCGGGCTGGGCCCTGGCGGTGGCCATGACCCTGTGCCTGCTTCTCGGCGTCGGCCGGCTGGTCTTCGGGGACTGGGGACCGGGCGCGGCCTATCTCGGAGCGGGCGGCTTGGCGGCGTGGGCGCTGGCCAGGATCGTCGCCCGCATCGATTGGGAGGGACAGCGATGAGGAAAATGGGGACGCTTCTGTTTATTTCTGTCATCTTTCTCCTGTTCGCCGGCTGCGGCCGGACGCCGGACGGGGCGATGGCCGGCGCGGGCCGGAAGGCGGGCCAGACCGCAGGCGAACGGGCGGGCGCGTCGAGCCCCGCCCTGTCCCCCGGCGTCGCGGCGTTCGGTTACCCGGTCGGCGGCGAGCCCTGGTATTTCGTCAGGGGCGGGCTCGAGCTCGCCGAGCTCCCGGAGGGGGCCGGCGCAGACGCGGCCTGGAGCGTCGACAGGGTCGTCGTCGACGGCGAGCGGACGCGGGACTTCCTCGTCTACCAGGACGGCCGCGAGATCGACAAACACGCGGTTAAAGCCGCGCGCGGGCGCGTCGCGTTCGAGGTCAAGGCCCGGCGCGTCTGGGCGCCGGGGGCCGAGTCGGAGATGACCGTCGACCTCGTCGAGCCCGTCTCAGGAGACATCCGCGTCGTCACGGCCAAGGGCACGGCGCCGGCCGGGCGCGGCTATTGGGACCCGGCCTGGAAGAACTACCTGGCCCTCGTCGTCTCGGAGGACCACGGCTTCGACCGCGCGGCCTATCCCGTCCACGCCACGCTCGGCATCCTGGCCGATTACATCCATTCGGCCGGCGAGGTCCGGGTGGTGCGGGCGGACCGCCGCGAGGGCGGGGACATCGTCTACACCGAGGTCCCGAGCCAGGTCACCGATCTCGTCACCTGGAACGACCCGGCGGTCCTGGGGATCGAGGAGAAGGACGCCGCGACCGGAGCCAAGGTCGTCCGCTACCATCCGACGACCTCGTTCGATGTGGCCTTCCTGGCCGACGTCGCGGCCCGCTCCAAGGCGACCTATCTCGTGTTCTACAACAATCCGGGCGCGGCCGCGCCCGCCTATCCGGCCGGACTGAGCGTGGCCAAGGGGAAAGGATTGTCACGGACGGTCGAGAACCCGTTCTACCGCATCACCCTGCACGAGGCCAGCGGCCACATCTACGAGATCTTCGAGAAGGCGACCGGGACGACGCTCGAGCACAAGCTCGAGACGAACGGGGCCGTCCACTGGAACCCCGACGTCTACGCGCCGCCCCATGCCTGGTACCACAGCTCGGATTGGACGGCGCCCGAGGCGGTCGAGACGGCCGCGGGGCCGGTCTTCTACGCCGTCAACATCAAGGGCCAGCTGCCCCAGCCGGAAGGCATCGACATCGGCATCCGCTATCGCTTCTACGCCGGGTCGCCCGCTGTGACCGTCGAGTCCGTGCTGACCGTGGGCAAGGACGCCTTCGTCATGGCCCTGCGCAACGCCGAGGTCGTCTTCAACAAGGCCGTCTTCACCAAGGCCGCATTCAAGCGGGACGGCGAGACGGAGATCCTCGACTTCGCCGTCTCCAAGCGGCACCCGGACCACGCCGTCGTCCTGCGGCCCGACACGCCTTGGGTCAGTTTCTTCGACGAGGCCAAGGGCGTCGGCTTCGCCTCGCTCTACCTCGACATGGCCACGCCCAACCTCAACGGCGGCCAGGCCTCGCTCGAGCAGCCCTTCCTCTACATCCAGCACGGGCCGTGGTACTACGTGTCACGCGGCTTCGTCTACTCATTCGCCACGAACAACCAGACCCGGATGCTGCCGGTCAAGGCGGGCAGCGTCTACTACGACCGGAGCGCCTGGATCGCCTTCCCGTACCCGAAAGCGGAGGGCATCGGCCCGTTCCTCGACGCCCGATACAACGCCCTGAAGTTCCCGCTGGCCGTGAGCGAGGACATCGAGACCTTCAAGGAGAGTCCCGAGGGCTGGGTCGTGCCCATACTGACCGAGCCCTTCGAGGAGGGCGTCAAGGGCGCCACCGGCGGCGCCGACCGCCGCAAATAGCCCCTCAGACGGTACCTGGCATTCACAAACGCCGGTTTCCCCCTGGTGATGTGAAGGCCTGGCACCAGACCGACATTGACAAAAGGCGGGGGAATCGCTCTAATGGCCGGTGATGCGNNNNGAGGGGCACGTCGTCGAGGTCAAGAGCCTCGTCTCCCGCGAAGCCGTCCGCCCCGGCGAGACCTTCCAGGCCGCCGTCCTCGTCAAGGTCCAGGCGGGCTACCACATCAACGACAACGCCCCCGTCGACGAGTTCATGATCCCGACCGTCCTGACGGTCCTGGAGGCCCCGGACTTCGAGGTCCTCGAGACCTACTATCCCGTCGGCCGCCGGGCCCGCTTCTCCTACTCCGAGGTCGAACTCGTCGTCTACGAAGGGGAGACGGCCCTCGGCCTCCTGCTCAAGGCCAAGGACGGCATCGCGCCCGGCCCCCGGACCGTCAAGGTTTCCCTCGGCTACCAGGCCTGCGACGCCATGTCGTGCCTGCCGCCCAAGGAGCTGGCCTTCGAGATCGCCGTCCCCGTCGCGGCCGACGGCGCCGCGCCCGCCGCCGACGTCAAGCCCGAGGTCTTCAAAAAGCTCCGCTTCAAGTCCCTGAAAAAATGACGGACGAATCGAGACAAGCCCTCTTCCGCGCCATCCCGTCCCTCGACGCCCTGCTGTCCTCCGAGGCCGCCGCCCCGCTCCTGGCCGCCCACGGCCGCGAGGCCGTCGCCGCCGCCGGACGGGCCGTCCTCGACGACTTGCGCGCCGGGATCGCCGCGAATGCCGCGCCCGACGACCTGTCGCTCCCCGCCCTGGCCGCCCGCGTCGCCGGCCGCCTGGCCTCCCGCCTGGCCCCCTCCCTCGCCCCCGCGATCAACGCCACCGGCGTCATCATGCACTCCGGCCTCGGCCGAGCCGTGCTCCCGCCCGCCGCGTGCGAAGCCCTCGGCGCCGTCGCCGCCGGCTACTCGACCCTGGCCCTCGACCTCGACTCCGGCAAGCGCGTCCCCCGCGACCGCCACGTCGAGGGCCTCCTCCGCGATCTCACCGGAGCCGAAGCGGCCACCGTCGCCAACAACAACGCCGCCGCGACCGTCCTCATCCTCGACACCCTGGCCCGCGGCAAAGAGGTCGTCGTCTCGCGCGGCCAGCTCGTCGAGATCGGCGGCTCCTTCCGCATGCCCGACGTCATGGCCTCAAGCGGCGCCGTCCTGCGCGAGGTCGGCACGACCAACAAGACCCACCTCCGCGACTACGAGGCCGCCCTGTCCCCCGCCACCGGGGCCATCCTCCGCGTCCACCACAGCAACTACCGCATCCTCGGCTTCGCCGAGGAGCCCCCCGTCGAGGACCTCGTCGCCCTCGGCCGCTCCCGCGGCGTCCCGGTCATCGACGACCTCGGCAGCGGAGCCCTGGTCGACCTCGCGCGCTACGGCCTGGCCGGCGAGCCCCTGGTCCGGGCCAGCTTGGCCGCCGGCGCCGACGTCGCCTGCTTCAGCGGCGACAAGCTCATCGGCGGTCCCCAGTGCGGCATCATCGCCGGCCGCACCGAGTGGATCCAGCGTATCCGTAAGAATCCTCTGGCCCGGGCCTTCCGCTGCGGCAAGCTGACCCTGGCCGCCCTCGAAGCGACCCTCAAGCTCTTCCTGGACCCCGACCGGCTGGCCGAACGCCATCCCATCTACCGCATGTTCGCCCTCACGCCCGGCGAACTCGCCCGCCGGGCCGAAGCCATGGCCGCCTCCCTCCGCGAAGTCCTGCCGGCCGCCGTCGCGGTCGCCGTCGTCGACGCCGAGTCCCAAGTGGGCAGCGGCGCCGTCCCCGTCGAGACCATGCCCTCGAAGGCCCTGTCCGTCCGCGCCGCCCGCCTCCCCGCCGAGGACCTGGCCCGCCGCCTGCGCCGCGGCGCGCCGCCCGTCTTCGCCCGCGTCCACCGCGACGCCGTTCTCTTCGACCTGCGTACGGTCCAGCCCGGCCAGGAGGCCGCCCTCCGGGCCGCGCTCGCCGCGATCCTCCAAGATGAAAAAAACAAATAGGACCGGCCCCATTTCCCGGGCCTTCTTCGAGAGGCGCAAGCGCGTCATGGGGCGGTCCATCGCCCTCGGCCATTGCATCTGCAACCCCAAGGACCCCTGCCCCTGCGACCTCTTCAAGCAGAAGAACGTCTGCCTCTGCGCCGGCGAGCGCGAGACCGACGCCCCCGACGACGTCGCCCTGACCTCCCTCGTCGAGAACGCCGGCTGCGCCTCCAAGATCGGCCAGGAGGACCTCAAGCGGGCCCTCGCCGGCCTGCCGCGCACCTTCGACCGCCGCGTCCTCGTCTCCTCGGACACCTGCGACGACGCCGGCGTCTACGCCCTGACCCCGCGCACGGCCCTCGTCCAATCGGTCGACGTCTTCACCCCCGTCGTCGACGACGCCTACGCCTTCGGCGAGATCGCCGCCGCCAACTCCCTCAGCGACATCTACGCCATGGGCGGCCGCCCCCTGACGGCCCTGTCCATCGTCGCCTTCCCCATCGAGCGCCTCAGCCCGCGCCTCATGAACCGCATGCTCCAGGGCGGCGTCGACAAGCTCCGCGAAGCGGGCGTGGCCCTCCTCGGCGGCCACAGCATCAAGGACCGCGAGATCAAGTTCGGTTTCGCCGTGACCGGCGTCGTCGACCCCCGCCGCATGACCGTGAACAACCGCGCCAAGCCCGGCGACGTCCTCGTCCTGACCAAGCCCCTCGGCACGGGCACGCTGAGCTTCGCCCGCCAGATCGGCCGGGCCCCGGCCGACGGCCTGGCCGCCGCCGAGCTCTCCATGCGCGCCCTCAACAAGGCCACCGCCGCCCTCTTGCCGGCCTTCCGCGTCACCACGGCCACCGACATCACCGGCTTCGGCCTGGCCGGCCACCTCGGCGAGATCGCCGCCCAGAGCCGGGTCGACATCGAGGTCTTCGGCGCCTCCCTCCCCGTCTTCCCCGGCGTCCTCGAGCTCAT